>WNGD01007332.1_pt1 | contig 23190 bp, 22 predicted proteins | sample 5400671 | NCBI WGS metagenome assembly WNGD01 (sample SAMN13153369, study PRJNA577476) | soil metagenome | isolation source: 40 cm soil or saprolite under grassland replicate 2 | place: USA:California | collected 2016-06-15
TGGGCAACACGGCGACGTCCTTGGCCGTGAACCCGTCGGGCCGGCCGTAGAGCTCGATTTGCGCAATCACCTGGTTGGTGAACGAGTTCGACATCACGAAGCTCGGGTGCCCGGTCGCGTTGCCGAGGTTGAGCAGGCGACCCTCGGAGAGGAGGATGATCGAGTGGCCGTCGGGGAAGCGCCACTCGTCGACCTGCGGCTTGACGTTGACCTTCTCGGCCGGCGAGGATTCAAGCCCCGCGACGTCGATCTCGTTGTCGAAGTGGCCGATGTTGCCGACGATCGCGTTGTGCTTCATCCGCGCCATGTGGTCGGCGGTGACGATGTCCTTGTTGCCGGTGGCGGTGATGAAGATGTCGGCCGTCTCGACGACGTCCTCGAGCGTCTGCACCTCGTAGCCCTCCATCGCCGCCTGCAGGGCGCAGATCGGGTCGATCTCGGTGACGATCACGCGGGCGCCCTGGCCGCGCAGCGACTCGGCGCAGCCCTTGCCGACGTCCCCGTAGCCGCAGATGACGGCGACCTTGCCGCCGATCATCACGTCGGTGGCGCGGTTGATCCCGTCGATCAGCGAGTGACGGCAGCCGTAGAGGTTGTCGAACTTCGACTTGGTGACCGAGTCGTTGACGTTGATCGCCGGGAAGAGCAGGTCGCCGGTCTCGGCCAGCTGGTAGAGCCGGTGCACGCCGGTGGTCGTCTCCTCGGTGACCCCCTTGATTCCCTCGGCAATCTGGGTCCAGCGCTGCGGGTCGGATTCGAGCGAGCGCTGCAGGGTCTCGAGTACGACGCGGAACTCCTCCGAGTCGGCCGAGGCCGGGTCGGGCACGGCGCCCGCCTTCTCGAACTCCACGCCCTTGTGGACGAGCAGGGTGGCATCGCCACCGTCGTCGAGGATCATGTTCGGGCCCTCGCCGTCGGGCCAGAGCAGGGCCTGCTCGGTGCACCACCAGTACTCCTCCAGGGTCTCGCCTTCCCAGGCGAAGACCGGGATGCCGGCGGCGGCGATCGCGGCCGCAGCGTGGTCCTGCGTGGAGAAGATGTTGCAGCTGGCCCAGCGGACCTCGGCGCCGAGGGCGACCAGGGTCTCGATCAGCACGGCGGTCTGCACCGTCATGTGGAGCGAGCCGGTGATCCGCGCCCCTTTCAGTGGCTGCTGCGCCGCGAACTCCTCGCGGGTCTGCATCAGGCCGGGCATCTCCACCTCGGCGAGGCCGATCTCCTTGCGCCCGAAGTCGGCGAGGCCGATGTCGGCGACTTTGTAGTTTGAAGTGGCGGTTGCCATCGATTCCCTTTCGTCTCTCGGTTCCGGCGAAGGATACGGAGATGGGACCGAAAGCTCAGGGTCGTCCGAGGGCGGCCTTGAGGCTCTCGATCGCCTCCACGGGGAGGGGATCGACACCGCGTGACTCGGCGAGTCGAACGGAGACGAGATCGCCAAGCATGACGGCCCAGAGCAGGCGGGAGACGCGGGTCTCGCCCCGCGTCTCGATCCGGACGACCTCGGCCCCCGCGGCCTCGATCGCCTCCGCGGTCAGCTCGAAGCGGCGACGCTCGCGCGGGTGCTGGTCGCAGTCCTCGAGCATCACGGCGGAGAGACGGGCACCGGTTGCGCTCGCCCCGGCCCAGCCGCAGAGCTCGTTGTGGTCGGCCTCCGGGAGCTCGGAGGAGAAGGCCGGGACCTTGGCGTTCTCGTTGACTTGGGCCTTCCAGCGGCGGGCGACAGGGGCGGTGAGGTCGGCGCCGTGGACGATCGGCAGCTTTCCCTCCAGGCGGGCGGCGATCTCGGCGGCGCGCGCCTGGAGATCGTCCACCTGTTCCTCGAGGAAGGCCACGGCAGCGTCGATCTCGGTGTGGATGCGGGGCGCGATGCCGGCAAGGGCGGCGACCTCGGCTGCGCAGACGAGCATGTAGGCGACCGCGGTCCTCGGGGCCGGCAGGATGCCCGGCAGGCCGATCACCGGCACGCCGGCGTCGCGAGCGTCCTCGACCAGCTCGCCGCCGGTGGCGGCGACGATCCGCCTGGCACCGAGCGCCTCGGCGGCCGCGAAGCATGCCAGCGTCTCCTCGGTGTCGCCCGAGTAGCTGGAGCAGAGGACGGTCCACTCCGGCGTCGCCCAGCTCGGCAGTTCGTAGGCGCGCACGGTCAGCAGGGGCTTGGTGAGGCGGTCGCCGAGCGCGGCGGCGGCGAGATCGGCGCCGATCGCCGAGCCGCCCATGCCGCAGACCATCACTCCAGCCGCCTCGGCGGGCTCGAGTCGCGCCGATTCGACCCGCCAGAGGGCGTCGCGCAGGTGGTCGGGGATGGCGAGAATGTCGTCGATCATGAGACGACTGGCCCCTTGACCACGTGTGTCATCCGGGTGTGGGGTCGAAGAACGGTCATTTAGGCGGAGACTCTCTCATTCCTGCCGATCACGGCGCCGTCGAGGGACGCGCCAGCCGGCACCTCGACGCCCTCCGAGAGGATCGAGCCGGAGATCCGCGCCCCCTCGCCGACCGCGCAACCGTCGAGCAGAACCGAGTCGCGCACCTCCGCGCCGGCCGCGACCCGGCAACCGGGGCCGATCACGGCGCGCGGCCCGACAGTCGCGCCGTCGGCGACCTGGACGCCCGAGGCAACCAGCAGGCCGGGCGCCGTCGGCCGCACCAATGTTTCCACGCGGCCCTCGAGGATGTCCCAGCTCGCCTGGAGGTAGCGCTCCGGGGTGCCAATGTCCATCCAGTAGCCGTCGAGCCGCAACCCGTGCAACCCCTCCCCGACCAGCCGCGGGAAGACGTCGCGCTCGATCGAGACGTTCTCGCCTGGTGGGATCAGCTCCAGCACCGAGCGCTCCAGCACGTACATCCCCCCGTTGACCTCGCCCGGGACCCGCTCGCCGGTCTTCTCCAGGAACTCCAGCACCGCCCCTTCCCCGCCGGTGCGGACGAGCCCGTAGGCGGATGAGTCCTCGACCGGGTGCAAACCGAGCGTCGCTTTCGCGGCACGCTCCTCGTGGGCGCGCAGCAGCGCGCTCAGGTCGAGGTCGGTCAGCACGTCGCCGTTGAGCGCCAGGAAGCGGTCGTCGAGATCGTCGCCGAGCTCGTCCGCAGCGAAGCGGATCGCCCCCGCCGTGCCGCGCGGCTCGGGCTCGGCGACGTAGCGAATCGTGACCCCCGCCCGGTCCTCCGCGCCGGAGAGCGCCTCGCGCAGCGCGTCGGGGAGGAAGCCGCAGGCGAGAACGACCTCCGTGACGCCGTGCCCGGCCAGCCACTCGATCATGTAGGCGAGGAAGGGGCGATCGACCAGGGTCAGCGCGGGCTTCGGCACCGCCTCGGTGAGCGGCCGCAGCCGCGTCCCTTCGCCACCCACTAGGACGATGGCTTGCATTGTGGGCCTTAGTCCGCCGTACCCGTAGGAACCGAGTCTTCGACGGCCCGGCCGATCCCCTCGTACTCGAAGCCCGTAGCTTTGAGCGTCTTGGCGTCGAGGAAGTTCCGCCCGTCAACCAACAACGGTCGCGACATCCGCTCCGCGGCGGCAGCCCAATCGAGTTCGGCAAACTCGCGCCACTCGGTGACGAGCACCGCGGCGTCGACCCCATCCAGCGCCTCCAGCGCCGACTCGCGGAACTCGACGCCATCGAGGAGGTCCTGTGCGGCGTCCGCGGCCACCGGGTCGTAGGCGACGACCTCCGCTCCCTCCCCCTGGAGCCGCGCCGCCAACACCAGGCTCGAAGCCTCGCGCATGTCGTCGGTGTCGGGCTTGAACGCCAGCCCCAGCAGCGCCACCCGCTTGCCGGCCAGCGATCCGAGGTGCTTCTGCAGCTTGCCCACCACTCGCCGCTTCTGCAGCTCGTTCACCTCGATCACCGCTCCCAGCAGCTGGAAGTGGTAGCCGCTGTTCCCGGCCAGCATCTTCAACGCGCTGACGTCCTTCGGAAAGCAGGAACCCCCGTAGCCGATGCCGGGGCGTAGGAAGGAGGGGCCGATGCGGGCGTCGAGGCCCATGCCGTGGGCGACCTCGCCGACATCGGCGCCGACCTCCTCGCAGACGTTGGCGATCTCGTTGACGAAGGAGATCTTGGTCGCGAGGAACGCGTTGGAGGCGAGCTTGATCATCTCGGCGCTGGCCACGTCGGTGCGGACGATCTCGCCGCCCAGCGGCTCGTAGAGGCGGGCCACCGCGTCGCCAGCCCCCTCGTCGCCGGGGTCGGCGCCGATCACGACCCGGTCGGGGTGCATGAAGTCCTCGACCGCCGAGCCCTCCTTGAGGAACTCCGGGCAGGAGACGTAGGAGAGCCCCGGCATGTCCCGCCGGATCGAGTGCCCCGTCCCCGCCGGCACGGTGCTCTTCATCACCAAGACGTGGTCGCCGTCCGCCCTGAGGTCCTCGACGACCGACCGGACCCGCGAGAGGTCGGCGTCGCCCGAGCGGGTCGGCGGCGTATCGACGCAGACGAAGAGCAGCCGTGCCGCGTCGAGCACCTCGTCCATCTCGGTGGTGAACGTGAGGCGCTCCGCGTTGCGCGCCAGCAGCTCGCCGAGCCCGGGCTCGTGGATCGTCGTCTCGCCCCGCGAGAGCGACTCCACCTTCTCGGGCAGGATGTCGCGCGCCACCACCCGGTGGCCGAGCTCGGCGAAGCAGGCCGCTGTGACCAGCCCGACCCAGCCCACGCCGATCACGCCGACCGTTGCCCTGTCTTCCGTCATCGCTTCGCTCTCCCCTTCCTCGGCTTTTCGTTGGGAACCATCACTTTCGCGGAACGTGCGATCCCGACCATCTGGTCGTTGGTCAGCACCTGTAGCAGGCTGTTCGAGACCCAGTAGGTGTTGTCGCCCCGGTGCCAGGCGATCATCTTGACCCGGTCGCCGTCGACGAAGATCTCGTACTCGCGGCCGTGAATCGTCTTGGTCAGGCTCGGGTTGCTGAGGATCGGCGGGTCGGACCAGCCCTGGACCCCCTGCACGCCGAAGTAGTGGATTCCGTCGGGCAGTTCAAGGGTGAGCACCATCCGGTAGGCCCCGTGGCGGTGGCCGTCGGTGTCCTTGAAGTGATAGACGCGGGGGTCCTGCACGTGGTAATAGGACGAGCTTTCGACGTAGGTCGCGCCCGAGGGCAACCTGGTCGGGTAGAAGACCGGGAAGCCGGAGCTGACCTCGCGGGCGACGGTCTTCGCCTCCAGCTCCCCCGCTTCGGCCGCGGGCACCAGACCGTCGCTGCCGGGCGGTTTCGGCGCCGCCAGGTGGGGCTTCGGCTTGCTCTTCCCGCCCTTCCTCTTCTTCGAGCCGCCACCGGACTCTTCGAGCGAGCCGCGCGGCCCACCGCTGGCTTCGATCCCGAGGAACTTGTTGACCGCTTCCTGGATCGCCGCCGGCGACGCGTAGACGTAGCTCGGCCCGAGTTCCGCCGGGAAGTGGACCTCCTTGATCGCCGCGTTGCGCGAGGCGATGAAGAGTTCCAGCACCCGCAGCATCGTTTCCGTGTCGCCGATGTCCGAGGTCGTGTACTTGGTGAAGATGTCGATCAGTTCGTTGCGGCCCAGCACCAGGTCCTCGATCGGCACCCGCTGGCGCGCGGCGCTTAGGAAGTCCTGCTGGCGGGCCGCCCGGACGAGGTCGGTGTCGGTGTGGCGGTAGCGCACGTACTGGAGCGCCTTCTTGCCGCAGAGGAGCTGGTACCCGGGCTGGACGTTGATTTCCGAATACTGTTCGGACGGCGGCACCCCGACGTTCGAGTGGTAGTAGCGGCGATCGACGTCGACGTAGACGCAGTCGATCGCGTCGACCGCGCGAACGAAGCCGAGGTAGTCGACGTTGACCACGTGGTTGATCGGCAGGCCGGTCAGTTCCTTGACCACCCGCAGGGTGAGCTTCGGCCCGCCGTAGGTATAGGCCGCGTTGAACTTTTCCGTCCCCACGCCCGGGATTTCGACTTTGAGGTCGCGCGGGATCGACATCAGCGCGATCGCGTTGCGGTCCGGGTCGAGGCGGAGCAGGAGCGTCGTGTCGGAGCGACCCGGGTCCCCGGGTTCGCTCGCCCGCTTGTCGGAGCCGATGATGAGGATGTTCTCCGGCTCGCCCCCCGTCGTTTGAGCGAGGAAGTTCTCGACCTTGTTCTGCAGGACGTTGTTGTGGGAGAGCGCGTCGGCGATGCTGCCGATGTAGAGGAGGACGCTGGTCGCGGTCGCGGCCCCGATCGCGACGACGATCACCAGCGAGCCGAGCGTGAAGCGCCACCAGTAGCGCTTTGCCTTCGGCGGCGGCTCGTGGTCGCCGGAGGGCGGCGGCTTGCCCGAGACCGTCTCAACCACAGCGGGTCATCCGTCCAGCGGGCCGGGAATCGAGCGCAGGAAGGTGTCGAGCGTCTGCCGGTAGGTCTCCAGCGAGGAGATCGAGACCCACTCCTCGGGGCCGTGGTGACCCTCTCCGGCCGGGCCGAACTCGACCGCCGGCACCCCCACACGCAGGAAGGAGACCGCGTCGGAGGCGCCGTCGCGGCCGACGCTCATCGGCTCGCCGTCGTGGTGCGCGCACGCCGCCTCGCGCAGCGCCCGCACGAACTCCAGGTCGCGGTCGACGACCGCCGGAGGGCGGCTGAACAGGGTCTCCGCCTCGGCGTCGGCAAGGCCGCGCACCTGGTCGAGAACCTCGGCCGGGTTCTGGTCGGGCAGGTAGCGGATGTCGACGTCGATCGCGCATCGGTCGGGCACCTTGTTGAGCGCGTCCCCGCCCCAGATCCGGCCGAGATTGATCGAGGGGCGGTCGAACAGCTCCGAGCTGTGCCGGGCGAACGGTAGCGACTCGATGCTGCGGAAAACGTCGAGCGCCTTCAGCACCGCGTTGTCGCCCAGCCACGGTGTCGCTCCGTGCGCGGCGGTGCCGCTCACCTCCAGCCGCAACGCCAGCACGCCCTTCGCCTCGACGCCGATGTGGAGGTCGGTCGGCTCGCCGGTGATCGCGAAGTCGCCGAGGAAGCCGCTGTCGACGAGGTGGTCGCTGCCGCGCTCTTTTTCCTCCTCGGACTCCTCGTCGCCGACGATCCCCAGCCGCACCCGCACCCGATCCTGGTCGCGCATCGCCGCCGCGGTGACCAGCATCGCCGCCAGCGCCCCCTTCATGTCGTAGGCGCCCCGCCCGTAGAGGCGGTCGCCCTCGACCCGCGGGTCGAACTGGCCCGGCCGGCCCGGCACCACGTCGAGGTGGCCGTGCAGGACGACGGTCGGCGCCTCCTCCGGCCCGACCTCGGCCCGCATCACCGGCAGCCCCCGTATCTCGTCGGTCGAGGCTTCTATCCCGCGTGCTTCCAGCCAGCCCTTGACGAAGCCGGCAGCCTCGAGGACCCCCTCGGGCTCGGACGTGTCGTAGCCGATCAGCTGCGTGGCCAGAGCGACCAGCTCGTTGCTCATGCTCGACTCCCTCCGCGGGGGATCCCTGCGCCCCCGATCGCCGCATCCGACATTGACCCCCCTAGGGGTGGGTGAATCTCGGATGCGCGTCGTGGCAGAGACGTCGGGTGCCCCTTTCCAGGGGGCTCAGGAACCACGCGGCGAAGCTCGGTAGACGATCTGCTGCGCAACGGCCTCCTGGAAAGGGGCACCCGACGTCTCTACCCCTCGGCGATCGCCAGAAAGGCCTCGGCGCGGGCGCGGTCTTTCTCGGCCCGAGCACGGGCGCCGCTGCCGTCCTGGGAGTCGGCGAGCCGCTGCTCGGCGTCGGCGAGCTGCTCTTTCAGCGTGGCGGCGTCGAGCTCGGCCGGTTCGATTGCCTCCTCGACCAGCAAGCACGCGTGGTTGCCGAACACCTGCAGCCAGCCGTGCGCCTGGGCATAGCGCTTTGTCTCGGTGTCGCTGACGTGCAGGCGCAGCTCGGTCGGCCGCAGCGCCGCCAGCAGCGGCGCGTGGTTGGCGAGGATGCCGATCTCGCCGACCGCGGTGCGGGTCGAGACCTGGCGCACCTCGCCGTTGAAGACCTCCCCCTCCGGGGTGAGGACCTCGACGTCGAAGCTGTGCTCGCCCGCCACTGCCGATCTCCTAGGCGGCCGCGGCCGCTCCAGCGTCAGCGGTCACCTGGTCGATGCCGCCCTTCATGTAGAAGGCGCCCTCGGGCAGCTCGTCGTGCTCGCCGTCGAGGATCTCGCGAAAGCCGCGCACCGTCTCGGCCACCGGCACGTACTCGCCGCTGCGGCCGGTGAACTGCTCCGCGACGAAGAACGGCTGCGAGAGGAAGCGCTCGATCTTGCGCGCCCGGGAGACAGTCTGCTTGTCCTCGTCGGAGAGCTCGTCGATGCCGAGGATGGCGATGATGTCCTGCAGCTCCTTGTAGCGCTGGAGCACCTCCTGCACCTCGGTCGCCGTGCGGTAGTGGTTCTCGCCGACGACGTCCGGCTTGAGGATCGTCGAGGTCGAGTCGAGCGGGTCGACCGCCGGGTAGATCCCCTTCTCGGAGATTGCCCGCGAGAGCACCGTGGTCGCGTTGAGGTGGGCGAACACGGAGGCGGGCGCCGGGTCGGTGAGGTCGTCGGCGGGGACGTAGATCGCCTGCACCGAGGTGACGGAGCCGCGCTCGGTCGAGGTGATCCGCTCCTGCAGTTCGCCCATCTCCGTCTCCAGCGTCGGCTGGTAGCCGACCGCCGAGGGCATGCGACCGAGCAGGGCCGAGACCTCGGAGCCGGCCTGGACGAAGCGGAAGATGTTGTCGATGAAGAGCAGCACGTCCTGCCCGCCGTGCTCGCGGTAGTACTCGGCCATCGTCAGGCCCGAGAGCGCCACCCGCAGCCGGGCGCCGGGCGGCTCGTTCATCTGGCCGAAGACCAGCATCGTCTTGTCGATGACGCCGGACTCCTTCATCTCGAGCCAGAGGTCGTTGCCCTCGCGCGAGCGCTCCCCCACCCCGCAGAAGGCCGAGAGGCCCTCGTGCTCCTCGGCGATGCTGCGGATCAGCTCCTGGATAAGCACGGTCTTGCCGACTCCGGCGCCGCCGAAGAGGCCGACCTTGCCGCCCTTCGCGTAGGGCGCCAGCAGGTCGATCACCTTGATCCCCGTCTCGAGGATCTCCTGGGTCGGGGCGAGGTTCTCGACACTGGGCGCCGGGCGGTGGATCGGCCAGCGCTCCTCGGTCTGCACCGGCTCTCCCTGGTCGATCGGCTCGCCGAGCAGGTTGAAGATGCGGCCCAGGGTCGCGTCGCCGACCGGGACCGTGATCGGGCCGCCGGTGTCGATCACCCTGTCGCCGCGCTGCAGCCCGTCGGTGGCGTCCATCGCCACCGTGCGCACGCGGTCGTCGCCGAGATGCTGCTGCACCTCGCAGACCAGCTCGGTCGCCTCGCGATCGCCGTCGCCCCCCATCTCGATCTTCACCGCCGAGTAGATCCCCGGCAGCTCGTCCGGGAAGACCGCGTCGACGACGACGCCGGTCACCTGCTCCACCCGTCCTACGTTCGCTCCGTTGTCGCTCTCAGCCATCTCTTCCTTTTCTCGTGAACACAGTCTCGCGCTTCACTCGCGGCGCGAAGAATCAGATATGCACGCTTGCTCGTTCCGCGCTCCTACCCGAGCGCCTCGGCGCCGGCGACTACCTCCAGGATCTCCTGCGTGATCTCCGCCTGGCGGGCCCGGTTCATCTCCAGGGTCAGGTCTTCCATCATCTGCTCCGCGTTCTCGGCAGCGCTGCGCATCGCGGTCATCCGCGCTCCCAGCTCGGAGGCGGCCGACTCGAGCAGCGCCCGGTAGACGGAGATGTTGACGTACTCGGGGATCAGTTGGGCGAGCAGCTCCTCGGCGTCGGGCTCGTAGTCCCAGACCGCCTGGCTGTGCGCCTTCTCGATCTCCGTCTCCTCGCCGCTCTCCTCCTCGGCCTCCATGCCCTCGCCGATCACGTCGGCCTGCTGCAGCGGCAGCAGCGTCTGCCGCCAGACGTGCTGGGTCAGCGGCGAGACGTAGCGGTTGTAGACCAGCTCGACCCGGTCGAGCTCCTCGTCGACGTAGCGCGCGGTCAGCTCCTCGCCGATCTCGCGCGCGTTGGCGAAGCCCGGCCGGTCGGTGAAGCCGACGTAGGAGGTGCGGGGGTCCTCTTTGCGGAAAGTCAGGGCGGAGACGCCCTTGTGCCCGACGGCGGAGAAGACCGCCTCGGCGCCCCGCTCGCGCAGCTCGCCCTTCAGCCGCATGCCGTCGCGGACGATGTTGGTGTTGAAGGCGCCGGCGAGGCCACGGTCTCCGGTGATCAGCACAACCCCAACCCGTTTCTCCTGCTCGCGCTCGACCTGCACCGGCACGCGCGGGATCCCGCCCGCCTGCTCGGCGGCGCGCCGGGTCAGCTTCCGCATCCCCTGCGCATACGGCCGCAGTTGCGCGATCCGCTGCTCGGCCCTTCTCAGCCTTGCGGCAGCGACCATCTCCATCGCCCGCGTGATCTTGTTGATGTTCTTGCTCAGACTTGATTCGGTCCGACTCCCCCGCCTCGACCGGGTCGCCGAACTCGTCGAAGTCGGCGCCGAAGTCGTCGACGAAGTCGCGGATCGCCGCGCCCAGCTCCTCCTCGTCGGCGTCCTCGAGCTTGCCGGTCTCGGCGATCCGCTCGAGCAGCTCGGGCTTCTCGGCGCGCAGCCGGATGCGCAGGTCGCCGAGGAACTCGCCCACCCGCTCGGTCTTGATCCGATCGAGGAAGCCTCCCGTGCCCGAGTAGATCGCCGCGACCTGGTCGGCCATCTCGAGCGGCTCGCGCTCCTTCTGCTTCAGCATCTCGACCAGCCGCTCGCCGCGGTTCAGCGTCTTCTGCGTCTCGGGGTCGAGCTCGGAGCCGAACTGGGCGAACGCCTCCAGGTCGCGGTACTGGGAGAGGTCGAGGCGCAGCTTGCCGGCGACCTTCTTCATCGCCTTCGTTTGCGCGTTGCCGCCCACCCGCGAGACCGAGATGCCAACGTTGATCGCGGGGCGAACGCCGGAGTAGAAGAGATCGGACTCGAGGAAGATCTGCCCGTCGGTGATCGAGATCACGTTGGTCGGGATGTAGGCGGAGACGTCGCCCGCCTGCGTCTCGATGATCGGCAGCGCCGTCAGCGAGCCGCCGCCGAGCTCGTCGTTCAGCTTCACCGCCCGCTCCAGCAGCCGCGAGTGCAGGTAGAAGACGTCGCCCGGGTAGGCCTCGCGGCCGGGCGGGCGCCGCAGCAGCAGCGACATCTGGCGGTAGGCGTAGGCGTGCTTGGTCAGGTCGTCGTAGACGCAGAGCGCGGCCCTGCCGTCGTAGAGGAAGTGCTCGCCCATCGCGCAGCCGGCATAGGGGGCGATGAACTTGATCGGCGCCGCCTCGTCGGCGGGGGCGGCGACGATGATCGTGTTCTCCATCGCGCCGTTTTCCTCCAGCACCTCCTTGAGCTGGACGACGGTCGACATCCGCTGCCCGATCGCGACGTAGATGCAGACCAGGTCCTTGTCGCGGTTGTTGATGATCGTGTCGATCGCGATCGCCGTCTTGCCGGTCTGACGGTCGCCGATGATCAGCTCTCGCTGGCCGCGGCCGATCGGGATCATCCCGTCGATCGCCATCAGCCCCGTCTGCACCGGCTCGGCGACCGGCTGACGCTGGACCACGCCCGGCGCCTTGAACTCGGCGGGGCGGGTCTGCGTCGTGGCGATCTCACCCTTGTCGTCGAGCGGGCGGCCGAGCGGGTCGACCAGGCGCCCCAGCAGCTCCTCTCCGACCGGGATCCGCAGCAGCTGACCCGTCCGCTTCACCGTGTCGCCCTCGACGATCTTGTCCCACTCGCCGAAGAGCACGGCGCCGACGTTGTCCTGCTCGAGGTTGAGGGCGAGGCCGGTGACGCCGTGCGGCAGCTCGAGCATCTCCAGCGCCATGCAGTTGTCGAGGCCGTGGATGCGCGCGATCCCGTCGGCGACCGAGAGCACTGTTCCGACCTCAGCGAGGTCGGCGCTGCCGGTATCCAGTCCCTCGATCCTCTCGCGAAGGATCGAGGCGATCTCGTCGGGCTTGATCTCCATTAAGTCAGTGTCTCCTCAATCGCGAACGCTGCAAACCGGCGCATCTCGGCGTCCTCGGTCGGCCGTCTCGTTCACGCACTGAAAAGGTGCGCTCACTTCGCCGGCCTCCCTGCGTCCACCGACCTGCTTGGTTTTCACGTTCGTTCGTGGGTTCATGCGACGCTCTTTCGAAGTTTGTCCAGGCGGTTGCGAATGCTCGCGTCGAGGACCATGTCGCCGACCTGGAGCACGATGCCGCCGAGGATCTCCTCGTCGACCACGCTGGCCAACTCGACGCGCTGACCGGTCTGGCGTTCGATCTCCTCGCCAATTTTGCCGATCACGGTCTCGTCCAGCTCGATCGCGCTGGTCACGGTGACGTCGATCCGCCGGTTCTCCCGCTTCCACAGCTCCTCCAGGCGGCGCCGGATGCGGAAGATCTCCGGCATCCGCCGCTTCTCGATCAAGAGCTCGAGGAAGTTGAGCAGCTCCGGGTCGGCGCCGCTGACGGCGCGCTCCAGCCCCTCGACCTTCTCCGCGGAGGAGAAGCGGGGGCTGAAGAAGAAGGCCTGGAGATCGCGGTTGCTCTCGATCGCGTCGGCGAACTGGGCCAGCTCGTCGCGGATCGCGTCGAGCTTGCCCTTCTCCCTCGCCACGTCGAAGAGCGCCTCGGCATATACGCGGGCGACCTCCTCCATCAGCTAGAGCTCCCGCTCAGGCTCGAGAAGTCGACCTCGCTCAGCGCCTCCTCGACGAGGCGGCGCTGGTCCTCGGCGTCGAGGGCTTTGCGCGTCACCTTCTCGGTAGCCATCACGGTCAGGTCGGCGACCTCCTTGCGGATCTGCTCGAGCGAGCGCCGCGTCTCGGCTTCGATGTCGCGTTTGGCGGCGGCAACCAGCTCCTCGCGCTTCTCCTTACCCGCCACGGTCCCCTCGGATTCCGCCGTCTCGGCCGCTTTGCGGGCGCGAGCCATGATGTCGTCGGCCTGCTCGCGCGCCTCGGCCAGGCGCTGGCGGTACTCCTCGAGCAGCTCGTCGGACTCCTTGCGCTGCCGTTCGGCCGCCTCGATCGACTCGCGGATCGCCTTGGCGCGCTTGTCGAGCGCCTCCTGGATGCGCGGGAACGCGACCTTGCTCAGCACCCACATCGTGAACAGGAAGAGCACGAGCGTCCAGATCATCAGGCCGAGGCCCGGCGAGACCAGGAAGCTGCCGCCGCCTTCCTCAGCGGCGAGCGGTAGCGCGGATATGTGGCCGAGCAGCTCCACCGGCTACGCCCCCCTGGTTGCGCCGATGCTCCGCGCCCGAAGAATCAGATATGCACGTCCGCTCCGCATCGGCTTACAGGAAGAAGGCGATCAGGCCGAAGATGAAGGTGTAGAAGGCCACGGCCTCGGTAAGGGCGAAGCCGAGCCAGCGGATGCTCTGCAGCTCGTCTTTCATCTCCGGTTGGCGGGCGACCGACTCGATCTCCTTGCCGAAGATGATGCCGATGCCGATGCCGGCGCCGATCGAGCCGAGGCCGGCGCCGACCCCGAGGGCGATCGCCTTGCCGGCCGATTCGATCCCTTCGTCGGAGATCGCGGCGGCAACTGGGGACAGATCCATTGAAACAGCGCTCCTTTTCTAGTGGCTTGCGGAGGTCGCTCCGCCGATGTAGATCGCGGTGAGGGTCGAGAAGATAAACGCCTGAAGCGTCGCGATAAGCCCGACCTCCAGCACGAAGAAGAAGAATGCGAGGGGGAAGGTCAGCGCTCCCAGGGCCGCGATGCCGAGCAGCACGGCGAGCCCGCCGCCCATGAAGAGCAGCAGCAGGTGGCCGGCGAGGATGTTGGCGAAGAGACGCACGGAGAGCGAGATCAGCCGCGCGAAGTGCGAGATCGCCTCGATCACGAAGATGAAGGCCTTGCCGATCGGGTTCATCTCCTCGAGGCCGGGGGGAAGCCAGCTCGCCAGGTAGGGGATGAACCCCTTCGCCCGCACCCCTTCGACGTGGTAGGAGACCCAGACGACGAGAGTGAGGACGAGCGGGATCGAGAGGTTGGCTGTCGCCGCGTAGATCGCGAACGAGGGGATCGCCAGGCCGAAGACGTCGACCGTGTGCTCGGTGTTGGTCGGCAGCGGCAGGAAGCCGATCATGTTCGAGAACCAGATCCAGAAGAAGAGGGCGGCGAGGAAGGGGAACCAGCGCACCGCGGTCGCCGCGTCGAGGTTGCCGCCGGTGATGTTGTTCCTGGTCAGGTCGTAGGCGACCTCGATCGCGGTCTGCACCCGGTTCGGCTTCTGCTGCATCCGGCGCGAGATCCAGACCATCGTGAAGATCGTCAGGGCGCTGGCGAGGACCAGGTAGAGGACCGCCTTGTTGATGCTGAGGTCGAGGCTGCCGAGGTGGAGCGAGACCCACGGTTCGAGCTTGAACTCGTTCTGCGGCTGGAAGGATTCGTCCTTGCCGGAGCTGCCGAAGATCAGCAGCATCAGGATCGCGATCGCGAAGTAGACGCCGAGCCCGATCAGGACCTTGCTGCGGGTCTTCATGCCTTGCCCGCCTCGGGTTCCTCGAAGAGATGGGCGATGCCCTGGGCGGCGAAGGAGATCGTGAAGAGGACGGCGACGAGGATGGCCGAGGCGAGGCCGGCCTGCCGTTCGACCAGGCCGGCGAGCAGGACGACGGTCGCCATCAGCCAGACCCGGCCGAGCGTCGTCGTCGCGACCGTCGCCATCGCCCGCTGGCGGTTGCCGGCGGCCAGCTCCACGGCGGCGCGGCGGCCGGCGAGCACCTGGATGCCGCGCTGCGCGAGCCAGACCGCCGCGGCGGCGGCGTATCCGAGCATCGGCAGGCCGCCGAGCAGGAAAACGGCGAGTGCGGCGGCGAGGACCGCGAGGTCGACGTACTTGGGAGGAGACATAAAATGCGCCCGTCTTGGCAGGCGGGCGGACGGAAGACTATATCCGAAAGGACCGACGAACGGCTTTCTAGAGCCAGTTCGTGAGCCTTGTCACAACCTGTTACTAAGTCCCGCCGAAGCGTGAGACCCCATCCCGGTAGGGGTTCCACTTAACTTTTTCTGAAGACAGGTATCGGCTGTCCGTCATCCACGCTGCAGAAAAAGTACAAGACGTTCCACCCCTACCGGGATGGGGTCTTGTCCGGTTCCTCCAGCTCGATCGCTTCGAATTCGCCGGTTTCGGGATTGAGCCGGCCGCGGCGCAGCTTGAGGATCTCCAGGACGTAGATCAGGTAGACGCTGGTGGCGAGCGCGACCAGGCCGCAGGCGACGATCACCGTGGTCCAGAGGGCATCGAAATGGCCGTGGTTGTCGCTGTAGGGGACGAAGCGCAACGCCAGCGCGAGCCCGGCGAGGGCCAGCGTCCAGCCGTAGAGGTAGGCAAGCGTGCGCCGCTGGGAAAAGCCGATGTTGGCCATGCGGTGGTGGAAGTGCCAGCTGTCGGCCTGGTAGATCGGCTGGCGGTACTTGAGCCGCTTGGCGACGACGAAGCCGGTGTCGAGGATCGGCACCGCGAGCACGACCAGGGGGAAGACGAGGGCGACGACGGCGTTGGTCTTCAGCGCGCCCTGGACCGAGGCGGTGGCGAGCAGGTAGCCGAGCAGGTTGGAGCCGGTGTCCCCCATGAAGCTCGAGGCGGGCGGGAAGCCGTGGCGGAGGAAGCCGAGAGCGCCGCCCGCCGTCAGCGCCGCGAGCACGCCGGCGGCGTTGCGTTCGAGCGAGAGGGCGATCACCGCGAGGGCGATGGCGGCAATCGTGCAGACGCCCGCCGCGAGGCCGTCGACGCCATCGATGAAGTTGATCACGTTGACCACGGCGACGATGCCGAGCACGGTCAACGGGTAGGCGAGCCAGCCCAGTTCGAAGCCGCCGAAGAAGGGCAGGGTCAGGTTGTCGACGCGGACGCCGCCGAGGACCGGGATCAGCGCCGCCCCGACCTGGCCCACGAGCTTCGGCAGCGCCGGCAGGCCGCGCACGTCGTCGATCACCCCGACCGCGGCGATCGCCGCGGCGCCGAGCAGGATCGAACGGCTCTCGCCGTCGCCGGGGAGCCAGATCCAGCCCGCGACCTCGATTCCGGCGAAGATCGCGAGGCCGGAGAGGCGCGGCATCGGGCGGTCGTGCAGCCCCCGCTCCTTGGGCGGGTCGATCGCGCCGATCCGGTAGGCGAGCCGCTCCGCGTAGGGAACCAGCAGCCAGGCGATCGCCGCGGCTGTGAGGAAGGCAAGGACGGCGTCGGTTGTCGCGGCCATTTCGCGATGCCCCGGGACGGATGCGGGCCGGATCAGGCTACTCGACGCTCTCGACAGCCCCGAGGACGCCGGCGACGAGCAGCTCGGGGTCGCGCGGATGGAGGACGCCGACCGGGGCTGCGCGCTTGCGCAGCGGCAGGGCGTCGGGGTCGTCCAGCACTTGGAGGCGTCCCTCGGAGATCAGCGAAGACCGGCGTGCCGAGGGTGACGGCCTCGCGGTTCATAGTCCCCCCCGCGCTGACGACGAGATCGGCGAAGGCGATCAGGCTTTGCGCGTCGATCGCTCGCCGCGGCACGACCAGGTTGGCCGCCCCGAGGCCGCGCACCGCGTCCGCCTGCGACTCGGTGCGGGGGATGACGACGGCCTGCACCCCAGGGTCCCCCCCATCCCCCCTAGCCGCCGGACCGGCATGCGCCTCACCACCGGCAGAATCGGCTTCGCCGCCTGCCAGGCGGCGAAGCACGGCGTCGTAGAGGTCGTTGCGGGCGTGGTACTCGGAGGTCTCCGGCGGCGGCCGCACCACGACCAGCACCTTCTCCCGGTCTAGCCCCAGCTCGTCGAGCACCGCCGGGTCGGGCTCGAAGCCGGCCAGGTAGTACTCCTCCTTCAGGCCCGGGTAGCGGACGAGCTTGTGCTCCCTGGCGCCGATCTTCTCCAACCGATCCAGCGGGATCGAGTCCGGGACCAGCACCCTGCGCGCAACCCGAAAGGCGATCTTGCGCTGCCAGCCGGCGAGCTCGTAGTCCTGCATCTGCGCCGAGGGGACGCGCAGGAGGGCGGAGACGACCGCGAGATCGACCGAACCGTGGGCCAGCGCCAGGTTCGGCTGCCGCTCCCAAACCAGCCGCGTCAGCGTCGCCGAGCGACCGGCAAGCGCCATCCCCTTACCTAGCTTCGAAGCCCCACCGTGACCGCCGACGGCCGTGTACGGAATCCCGAGCAGGTCGAGAATCCCGAGCGTCTGCCCGTACTCCCGCGCAGTGACGAAGACCTCGTGCCCGCCCGCCTCCAGCCGCTCGATGATCGGCCGCAAAACCAATGGATGCGCCGCAGCCGTGCAATCCACCCAAACCCTCATCGCGCGGCATCTTCGCGGATCGCCTGGTCGCCGCTCTCCCGGGTCAGACCGTCGCCACGGAAAGCTGTGGGTAGAGCGGGTAGCGGTCCATCAGTGCCTTGGTCCGCTCCGCAAGCGCGTCCTTCTCGGCGTCGAAGTCCTCGGAGAGGGCGGTGGCGATCACCGAGGCGATCTCGCGCATGTCGTCCTCGACCAGGCCGCGGGTGGTGAGCGCCGGGGTGCCGATCCGCAGGCCGGAGGGGTTCATCGGCGGGCGCTCGTCGAAGGGGATCGCGTTGCGGTTGACGGTGATCCCAACCTCCTCCAGACGGCTCTCCGCCGTCTTGCCGTCGAGGCCGGTGGGAGTCAGGTCGACGAGGATGAGGTGGACGTCGGTGCCGCCGGTCAGCACCGGCACACCGCCTGCCTCCAGCCCCTCCGCCAGCGCCTGCGCGTTGGCGATCGTCTGGCGCTGGCGGGCGCGGAAGGGCTCGCTCGCCGCGATCCGCAGCGCCACCGCCTTGGCGGCGATCGTGTGCATCAGCGGTCCTCCCTGCTGGCCGGGGAAGACCGCTTTGTCGATCGCTTGCGCGTGCTCTTCGCGGCAGAGGATCATGCCGCTGCGCGGCCCGCAGAGGGTCTTGTGGATCGTCGTCGTGACCACGTCGGCATGCGGCACGGGGTTGGGGTGCTCGCCGGCGGCGACGAGGCCGGCGAAGTGCGCCATGTCGACCATCAGCTTGGCGCCGACGGAGTCGGCGATCTGGCGGAAGGCGGCGAAGTCGAGCTGGCGCGAATAGGCGGACCAGCCAGCGACGATCAGCTTCGGCCTGTGCTCGGCGGCGAGCCGCTCGACCTCCTCCATGTCGACGCGCAGGTCCTCGCGGCTGACGTGGTAGGCGACGACCTCGTAGAGCTTGCCCGAGACGTTCAGCTTCATCCCGTGGGTGAGATGGCCGCCGTGGTCGAGCGCCATCCCCATGATCGTGTCGCCCGGCTCGATCAGCGCCATGTAGGCGGCGTTGTTGGCCTGGGCGCCGGCGTGGGCCTGGACGTTGGCGTGCTCGGCGCCGAACAGCTCCACGGCCCGGTCGATCGCCAGCTGCTCGGCGACGTCGACCTCCTCGCAGCCGCCGTAGTAGCGGCGCCCGGGGTAGCCCTCAGCGTACTTGTTGGTCAGCACCGAGCCGACCGCGTCGAGCACCGCCTGGGGGACGAAGTTCTCCGAGGCGATCATCTCCAGCGTCCCCTGCTGGCGCCGCAGCTCGGCGTCGAGCACGGCGGCGATCTCCGGATCGACCTCTGAAAGGGGCGCGCTTTGGAAGTCCTCGGGCAGCTCGCTCACGACTCAAGCGACCATACCAACGGGCCGGGATAGCCTTGCGTCGGTGTCAACGACGAATCCGCGGAGCGGAAGCGGGCGTCTGCGCCGCCTCGCGGCGCTGGTCCTCGCCTCGACGGTCGCGGGAGCCGCGTTCGCCGACCCGGCCGCGGTGGCCTCACCCACGGACAATCCATGCGTGGGGGCGGGCTCGTCGCAGCTCCTCTGCCCGAACCTGAGGATCGGGCCGCCGCGCGACCTCTACGTCGAACGAGCCGGCGGTGGGAACGTGCGGCTGCGGGCGACGAGCGACGTGCGCAGCCGCGGGCGCGGGCCGATGGAGCTGCGGGGCAGGCGCAACGGCTGGCGCACGATGCGCACGCGCCAGCGGATCTACCGGGTCGGCGGAGGACACCTCGACTTCCCCAGCCGCGCCAGGCTTCACTTCACCGACGTCGGCGCCTACTTCGGCGGCCGCTTCTGGAAGGTCCATCAGCTCGCCCGCTTCGAGCTCTGGTCGGTGGGCCGTCACCATCGCCTCCAGCGGCGCGTTCGGACCGGTCCGAAGCTCAACTACTGCCTGCGCGATCTGGAGCGGACGCGTCCCAGCCACCGCTCTCCACGTCACCGGCACTACCCCAGCTGCAACCAGAACCCCTACCGCGACGCGGTCACGCTCGGCACCTCGGTCGGCTGGTCCGACATCTACCCCGCCGGCTACGACAGGCAGTGGATCGGCGTCGCCGGCCTGCGCGGCTGCTTCGCCTTCGTGATGAGGGTCGACCCGCGCAACCTGCTCTACGAGTCCAACGAGCGCGACAACACCTCCCGCCGCCTCGTCCACCTCCCGTTCGGCCCCGGCTCCCAGCGCTGCTGAACGCCGCTCTCTTACTCAGCGCATCTCCGGTGAGACGGTTGCTTCCCGATCAGCCACCGATCGGCGCTCTCGGGTTGGACCCCCAGAAGACGACGGTGCCGAGCATGCCGATGATGTGGACGAGGATGATGTTGACGACCATCGACTGGGCCGTCGCCGTGCCGACCCCAACCGGACCACCCGAGGCGGTGTAGCCGTAGTAGCAGCCGACCAGGATTATCGCGGTCGCCATCACCATCCCCTTGATCAAGCTGAAGAACAGGTCGGGCGGGCTCTGGAACATCCAGAAGATCAGTAGGTAGCCGCCCGAGGACACATCGCCAACCTGCTGGACCACCGCCAGGTAGCTGGCGAAGTACGCGACCCCGATCCCCACCAGATAGAGGAACGGGATCGCAATCCAGGCGCCGAGCAGGCGCGTCGCGGCGAGGAAGGTGACCGGCTGGATCCCCATCACCTCGAGCGCGTCGATCTCGTCGGAGATCCGCATCGCGCCGAGCTCGGCGACGATCCCGGTGCCGACCTTGGCGGAGAGGATGTAGCCGAAGGCGTAGGGCAGGCCCTCGCGCAGATCGCAGTAGGCCGAGAAAAGGCCGGCCAGGGAGGGGGCGCCGATCGAGCGGTTGAAGTAGGCGCCCTGAAGCCCGCACTGGAGGCCGAGGATGAAGACGAAGGCCCAGATGATCACCGCCGAGCCCAGGATCAGAATCCCCGCCTGGCGCATGCTCTCGCCGAAGAAACGCAGGACGCGGCCGCTGTAGACGAGGCCGGCGACGTGGGAGCCGAAGCGGGCGATCTCGCCGAAGGAGTCGAGCCAGCCGCGCGGGAGATCGAGCCAGCCGATCATCGAATGCTCTGAAGTTCGGGATTGGTGGCGAGCAGGATCGAGGTTACGACGAACTGGAAGAAGAAGACCGCGACGAGGGCGATGACCACCGCTTGGTTCACGGCGCGGCCGACCCCCGCGGCGCCCCCCGACGCTGACATTCCCTTGTAGGAGCAGACGACCGCGATGATCGCGCCGAACATCGTGCACATCAGGACCGAGGCCCAGAGGTCCGTGACGGTGGCATTGGCGAAGAGCGTCGCGAAGAAACCGCCGAGCGACTGCCTGTAGAGCAACTCGGCGGCGATGCCGGCGGTCAGCCCGAAGACGATCGCGAAGATGTCGAGCAGGCCGGTGATGACTATCAGCGCCAGGAAGCGCGGCACGACCAGGTTCTTGATCGGGTCGACGCCGAGCACCTGGAGGGCGTCGAGCTCCTCGCGGATCTTGCGGGCGCCGAGGTCGGCGGTGATCGCCGTGCCGGCCACGCCGGCGACGACCACAGCGGTCACCAGTGGCCCGATCCATCGGATCGCGGTCAGCACGAAGAAGCCACCGAGCCTGTCGAGTGCGCCGAACAGCGAGAGCACTCCGGCCGCCTGTAGCCCCGGGGCGCCGAGGTTGAGCGCGAAGGTCGAGACCAGGAGCGGGAACCAGGAGAGCTTCAGCACGAAGAGGAACTGCCAGACCAGCTCCTCGCCATAGGGGTAGGGAGGCCTCACCGCGGCGACGATCGTCTTCGCGGTGAGGATCATCATCTCCCCGACCTGCTCGAAGGCGGACTTGGCGGGCAGGAATGCCCTTGTCAGGACTTGGCCCGCCACCAGCCGATCGCCTGGCTGAGCGGTCCTGGACTCGGCTGCCCCGAGCCGCTCCGACCCGGGCCGGCGATCGCTCCCCGGCGCCGGGCGCGCACGCAGTCTTCCTCCCTGGCGCGCAGCTCGGCCGCCCTCTGCGCCTCCGAGAGCTGGGCGATCAGGGTGTCGCGCGTCTGCTCCAGCTCCTCGACGCCGGCGATGTGGGCCTCGGCCGAGCGATGCGCCGTCGGCAGCCCGCCGGGCAGGTCGCGCGTGTAGGAGGCCAGCTCGATCTCGAGCCTGGCGATCTGGCGGCGCAGCTCGTGGCGCACCTCGATCGCTTCGCTCTCCCCGGCCAGGTCGGGTAGGTCGCCTCGGGTCTCCGATCGGCCTTCCCCCTCCGCCTCCCCCATGCTCGCGCAGGCGGTGGCGACGATCGCCAGGTCGCGCGGGTCGAGCCCCGCCTCACGCACACGGTGCAGCGCATCGCTCGCGATCTCCTCCAGCTCGGGCGCCGGCTCGATTCCGCCGGCGACGAAGGTTCCTTGCCCCTGCCGGCTGACGACGAGGCCGGCGTCCTCGAGGCCGGCGTAGACGGCCCGCACCGTGTTGACGTTGACGCCGGCCCACCCGGCGAGACGGCGGAAGCTCGGCAGCCGTTCGCCCGCCGCAAGGCGCCCGGTAGCGATCAGGGCCCGCAGGCGCCAGGAGAGTTGAACGCCGACCGGCAGCTCGGCGGCAGGGTCGGTGGAGAATGGCGTAGTTTCGCGCAACTGCTGTGCCACAGAATCACACAATAACGAAAGGTGCTGTTCTATTCAACTAGGACAGCGGTTACAGCGGCGCCAGGATCGTGGCGAGATCGCCGGGCGCGAGGGCGCCCTGGCGCAGGATCTCCCACTCGCCGGCGGCGTCGAAGGCGGTGAGGTCGACCACGGTCGAGGGGAGGCCGGTGAGGGCGCCGTCGTCGATCGCCAGGTCGACCGCGGCGACGATCTCTTCGGGGATTTCCGCGAAGGCCGGCGGCGGCGGCTCGCCGCTGCGATTGGCCGAGGTCTGGAAGACCGGGCACATCGCCCCGGCCAGGGGACCGTCGATCAGCCGCAGGCCGAGCCGCTCCGGGTCCTCGCGACAGGCGAGCGGGTAGCGGCGCTCCTGGTTGGCGACGACCAGGGTCACCGGTCCCGGAAGAAGGGCGCCGATCGCCTCACGGGTCCGTGCACCGAGCCCCTCGACCAGCTCGCGCATCGCCAGCGGCGAGAAGTACATCACCGCCGAGGACTTGCCCTCGTCCCGCCCCTTGATCCGGTGGATGCGATCGATCGTTTGTCGCGGATAGCACGACAAACCCGACACAGCCGCTCATCGGCATCCCCAGACGACGCGCTCGATCCCGGCCAGGTCTCTCCGGGTCTGGATCTCGCCGAAGCCGGCATCCCCAAAGAGCTCTCTGACCGCCGGCGCCTGTCCCTCGCCGATCTCCAGGGCTAGCGTGCCCACCCCGACCTTCGGGATCAGCCCGCGGATCGCGTCGAACCCATCCGGGCCGGAGAGCAGCGCCTCGCGCGGCTCCCACTCGGTCACCTCCGGCTGCAGCGAGGGCCAGTCCGGCTCGGCCACGTAGGGCAGGTTGGCGACGGTCAGCTCGAACGCGGCGCCGACGCCGTCCACGCCGTTGGGAACGGTGCCCTGCGCGAAGCGAACGCGGCGGGCCAGCCCCAGCCGCTCCGCGTTGGCCCGCGCCACGTCGAGCGCCGCGGCCGAGGTATCGGTGGCGGTGACCTCGCAATCGGGCAGCTCGTCGGCAATCGCCAGCGCGATCGCCCCCGAGCCGGTGCCGACGTCCAGCACCGTGCGCGGGCGCAGCTCCAGCGCCAGCTCGACCAGCAGCTCGGTCTCGGGACGGGGAACCAGGACGCGCCGGTCGACTTCCAGCTCGATGCGCCGGAATCCCTTGCGACCGACGATGTAGGCGACGGGCTCGCGCCGCAGCCGCCGCCGCACCATCTCGCCGACGCGGCGCGCGGCCGCGGGTGGAACTTCGGCGTCCGGGTGGGCTGCCAGGTACGCCCGGCCCGACCCGATCGCCTCGCCTAGCAGCAC
>WNGD01002275.1_pt1 | contig 23186 bp, 27 predicted proteins | sample 5400671 | NCBI WGS metagenome assembly WNGD01 (sample SAMN13153369, study PRJNA577476) | soil metagenome | isolation source: 40 cm soil or saprolite under grassland replicate 2 | place: USA:California | collected 2016-06-15
GCACTGAGAGGTCCCTCGCCGCGGTTTGCTTGCTGACCGGGGTCGAGATGGCCCATTGGTTGTTGAGCAGCAGAAACACGAGGGGGACGCGCTGGACGCCCGCCAGGTTGGCCGCTTCGTGAAAGTCACCTTCGGACGAGGCACCGTCGCCGAAGTACACGAGTGCCACGCCCGGCTGCCGGCGGAGCTTCAACGCCCAGGCGAGGCCGACGGCGTGGGGCAACTGGGCGGCGATCGACTGCTGGCGCGGCAACAGGTTCACTCCCTCGGGAATGCGTCCGTCCTCGATCCGGCCCATGTAAATCGCCAGCAGCTTCTCCAGCGGCAGGCCGTGATGCAACATTGCCGGCTGCTCTCGCGAGGCGGGGACCATCCAGTCGCGGGACGGATCGAGTGCCATGGCCGACCCGATCACGGCGGCCTCCTGTCCATGGACCGGCGAGTAGACCCCCACCTGGCCCAGGCGCTGCAGCTTGATTGCCAGCTCGTCGATCGCCCGAGAGAGGAGCATCAGGCGCAGCGCCTCGATGATCTGCTCGGCCTTCATCGGGCTCTTGCCCCGTAACGTTCCGTCGGGTTCGAGGACAGCGTGGGGCATTCAGTAGTTCAGGATCTTCCGGGCGGCCGCGAGCACCCTATCTGAAGAAGGTAAGTAGTAGTCCTCGAGTGCGCCGGGCGGGTAGGGTGTGTCCGGGGCGGCCACCCGTTGCACCGGCGCATCGAGCGAGGTGAACGTCTCTTCCAGAATGGTGGCGGCGACTTCAGCCCCGAAGCCGCCCGTCAGCGGCGCCTCCTGGACGACCACGGCTTTCCCGGTCTTAGAGACAGCCCGCACCAGCGCGTCGACATCAAGGGGCACGATCGAGCGCAGATCGAGTACCGCGACCGAGGCTCCCTCTGCGGCCAGCCGCTCGGCGGCTCTAAGGCACAGGTGCACGCCGGCGCTCCAGCTGATCAGCGTCAGGTCGGACCCGTCCTGGACCAGTCGTGCCGACCCGATCGGAACCGTATGGTCGCCCTCTGGAACCGGGCCGCTGACCGTTCGATACAGCTTCTCGGGCTCGAGGAAGAGGACGGGGTCGGGGTCACGGATCGCGCTCAGGAGAAGACCCTTGGCATCATCGGGGAAGGCCGGGCAGACGACCTTCATCCCCGGGGTCTGCGTGAATTGCGCCTCGATCGAGTCCGGATGGAACTCTGGCGTCCGGCTTCCACCGCCGAAGGGCGCCCGGATCGTGACCTGGGCATGGAACCGCCCCCGCGAACGGAACCGGTAGCGACCGAGCTGCGGCCCGATCTGGTGGAAGGCCTGGTGAGTAAAGCCGAGGAACTGGATCTCAGCCACCGGGATCATGCCGCCGAGGGCAAGCCCGAGGGAAGCGCCGGCGATCGAGGCCTCGGCGAGCGGCGTATCGAAGACCCGCTCGGGGCCGAAGCGCTCCAATAGCCCGCGGGTCACGCGAAAGACGCCGCCCAGCTTGCCGACGTCCTCGCCGAGAATGATCACGCGCTCGTCGCGATCCATCTCGAGCCAGAGCGCCTCGCGGATCGCGTCCAGGATCGAGAGCGCGGCCGGACGACGGGCGGCCGCTACCGGCGCGCCACGGCTGGACGTCTTCTGAGCAGCAGACAAGGGCAACAACATACCGGATTCCGCTGGCCCGTCTATGTCGGCTGCATGAATCGCCTTCATAGCACCGTCCCGGTCGGGATCTAATATGCCCGGGCGCGAGGCACGGGGTGCGTCTGCACGGCCGGGTCAACCGGTGGCGAAGGGTGACGATCACGCGCCGCGCGCCGTACTCGGCGATGGTTTGGACGGCTCGGGGGCAGACTCTTCGCGAAAGCGGCAGCCGGCGCGACCCAAGACGCCAGCGATCGTTTCGTTCTGATCCCCGCCGGCTCTACGAACAGGAAGCCCTTCATCGATCGGCCGGTGAAGTCCATCTCCCGAGCGTGCGCTCGCGCGAGTGCACGCTCGTATCCATCCGGCCCAACACGAATCATCAGCTCCTCGCCAACGATCCCCAGCGCCATGTGTCCGCCGATCATGAAGCAGAGACCGCCCATCATCTTGATCTCGTCGACCCCCCTTTCGTGGGCAATTGCCTCGCGGATCCGGTTGGCAAGCGCTTCGTTATAGGCCATACGATCCCTACTCTTCTTGCTCGGCGGGAAGCCACGAAGGGAGCCCGAAATAATCGCTGAGGCCAGGGTCCGCGAATCCGGTGATGGCCGAGATGGCATCCTCTTCGATCGCGAACACCATCACGCCGTAGAACTGATGGCCTCCGTCTTCGGGTTCTGCGATGAACGCCGCCAGGGCGGGTTGCTGATTCGAGCCCAGGGGGACGAGCCGAATCTGCTCGAGATGACCACCTGCGGGAACGGTAGAGAGGAAGTCAACGATCGCCGCGCGTCCCTGAAACCAGATGGGTGACACGTGAGGTGACCCAGGCTCAGGCGCTGGCTCAGCCGGCATCGCCAGGATGGCGTCCTCTCGCAGCAGCGCTGCCAGCGCATCGAAGTCGGAGCGCTCCCAGGCGTCCATGAACCGAGCGAGCAGCTTTCTCTCAGAGACATCGCTCACCGACCCGACGTTCGTTCCTGATTCCCCGCTCTCGAAGCGAGCGCGGAGCGTCCACCGGGCGCGGTGCAAAGCGCTGTTCACGCTCGCAACCGAGCACTCGAGAGAGTCGGCGACCTCGCGAGCGCTCCAGGCAAGCACATCCCGTAGGAGCAACACCGCGCGTTGTCTCGGAGGCAGAAGCTGAATCACGGCGATGAAGGCGAGCGCGACGCTTTCCTTCCTTTCGAAGCGAGCTGCCGGATCATCTGTGTCATCCAGAAGGCGATCCGGGTACGGCTGAAGGTGTTCGATCTCCGCCAGCGGCGGGGCACCTCCTGACCATTGCCGCGCCGCCAAGAATCGGGGCCGCCAACGCGTGGCCAACTCGTTGAGGCAAGTATTGGTAGCGATCTTGTACAGCCAAGCCCGGAACGGCGCGCGGTTCTCGAAAGTGTCGATCCGTCGCCACGCTTTCAGCAGCGACTCCTGGAGCATGTCATCGGCGTCGGTGAGCGAGCCCGTCATTCGATAGCAATGGAGGTGAAGCCCGCGTCGATGAGGTTCGACCAATGATTCAAAAGCGTCTCGGTCGCCGATCCGGGCCGCGGCAACGAGAGATCGCTCCGCTCCCAAGTCATGGGAGGCCTCGCTCAAAACCATCGCCTCATCCTAGTCAGACCAAGCCGGCGTTGCGAGCTGTCCAATGGGTAGCCGAGCACCGGACAAATTTGCAGGATCCGATTTCGTCGATGCCAGGTGGGATTGTTCTTCATCGCAGGCGAACGATCTCTTCTGCGTGTCGCTTTAACGAACCAAGAGCTGCCAAGCGGTTACGTCGTTGCTGGAGCTTGATCAGCGGATTCATGATCCGTCCCTTGAACCCTCTTGGATCGTGGAAGAACGAGAAGATGACACGGGTTGCTTGATCTCCCTTCGGATCGAGCTCGAGCGAGAACCCCGGCCGCGAGAGGAGGCGAGAGAGGCCGAAGTTCTCTTCGTCAATGAGGTAGGCAATCTTGCGACCGTCGACGTGCTCCACGCGGTGTTCAAGGAAATACCCGGACTTCCGCCCGAACTCAGCGTGGACTTTGCGCGCGGTTCCAAGCGTCTCAGCGTCGCCGGCATCCGTCATCACCTCGACAGACTTCACTGGCGGGCCCCAGTTCGGCAACTCATGGGAATCGGAAATGAGTTGCCAGAGGATCCGTGCTGGAGCCTGGACGACGATGTCGTCCCGACCCTGAAGCCTGCTGCCAGTTCCCACGATCATGCCCTCGGCTTGAAGAGCGCGAAGACCCCGCCTCCCGGCTCCTGGATTGGGGTGTACGTTCCCGCCGGTCCCTCAGCGGGGGCCTGCAGGACGGTCGCTCCGAGCTTCTGCGCCTTCTTGGTGGCGGCATCGATATCGTCCACTTGGACATACGGGAACCATCCCAAGTGCTCTCCCCGGTGCGGCACCACCGAGGCCCATGGCTTTTCGCCGCCGACCATGGTTACCGTGGCCTTCCCTACTGGTACCTCGGCTACATCCCAGCCGAACAGCTGCTCATAGAAGGAGCGGGATTTAGCCGCGTCCTTGGTGCGCAAGTCGAACCATACGAACGGGTTTTCCATGGCAAACTCCTCCATCTCGACGAGATTTCACTCCTTAAGACAACACGCTCCGCCCAAACTGATCGCTACGAGGCTGCGTTTTTGCGGCGGACGCTGACTTTCTGGAAAGGCTATTCCGCTATCCGGTCGAGCGATCGCCGTCCACGTGTTCGGCCGCCCGGAACCGACGTGTGCCTATCGACCACGCGGGAGTGACCGCGCGGCAATTCGAGACCAGCCTTTGGCCCAGTCGTCCAGTGGCGCCAGGGCGCTCAACAGGCCGAGCCCTAGTTCAGTCAGCCGGTAGCCCTCCCCCGGCCTGGTTGCGAGGAGCCCAGCTTCCCGAAGCTCTGAGAGCCGGGCGTTGAGCACACTTGGCGACATGGAGTCGCAGCGACTCCTAAGCACGCGGAAGCTCAGCGCTTCGTGCCGCAGCTCCCAGAGGACGCGCAGCGTCCAGCGACGGCCGAGGAGATCCAGGGCCGCCATGATCGGGCGCCCGGTCCTCGAGCCGCGCACCCGCTGTCCGGGCAGCGGGGTGCGCGTTCTGCGCCTGGCTTGCGCCTCTGATTCCGTAGCGTTATTATCCATCTGCTACGAGATTAGTAGCAGAAGGGGTGCAGTCATGGTTCCGGCTCCCAGGATCCCGGCTTTAGAGTCTCCCTACGATCCGGAGATCGCAAGAACCCTCGAACGGATGATGGGCGGCTCGGGCCGCGAGCCCCTTCTACTCTTTCGGGTGGTCGCCCACAATCCCAACGTCCTCGACAAGTTCCGCAGCAGCGGCTCGTACCTGCTGAATTTCGGAACGATAGATCCCATCGAACGAGAGATCGTGATCGACCGGACCTGTGCGCGGTGCCGTTCCGAGTACGAATGGGGCGTCCATGTGACTGTCTATGGGCGGCGCGTGGGTCTCAGCGATGAGCAGATTCGAGCGACCGTTCTGGGAACCGCGCATAGTCCGGAGTGGACGGAGCGACAGGCCACGTTGATAAGACTCGCGGATGAACTCCATGAAACGGGGGAAGTCTCAGACGATCTATGGGTTCAGCTGCAGGCCGGTTGGAGTGCAGCACAGCTGGTCGAACTGCTGGCCCTCGTCGGGCAGTATCACATGGTCGCCTACTTCACCAACGCCCTCCGCCTGCCTCTGGAGACCTACGCTCAGCATTTCCCCCAAGTTGTCCAGTCGTGACCTGACCCTCGTGGGTTGACCGCGACTAAGACGGACCGCTATACGGCGCCCTCGTCGCGACCGTCGCGGGCCCAGCAGACCGCACAGTAGGTATGGAATTGTCCTAGACGGCCGCCCTGGCCCTCACCATTTCCCGGAAGCGCGCCATGTAGCGGAGCAGGCCGTCGCGGCTCTGGGCATCCTTCTGGAAGGCGACGTCGAAAAAGGCCTCGTCGACCCCGGCGTCCTCCATCTTGCGGACGTCCTTCTCGATCTGCTCCCAGGTGCCACAGGCGACCGGCCGGGTAGCATCGTCGAGGGGCCGGTCGGTTCGTTCGACCAGGCACCGCATCACCGTCTGCAACTTGGATGTGTCGCGACCGCGCTCGTCGGCTGCCTTGTAGACCCCTTTCATCATTGAGATCAGGGCGTCAACGGGGGCGCAGCAGCCGGTGAATCCATCGGCCAGCCGTCCAGCGCGGTCGAGCGCTTTGGGGACAAAGGCGCCGACCAGGATGGGCGGGTGCGGCTTCTGAACCGGCTTCGGGCCGATGAAGGCCGGCTCCAGGTTGAAGTAGCGGCCGTGATACTCAACCGGGTCCGGGCCCCATACCGCCAGCATGCACTCAATCGCCTCTTCGCCGATCCGGCCCCGCTCGCGGTAGGGCACGTTGGCCGCATCGCATTCGTCCTCCGACCAGGCAAGGCCCACGCCAACCGTGATGCGGCCGTCGGAGAGGACGTCCATCGCGGCCAACCGCTTGGCCAGCAGGATCGGGTTGTACCAGGGGATATTGATGACGCTCACGCCGAGCCGGATTCGATCGGTGATCGCGGAGACATAGGTCATCGAGGTCAGGTGGTCGAGATGGTTCTTGTACTCCTCGTTGAGAACGCCTTCGGCATTACCGGGGTATGGCGTTTTGGCGTTGACCGGGACCAGGAGCCGCTCGTTGGTCCACAACGAGTCGTACCCCATCTTCTCGGCCTCCCTAGCGACCAGACGCAAGTTTTCCTTGGTGGCCACCGGGCCCTGGTGCGGAAGCGCAAACCCAATCTTCATCGCAACCTCCTCAAACGATGTTCGACCCGAAATCGCCCTCAGGATTTCGCCAGACGCTGTGAGCATGATTCCCCCCGCGCTGCGCATTGGCGTACTCGATCAGCACGCGCGGTCCCTGGATCCGGTAGTAGTGCGGCGCGCCATAATCAACCCCACCCGCCCACGCGAAGAACAAGGAGGCGATGCGCGCATCGGTGAACTTCTCCATCTCGGCCTCCGCCAGCTCGTCGGGCAGACGCGAAACGTACACCGCAACGATATCGCGTAGGAGCCGTCGTTGCGAAGGGCTGAGTTCCAAAGCGGCGATCCCTTTCGGGCCAACGGTGAGGCGGGTCGCCTCGAGGTGTTCGGCGGTTGTCTGAAGGCTGGTCTCGAGCTGGCTCTGGGTGGTCTTGATGAGCTCGCCGAGGTCTCCCTCGAAGCTGCCCCTCCAGACCTCAGATAGCGGCAGCGGCAGCTCGCCGCCGGCGATCCGAGGTCGGTTGGCCGTGACCAGATCGAAGGGAGGGATCGGACAGATTACGGCGCGACCGCGTGCCTCGGAGTCGAGCACTGTCACCAGTTGCCGACCAAGGTCCTCCGCGCTCCCGAGCGGTCGCAACTCACCGCCGCCGAGCAGCGGAGACGACGCCGGATCAGCGCCGAAAAACAGCGGAGTGCTCGCCTTCACCGCACCGTCGAGGACGAGGTGGTGGACAGATAGGTGGTGGCCTCCTAGGCGCCACGACCAACCGGATTCTGCACCCGGCTCTCCGAAGATCCGGAGATAGTAGAGACCTGGATCGCGGCCGCGTTCCCGTCCCCAGGACCGGTTCCAGCCTTCGAGCTCGTCAAGGACGTTCTCGAGCCCAATGATGGTGGCCGCCGTCACGTACCCCGGCCGCGAGAGCCCGGTTGCGAGCAGCTTAAACGCGAGCTGCTGCTGCGCCGGACGCATCTCGCTGAGCGCGAGACCGCCATGGTCGGTTGGCGTGTAGTACCACCGCCGGCGCTCGTCGTCGGAAGGGAACGGCCACTCTGCTTCCGCGCGTTGCGCCGGCTCAAGGCTGTCCAGGAACTCGCGGGCTGCGTCCCCCATGCGGGTGGCTGTTGGGGAGTTCGCTATAGGGGTGGGCACGAGCTCAGCGTCCTGGCTCATAGAGTCCGAAAATCAGGTCGGGATCGCCGGGCCTCCAGTTGCAGTCGACCTGGGATCGGCGGCCGATCCGCTGGGTTCTCTCGAGCAGCTTCCTCCCCAGGTCGAGCTGTCCCGGCTCCCAGGCGGCCAGCGCGGTCTCGATGTCGGGCCGCGCCTCGAGCGCCGCCGCCAGCTCCCAGGCATCGGCCGCCGCTTTGGCGGTCCCGGCCGCGGCATGAGGCCGAACCACGAAGGCGGCATCGCCGAGAAGACAGACGCGGCCGAATGCCATCCGCGGGGTCTCCTTGTCCACGATCACCTGGACGAACGGCTGGGGGGCGGCGAGCACCACATCGGCGAGGCGAGTTGGAAGGCGCGCGCCGGCCGTGGCCCGCATCTCCGCGATGTGCTCCGCTCTGGCGGTCCCGGGCGGAAGCGAGACCTCGTGGCGGTTGCCGTTGCAGTCGGTCATCAGGTGATCGAGCTCGCTGCCCTCAAGGTAGTTCCGGTACCAGACGAAGTTGATCAGTCGCTCCCCCGGCCTGACCGAGCCATCGGGTCCTGGTATGGGATAGACGAGGATGTGGCTGTTGGCATAAACGTAATAGGTGATGGCATCAACGAGAGCCTCGGTCTTTGCCCCCAACTCCCGCTCGGGGACGAGGCCACGCCAGGCCACGTAGCCGGCATATATCGGTTGGGCAGCGGGGAGGAGACAGGAGCGGGCGTGGGACCCGACTCCATCGGCACCAATCACGAGATCGACGTCTAGGTCGGCCTGGTTCGCAAAGACGACGTGCACCCTCCCGTCTCGCTGCTGAAGGGCAACCATCTCATGGCCCAGCAGGTATCGCTCCCGACCAAAACATCTCAGCAGAGATCGATAGATGGTGTTCCAGGAGGTGAACCGATACGGCTGGAGCTGCTCGTGGATCACGTCGCCCTGGCGGTCCAGGTAACGGATGCTCGTGGTCGAGGTGCTGATCTCATCGAGGTCGACACCGGCGCGCTCGACCAAGTAGCGGTAGCTGGTGGGCAGGAAGCCGATGCCGGCGCCGCGCTGCTCGAGTTCTGCCGCTGATCGCTCATAGACGGTGACGTCCAGGCCCAGATCACGGAGCAGCAGGGCTGTGGTCAGACCGGCAACCGAACCTCCAATGATGGCGACGCGAGCAGCGCCGACCATGACGATTTGAAGTATAGGAATGCGGGCCCGGCAGGCTTGCCGCGACCCATCAGCAGCCAGTAGAGTTCTTCGGCCCTTCCGCGCAGGGCCACGTCGGCCTTGGCCCCCCGAGCCACCCGCGCAAGCGGCGAGGGAGACTTGAGTTGCAATGGCGGGCCTGCTGATCCCGATTGCCGGTGGGCCGGGGCCGGTTGCGATTGCCCTGCTGATCGGGACCCAGGTGCTCTGGGGCTTAAGCCGGCCCGTTTTCGACATCAACCAGTTGAGCCTTCGTCAGTCGATCACGACAGACCGTTTCCAGGGTCGGGTCAACGCCACCATGCTCTTCATCGTCTGGGGGGTGATCCCTTTCGGGTCCCTTCTCGGTAGAGCGCTTGGGTCAACGATCGGGCTACGGGGGACGATCGTGGTTGGCGCCAGCGGGATGCTCCTCGCGGTCCTTTGGATGATCTTCTCCCCAATCCGCCATCTGCGCACACTACCCAGGGCCAGTGAGGACACGGCCGCATAGCGGGACGGGCTAGACCGAGGCGACCTTGAACACTCGCCATTCGCCGGGAATGCCCTTCAAGAGATGCGCGCCGCGGTCCTCGAAGACAATCCCCGAACCGGACACCAGGTCTTTGACGGTGCTCGAGGCGAAGACCTCACCCGCGTCTGCCAGTCCGGCGACCCGCGAGCCGATGTGGACCGCAAGCCCGCCGATGTTGTCGCCCATCCGCTCGCACTCACCGGTGTGCACGCCCGCTCGGACTTCGAGGCCGGACTCACGGAGGCGATCGCGGATGGCGACAGCGCAGCGGACGGCGCGCGCCGGCCCGTCGAAGGTAGCGAGGAATCCGTCGCCCGTCGTGGTGATCTCCTGGCCGCGGAAATGTTCGAGCTCGCGGCGTACCGACGCGTGATGTTGTTCAAGGACGTCGCGCCAGGCGTTGTCGCCCAGCGATGATGCGCGTTCGGTCGAGCCGACGATGTCGGTGAAGAGCACCGTCGCGAGAACCCGATCAGGCTCTGGGGCGGGCCGAATGCCGGTGAGGAACTCCTCGATCTCGTCCACGACCTCCGCCTGGTCGCCGACCCACGGCAGGTGGTCGGGTCCGGGGAGCTCGAGGAACTTTGCATTGGGGATGCGAGCCGCGATATAACGGCCCTCCTCGATGTTCGCGTCGCGGTCGCCGGTGCGGTGGAGGATCAGCGTGGGAACGCGGACGCTAGGCAGGATATTGCGGACATCGATTTCGGTGTTCATGCGGGCCAGGGCCAGCGCAGCGCCGGGACTGGAAGAGAGGCGTAGGTAGGTCGACAGTCGCCGCCGGAAGCCATCGTCGCGCGCGAGGCTAGGCGCCAGGTCTGACATGTCGACCTCGCCGCCCCAGTCGCGCTCGATGATGTCGTACAGGTGCTGGCGCTCTTCGCGGGACGGGGCCCAGGGATACTCTGGATACCGCATGCGGCAGGCGAATGCCCCGAACGTCACCAGGGCGGTCGTCCGCTCGGGATAGGTCGCCGCAAACAGGATCGCCATGCTCGCCCCTTCAGACTGGCCGAAGAGCGCGGCGCGCTGGGAACCGGCCGCGTCCATCACCGCGCGCACGTCATCCATCCGCTGCTCCAGCGTCGGAAGATTGGCGTCCGGCACGCGATCTGACATCCCGGTGCCCCGCTTGTCGAAAAGGATCAGCCGGCTGAACGACGCCAGGCGCCGGCGGAATCGCGCGAGGAGCGGCTCGTCCCATCCGGACTCGAGGTGCGACACCCAACCACCGACGAAAACCAGGTCTCGGGGCCCGTCGCCAACCACCTGGTAGGCGATGCTGACGCTGCCGCTACGGGCGTAGCGAGTGGTGGGCTGCACGGTCACCTGCCGGCCGAAGCCCGCGCTCACGATGCCAGACATTGTCCCAGATGCCTACGCCTACCCTCCGCGACTGGTGTATGTTTTCGACGTGCCGGATCCGAAGGTCGATCGGCTCGGTCGAGTTCCGCTCTTTGCGGGGGTCTCGACGCGCGAACTCGAGTTCGTGGCGAGCCGCGTCGATGAGGTCAGTCTCAAGCCGGGTCAGACACTGATCACCCAGGGACAGCCGACCGAGGCCTTCTTCATTCTTGAGAGTGGCCACGTGCAGGTGACGCGCGACGGCAAGTCGGTGAACCGGCTCGGCCCGGGTGACTTCTTCGGCGAGATCGGCATGCTGGACCGGGGACCGGCGACCGCGACCGTGGTCACCGACGGGCCCGTCGAGGCGATGGTGCTCAGTCACACGCAGTTCCGCGATGCGATCAAGGCGAATGACAACCTGGCGCTCCAGGTGATCGCGGCGATGGCGAAGCGCTTGCGTGCCGACGGAAGCACATAGGCTCGAGTTCTCTCGCCACATTGAAAGGATGAGCGCGTGACGACGCGCGTGCTGCTGATGCGCCATGCCGACGTCGAGAATCCGCAGGGGGTCATCTACGGGCATCTTCCAGGCTTCTTACTCAGCCAGCATGGACGCGCGCAGGCGGCGGCCGCCGGACAATCACTGCGAGATAGCGGCATTCGGCGAATCGTGCACAGTCCGCTCGACCGCGCGCGCGAGACTGCGGAGATCGTCAACGCGCAACTGCCAGCGCCAGTGCCCTTGATCCCAGAGCCCGAGCTGCGCGAAGCTGAGTTCGGCCGCTATTTGCAAGGGGTGCCCCGCTGGCAGGTCCCGATGCGGCGGCCTCGCTTCTTCATGCACAAGCTGCGCCGCGGCAGCCTCGCCGGCGATGAATCGATCGAGACGCTCGGCCGACGTGTGCTGGATGTGGTCCACCGCGTCGCCCGCGAGCACCCGGACGAGGTGTCGCTGCTGGTCAGCCATGCCGACCCCTTGCAGGCGGCCTGGATCCTGCTGGATGGCCGCCCCCAGACGGAGCGCGAGATGTATCACAGGCAGGTCGGGAAGGCGGCGATCCTCGAGTTGGACCTCGAGGGAGATCGGGTGGTTTCGACGCGCTACATCCCTTCCCCGCAGGTGAGCGCGGTCTAACTCGTGCTCTGACGCCTAACAGGGCGTACCAGCGTCGCCAGCCACTGTGGCAATAGACTCAAGATCGTTCTCGTCAACTCTCGAACAGGAGCGCAAAGTATGGCCCCAACCAAAACGGCGACCAAAACCACACAGAAACGTGCGAATCGCACCAGCGCGACCGACACGGCATCCAAGGGATTCAGCGCCGAAGAAAAGGCGGCGGCGCGCGAGCGTGTCCGGGAGCTCAAGGCCGAGGCGGCCAAGGCGGATGGGAAAACGGAGCTGCTTGCGGCTATCGCCAGAATGCAGGAGCCGGATCGCGCCATTGCCAAGAAGGTCCACGCACTGATCACAGCCGCAGCTCCGGCTCTCACGCCGAAAACGTGGTACGGAATGCCCGCCTACGCCAAGGACGGCAATGTGATCTGTTACTTCCAAAACGCAGGGAAGTTCAAAGTCAGATACCAAACGCTCGGCTTCAGCGACAAGGCGAAAATCGACGACGGCGCCATGTGGCCGATTCAGTACGCGCTCAGCGAGTTGACTGCCAGCGAAGAGGCCAAGATCACCGCGCTTGTGAAAAAGGCGGTGCGCTGAGGGCGCCGTCGCGCTCGCCTTGGCCATGGCGCCATTAGCTGGCCTTGGCGAGGTCGTCCGTGAACTGGCTGGTGTAGAGCGTGTAGTAGAACCCGCGCCGGCGGAGGAGCTCCGCATGGCTCCCTTGCTCGACAATGCGACCCTGATCCATCACGACGATGCTGTCGGCATTGCGGATCGTCGACAGCCGGTGCGCGATCACGAAGCCCGTCCGGCCCTGCCGCAGTCGCGCCATCGCCTGCTGGATCAGGACCTCGGTTCGGGTGTCAACGCTGCTTGTCGCCTCGTCAAGGATGAGGACCGTCGGATCCCTGAGGAAGGCGCGCGCGATGGTGAGCAGCTGCTTCTGCCCGGCGGAGATGTTGGCGGCGTCATCGTTGAGCACGGTGTCGTAACCTTCGGGCAGGGTCCGGACGAACGGGTCGACGTAGGCGGCCTGCGCCGCGGCGACGATCTCCTCGTGGGTCGCCCCGATCTTCCCGTAGCCGATGTTGTCGCGGATCGTGCCGGTGAAGAGCCAGGTGTCCTGCAGTACCATGCCGAAGACGCGGCGCACGTCATCGCGGCGGAGGTCCCGAGTGTTGATGCCGTCGAGGCAAATGCGGCCCTCGTCGATATCGTAGAAACGCATCAGCAAGTTCACGATGGTCGTCTTGCCCGCCCCAGTCGGCCCCACGATGGCAATCGTCTGCCCCGGCCGAACCTCAAGATTGAAGTCGATGATGAGCGGTTTCTCCGGCTCGTAGCGGAATGACACGTGCTCCAGCGCGACGCCCCCACCCTGACCCTCCCCCACAGGGGGAGGGGAATCTCGGACCTGATCCCGCACAAGGGCAGGAGAATCGACGACCTTGTCCGGCGTCTCCTCCTCGGCGCCGAGAAACTCGAAGACGCGCTCGGCCGACGCCAGCCCCGACTGCAGCAGGTTCAACTGACCGGCCAGTTGCGTTATCGGCATCGTGAACTGGCGCGAGTACTGGATGAAGGCCTGCACGTCGCCGAGGGTGATCGAACCGGTCGCCACCCGGTAGCCGCCGACTGCCGCGATCACGACATAGTTGACGTTGCCGAGGAACGCCATCGCCGGCATGATGATGCCGCTCAGAAACTGGGCCCGAAAGCTGGCCTCGTAGAGCGCCTCGTTCTGCTGGTTGAACTCCGCAATCGCCTTCTGGCGGCGGCCGAAGACCTGCACCAGCGCGTGCCCCGTGTGCACCTGCTCGACCTGGCCGTTGAGCGTGCCGGTGCGTGCCCATTGGGCGGCGAAATGTTTCTGCGACCGGCGGGCGACCAGCAGCGTGACGACGATCGAGAGCGGGACCGTGACCAGGGCGACCACCGCGAGCAAGGGGCTGATCCAGACCATGACGGCCAGCACGCCCACGATGGTCAGCGTTGAGGTGAGGATTTGGCTCATGCCCTGCTGCAGCGTGGTCGTGATGTTGTCGATGTCGTTGGTCACGCGGCTGAGCATGTCACCATGGGCATGGCTGTCGAAATATTTCAGCGGGAGGCGAGCCAGCTTGGCTTCGGCGTCGCGGCGCAACCCGTAAACGGTGCGCTGTGCCACCCCGGCCATGATGTAGGAGAGCATCCAGGTGAGCCCGGAGGCCAAAAGGTAGACGAGCGCGGCGAGCGCGAGGATCTGACCCAGCTGCGTGAAGTCGATGCCACGGCCAGGCACGACGTTGGCTCCCGACACCAGGTCGGCGATCTGACCGTGGCCCTGCGCCCGAAGTGCCGCGACGGCCTGCTGCTTGGTGAGACCGGCGGGCAGGCTCTTGCCGATGACGCCGTCAAAGATCACGTTGGTGGCGTTGCCGATGATTTTGGGCCCGATCACGGTGCCGGCGACGCTGCCCAGCGCGAGGATGGCGGAAATCGTGATCCGCATCCGCTCTGGTCGAAGCCGGGCAAGGAGTTGGCGCAGCGTCTTGCCCAGGTCTTTGGTCTTCTGCGGTGGGAGCATCCCGCCGAAACCGCCCGGTCCGCCGCCAAATCCTCCGCGCACCGGTGGCCGCCCGCCCACGTTGCGCGCCATCATGCGACCGCCTCCTCTCCCAGCTGGGAAGCGACGATCTCGCGGTACGCCTCGGTCGTGGACATCAGTTCTTGATGGGTGCCGACGCCGACGATCCGCCCCGCGTCGAGGACGATGATCTGGTCGGCGGAGAGGATGGTGCTGACCCGCTGCGCCACGATCACGACCGCGGCGTCACGCGCTTCCGGCTTGAGGGCCGAGCGCAGCCGGGCGTCGGTGCCGGCATCGAGCGCCGAGAAGCAATCGTCGAACAGATAGAGGGGCGGTCGCCTGACGAGCGCCCTCGCGATCGCCAGCCGCTGACGCTGGCCACCGGAGAGGTTGGTGCCGCCCTGGTCAACCGGCGCCTGGAGCTGCTCGGGCATCGCGGCGACGAAGTCGCGCGCCTGCGCCACCTCGAGCGCGTGCCAGAGCTCGGTCTCGGTCGCGTCGTCCTTGCCAAATCGCAGGTTGTCGGCGATCGTGCCCCGGAACAGGTAGGCCTGTTGGGGGACCAGCCCGATCGAACTCCACAGCGTTTCGAGCGGCTGCTGGCGGACGTCGACGCCGTTCAAGACGACCATCCCCTCCGTGACGTCGAAGAACCGAGGAATCAAGTTCACGAGCGTCGTTTTGCCCGATCCGGTGCCGCCGATGATCGCGGTGGTCGCGCCCGGCCGCAGCTCGAACGACAGGCCGTGCAGCACCGGCTTCTCCCCTCCCGGATAGCCGAACGTCACGTCGCGGAATTCGACGGCACCCGTCCTTGCCGCAGGCTCGAGCGGGTGCTCCGGGTCGGTGATCGCGGGTTGCGTCTGCAGAACGGCCTCGAGCCTTATCGCGCTGGCAATCGCGCGCGGGATGAAGATCACCATAAAGACCGCCATCATCACGGCGAACATGATTTGGAGGATGTAGGCGAGAAAGGCGATCAGGTTGCCGACCGGCATCTGGCCGCTGTCGATCAGGTGACCCCCGAACCAGACGACGGCGACGCTGGAGAGGTTCATGATGGCCAGCAAGGCCGGCAGCGCCAGGGCGAAGATCCGGTTGACGCGCAGGGCGGTTCCGGTCAGGTCGGCGTTGGCCGCCTCGAAGCGGTCGCGCTCGTAGGGGGTGCGGTTGAAGGCACGGATGACCCGCACCCCGGTGATCTGCTCGCGGAGCACCTCGGTGATCCGGTCGATCTTCCGCTGCATCGATTGGAAGAGGGGGATGGCAAAATACATCAGGATCGCGAAGACCGCGACCATCAGCGGCAGGATCACGATCAGGATGGCCGACAGCGTGACGTTCTCGCGCACCGCCAGGATGATGCCGCCGACCAGCATGATGGGCGCCGTCACCAGCATGGTGAGTGCCATCTGGACGAACAGTTGCACCTGCTGCACGTCATTGGTGTTGCGCGTGATCAAGGAGGGCGTGCCGAAGCGGTTCATCTCGGTGGCGGAGAACTGCTGGACGCGCTCGAAGACTGCCCTGCGCACGTCTCGACCGAAACCCATCGACGCCCTCGACGCAAACCAAACCGCCACGATCGCGAGGATGCCAACGACGACCGCCAGAGCCAGCATGACGGCGCCGATCCGCCAGATGTAGCCGATGTCCCCTTTGGTGACGCCGTTGTTGATGATGTCGGCGTTCAGATTGGGCAAATACAGGTTGGCGATCGACTGGATAAGCAGGAGGCTGACCACCAACGTTACGGGGCCGGCGTAGGGGCGGAGGTAGGTCGCAAGAAGGCGGATCAGGCTGGGCATTGCGTTTGATGATATCCCGGGTTGGCGCGTTCGCCGCTCGTTCATAGCGCCTTCACAAGTGGTGGGCATGATGAACGTCAGACACTTTTCAAGGAGGTCAAGCATGAATCGACGGTTCGGTTTTCTCTGGATTTGGGGTCTGGTCACGGCGGCGATTGCGACGGTCGTCGGGCTGGTCGCCTATCACGCCGGCCAGACCGCTACCGTGGTGACGACGACGCCGGGTGGGAGTGCAACCGTTTATCACGGCTACTACGGTTTCGGCTTCTTCCCGTTCTTCGGCTTGTTCTGGCTGCTGTTGATCGGGTTCCTCTTCTTCAGGCTGTTCGCGTGGCGCTCGTGGGGACGCGGCCCCTGGGGCTACGGCGGTGGGCACTACCACGATCACACCCACGGCCCGGCGCCGACGACGCCTCCGGCAACAAAGCCGGAAGATCCGACGATTGCCTAGCACCACACGCCCATTTCGATTCGGCGTGGTCGCGGCGCAGGCCCGCTCCGGCGAGGAGTGGGCGCAGAAAGCCCGCCACGTCGAATCGATGGGATACGCAACCCTGTTGATGCCGGATGGATTGCAGCACAGCCTCGCTCCCCTACCGGCCTTGACCGCCGCAGCGATGGCGACCCGAACACTGCGCGTGGGGACCTACGTGATCGCCAACGACTATCGAAACCCCGTCATGCTGGCGAAGGAGGCCGCCACCGTGGATGTGCTTTCGGGCGGCCGCTTCGAACTGGGGATCGGGGCCGGCCGGCCGGCTGCCGCGGAAGACAACCGGATGTTCGGCGTCCCGTTCGATTCCGGCGCGGTGCGGGTTGCGCGTCTCGCGGAATCACTGGCGCTGATCAAGGCCCTCCTCTCGGGCCAGACCGTGACGGCGACAGGACCGCACTATGCGGCGGACAATGCGCAGATTTCACCGCGCCCGGTGCAGCAGCCGCGGCCCCCGATCCTGGTCGCCGCTGGCAAGCAGCGCCTGGCTGAGCTGGCCGCCCGCGAGGCTGACATCATCGCGCTCGGGATCCCGCCCACTGCGACCGAGACTGAGCTCGCCGAACGAATCGGATGGATCCGCGAGGCCGCCGGTTCGCGATTGGATCAGCTCGAGATCAATCTGAACCTGATGGCGGTTGGGCAGCAGGTCCCGCGCTGGATCGCGAGCCAGATGGGACTCACCGCCGAGAGGCTGGCACAGGCCGGCGCGGTCTCGGCGCTGACGGGCGCGGTCGACCAGATGGTCGACACGCTCCAGCGGCGCCGCGAGAGTCTTGGGATCTCGTACATCGCCGTCGGCGATGAGCTGATGGAAGGACTGGCCCCCGTCGTCGAGCGCCTTGCGGGTCACTGATCAGTCAGGCAGGCGGTCGACGATGTGGGACCCGCCGGGTGGGTTGGGACATGTGAGTGTCGCCCTCGGGACTGGCCAGCTGACGCTCCAGGTGGGTGAAGGCTGAGATAACGTCCGTAGCTTCGAAAGCCCGGTTGCGCCTTCCCACAGAAACCTGTCGAAGAATCCCGGCCTCGACAAGGCGGATGACGGCTGCGTTGGTCTGAACGAAGCTCCTTTGAATCAATTCGGAGGCGCTGTTGACGGTAAGCACCGGGGCTCCGATAAGGGCTGGAAGCAATACATCAATGGCTGAGTGGGCGCGAACTCTTTGAAGTCGTTCGCGCCAACGCACTTCAAGATCGCGCCCTCGATTCTCGAACGATCTTGCGTCGTCTACCGCTCGCTTGCAGGCGCTGGCGAAACGAGCGATCCAAAGGTTGAGGCCTTCGTGGGCTTCTCGGGAAGTGGCTGGCCCACGGTAGCGCGTGGCAGTCAGACCAGCCACATAATCCTTTGCCCATGTAGCGAGGATCAGCGACACTGGAACGATAACGCGTTGAGCCAAGCCGCGACGGCGCAAGATCATGTGGATTAGGGCCCGACCGGTTCTACCGTTGCCGTCGCTAAACGGGTGAATTGTCTCGAACTGCGCATGCGCTATGGCGGCTTGGGCAACGGCGGGTAGCGAGTCGTCGTTCGCAAACGCCACCAAGTCGTTTATCAGCTCCCCAACGTACTGCGGCGGAGCGGGAACAAACGCAGCAGAGCATGGGTTGTAATCGCTGCCTCCGATCCAGTTCTGAACATTCCGGAAGCGTCCTGCTTCCTCCACGATTCGCGATCCAGCGAGAAGCCGTCGGTGGATATCGAGTAAGAGCTCGGACGTTATGGAGACACCCTGGTTGACGCGTTCAATGGAGTACGTCATGGCGTCGATGTTGCCCAGCACTTGGGCCGCAGTGATGTCTGAGACCTCGCCCAAGCTACGGGCAGCCTCGGCACGGAGCAACCGACGGGCGCCAATCTCAAGCCCCTCGATCTTTGAGGAAGCCACCGACTCAGCACGGAGCAGTATGCGGGCTAGAGGTTCCGTTTCGACCAATGCGACTACCTCCGTGTCTAGCCGAGCGATGGCGGCCTCTGCGTCGGCAACTTCGGCTGCGACGCTGCCATCGAGCGAGACCTGTCGACCGACAAGGCCGTCCGGCAGGTAGGCCTCGTACTCGCAAGCTCTGCCCTCCGCACGCGACGGCGCATTGGCGTTCTTTGCCCAGCTGAGCCGGATAACCCTAGACATGCCTAATCCTTATTTCGGGTTATTATACAACCCTAAATAAGGCGAGCAGGTAATTAGGGTTAGTGCCAGGACGACCAGCTGCGCCCCGGTGCGTACAACCCTTGTGGTACGCGCATTCTGGAGCTACCGCCGCCAGGGCAGCCCCAAATTGCGCCCCCGGGCTGACGACAGTTACGAATGACGGGCTCCATCATGGCGGCATGAAGAGGCCATCGCGATTCCCCCCGCGACGCGTCGCACGAATATTGATTGGGCTGGTCGTGCTCGTCGCCGCCACGGCGGCGCTCAGCGCGTGCAGTCCCCCATTTGCTGCGGCATGCAGTGCAAAAGGAACCGCGACCGCAACCGCCGCGAGCACGGTGAAGGTCGTCGCCGACTCACAAAAGCAGGGAGCCTACCAGCCCGACCCGGTGACGGTGCAGGCCGGCCAGTCAGTCACCTGGACCTGGGAGGACCAGGGAAACCAGCACAGCGTCAGCGCGGATGACAGCAGCTTCGAGTCCTGCCTGCAGGGCGCCGGCTCGACGTTCACCACGACATTTGTCAAAGCCGGGACCTACCCCTATCACTGCTCGATCCACCCGCAGATGAAGGGCACTGTGACGGTAACGTAGGAAGATGAACGCCAGCCCTGTGCCCGCGGCAAACCGGAACTTGACCCTAGTCGGTCGACTGATGCTGGCCGAGGCGGTGACCTTCGCCATCGCCTCGATCCTTCACTTCGGCGTCGCCGAATCCTTTATTAGCGCCGCGATTCCCGAGGCGATCATTGCCGTGGTCCTGGCAGTTGGAGCCGTCAGCGTCATGCGGCGGCTGGGTGGATCCTGGTGGATTGCGATGGGCACGACGCTCTTCGCGCTGGCCGGCGTCATCATCGGATTGAGCGTGATTCTCGGCAGCCGCGTCTCACGGCCTATCGACCTCGCCTACCACGCGACCATCTTTGTGGCACTGGTCGTTACCGTGGTCCTGGTGCTGCGCTCTCGCTAGACCAGATATTGATAAAGGAGCTCTTCGCTGCCGAGCGGGCGGAAGTTGAGCTGGATCTGCTCCATCCGCCTGAGCAGAGGCTCCAGGTCGGCCTTGTCCTTCAGCTCGATCCCAACCAGGGCAGCGCCGCGTTCCTTGTTCGTCTTCTTGATGTACTCGAAGCGGACGATGTCGTCGGTCGGCCCGAGCGCGTCGTCGACGAACTGGCGCAACTGGCCGGGCTTCTGGGCGAACTCGATGATGAAGTAGTGCTTGCGCCCGAGGTAGACGAGACTGCGCTCCAGGATCTCGGGGTAACGCAGGACGTCGTTGTTGCCGCCGCTCAGGACGCAGACGACCGTCTTGCCGCGGATCTCGTCGGCCACGTGCAGAGATCGAACGTGCGCTGCCGGGTCTTGCGGACGGCGGCGCCGTCGACGAAGGTGTTGATCTCGTCGAGCTCGACGATGCGGCCCTGTTTGAGGGACTCGTACATCGACGGCGACCCGGCCGGCTCGGCGCCCACCACGACGGCGGCTGGATTCTTCGCCTTTATATAGGATGCGACGCCTGACGCCAGGCCGCCGCCACCGATCGGGACGATGACGATCCCGACGTCGCCGCCGGTGGCATCGAAGATCTCCTTGCCAACGGTGCCCTGGCCGGCGATCGTCTGCAGATCGTCGAAGGGATGCACGAAGATGCCCTGGCTCTGCGCGCAGTATTCCTCAGCAGCCGCGCTCGACTCGTCATAGGAGTCGCCGACCAGCCGTATTTCGACCAACTCGCCGCCGAAGTGCTCCACCCGCTCGATCTTCTGGGTCGGGGTGATGCGTGGCATGAAGATCGTCCCGCCGATCCCCAGGTGGGCGCACGCGAAGGCGACACCCTGCGCGTGGTTGCCGGCGCTGGCGCACACGACCGGGCGCTTGCGATCCTCGGGCGACAGAGACGCGATCTTGTTGTAGGCGCCCCGGATCTTGAACGACCGCACCGCCTGCATGTCCTCGCGCTTGATCAGGATGGTTGCCCCGTATTGCTCCGACAGCCGGATCGACGGCTGCAGCGGCGTCGTCGACGCGATGCCCTCGAGCCGCTGCTCAGCCTCCTCGATGGCGCGCACCATCTCCATGGTCGGCGATTGTATCTTGAGGCGGTGGACGCCTACATCTGCCGCACCTGTGGCGTGCAGCAGGCGGAAAGCGAGGATCCGCCGTCGCATTGCGCGATCTGCGACGACGAGCGGCAGTACGTCCCACCCGGTGGGCAGCGATGGGTCACGCTGACCGGGCTCCGGGGCGAAGGCCACCGCGTCGAGGTGCGCGGCCTCGAGCCGGGGCTCACCGGGATCGGCGCCGATCCTCCGGTCGGCATCGGGCAGCGCGCGCTGCTCGTCCAGACGCCTGCCGGCAACTTCCTCTGGGACTGCTTCGGATTCATCGACAACGAGGGCATCGCTGCCGTCAGCGACCGGGGCGGCCTCCACGGCATCGCGATGTCGCACCCGCACTTTTACGGCGTCAACGTGGAGTGGAGTCGCGCCTTCGGGAATGCGCCAATCTACATCCCGAAGGCGGATCGCGAGTGGGTGATGCGGCCTGACCCGGCCGTCAAACACTGGCAGGGGACCGTCGAGCCACTCCCGGGCGTGAGGCTGATCCAATCCGGTGGGCACTTCGAGGGGAGCGCCGTCCTCCATTGGGCCGGCGGGGCCGAAGGTCGGGGCGCACTGTTCACCGGCGACACCATCACCGTGGGGCCGGACCGGTACGTGAGCTTCATGCGGAGTTATCCGAACCTGATCCCGCTGCCCGCGAGCCAGATTCGGCGAATCGTGTCCACGGTCGAGCCTTATGCGTTTGATCGGATCTACGGTGGCTGGTGGGACCGGATCGTTAGCCGCAACGCGAAAGCCGCCATCCAGAAGTCGGCCGACCGCTACATCCGCTGGATCGAGGCAGGGAATTGACCGATGGCGCTTCCCTCGCCGAGGCCGGCTGGGCCTTCCCGGGTGATGGTGCCGCCGGCATCGGGAGCGCGCTTGAGCGATTTCTCGAATCGCTCCCGACGAGGCCTGGACTTCTCGGCCTGGGAGAGCCCATGCACGGCGTGGAGGCGTTCCCGCAGCTGCGAAACCAGGCATTTCAGCATCTTGTCGAGCACGACGGGTACCGGTCCATCGCGATCGAGACCGACTGCCTGGCCGCCCTGACGGTCGACGCCTTCGTCGCAGACGGCAAGGGAGAACTCGACGCGGTCATGTGGTCCGGCTTCAGCCATGGGTTCGAGAAGGCCGCTGCCAACCGCGAACTCATCGCCTGGATGAGCCAGTACAACCGAAGTCGCGACGCGAGGGACAGGCTCGGGTTCTACGGGTTCGATGCACCGATGGAGATGACCGGCGCCAATAGTCCGCGACCCGCGCTCACCGCACTGCGGGCCTACCTCGCGACCAACCTCGAGGCCGCGCTGCTACCGACAACGGCGGGCGCCATCGAGGCCCTGGCTGGCACCGACGAGCGGTGGTCGAATGCCGCCGCAATCCTGGACCCATCCCAATCGGTCGGCGCCTCCGACGAAGCCAACAAGCTGCGCCTGCTCGCAGACGATCTTGCGGCCGTGCTGATGGCAGAGTCCCCACGACTGATTGCGTCCACGTCGCACCATGAGTGGTGGCGTGCCTGCCTGCAGGCGCGCACAGCCGCCGGGCTGCTTCGCTACCATGCCGCGATGGCGGATACATCCGACTCTCGCGTGGCGCGACTCCTCGGCCTGCGGGACGTGATGATGGCCGACAACCTCAACGCCATCCTCGCGCGCGAGGGCCAGCGGGGACCCACGCTGATGTTTGGCCATAACCTGCACCTGCAGAAGGGCCGGAGCAAGTGGCACCTGGGAGACCTGTCGCTGGAGTGGTGGAGCGTTGGATCGATCATCGGCGCGCAGCTGGGCGACCAGTACGCGGTCCTGGGCTCGGCTCTCGGTACCGCGCCACACCAGGGGCTCAACGCCCCCGCCCCCAACACGCTCGAGGGAACCATTTCCGCCCTCCCGGAGAGCCGTTATCTGTTCGAGTCAGGACAACTCACCGAGGCTCTCAGCCGCATGGCCCCGAATTTGGTCCTGCGAACCGACGCCGCGCCCAATAATGGCTACTTCCCGCTGGACCCCAACCACCTGAACGAGGCCGATGGCGTCATCTTCCTCAGGGACGTCTAATCGCGGAGGAACGGTTTCGATCCTGCGGCGAGTCACATGGTCGTTACCAACCCGGGAGCGAGTCGTCGCGGGCGACTTAGCGAATCGGCGCGAAGCCGTGGCCGAGTCGCGGTAACGCGTGAAATCTCGCTAACGGGCGAACGAAACACCCCGTCCGGCCATTATTCGATTCACTCGACGAACTCATTCGGCAGGAGGAACATTCGCATGAGCAAGCGCGAGAAGAAGCACGGCGACCAGGGCGGGCAACCGCAACCGGGCCAGCAGTGGCCGCAGAAGCAGGGTGGCAGCC
>WNGD01001771.1_pt1 | contig 23182 bp, 24 predicted proteins | sample 5400671 | NCBI WGS metagenome assembly WNGD01 (sample SAMN13153369, study PRJNA577476) | soil metagenome | isolation source: 40 cm soil or saprolite under grassland replicate 2 | place: USA:California | collected 2016-06-15
CACTGGGAGACGCTGCAGTGGCTCCGCGAGCGCGGCTTCCGAACGAATCCGTTCGCCGAGCGCGTCGAGACGGTCGAGGAGGTCGCCGAGCGGTGCCGCGAGTGGGAGCGCCGCCGGGTCGAGCTCGACTACGAGATCGACGGCATCGTGATCAAGGTCGACTCCTTCGACCAGCAGCGCCGTCTCGGCGCGCTGCACGAGCGGCCGCGGTGGGCGCGTGCCTACAAGTGGGCGCCGATGACGGCGACGACGAAGCTGAACCAGATCCTGATCCGCGTCGGCCGCACCGGTGCGCTCAACCCGTGGGCGGTGCTCGAGCCGGTCGAGGTCGGCGGCGTGACGATCTCGCGCGCCACCTTGCACAACGAGGAGGACATCAACCGCAAGGACATCCGGGAGGGCGACCTCGTGATCGTCCAGCGCGCGGGCGACGTGATCCCGCAGATCGTCGGGCCCGCCGGCGAGCACCTCCCGGGGACGAAGCGGTTCAAGATGCCGAAGCGCTGCCCGCTCTGCGGCACCGAGGTCGTCAAGCCCGAGGGCGAGGCGATGCACCGGTGCCCGAACCGGGCATGCCCGTCGCGCGGGCTCGAGTCGCTGATCAACTGGGTGATGGCGGCCGCCGACATCGACGGCGTCGGGGAGCAGTCGGTGCGCCGTCTCTGGGACATCGGCCTCGTCCGCTCGATCCCCGAGCTCTACCGGCTGACGAAGGAGCAGCTGATGGAGCTCGACGGCTACGGCGAGATCTCCGCGTCGAACGCGATCGCGTCGATTCAGGCGTCCAAGTCCGTCCCGTTCAACCGTGTCCTCTTCGGGCTCAACATTCCGGACGTCGGCTGGGTGACCGCGCAGAATCTCGCGCGCCACTTCGAGGTCGTCGACCGCCTGATGGACGCGGCCCTGGAGGAGCTCGAGGAGGTCGAGGGGATCGGGCCGGAGCGTGCGGAGGCGATCGCTGAATGGTTCGCGGACGACCAGAACCGTGCGCTCGTGTCGGAGCTGCGTTCCCTCGGCCTGCGCTTCGAGATCGGCGACGAGCTGCGCCCGAAGGAGGGGCCGCTGACCGGCCAGACCTATGTCATCACGGGCACGCTCGAAGCCTTCAGCCGCGACGAGGCGGCCGCGGCGCTCGAGGAGCTCGGCGCCAAGGTCACGAGCTCCGTCTCGTCAAAGACGACGGGCCTGGTCGTCGGCGAGGAGCCCGGGAGCTCGAAGCTGACGAAGGCGCAGAAGGCGGACGTGCCGCTCCTGACCGAGCAGGATCTGCTGAAGCTCCTCGGCCGCTAGCCGGCCTTGCGCAGTAGGGCTGTCTAGCCCGAGGCGAGAATCGTCGCGAAGCGATCCTGCGCCACGCGCGCCCACCAGTACGAGAGCGGGCGGCCGTTCTGGAGGATCGCGAAGACGTACCGGTCGCGGACGAAACCGGAGAGAGCCGAGGCGATCGACGTCGTTCCCGTCTTCGCGAGTACGGCGCCGCGGGCCGGGCCGCGCCGCATCCGCCGCTCGAGCGTGCCGCTGACGCCCGCAACCGGAAGCGCGCGCACGAGCGTCGGCCGCAGCGTCGGGTCGCTCCACATCGCCTGCAGGAGCGCGACGAGCGTGTTCGCAGTCAGCCGGTCGGAGTACGACAGCCCGGAGCCGTCGACGATGCGGACTCCGTCGAGCGGCACGCCCGCGTCGCCGAGCAGGCGCATCACGACCGCGCCGCCGGCCGCCGAGGTGCCGAGGTTCGTTTGCAGCGCGCCGAGCTCCTTCAGCAGCATCTCGGCGACGAAGTTGTCGCTCTCGAGATCCATCGTGCGGACGATCGAGGCGAGCGCCGGCGAGTCGACGGAGGCGAGCGGAGACGCGTCCTCGCCGGCCGCGCCCAGCTTCGTCCCGCCGGCGACGGCCACGCCCGCCTGCTTGAGGGCGCGGCGGAAGAGAAGCGCGGCGGCGAGCGCCGGAACGTGCGAAACCGTCCGGCCGTAGCGCGCGCGGTCGACGACGAGCGCCGAGAGCGGCGGCGATTCGTCGATGAAGAACGACGGCTTCCAGCCTGGGGCCGTCCGCCGGGTATCGAACCAGGACTCGTCCCCGACGACGGCGCCGGTCACGTCCGTGATTCCGGCCGCGCGCACGCCTCGGGCGAGAGCGCCGAGGTCCGCAGACGAGAGCGTCGGGTCGCCGTAGCCCTTCAGCACGATGTCGCCCCGCCAGATCGATCCGTCCTGCTCGCCCGTCCCGAGCACGTCCGTCTCGATCCGGAAGGACGGGCCGAGCGCGGACAGCGCTGCGAAGGTGATCGGGAGCTTCTCGTTCGACGCGGGCGCGAACGCGGAGCCGCCGTTGTGGACGAACAGCGGCTCGCCCGTCGCCAGGTCGAGGACGGCCGCGCCCGACTGCGCGAGGCGGACATGGGGCACGGCGAGCGCCTTCGCCAGCCGCAGCTCGAGCGGCGTCTGCGCGCCGGCGAGCGGCGGCGCGGCCGCGAGCGAGAGCCCGGCCAGGAGCGCGGCGAGAAGGAAGCGCGGGAGGACCGGCACCCGCGGCCATTGTCGGGATGGCGTCGGCTGTCGTCAAGGAAGATGGGCCTCCGCTCGGCGAAAGATAGGCCGCTCGGCCCATGCCACCCGGCCCGAGCGCCCGGATAATCCGCTGAATTCGCGCCAGCCGCCCTTCATGGCCGACGACACCGCCACCTTGTTCGACGATATTCGACAGCTCCTTACTGCGCCGAGATCCGGCGCCCAGGCTCCGCCGCTAGCGCGGCTCGAGGAGACCCTGACCGCCGGGTACGCGCGTGCGCTTGCGCTCGAAGCCGAGCGCTGGCGGATCGAGCGGCGCATCGGCGAGATGGCGACGAAGCTGCGGGACGACCGCAGCGACTTGCGGACCGACGAGATCGCCGCCCTTGCGGAGCGGCTCTCGGACGCCGACGGCGAGCTCTCGCACCTGCGCGGCCTGCTCGCCTCGCTGCGCACGCGGGCCTCGGATCTGCGCCTGACCGAGAGCCGCGCGTAGCGTCCGCCGCCGACGCCGCGTCCTTCAGGTACACGCGTCTACACCGGGTCCCGACCCTCCCTCCTGCCTGGCATCGAGCCTACGCGAAAAAAGCGCACGGGTGTGTCACGAAGGTGTGCCGACTTCGTGCCGAGTGAGGGGGGCGCGGCTCAGACGATCCCGCTCCGGACGGCGTAGACCGCCGCCTGGATGCGGTTGTCGATCTGGAGCTTCATCAGGATGTTCGAGATGTGGTTCTTCACCGTCTTCGGGCTGATATGCAGCTCGGCGGCGATGACCGCGTTGTCCTTGCCGTTCGAGATCAGCTTCAGCACCTCGATCTCGCGGTCGGAGAGCTCGGAGCGGATCGTGGTCGCGATCTCGGGCTGCGTGCTCGTCGCGCGAACGCGTTGCAGCACCTTCGCGGCGATGGTCGGCGAGATCAGCGACTCGCCGCGTGACGCGGCCTGGATCCCGGCGATCAGCTCCTGGATCGACGAGTCCTTGAGCAGGTAGCCGCATGCGCCGGAGAGGATCGCGTCCATGACGTCGCTATCCTGGTCGGAGATCGTCAGCATGACGACCTGCGTCAGCGGCGCGATCCCTGAGATGTGTCGCGTCGCCTCGACCCCGCCCATTCCAGGCATGTTCAGGTCCATCACGACGACATCGGGGGTCAGCTCCCGCACGATCTTCACGGCCTCCGTGCCGCTCGAGGCCTCGCCGACGATCTTAACGCCCTGCTCCTCGAGCAGGTTCCGCAGGCCGGTCCGGAAGAGATCGTGATCGTCGACGATCAGGACGCGAAGGGATTCGACCATTCGGTCGTCCGCTGTCTCGACGATCTCGCTCACAGGCTGCACCTCTCCCTGGCCGGAGAGGAAATTCTAGTGAAGCTCGATCGTCAGGGTGCGGCGGCCCCATGCACGGGCCTGTGCGAGCGACGGGAACCAGAGGTCGATCGTCGCGCCGCGTAGGGCGCCGCCCGTGTCCGCGGCGACGCCTTCGCCGTAACCGGGGATCGTCATCCGGGTACCGAGCGGGATCACCGACGGGTCGACGGCGACGACGCCGAAGCCGACCGGCACGCCGGTCGCGGTCCGGCCTGCGAGCGAGTAGCCCGTCGACGTGACGGTGATCGTGCGCCCGCGCTCGACGGTCGGAGCCGGATCCGGCGCCGCCTCGGTAGCCATCGCGGGGATCGTCGAGGGCGCGGCAGCGGGGGAGCCGATCGAGGATGCACTGCCGGCCGCGGTGTCGATCACGGTCAGTGTCTGCGACCTCACCTCGGCCGCGTGCGCTTCGGCCTCGAGCGAGGAGATCGTGTGCCGGTTCATGAGGGCGCGCGTGCGCAGCGAAGCGATGAAGCTCGTCCGCTCGGCGCGCGCGCTCGCGAGGGCGGCCGCAGTTTGCGCCGCCTGCCGCTCCAGGGAGCCGAGCTCCGAGCTGCGGGCGTCGAGTGTCGCCGCGAGTCGACCGAGGGCGCGCCGCGTGGAGGTCGTCTGGTCGATCACGCTCTGGCTCTGGTGGGCGGCGCGGTCGAGATCGTCGATGCTCGTGATCGCCTCGTCGAGCGAGGTCGATCCGAGCAACACGGCGAGCGAGTCGGTCTCGCCCTGCTCGTAAAGGAGCGTGAGACGCTCGGCGAGCTGGCGCTGCGAGACCGTCAGGGCCCGCTCGGCGAGCGCGACCTGGCGCCGCACGAGCGCCCGCTCGGCGCGAACGCGTGCGGCCTCGGCCTGAACGGCCGCGAGTCGGCGCTGCGCCTGCTGCAACTGGGTCTCCAGCGCGTACAGGCCGAGCACCGCGCGCTGGGTGCGCGACTGCAGGACGCTCGTCCGCGTGCGCAGCTCGTTCGCCTGCCGCCGGTAGCCCGAGGCGGGTTCGGCGCCGCTGCCGGAGGGAGCCGAGAGAGCGAGCACGGCGACCGGAAAGACAGCCGCGGCGCGCGCGCAGGAACGGGCGGAGAGGCCGCGCACGGGGGCGGACCGTACCACAGGAAGCGCACGGGTTCGGCAACTTTGTGCGGCGCAGTTTTCGGCAGCTTTGTGGTGATTGTGGCTTGTTCTTCGGTTGCGATCGTCCGATACCGGTGCTAGCCTGCCGAACTTGTGACGTACCGGGCCCCCTCCGGTGCGCCTGCCGCAAGCGATCGACGGAGCGACGTATCCGGTCACTGAAGCGACAGGCGCCGGCGTTCATCCTCGCCTCGGCCGCAGGTTTGCTCTCCGCGACGGCCGCGACGGCCGACCCCTCAGTCGCCTCCAAACAGGCCCAAGCCCGCCAGGTTCTGGCGCAGATACAGCAGATCGACGGCAGCATGGAGCGCGCCGTCGAGGCCTACGACGCAGCCACCGCGAAGCTGCAGGCGATCAAGCGCGACCTCCGCTACAACCGCGAGGCGCTGCACGTCGCGCGCTCGAATCTCGCCCATGCGCAGGTCACGCTCGCCGGCCGGATGGTCACGCTCTACACCTCCGGTGAGGAGCAGTCGACCCTCGCCGTGGTGCTCGGCGCGACGAGCCTCGACGACATGCTCAACCGGCTCGAGACCGTCCAGAGCGTGACGAACCAGGATGCGGCCGTGATCAGCGAGGTCACGACCGCCAAGGCGCAGATCGCCCGTCACGAGAAGGAGCTCGAGCGTGCTCGCCGCGTGCAGGCGCAGGCGGTCGCCGCGCGCGCCGCCGAGAAGGCGCGCATCGAGCGGCAGCTCGCCCAGCGCCGCGCCCTCCTCTCGTCGATCAAGGGCCAGATCGCACGGATCCAGGCGGCCGAGCACGCCCGCCAGCTGCAGCTTGCGGCGCAGGCCCGCGTGCGCTACTCGAACCAGCCGCCGCCCGACACGAGCGTGCTGGGCGTCTCGGCCTCGACGCCGGAGGCGTCCGTCGCGCCGCCCTCACAGTACGGCGGCGTCGTCGGGATCGCGATGCGCTACCTCGGTACCCCATACGTCTGGGGCGGCTCCGGGCCGGGCGGCTTCGACTGCTCCGGCCTGGTCGCGTACGTCTACGCGCAGGTCGGCGTCTCGCTGCCGCACTACACCGGCGCGCAGTGGAGCGTCGGCGTTCCGGTTTCGCGCAGCGACCTCCAGCCGGGCGACCTCGTCTTCTTCAACGGGCTCGGCCACGTCGGCATCTACATCGGCGGCGGCCAGTTCATCCACGCGCCGCACAGCGGCGACGTCGTCAAGATCTCGAGCCTGTCGGATTCCTGGTACGCCGCGACCTACATGGGCGCGCGGCGCGTCACCGGGTAGATCCCGAGCAGGAACAGCAGCGCGGCTCCCGCCGAAGCGGCGCCGAGAATGAACGGGGCCCTGGGCGAGACGTGCGACCAGAGCTCCCCCGCGACGACGCTCGCCACGAGGACGGCGCCGCCGGTTGCGGCGGCGAAGACGCCGTAGGCCGTTCCCCCGAGACCGCGCGGTGCATAGTCGCCGACCCACGCCTTCGCCACGCCCTCGGTCGCGGCGATGTACGCGCCGTAGACGGCGAAGAGCGGCCAGACCGTCCAGCTCGAGCCTGCGAGGGCGAAGCCGAGGTAGACGAGGCCGAAGACGGCGAGCCCGCCGCTGAGAACGACCGGCCGCGGCACGCGGTCCGAGGCGGCGCCGAGGGGCCACGAGAGCGAGGCGTAGACGAGGTTGTAGAGAGCGTAGGCGAGCACGACGAGCGTGAAGCCGAGGCCGAGGTTCCTTGCCCGGAGGATCAGGAAGACGTCGGCCGAGTTGCCGAGCGAGAAGACGATCCACACTCCCGTCGCGAGCCAGAACGCCCGGGGGAGTTGCGCGAGGCCCGCCTGCCCGGCGCCGGCGTCTTGTAACAGACTGTCACGTGGAGCGCGAGGTTCGCGGATCGCGCGGAGCAGGATCAGTGTGAGCGCACCCGGCACCACTGCGATCCAGAGCGTCTGGCGGAGGCTGAGGCCGGCGCCGAGCAGGCCGACGGCGGCCAGCGGTCCGACGACCGCCCCGGCCGTGTCCATCGCGCGGTGGTAACCGAAGCTCGCGCCGAGGAGCGGGGGCGGCGTCGAGTCGCGGATCAGCGCGTCACGCGGGGCCGTCCGGGCGGCCTTGCCTGCCCGGTCGACGAGCCGCGCGGCAAGGACCATTCCCCAGCCGGGCGCCGCGGCGAGGAGCGGCCGGGAGACCGAGGTCAGCCCGTACCCGGCGACGATCCACGGCTTCCGCCGACCGCCGCCGAGCCGGTCAGAGAGCCGGCCGGCGATCCCACGGAGGCCGACGGCGACTCCCTCGGCGACTCCCTCGATGATTCCGAGCAGCGCGACCGGCGCGCCGAGCGTCACTGTCAGGAAGAGCGGCACGATCGGGTAAGCGAGCTCGCTGGCAAGGTCGTTCGCGAACGAGACCCAGCCGAGCACGCGGACGTTTTCCGGGAGCGCGCGGCGCGCAGCAGCCACGCGGCCGACGGCGATCACGAGTACAGGGACTCGATCTGCGCGGCGAAGTTCTCGTGCACGACCCGGCGCTTCACCTTCAGAGTGGGCGTCAGCTCGCCCTGCTCTTGCGAAAGGTCGCGCGGGAGGATGGCGAAGCGCTTGATCTGCTCGACGCGGGTGCGGTCGCGGTTGACCTCGTCGACGAGCTCCTGGACGAGCTCCTGCGGCTCGCGGCCGCTCGCCGCCACCTCGACGTCGTCGAGCGCGATCAACGCAGTCACGTAGGGACGGCGATCGCCGACGACGACCGCCTGTGAGATGAAGCGCGAGCTCTTGAGCGCGTTCTCGAGGTTCTGCGGCGCGATGTTCTTCCCGCCAGCGGTGATGATCAGGTCCTTCTTGCGGTCGGTGATCTTGAGGAAGCCCGCCGCGTCGAGCTCGCCGACGTCTCCGGTTCGCAGCCAGCCTTCCTCCGTCAGGACGGCGCGCGTCGCCTCCGGATCCTTGAAGTAGCCGGCGAAGATCGACTCGCTGCGGACGAGGATCTCCCCGTCGTCCGCGAGCTTGATCTCGCAGCCGTCGACCGCCTGGCCGACCGTGCCGAAGCGAAATCCTTCCGGGTGGTTCGCCGTCGCCGAGCTCGCGGTCTCCGTCATCCCGTAGCCCTCGATGACGAGGATCCCGAGCGCGTGGAAGAACTCGAGCACGTCGAGCGCGAGCGGCGCTGCGCCCGAGATCCCGAGGCGCAGGCGCCCGCCGAGGCGCTCCTTCACCTTCGAGAACACGAGCCTGTCGGCGACCCGCTCCTGGAGGCGCAGGCCGAGGGGTACCGGCTTGCGCTCCCGGCGGAGGCGGGCGGCGCGCGCGCCGACGCCGAGGCCCCAGCGGCCGATCGCCCGCTTCGGGCCGCCGGCCGCCTCGAGCTGGCCGAGCACACCCGCGTGGACCTTTTCGTAGACGCGCGGGACGGCCGGGAGCACGGTCGGGCGCACCGCGGCGAGCGCGCGCGCGGCGTCGGCGGGCTCGGCGAGGAAGGCGATCGTGAACCCATGGAAGGCGCCCGCCTGGTGGACGAGTCGGCCGAAGCTGTGCGCGAGCGGGAGGAACAGGATGACGACGTCGTCCGCCCGGGTCAGGTCGCGGTCGGAGCGCGTTGCCGCGACGAACAGGTTCCGGTGCGTGAGCATGCATCCCTTCGGCGGCCCGGTCGTGCCCGAGGTGTAGATCAGCGTCGCGAGGTCGTTCTCGCCGAGTTCCGCCGCGGCCGTTTCGACGGCGCGCGGGTGCGCGGCCGCGTACTCGCGGCCCTCGGCCTCGAGCCGGTCGAGCTCGTCCAGGCGGAGAACGTCCCGGAGGCCCGGCGCCTCGCCGCGCGACTGCGCGATCTTCGCGAGCTGCTCGTCGTCCTCGACCACGGCGAGAACGGTCTCGGAGTGGGAGAGGACGTAGCCGCATTCCGTTGCCGAGCTCGTCGGATAGAGGCCGACGACGACGGCGCCGATGCTCATCACGGCCCAGTCGAGGAGTGCCCACTCTGCGGAGCTCCGGGCCAGGATGGCGACCGGGTCGCCGCGGCGGACGCCCCGCGCCAGCAGCCCGTGAGCCAGAGAGTCGACGCGCTCGCCCGCCTCGCGCCAGCTCACCTCCCGCCAGCCGCCGGGCGTCTCCGCGAGGTAGGCCGGCGCGGTGCGGCCCTCGTCGAGCGCTGCGCGCCAGAGCGCCGGGGTGGTCCGCTTGCTGGCAGAGGGCGCCTCAGGCGGCGCCGAGAGCGAGACCGACGTCATCTGCTTCTCATCGTACTCAGGAAAGGAATCCGTGCAGAGAAGGAGAAATCTCGCCGTCCCGCTAGAATTGAAGGGCGGCCCCATGCGCACTATCTGGAACGGATCCATCAGCTTTGGCCTGGTCAACATCCCGATCGGGTTGGCCCTCGCTACGCAGCGGTCCGACATCGCCTTCCGCACGCTCCACCGCGAGTGCGGCACGCCGATCAAGCAGAAGCGCTACTGCCCGTTCCACGAGCGCGACGTCGAGGCCGACGAGCTTGTCAAGGGCTGGGAGGTGGCCAAGGGCGAGTTCGTGATGGTCGAGGAATCGGACCTCGAGTCGGTCGCGCTCCAGCGCTCGCAGTCGATCGAGATCCTCCGCTTCGTCAAGCTCGAGGACGTCGATCCTGTCTACTTCGACCGCACGTACTACCTCGCGCCCGCGGGCGCCGCCGCTGCCCGCCGGCCGTACGTGCTTCTGCTGCGGGCGATGGAGGAGACCGGCATGGCCGCGATCGGCAAGTTCGTGCTCTGGGGCAAGGAGAATCTGAGCCTGATCCGCGCCCATGACGACGCGCTCGTGCTCGAGACGCTCTACTTCGCCGAGGACGTCCGCTCCAAGGCCGAGATCCAGGAGGCCGTGGCCGAGACGAACGTGGAGGGGCCGGAGCTCGAGCTCGCGCAGCAGGTGATCGCCAGCCTCGTCGGCGAGTGGGACCCCGCCGACTTCGAGAACGAGTACCGGCGCGACCTCCGCGCGATGCTCGAGGCGAAGCTCCAGGGCGAAGAGATCAAGCGGCCCGAGCCGGCGCCGGAGACCCCCGTCGTCGACCTGATGGAGGCGCTGCGTCGCAGCGTCGCCGAGGCGCAGGGCGGGCGGTCCGCGAAGAAGCCCGCATCGAAGGCGCGGGCTTCAAAGACGGCGCCGCGCAAGCGCGCGGCAGCCAGGAAATCTGCCTAGGCGCCGCTTGCCGGCGCCGCCTCAGGATGCGCGGCTCTGCCGCGCATCCGTCTGCAATGACTCCTCGACACCGCCCGAATAGCGACCCACGCTCCTAGCGGCCTCCGTCTGCGGCGCCTCGCGACCCCTGGCGCCGGCCTCCGGATCGACGGTCTGTTGTCAGTGCGACTGCGGAAGGGCGCCGAGCGCCTCCAGCTGCGCCTGGAAGAGATACTTGTCGATCTTGCCCTGGTAGATCGGGACCCCTTCTTCGAGGCAGACGCGGATGACTTCCTGCCGGTCGATCCCGAGCTCCTTCGACAACTCTTCGGGCGTGAGGTGGTTCGCCATGGGGCTCCTTCCTGGGGGAGCAACAAAAAACCCGCTGGGCGCGTCGCGCTCGGCGGGTTAGGTTGCTCCCTCGTTTGTGGTGACGACGGGCATCACTCGGCCCGTCCCGTCGAAGCATTCATTGCCTTAAAGGATAGTCGCGCTTGAGGACGGACGCAAAACCGGCCGTGGAAGGGCTCGAGGAGCGGGTCGCCGAGTCGCGCGGGACGCCCGTCCGCTACCTCGTCGGCGGCGCCGGGCCGCCCCTCGTCTGCATCCATGGGCTCGGCGGGTCGTCCGCCAACTGGGCCGAGCTCGGGCCGGCGCTCGCTCGCGCGCGGCGTGTGATCGTACCCGACCTGCCCGGTCACGGCGGCTCGGCCCCGCTGCCGTCTGCGCCCACGCTCGCGCCGTATGCAGACGCGGTCGCGGCCGTCCTCGAGCGGGAGGCGGCCGTACCCGCCCCGGTCGTCGGGCACTCGCTCGGGGGAGTCGTCGCGCTCCGGCTCGCACTGCGCCGGCCCGAGCACGTGTCAGGAGTCGTGGTCGCCTCGGCGGCCGGCATCTCGTCCGGCACCGAGCACGCGCGCCGGGTGCTGATGGTCGCGGGAATGCTGAAGCCGGGCCGGGGGGCCGCGCGCTACCGGCGAGCGATCGCCCGCAGCCGACGCCTGCGGGTGCTCACATTCGCGTACTGGTTCGCCGCCGATCCGGCGATGCTCTCGCCCCGCGCGGTCGAGGGATTCCTCGTCGGGCACGCCTCGCACACCGACGTCGACAGCGCGTGGCGCGCGCTCGTCCGCGACGATCCGCGTTCCGAGCTCGCGGGCGTCCGCTGCCCGACGCTCGTCCTCTGGGGCGCGCGCGACAACCAGCTCCCTCTCGACGACGCGTTCGACTACGCGCGCCGCCTGCGCGCGCCGCTGCGCCTGATCCCCGACTGCGGGCACCTGCTGATCGGCGAGCGACCCGACGCCTGCCTCGACGCGATCGAGAGCTTCCTCGAGCTGCACTCGCTCTAGGCGCCGCTTGCCGGCGCCGCCCTCAGGACGCGCGGCTCTGCCGCGCGTCCGTCGGAAATGACCGGTCGATCCGTTCGAACGCATACCGAAACGACCTAGGCGCCGCTTGCCGGCGCCGCCCTCAGGAGGCGCGGCTCTGCCGCGCGTCCGTCGGAAATGACCGGTCGATCCGTTCGAGCGCATACCGAAACGACCTAGGCGCCGCTTGCCGGCGCCGCCCTCAGGACGCGCGGCTCTGCCGCGCGTCCGTCTGCAATGACCGGTCGACACGCGCGAATCGAGACTCGCGGCTCCTAGCCGGTCGCGGCGAACGGCATCACCTCCGCCTCGGCGCCCGGGGGCGGCGAGAGGAACTGCACGCGGTTGGCGACGACCTCGACCGCGGTCCGGCGCTTGCCCTCCTCTTCCCAGGAGCGGCTCCTGATGCGGCCGTCGACGGCGACGCGCTTGCCCTTGGCCAGGAACTGCTCGCACACCTCGGCCTGGCGGTCCCAAACCGTGATCCGGACGAAGTCCGCGTCCGCGTCCTTGCCCGGGCGCTGCACCGCGAGCAGGAAGTTCGCCACCTTCTTCTCGTCGCCGAGCTCCTTCAGGTCCACGTCGGTCGCGAGGTTGCCGATCAGCGTCACGACATTCACGTCTTGCCTCCTTTGTTGTCGATGGAGACAACATAGCCGAGAATGTGTGACGAGACTGTGCCGAGCTGTACCGAAAGCGTGTCGCAGCCGCTAACCTTTCCCCTCGCTCGGGGTGTGGCGCAGCCTGGTAGCGCGCTCCGTTCGGGTCGGAGAGGTCCCCAGTTCAAATCTGGGCACCCCGACTGGCGGGGCGGCGGGTCGAGCCCGCCGCCCCGGGTGGTCCCTACGAAGCCGCGGCCGCCCGCAGTTCCGCCCGCTTGCGGCCCACCGTCAGCGTCAGGAACGAGATCACGATCGCTGCGCCGAGGACGCCGACGCCCACCAGAGGCCGGAGATGTTGTCGTCCCAGCTGAGCCAGCGGTCGATCGAGAACCGGCCGGGGCCGGTGGCGCCACGGCGACGGCGACGGTGGCAAGGGTGAGGTTGTACTCGTAGCCGCCCGCGGTGTTCCAGAACCCCTTGGCGAAGTGGACGGTGCCGATCGCGTTCAGCATCACGACGACGATCGCGAGCGTGGCCAGCGGAGTGACGAGGCCGTGCTTGTGGGAACGATCTTTGCGGGGTCAAGTATTCCCGCGGAACCGCCCGAGAAACCGCGACCAGAAGGACGGAGGCGCGGCCCGGCGCGCCGCCTGCTCGCGGGCGGCCGACCGCTTCGCCCACGCGCGCTCTCGCATCGAACGCGTCGGGTACTTCGGCTTCCAGTAGACAGGCCGCGGGCTCACGCGACCTCGCGCCGGTGGACGACAGCGGTGCAGATGTCCTCGACGTAATCCATCCCCGACTTTTGCGCGACGATCCGCGCCTCGGGCGAGACGATCCCGAGCTGGAGCCAGAGCGCCCCGGCCTCGACGGCGGCGGCCTCTCGCGCCACGTCGGCGCAGAACTCCGGCCGCCGGAAGACGTCGACGAGGTCGATCGGCTCGTCGATCTCCGCGAGCGAGGTCACACAGGGGACGCCCAGGACCTCGTCGCAGTCCGGTTGTACGCGTGGAGGGCGCTCCGGGTCGGCGGCGCCGACGGACGCGCGGGCGGAGCTCCCGCGTCCTGACGGCGGCACCGCCAGCGGCGCCGCAGGCGGCCGGACGGGGATGCAGCGGTAGCCGGCGCGGAGCAGGTACGCCATCACGCCGTGGCTAGGCCGGCCCGGGCGCGGGGACGCGCCCACAATCGCGATCGTGCGCGCGTCCCGGAGGATCTCCGCCGCGGTGCGCATGGACCGAGAGCGTACCCGTCCGTCGACGTCCTGCGGCTGCGGCGCGTCAGGCCGCTGAGCGTCGCGGCGACGGGAGCGGTCGTCTCTACGGCGGGCCAGGCTATCCTCTGGCGCATGCCCGACCGGATCCGCGTCGCGTGCGTCCAGCTGACGAGCCATCAGGACAAGGCCGAGAATCTCGAGAAGGCCGAGGCGCTCGTCGGGCGCGCGGCCGCGACCGGCGCCGACGTCGTCGTCTTGCCGGAGAAGTGGAACCTGATCGGCAGCGCGGAGACCTACCGCGAGGGCGCCGAGCTGCTCGACGGCGGCGAGTCGGTCGAGGCGATGGCGCGCTGGGCGCGGACGCACGGGATCACGCTCGTCGGCGGCTCGATCACCGAGCGGCGCGAGGGCAGGGAGCGCTGCTCGAACACGAGCGTCGTGTTCGACCCGGACGGTGAGATCGTCGCGGTCTACCGGAAGATCCACCTGTTCGACGTCGAGGTCGGCGGCCATGTCTACCGCGAGTCGGAGGCGGAGGAGCCCGGCTCCGAGCCGGTGGTGGCTCAGAGCGAATGGCCGATCGGCCTGACGGTCTGTTACGACGTCCGCTTCCCCGAGCTGTACCGCATCCTCGCGCTCGAGGGCGCCGAGCTCGTTACCGTGCCCGCCCACTTCACGACGCCGACTGGAAAGGATCACTGGCACGTGCTGCTGCGGGCCCGAGCGATCGAGAACCAGTACTACGTGGCCGCGGCGGCGCAGGTCGGCGAGACGATCCCAGGAAAGCCGGCGTACGGACGCTCGCTGATCGTCGACCCCTGGGGGATCGTCCTCGCGCAGGCGCCCGACGAGGAGACGGTGATCTCGGCCGAGCTCGAGCGGTCGCGGCTGCGGGAGATCCGGGAGAAGCTGCCCTCGCTGAGGAATCGGCAAGCCGACGCGTACCACTGGCCCCATGCGCCACTGGCCGCCGGCGGCTCCCACCGGGCGGAGCCCGGCTCCGCCGCCGGCTGAACCAGAAACGCATGGAAGACGCGGGTCTGACGTACGAGGCCTGGCGCCGGAACCTTCCTTCCCTTGTAACAACGTGTTGCAAGGAATGGGGACTGCGGCTTGGTGAGGCCTACGCGCCGGGCGCTGCGGGCTACGCCGTGCATGCCGAGCTTCCTGACGGCACGGCGGTCGTCCTCAAGCTGATCTATCCGCATCGCGAGTCGGAGCACGAGGCCGACGCGCTGCGCGTCTGGAAGGGGGAAGGCGCGGTGCGGCTGCTCGCCCACGACTCCGAGCGGTGGGCGATGCTGCTCGAGCGCTGCAAGCCGGGCACGTTCCTCTCGGAGCTCGAACAGGACGAAGCGCTCGACGTGATGATCGGACTGTTCCCGCGCCTGTGGAAGCCGGTCGGCGCCCCTTTCCGTCCCCTCGTCGAGGAGGCGGCCTGGTGGGCGTCCTCGCTGCCGGAGCACTTCGAGCGGGCGGGCCGGCCCTTCGAGCGCGAGCTGCTCGACGCAGCGCTCGAGGCGCTGCGGGATCTTCCCGCGAGCCGGGACGAGCACGTGCTCGTGCATCAGGACCTGCACGCGGACAACGTCCTGCGCGCCGAGCGCGAGCCCTGGCTCGCGATCGACCCGATACCGCTGGCCGGCGAGCGCGAGTTCGGGATCGCCGCGCTCGTTCGCGGCGGCGAGCTCGGCTTCTCCGAGCGCGACGTTGCCCACCGGCTCGACCGGCTGAGTGCGGGGCTCGGCCTCGACCGCGATCGTGCCCGTCGCTGGGCGCTCGCCCAGACGCTGGCCTGGGCCTTCGAGGACGGCGGCGTCCTCGACGACCACGTCGAGTGCTGCCGCTGGCTGCTACAAGCTGCGCGATGAATGTGCGCGCCGTCCTCTTCGACGTCGACTTCACCCTGGCCCGGCCGGGGCCCGAGCTCGGGCCCGACGGCTACGTCCGCGCCGGCGAGCGGCACGGGCTCGCGCTCGACGGCTCGGCATACGAGCGCGCACGGGCGGCGGCGCTCGTCGACCTGAAGCGCCACCCCGAGTTCGATCACGACGAGGAGATCTGGATCGCGTTCACCGAGCGGATCGTGCTCGGTATGGGCGGCGTGAGGCCGGCCGCGCACGAATGCGCTGTCGAGATCACGAGCGGCTGGACGCAGAGCGAGAACTTCGAGCTCTTCGAGGACACGATCCCGGTGCTCGAGGAGCTGCGGACGGCCGGTCTCAAGATCGGGCTCGTCTCGAACTCGGCGCGCGACATGCGGGAGTTCGCGGTGCATCACGCGCTCGAGGTCGACGCGGGCATCAGCTCTTTCCACCACGGGAAGACGAAGCCGCACGCGTCGATCTTCCGTGCCGTGCTGGAGCTGCTGGAGGTCGACCCGGCCGACGCGGTGATGGTCGGGGACACCGTCGAGGACGACGTCGAGGGCGCCAGGGCGCTCGGGATGCACGCGATCCTGCTCGACCGCGCCGACGTCAATCCCGAGTTCCAGCCGCGCCTGACCGATCTCTACGGACTGCCGGCGGCGCTCGGTCTCTCGCGTCCGGGCGCCTAGACTTCCAGTGTGGCAGCGTGGCTCGCGTGGGCGATCGCCGCGGTGGGTCTCGCGATCGGCGAGATCCTGACGCCCGGTTTGTTCTTCCTCGGCCCGGTCGCGCTCGCCGCCGTCGCAGCAGGAATCGTCGCGCTCTTCGCGGGCGTCGCCGTGCAGCTCGTCGTGTTCATCGTCGCATCGCTCGCCTCGCTCGGCGTCTTGCGCCCGCTCGCGCGGCGGCACCTGCACATGCCCGCGGCCATGCGCACGGGGACTGCCGCGCTGACCGGCGCGCGCTGCGTCGTGATCGAGCGCGTCGACGCACACGGCGGCCGGGTCAAGATCGGCGGCGAGGTCTGGTCGGCGCGCACCTATCTCGACGGTCAGGTGCTGGAGCCGGGCACGAGCGCCGAGGTGGCCAAGATCGAGGGCGCGACCGCGCTCGTCTACGAGTAGGAGGTTGGAATGGCCGGTCTGATCGTGCTTGCAGTCGTGGCGGTGCTCGTCCTCTTCGTGCTCGCACGGACGATCCGCATCGTCCCGCAGGCGCGCGCGGGTGTCGTCGAGCGGCTCGGGCGCTACAGCCGGACGCTCACTCCCGGCCTCGCGATCGTCGTCCCGTTCATCGACCGGCTGCGGCCGCTGATCGACCTGCGCGAGCAGGTCGTCTCCTTCCAGCCGCAGCCCGTGATCACCGAGGACAACCTCGTCGTCAACATCGACACCGTCCTCTATTTCCAGGTCACCGATCCGAAGGCGGCGACGTACGAGATCGCCAACTACATCCAGGGGATCGAGCAGCTGACCGTGACGACCCTGCGGAACGTGATCGGCGGGATGGCGCTCGAGAAGACGCTGACCTCGCGCGACGAGATCAACAACCAGCTCCGCGGCGTGCTCGACGAGGCGACGGGCAAGTGGGGGATCCGCGTCAACCGGGTCGAGCTGAAGGCGGTCGATCCGCCCGCATCGATTAAGGACACGATGGAGAAGCAGATGCGCGCCGACCGCGAGAAGCGCGCCGCGATCCTCAACGCGGAGGGTCTCAAGCAGTCGCAGATCCTGACCGCCGAGGGCGAGAAGCAGAGTGCCATCCTCCGCGCCGAGGGCCAGCGCCAGGCGATGATCCTCCAGGCCGAGGGCCAGGCGAAGGCGATCGACACGGTCTTCCAGGCGATCCACGACGGGAATCCCGACCCGCAGCTCCTGGCCTATCAGTACCTGCAGGTGCTGCCGCAGATCGCCCAGGGCGCGTCGAACAAGGTCTGGATCATCCCGAGCGAGGTGACCCAGGCGCTCGGGCAGCTCGGGGCGATGCTGCCGAAGCGCGACGGCGGGACGTAGTGCCCCTGCCAAGGGCACTAGCAGCGCTCGGCGAAGCAGGCGCGCAGCGGCCGGACGTGCGGTGCGGCGCGGCGCCCGTTCGGCCACGTGATCCGCACTAGCAGCGAGGCGACGTCGTTGCCGTAGCTCCGCTCGCGCAGCAGCAGATCCGAGTTCGCGCGATGGACGATCCAGTAGAGGCCGGGCGCGACGTGCGTCACGTCCAGGTTCTGACCGTGGAAGTTCGCCGGGTAGCGGTCGGTGTAGCCGACCGACGAGCCCTCCTCCACCGAGCGCGCCGCGGGGTGGAACTGGGCGCAGTTGCCGCGGAAGCGCGGCGGGCCGTGCGCGATCCCGACTGCGATCCCGTAGTGGTCGGCGATGCAGAAGCCGCTCTTGCGGTCGCGGACGACGAGCGTGAAGTCGTCCGCACGCCGCAGCTCGTAGCGCTCGAAGTCGAGCAGGTGCCAGTGGTAGTGCGGCGGCGCCACCGTGTAATGGAGGAGGCCGGCTCCGTGGACGATGCGGGCGCCGCCGCCGCGGAGCCGGACGAGCTGGCTCGCCTCCATCAGCGGCGACCCGAGCGGGCGAAAGGCGTGGATCCAGAGGATGCCCGGGCCGCGGTTGTCGACGAGCGAGGTGAAGCCGAGTAGGAAGCGCCCGCGCGCAGCCGTGACGGTCAGACCGCTCGGCGGGCGCTGGAACAGGTCGGGGAAGAGCGGCTGCCCGAGCGGGACGCGGCGCCAGTCGAGCGCGGCGCCGACGCCGATCGACGCGAGCTCGGTCCCGTCCGGGTTCACGAGCTTCAGCTCCCGCACGGCGTCCTCGCGGAGCGTGTCGAACGCGAGCCGCTGTCCGTCCGGCGACCAGACCGGGTGCTCGTCCTGCTGCGGGGTTGGTGCGGCCAGGATCGCCGGCGCGCTACCGTCGAGCCGGGTCACCGCGATCGAGGAGCTCCCCGTCTCGTCCTCTGCGGTGTACGCGAGCGACGTCACGTCGGGAGACCACGCGAGCTCGCGGATGCCGACAGGCGGCTGGTCGGGCGGCGGCGGCGTCGTCGGCTGCAGCGGCGCCGCGCCGGTGCCGTCGACGCGGGCGAGGACGATCTCGTCCGGGCCGTCGCGGGAGGAGACGAAGGCGAGCCGGCGGCCGTCCGGCGAGAACGCCGGGCTCCATTCCTCGCCGGTGCTCGCGGCGATCCGGCGGGCGCCTGTGCCGTCCGGCTCCACCACCGCGAGCCGCCGGGCGTCGTCGACGACGGCGGTGTAGACGATCAGGCGCCCGTTCGGCGACCAGGCCGGCTCGAGCTCGGCCGCGCCCGGTGTCGCGACGAGGCGGCGGGCGCCGGTGCCGTCGGCGTTCGCGATCCACAGGCGGCGCCCGCGGACGAACGCGACGAGCGTGCCGTCGGGCGACCAGGCGGCGTCGGAGCCCTCGAGCAGCGTCCGCGAGCCGGAGCCGTCCGGAGTGACGCGGACGATCGAGCCGCCACGCGCCGCGAGCAGGCGCGGCTGCACCGGCTCGACCGCGAGGGCGGCGGCGGCTAGCAGCGGCGCGATCACAGGCCGAGCTCCCGCCGCCACGCCGCGGTGTGCTCGCCGAGCTCCGCGGCCGGCGCCGGGGGTCGCTCGCCGAACTCCGGGGTAGCTTCCTCGAGCGTCCAGACCGGCCCCGCGCAGACGTCCTCGCTGTCGAAGAGCTCGAGCCACTCGTCGAGCGGTCGCGCCGCGATCGCTTGCTCGAGCTCGGGCAGCCGCGGCTCGAAGGCACGGCCGGCGAGGTGGGGCGCTCCGACGAGCTCGCACAGGCGCTGCCAGAACTTGGGCTCGAGCGCGGCGATTGTCAGGCGACGACCGTCGGCGGTCGCGTAGATCCGGTAGCAGGCGACCGTGCCGCGCAGGACGGGCGGGACGGCGAGCCGGTGGGACTCGTGCGTCATCGAGACCTCGAGGCGGACGCCTTCGCCGGTCCGCTCGCGCCCCAGCAGGCCGGCGAGCACGTCGCGGACCGCCGCGAACGCTCCGGTGTAGTCGGCGACCGTCACCGGCGGCACGGCCTCGCCGAGGACTCCGGCCCAGCCGAGATAGTTGAGGTCGTGTCCCGCGCGCTGCTCGTGGCGGTCGCCCGAGCCGAAGCCGGTGATCGCGCACCACACGGTGCGTGGGCCGGGCGCGAGGCCGAGCCGCTCGGCGACACCCGGGCGAAAGCTCTCGAGCACGACGTCGGCAGACTCGCACAGGGCCCGGCCGAGCGCCGGGTGGGTCTTCAGGTCGCAGACGACCGACTCCTTGCCCGCGTTCAGCTCGTCGTGCCAGGCCGGCTCGACCGTCCGCATCGGGTCGCCCTCCGGCGGCTCGACCCGCACGACGCGCGCACCGAGGCGCCGAAGCTCGCCCGAGGCGAACGCGCCGGGGAGGTAGCGCGTCAGGTCGACCACGAGCAGATCGCGGAGCGGCTCCACCGCACGAAGTATCCTTTCTCGCCGTTGACTGACCGGTCAGTCGCACAGGAGGAGAAGCGGCGCCTGCTGCTCGACGCCGCCGTGCGTGTGTTCGCGCGCAAGGGCTTCCACGCCTCCCGCGTCGGCGACATCGCCGAGGAGGCGGGCGTCTCCCACGGCCTGCTCTACCACTACTTTTCGTCGAAGGACGAGCTGCTCGAGACGGTGTTCCGCGAGACGTGGACGGAGCTGCTCGACGCGATCCGCGCCGTCGAGGAGTCGGATGCGCCCGCCCGCGAGCAGCTGCGCCAGGTCGCGGCGATCCTGCTGCGATCGTGGCGGCGCGACCCCGACCTCGTACGGGTGCTCGTCCGCGAGATCGCCCGCAGCCCGGAGCTGCAGAGCCGCCTCGACGAGGTGCGCGCGGCGTTCGCGGCGATCGAGCGGATCGTCCGGAACGGGCAGGCGGCCGGCGAGTTCCGCGCCGAGCTCGACGCGCGGCTCGCGAGCACCGTCTTCTACGGCGGGCTCGAGGAGATCCTCACGGGCTGGGTGCTCGGCGTGCTTCCCGACGGCGACGAGGAGGTCGCGCGGGCGGAGCGGACCGTCGTGGACGTCGTCTGCGGCGGCCTCGCCTCGGCGCCCAAGTAACAACGTGTTATTTGGGATCGGATGAGGGATCCGGCCGGGGTCGTCCGCAGGCGGTTCCCCTCGGCTCGGGGCGTGACCCGGCTCGACGCGGGGTGGGACTACGTCGTGTTCGACGTGGACGACGAGTGGATCGTCCGCGTCCCACGGCGGCCGGAGGTCGAGGAGCGGCTCTCGCGCGAGCTGCGGCTCCTCCCGGAGCTCGCGCCGGCGCTGCCGGTTGCGGTGCCGCGGCTCGAGCTCGTCGCGGGCGACCCGCCGGCGGTCGCGTACCCGAAGATCCGGGGCGAGCCGCTCCGCACCCCCGGCGCGCGGGCGGCCGCCGAACTGGAGCGGTTCCTGCGCGCGCTTCACTCGTTTCCGGCGGCAAGCGCCCGCGCGCTCGGCGTGGTCGACGACCCGCGCGACGCGCGGGCGGCCGAGTTCCGCGGGCGGGTGCTGCCGCTCTTCGGCTCCGACGAGCGCGGCCGCGCGGCCCGCGTCCTCGACGAGTTCGAGACGCTCGAGTACGAGCCGTCGCTCGTCCACGGCGACCTCGGCTCCGAGCACGTCCTCTGCGCTGCGGACGGCTCGGTCACGGGCGTGATCGACTGGAGCGACGCGAGGATCGGCGACCCGGCGCTCGACTACGCCTGGCCGCTGCAGGGAATCGGCCTGCCGCTCCAGGTGGATCCGGGCCTGCGCCGGCACGCGCTCGTCTGGCATCGCCTGGCGCCGTGGCACGAAGTCCTCTACGGTCTCGGCCGCGACTCCGCGTTCGTCGAGCGCGGCCTGCGCGGCGCGGCCGAGCGTCTCTAGCGGCAGACGGGCGCGTCCGGACGCATGAGCCCGAAGCCCCAGAGCTTGCCGCCTGCGACGTAGTACGCCGTCACGGCCGAGGGGCCGGTCGCCACGCGGGCGCGGTAGCCGCGGCAGCGGACGGTCCGGAGCGGCGGCGCCGCGGAGGCGGACGCACCGAGCCGCAGTCCGCCGGCGGTCCGCCAGCCGCGCGGCGACCACACGGTGAAGACCGCGGCGACGCGGCCGTGGCGGAACTCGACGCCGACGCCCTGCTGCGTGAACGGCCGGTACGTGAAGTACCACGTTGGCGCCGCACACCCCGTGCAGCGGCCGAAGAACGAGCCGAACCGGGCCCGCACGGCGGCCTGCGTGTCGCCCAGATGGATACCGCCGAGCGAACGGCCGGGGACGAGGACGCCGTGCCGCGGCGGCGCGGCGGCGGCCGGCGCCGCGAGCGCGGCCGCTGCGACGAGGACCAGAGCGCTCCTCATATGCTCGGAAGTATGAGCCTCTTCGAGCGGGTCGCCGGACTGCCGGTGCGGGTCGAGCGCTACGAGCTGGAGCGTCGCGAGCTCCGCGTCTCGACGGAGTTCACGCGCGTCACGACCACGGTCGCGCTCCGCGGCGCCGGCGAGCGCGGCGAGGGCGAGGACGTCACGTACACCCCGCAGGACCACGACCGCTTTCCCGCCGAGCTGCCGCTCGAGGGCGAGTGGACGCTCGCCGAGCTGTCGCGCGAGCTCGACCGCCACGACCTGTTCGCGCGGCCGCCCACGATGGACGGCTGGCGCGACTACCGGCGCTGGGCCTTCGAGAGCTCCGCGCTCGATCTCGCGCTCCGTCAGGCCGGCCGCTCGCTCGGCGACGCGCTCGGCCGCCCGTACCGGCCCGTGCGCTTCGTCGTCTCGACGCGCGAGGACGCCTTCGCCTGGCTCGAGGCCGTTCCGTCGCTCGAGTTCAAGCTCGATCCCGTGGCCGACTGGGACCGGCCGCTCATGGAGCGTCTCGCGGCCACCGGCCGCGTGCGCGTGCTCGACCTGAAGGCCTACTACAGCGGGACGCCCGTCGACCTGCCTCCGGACCCGGAGCTCTACCGCACGGTCGCCGAGACCTTCCCCGACGCGGTGATCGAGGACGCGGCCCTCGACGGCGCGTGCGGGGAAGCGCTGCGCGGCGCCGAGGAGCGCCTCAGCTTCGACGCCCCGATCCACTCGCTCGCCGACGTCGACGCGCTGCCCGTCGCGCCGCGGTGGCTCAACGTCAAGCCGTCGCGCTTCGGCTCGCTCGCGCGGCTGCTGGAGTGCGTCGACGGGTGCGAGGCGCGCGGGATCCGCATGTACGGCGGCGGCCAGTTCGAGCTCGGACCGGGCCGGCGGCAGATCCAGACGCTCGCGAGCCTGCTCTACGCCGACGGGCCGAACGACGTCGCTCCCGGCGAGTACAACGAGGGCAAGCCGCGCGCTGGGCTACCCGAGAGTCCGCTGCCGCCGCCCGAGCGCGTGGGCTTCTGACACCCGCCGGGAAGGAGAAGCCCGAGCCGGCCGTCTCGTTGACGAGATGGCATGGCGCACAGCGATCGCGTCGGTGGTCGCGGCTCTCGCAGCCGCAGGCCCGGCGGTCGCCCACAGCGAGCCGGTGCCGGTCCGCGTGCACTTCAACCCGTACGCGCTGGTCGGCGGCGACTCGCACGCCGTGCTGGTCCTCGGCTCGGTCGGCTGCCCCGTCGGCGCTGCGGTCGACGTCGAGCTGACGATCGAACAGGACGGGGCCATGGGCGCGGCGCGGGTCAGCGGCCGCTGCCGTGTCGGGCATCTGCCGTTCCTCACCACCATCTGGTCGAACAGCGGCGAGTTCAGGCCGGGTCCGGCGGCCGCCTGCCTCGGCGTCAGCTGCAACGAGGTGACGCTCACGCCCCACCTCGTTCGTCCACCGCGCGGCTAGATACGACTTACGCGCCGACGCGCTCGCGGTGCACGGGCGCGAGCGCCGGCGCCCACGAGCAGAGTGGCGAGACGTCGCCGCGGCGCCCGTTCAGCTGCCGGTAGCCGAGCGCGTGCTCGGCCTGCATCATCTTGTGGATCTGGGTCGTGCCCTCGTAGATGATCGGCGCCCGCGAGTTGCGGAAGTAGCGCTCGATCCCGTACTCGGCCGAGTAGCCGTAGGAGCCGTGCACCT
>WNGD01001774.1_pt1 | contig 23173 bp, 22 predicted proteins | sample 5400671 | NCBI WGS metagenome assembly WNGD01 (sample SAMN13153369, study PRJNA577476) | soil metagenome | isolation source: 40 cm soil or saprolite under grassland replicate 2 | place: USA:California | collected 2016-06-15
TGGACAGCAAGGCGAACACGGAGCGTGGTTGACCACGGAGCGTGGTCGGAGGCGCTGAGCTGTCCGTTTGGGCCTGCTCTGCCGCGGCGGCTATGATCCTGACGCTTCGTCGATCAGGTAATTCAGCGACTGATCGCCAAAGCTCCAGATCGCCCCATCTACACAACCCCAAGGAGATTTATCGACAAATCGGCTGCCGTGAAGCCGGTCAGAGGAGGCAAGGCCGGATGGGAAGGGTCATCGCCCTCGCGAACCAAAAAGGCGGCGTCGGCAAGACGACCACCGCGATCAACCTCGGCGCCGCCCTCGCCGAGCAGGGCCAGCGGGTCCTGCTGGTGGACATGGACCCCCAGGGGGCGCTGTCGGTCGGGCTCGGGCTCAGCCCGATGGCCCTTGAGCAGACCGTCTACAACCTCCTGATGAACCCGGCCGCCGACGCCACCCCGGCGATCCGCACCACCAAGGTCGCTGGCCTCGACCTGCTGCCCTCCAACATCGACCTGGCCGCCGCCGAGGTCATGCTGGTCGCCGAGGTCGCCCGCGAGCAGGCGCTGGCGCGGGTGCTGGTGCCGTTGCGCCAGCACTACGACCACGTGCTGATCGACTGCCCCCCAAGCCTTGGCCTGCTGACCATCAACGCGCTGACCGCCGCCGACGGGGTCCTCATCCCGTTGGAATGCGAGTATTTCGCCCTGCGGGGGATGGCCCTGCTGATGGACACCATCACCAAGATCCGCGAGCGGCAGCTCAACCCCGACCTGGAGATCGTCGGCATCCTGGCCACCATGTACGATGCCCGCACGGTGCACGGCCGCGAGGTGCTCGGCCGGGTCGCGGACGCCTTCGGCGACCTGGTCTTCACCACCGTGATCGCCAAGACGATCCGCTTTGCCGAGGCGCCGGTGGCGGGGCAGCCGATCCTCACCTACGCGAGCGACTCGGCCGGCGCCGCCGCCTACCGCGACCTGGCCAAGGAGGTGGCAGCCGCATGAAGAACCGGGCCAGCCTGCCCGGCGCCGACGAGCTGTTCCGGGTCACCTCCATCGAGGCGGGCCGCGGCGCCCCCCGGGCCAAGCCGGAGTCAGCCCCAACGCCATCCCCGGCTCCGGGGAAACCGGCCGCGGTCAAAGCGGTGAAGAAGCCCCCAGCGCCGCAGCAGCAGCCGCCCGAGCGCGCCCCGAGCGGGCGGCGGCGCCACGACGAGAAGATCACCTTCTACTGCACCGCCGAGGAACTGATGGACCTGGAGGACGCCCGCCTGCGCCTGCGCCGCGACCACGGCATCGCCGTGGACCGCGGCCGCCTGGTCCGCGAGGCGCTCGCCCAGGTCCTCTCCGAGCTGGAGCAGCAGGGCGCGGACGCCCCGCTGGTGCGACGGCTGTCCGGCGCTCGATGAGCGCCGCATGAGCCGCATGAGCCGCATGAGGGCCGTCGACCTGATCGCGCGCAAGCGCGACGGCGGCGAGATCGCCCGCGCGGACCTGCGCGCGCTGATCCTCGGCTACGCCAGCGGGGCGGTCCCCGACTACCAGATGGCGGCCTTCCTGATGGCCGGCTACCTGCGCGGCTTCACCCGCCGGGAGGCCGAGGCGCTCACCGAGGCGATGGTCGCCTCCGGCTCCACCCTCGACCTCGGCAAGCTCCAGGGACGCACCGTTGACAAGCACTCCACCGGCGGGGTCGCCGACGCCACCACCCTGATCGTCGGGCCGCTGGCCGCCGCGCTCGGCCTCAAGATGCTGAAGCTGTCCGGCCGCGGCCTCGGCCACACCGGCGGCACGCTCGACAAGCTCGAGTCAATCCCCGGGTTCACGGTCGAGCGCAGCGCCACCGAGCTGCTCGACCAGGTCGACCGCGTCGGCCTCGCGGTCGCCGCCCAGAGCGCCGACCTGGTCCCCGCTGACAAGGCCATGTACGCGCTGCGCGACGTCACCGCCACGGTGGCCAGCACCGCGCTGATCGCCTCCAGCGTGATGAGCAAGAAGCTCGCCGGGGGAGCGAGCTGCGTCCTGCTGGACGTCAAGACCGGCTCGGGCGCGTTCATGAAAGACCCCCGGGCAGCCGCGTCGCTGGCGGGCCTCTGCGTCGAGATCGGCCGTGCCGCCGGCCGGCGGACCGCCGCGCTGGTCAGCGACATGAGCCAGCCGCTCGGCGACCTGATCGGCAACGCCGTCGAGGTCCGCGAGGCGGTCGAGGTGCTGCGCGGCGAGCGGGGTGGCCGCCTGCTCGACCTCTGCCTCACCTTGACTGGCCAGCTCGCCGCGCTCGCCGGGGCCGCCCCGCATCTTGACGCCGGGCGGGAGCGGGCCCGCTACGTCCTGGAGGGCGGCCACGGCCTGGAGAAGTTCCGTGCGTTCGTCGCCGCGCAGGGCGGCGACCCGGCGGTCGCCGACGACCCCGCCGCGGTCCTGCCGGCTGCCCCGCTCGCCGTCCCGGTCCACGCCGACGCCGGCGGCTTCCTCGCCGCCGTCGACGCCGAAGCGGTCGGCTGGGCGGCCGCCACCCTCGGCGCCGGCCGTCAGCGCAAGGACGACCCCATCGACCCGGCGGTCGCGATCGAGCTGCCCACCAAGATCGGCGACCACGTCGAAGCCGGGCAGCCGATCGCCACCATCCGCGCCCGCTCCGAGGCCGACGCGGAACGGGCCGAGGCGGCGCTGCGGGCCGCCCTGCGGTGGAGTGAGCAGCCGCCGCCGGCCCCCCCGCTGGTCCACCAGCTGATCGGGCCGTAAGCGCCAGCTGGCGCGGCCACGACACCGTGGCCGGCACGCTGGTGCTCGCCTCGTGCTACGGTGACCCAGAACGCTGGTCAGGTTTCGGCGTCGCAATTCTTGTGCCGACGGTGGGCCGAGGCGCGGAGCGGCGCGAGCCGGGACACCTTGACCAGCGTTCTGAGCCGGCCGCCGGCCGGCCCGCCGGGCACCTTGCCGAGGCGGGTCTGACGTCGGCGCCACCCCATCCGATTTCGACTGTTTTCCGAGCGGAGGCCGTCCGCGTGAGCTCACCGCTGTACCTGCTGCGGGATCACCCGCAGACCTTCGTCGCCTTCCTGGTGGCGGTGGTGGTCGCCATCACCGTGCATGAGTTCAGCCACGCCGCCGTGGCTACCCTGGAAGGTGACCGCACCCCCCGCTTCCAGGGACGGCTGACCCTCAACCCGGTCGCCCACCTGGACCCGCTCGGCAGCATCATGCTGGTGGTCGCCGGGTTCGGCTGGGGCAAGCCGGTGCAGTTCAACCCCCAGCAGCTCCGCAGCCGCCGCGCCGGCGCCGCCCTGGTGGGGCTCGCCGGGCCCGCCTCCAACTTCCTGCTCGCCCTGCTCAGCGCCCTCATCCTGCGGGTCAGCTACCCGACGATCGACAGCGCGCTCAGCGGCGGGTTCACCTTCGTGCTGCTCACCACCTTCGTCAGCCTCAACGTGGTGCTCGGCGTCTTCAATCTGCTGCCGCTGCCGCCGCTGGACGGGTCGAGGCTGCTGTCGATCGTGCTGCCGCCCGAGAAGCAGGGGATCGTCTACTTCCTGGACCAGTACGGGATCTTCATCCTGCTGGCGCTGCTGCTGCTCACCCCGAACCTGCTCAGCCCCTTCTTCAGCAACATCGAGGCGGGTATCTACCACCTCGTCGGCGTCAACTACCTGCTGGCCTGACCGGCCAGCGGGCCGGTGGTGGCTGCTGCGATGGACTACGTCGTCAGGACCGAGGTGTTCGAGGGGCCGTTCGACCTGCTCCTGCACCTGATCGCGCGCCAGCGGGTGGACCTGTGGCAGGTGTCGCTGTCGCGGATCACCGAGGACTACCTCGCCGAGATCCGCCGGATGCACGAGCTGAACCTCGAGGTCGCCACCGAGTTCCTGGTGGTCGCGGCGACGCTGCTGGAGCTGAAGGCCGCCCGGCTGCTGCCGAGCGCCGACGGCGAGCCCGACGAGGTCGAGGCGCTGCTGGAGGAGCGCGACCTGCTGTTCGCCCGGCTGCTGCAGTACCGCGCCTACAAGCAGGTCGCCGAGCTGCTCGGCGCCCGCCTGGCCGCCCAGGCCGGCTACGTCCCCCGCCACGTCGGCGGCGAGGAGGTCCTGCGCCAGCTCGTCCCCGACCTGCTCAGCGGCGTGTCGCCGCAGGACCTGGCGCGCCTGGCCGCGGCGGCGTTCATCCCCACGCCGCCGCCGGAGGTCACCACCACCCACATCGCCCCGCCGCGGCTCACCGTCAGCGAGGCGGTCGTCGAGCTGGCCGAGCGGCTGCGCGCCAGCGCCGAGCAGGCCGCCACCTTCGACGCCCTGGTGGGCCGCAACGCCGCGCCGATCGAGATCGTGATCAACTTCCTCGCGATCCTGGAGCTGTACAAGCGCTCGTTGATCGAGTTGGAGCAGGCCGCTACCTTCGGCAGCATCACCGTCCGCTGGACCGGCGAGCACGACCACGACCCGGCGCGATGGGCCGCCGACCTGGCGGCCGAGGCCGAGGAGCCCGCATGAACCACGAGCACGACGAGCGCCACAACCCGGACATGGACCCGGCGTCGCCGGCCACCCCGGCCCCCGCTCCAGCCCCGGTGGGCATCTGGCCGCCCGACGAGCTGCTGGAGGCGGTCGAGCTGGACGACCGCGGCTGGACCCGCCGCGACCTGGAGGCGGTCCTGCTGGTCGCCGACGAGCCCGTGCCAGCGCTCGCTCTGGCCGAGCTGCTCGGCCTGCGCCTGTCCGAGGTCGAGCGGCTGCTGGTGGAGCTGGCGGGGGAGTACGCGGCGGCGGGCCGCGGGTTCGTGCTGCGGGCGGTCGCCGGCGGCTGGCGCCTCTCCACCCACCCGGGGGCCCGCCAGACCGTCGAGGAGTTCCTGCGGGCCGGGCAGCAGGTCCGCCTCACCCGCGCGGCGCTGGAGACCCTGGCGGTGATCGCCTACCGCCAGCCGGTGGCACGCGTCCAGGTCGCGGCGGTCCGCGGCGTCAACGTCGACGGCGTCTTCCGCACCCTGCAGGCCCGCGGCCTGATCCGCGAGGTCGGCCACGACGACGGGCCCGGCCAGGCGATCCTCTACGGCACCACCCCGCTGTTCCTGGAGCAGCTCGGGCTCAACAGCCTGGAGGCGCTCCCGCCGATCAAGGATTACCTGCCCGAGGGCGTCGACCTGCCGACCTCCAGGAGCAGCTGTGACCCCGGGCCGGGACCCGGCCCCGACGCCGGCCGGCCGTCCCAAGGGCGGACGCCTGGACGCCGCCGGAACGGACGCCGCCGGAACGGACGCCGCCGGAACGGACGCCGCCGGCCGCGACGGCGGCCGTATCCGGCTGAACAAGGCGCTCGCCGGAGCCGGGCTCGGGTCGCGGCGGGCGGTCGAGGTGCTGGTGCGGGCCGGGCGGGTCAGCATCGACGGCGAGGTCGTCACTGACCTCGGCCGCCGGGTCGACCCGAACCGCGACCGCGTCGCGGTCGACGGCTCCCAGATCGTGCTCGACACCCAATTGCGCTACTGGCTGCTCAACAAGCCCGCCGGGGTGGTCAGCACCGCCGCCGACGAGAAGGGCCGCCCCACCGTTGTCCAACTCGTCCCCGGTCGGCCGCGCGTCTTCCCGGTCGGGCGGCTGGACCGCGACACCGAGGGGCTGCTGCTGCTCACCAACGACGGCCCGCTCGCCTACCGGCTCACCCACGCCCGCTTCGGGGTGGAGAAACGCTACCTCGCCGAGGTGGAGCGGCTGCCGGCAAACGCGATCTCCCGACTGCTCGCCGGAGTCACCCTGGAGGACGGCCCCGCCAAGGCGGAGCGCGCCCGGGCGGTGGCCAGCTCGGGGCGCCGACGCATGGTTGAGATCGTCATGATGGAGGGCCGCAACCGCGAGGTCCGCCGCCTGCTCGACGCCGTCGGCGCGCCGGTGCGCCGGCTGGTGCGGACCGCCGTCGGCCCGGTGCGCCTCACCGGGCTGGCGCCGGGGGAGTACCGGCCGCTGCGCCAGGAGGAGGTCCGCCGGCTCTATCAGGCCGTCGGCCTCTGAACCTCGCGCCCGGAGGCCGGCGGCGACCGCGGGCGCGACGGCTGGAACGGGACCCTGGAGCGGGACCCTGGAGCGGGACCGCGGCGGCGACAACGCCACAAGTCGACAAATCTCTTTGTCTCCCAGGCAACGAAACGAGGCAGTGACATGAACGCAGAGCAGGAGCCGGTCCGGTGACGGCGACCAGATGGCCACGCCGGCTGGCGATCATCGGCACCGGGCTGCTGGGCGCGTCGGTTGGCATGGCCGCCCGCGCCGCCGGGGTCCCCGAGGTGATCGGGGTGGACGCCGACCGGCGGGAGCTGCGCGACGCGTTCGCCCGCGAGGCGATCACCGAACGGGCACGCTCGGTCGAGGATGCCGCCGACGGCGCCGACCTGGTGGTCGCCGCCACGCCGGTGCGAGCGCTGGCCGGGGTGCTCGCCCGCGCCCACGCGGTCAACCCCACCGCGGTGCTGAGCGACGTCGGCAGCACCAAATCCCACCTTCTCGTGGAACTCGAAGGTTTTTCCACAGACCTGGGCCGGGTCATCCCCGGCCATCCCATGGCCGGGTCCGAGCAGCGCGGCGCCCAGGCCGCCCGCGCCGACCTGTTCCATGGCGCCGCCTGGGTGCTCACCCCGGCCGCCCACGTCGACCACCAGGCGCTGCGGCGCGTGACTGGGTTCGTGCGCGGCCTCGGCGGGCGGCCGCTGATCCTGGACCCGGAACTGCACGACCGGGTGGTCGCCTACGCCAGCCACCTGCCGCAGCTCGCCGCCTCCGCGCTGATGGGCGCGGTCGCCGAGGTGGAGGCACCCGCCGCGCTGCGGAGCCTGGTCGCCAGCGGCTTCCGCGACACCACCCGCATCGCCGCCAGCGACCCGGACCTGTGGGTCGACATCTGCGCCACCAACGGCCCCAGCATCGTCGCCGCGCTCGACTCGCTCAGCGAGCGCCTCACCGCCCTGCGGGGGCTGGTCGCCAGCGGCGACCGCGACGGCCTGCGCGAGGCGCTCACCGAGGCGCGCAGCGCCCGGCTGCGCCTACCGGCCAAGTCGGGTATCTCGCCCCGCGCCCTGCGGCACCTGGTGGTCCACATCCCCGACCGGCCCGGCAGCCTGGCCGCGGTCTTCCGCGTGCTCGGCGCGGCCGGCGTCAACGTCGAGGACCTCAGCAGCCTGGACCACGAGCTCCAGGGCGGCAGCGGCGACCTGCACATCTGGGTCGCCGGCCGCGACGCCCTCGCCACCGCCAAGGAGGCCCTCACCAGCGCGGGCTGGATCGCCGCTGAGGCGGCCGACAACCCGTGACCACAGGTCAACGGATCGACAGATTGTTTTGTCGATGGATCGACAGATCGCCAAGTCAACAGATCGTCAAGTCGACGGGCCGAGCCGGCGCGCCGAGCCGCCAAGGGCCATGAGATGAGGCCATGAGATGAGTAGACTCATGCCGCCCAGCTCAGAAGACCAGCACGACCAGGTGGAAGGCAGGCGTAAATCCATGGACCACGACGTCGTGGTGGCGATCGACGGCCCGGCCGGGTCGGGCAAGAGCACGGTCGCCCGTGCGGTCGCCGACCGGACCGGCCTCCGGTACCTCGACACCGGCTCGACCTACCGGGCGCTCACCCTCGGCCTGCTGCGGGAGGGCGTCCCCGTCGACGACCCGCTGGCGGTCGCCGCCGGCACGCCGGAGATCCGGCTCGCCCTCCAGCTTGACCAGGCGCCCGGAGCCGCCTCGAGGGTGCTGCTGGACGGGGAGGAGCTGCGACCGGAGCAGCTGCGCTCCCAGGCGGTCAACGACGCCGTCTCGGCGGTCTCGGCCGTCCCCGAGGTGCGTGAGCGGCTCGTCGAGCTGCAGCGCGCGGCCATGGCCGACGGCGGCGTCGTCGCCGAAGGCCGTGACGTCGGCGCCACCGTCTGGCCGGGCGCCGAGGTCAAGGTCTTCCTCACCGCCTCGGCCGCCGAGCGGGCCCGCCGCCGCGCCGCCCCCACCAACGGCGGAAGCGGCAGCAACGGCCCGGGCAACGGCGGCGGCGAGTCCGCCGAGGCGGTCGCCCGCCGCGACCGCCTGGACTCGCGCCGCGCCGCCTCACCCACCCGACCCGGCGAGGGCGCGGTGGTCGTCGACACCACCGACGTCCCCGTCGACCGAGTGGTCGGCCAGGTCGTCGAGCTGGTCGAGGCCGCCAGAGCCAGGGCGCGGGCCCAGACCCAGACCCAGACCAGGGCGGGGACCCAGACGGGCCACCCACGCTAGCGATGCCGGTGCACAAGTGAGCACAACAGGCTCCTACCGCGTCTACCAGGCCGCCGCTCTGGTGGTGAAGCCGCTGATGCGCGGCTGGTTCCGCATGCGGGTCGAGGGCGCCGCGTGCGTCCCCGCCAGCGGCCCGGTGATCCTCGCCTGCAACCATCGCAGCAACGTGGACCCGGTCCTGCTCGCCTCGGCGGTACGCCGTCCGGTCACCTTCATGGCCAAGGCGGAGCTGTTCGTCGGCCCGCTGCGCTGGATCCTCAACGCCATCGAGCAGTTCCCGGTGCGGCGCGGCGGCATCGACCGGGAGGCGCTCCGCGACTGCGCCACGGTCCTCGGCCGTGGCGGCGTGCTCGGCCTGTTCCCCGAGGGCACCCGTGGCGACGGCAGCTTCACCAGCATCCACCCCGGCATCGCCTACGTGGTGGTGCGGCAGCACTGCCCGATCGTGCCGGTGGCGATCATCGGCACCGAGCGGGTCCGGCGCCGCTTCGGCTCGCTGCCGTGGGCTTCCCCAGTGCGCATCGTGATCGGCGCGCCGTTCGAGCTGCCAGGCGTCGGCGCCACCGCTGACGCCGCTGACGCCGCTGGCGTCGCTGGCGCCGACACTGGGGGGGCCCGTGCCGCCCGGCGGGCCGCCACCGAGCAGCTCGGCCGCGTCCTGCGCGAATTCCTGCAGCAGGTCGACACCGATATATTGACAAATCAATGAGTCAACTCACCGCTAAAACGACATGACGACATGACCCCAGACAAGGCAGGAGCGGCCCCAGACCCGGCCCCAGCGCCGACGGCGCCGTTGCCGCGGGTCGCCGTGGTCGGGCGGCCCAACGTCGGCAAGTCGACGCTGGTCAACCGCATCCTCGGGCGGCGCGCCGCGATCACCGAGGAGTTGCCCGGCGTCACCCGCGACCGGGTCACCTACCCGGCGGAGTGGAGCGGCCGGCGCTTCGAGCTGGTCGACACCGGCGGCTGGGAACCCCGTGCCAGCGGCCTGCAGGGCCGCGTGGTCGCCCAGGCCGAACGGGCCATGGCAGAGGCCGACCTGCTGCTGTTCGTGGTCGACGCCACCACCGGCATCACCGAGGAGGACGCCACCGTCGCCGCGCGCCTGCGCCGCGGGCCGGTGCCGGTCCTGCTGGTCGCCAACAAGGTCGACAGTGCCGCCGTCGAGCCGCTGGCGACCGGCTTCTGGTCCCTCGGCGTCGGCGAGCCGTTCTCGGTGTCGAGCCTGCACGGCCGCGGCGCCGGCGACCTGCTCGACGAGGTCATCGCTCGCCTCGGCGAGCCGGCCCCCCGCGGCGCCGAGGACGCGGGCCCCCCGGCGATCGCCATCGTCGGCCGCCCCAACGTCGGCAAGTCCAGCCTGCTCAACCGCATGGCCGGCACCGAGGTCGCGATCGTCGACCCGACCCCCGGCACCACCCGCGACACTGTCGACTCCACCGTCACCCACGACAGCCGCCGCTACCGCCTGGTCGACACCGCCGGCATGCGCCGCGCCTTCCAGCACGCCGAAGGCGCCGACTACTACGCCCTGGTCCGCAGCATCGAGGCGGTCGAGCGCGCTGACCTCGCCCTGCTGGTGCTCGACGCCCCCGACGGCGTCACCGAGCAGGACCAGAAGGTCGCCGTCCGCGCCGCCGAGGCCGGCGCCGGGGTGGTGCTGATCGCCAACAAGTGGGACCTGATGGACGACGACGCCCGCACCCGTTTCGACCTCGACCTCGACCGGAAGTTGTACTTCGTCAGCTGGGCGCCGCTGCTGCGCACCTCCGCGCTGACCGGCCGAAACGTCGGCAAGATCTGGCAGACCATCGACCTGGTGCTCGCCGAGCGGGCTCGCCGCATCCCCACCGCCGCCCTCAACCGCTGGCTGGAGCGGGCCACCACCCGCACCGTGCCGCCGCCGTCGCGGGGCCGCAGCGTCAAGGTCCGCTACGCCACCCAGGCACGCGCCAACCCCCCCGAATTCGTCCTGTTCACCACCGGCGTGCTCGCCCCCGCCTACCGCCGCTACCTCGAAAACGACCTCCGCCGCACCTTCGGCTTCCAGGGCACGCCCCTGCGCCTGGTCACCCGAATCAAGAGCGCCGCCAGGGACAGCGGGCGGTGAGCTGGTGACGTGGTAGCCTGTGGCCCGCGAGCGGTGTCCCCGCTTGTGTTTCGGGACGTGGCGCAGCCTGGCAGCGCACTGGTCTGGGGGACCAGGGGTCGCGGGATCGAAGCCCGCCGTCCCGACCACATCGAGGCGCCCACGGGGCGGCTCGGCTACGCTGCAAGCATGACGCACCCGTGCGAGCCGCTGTCCCCGTCGCCGTCGGCTTCGGCGAGCCAGGGGCCCTCGAGCGCCATCCGTACCGCCCCGAACGCGATCAGCTTCGGGCGGCTGCTGCTGATGCCGGTGTGTGCCTGGCTGCTCGGCAGCGGGCACTACGCCACCGGGATCATCGTCACCGGGGCGGTGGGGGCGACCGACTGGGTGGACGGCTGGCTGGCACGCCGGACCGGGCAGGTGAGCCGGCTCGGGCAGCTGCTCGACCCGCTCGCTGACCGGTTGCTGATCGCGTCGGTGGCGATCGCGCTGCTGGCCCGCGGGGTGCTGCCGTGGGCGGCGGTGGTGCTGCTGGTCGGCAGGGACCTGCTGCTGCTGGCGGGCTGGCCGCTGCTGCGGCGCCGGGGGGTTCGTCCCCCAGAGGTCGTTTGGGTCGGCAAGGCCGCAACCTTCGACCTGCTGGTCGCGCTGCCGATGCTGGTGTTGGGGGAGACCGGGCTGGGGGTCGCCGGAGCGGCACACCGGCTCGGGCTGGTCCTGCTGTGGTTCGGGGTGGCGCTGTACTACGTGGCCGGCGGCGTCTACGTCAAAATGGCGTATGACGGGCTTGCCGGGCGGGTGCGCCCCGGCCCCTAGCCCGCTCGCCATGAGCCGGTGCCCACCGGCCGGTACGGTTGTTGCAGTACGGTTGTTGCGACGCTCCCAGGGAAGGTACGCCAAGCGGTCGCGGTGCCCCCGCGCCCGCCGGCGGGCCCCGGGGGCGTCATCGACCGGGAGGAGGCCACGACGATGAAGGCAGTGATCATGGCGGGCGGGGAAGGGACCCGCCTGCGGCCTCTCACGGCCAACCAGCCAAAGCCGATGCTGCCGCTGGCCAACCGGCCGATCATGGAGCACATCGTCCACCACGTGCGCAACAGCGGCATCAAGGACATCGTCGTCACCGTCCAGTTCCTCGCCAGCCAGGTGCGCAACTACTTCGGCGACGGCTCCGACATGGGCGTCGACCTGACCTACGCTACCGAGTCGACCCCGCTCGGCACCGCCGGCAGCGTCCGTAACGCCGCCGAGCAGCTCGACGAGACCTTCGTGGTGATCTCCGGCGACGCGCTCACCGACATCAGCCTCGACGAGGTGGTGGCCTTTCACCGCAAGCGCGGCGCCATGGTCACCGTCGCCCTCAAGCAGATGGAGAACCCGCTCGAGTTCGGCATCGTCATCACTCAGGAGGACGGCCGCATCGAGCGCTTCCTCGAAAAGCCCCACTGGGGCCAGGTGTTCTCCGACACCATCAACACCGGCATCTACGTGTTCGAGCCGGAGATCTTCGACCACATCCCCGACGGCCCCGCAGACTTCGCCGCCGACGTCTTCCCGCGGCTGCTGGCCGCCGGCCTGCCCCTGTTCGGCTGGGTCGGCGACGGCTACTGGGAGGACGTCGGCAACCTGGAGGCCTACCAGCGCGCCCACCACGACATCCTCGACGGCAAGGTCCGCGTCGACCTGCGCGGCTTCGAGGTCCGCCCCGGCGTGTGGATCGGCGAGGGCGCCGAGGTCGACCCCGACGCCCGCCTCGACAGCCCCGTGCTGATCGGCGACTTCGCCAAGGTGGAGGCCAGCGCGCACCTGCGCGAGTACACCGTGATCGGCTCGGGAGTGGTGGTGAAGGGCGGCGCCTTCCTGCACCGCGCGATCGTCCACGACAACGCCTACGTCGGTCCCGGCGCGAGCCTGCGCGGCTGCGTCGTCGGCCGCGGCGCCGACGTCAAGCGCGGCGGCCGGGTCGAGGAGGGCGCGGTGGTCGGCGACAACGCCAACATCGGCAACGGCGCCATCCTGCAGCCCAACGTGAAGGTCTACCCGTTCAAGACGGTCGAGGCCGGCGCCACCGTGACCAAGTCGATCATCTGGGAGGGCCGCGGCGCCCGCACCCTGTTCGGCGAGCACGGCGTCACCGGCCTGGCCAACATCGACGTCACCCCTGAGCTGGTGCTGCGCCTGTCGATGGCGTTCGGCTCAACCCTCAAGAAGGGGTCGACGGTGACCCTCGGCCGCGACGCCAGCCGGGTCTCGCGCACGCTCAAGCGGGCGCTGGTCGCCGGGCTCAACTCGACCGGCGTCAGCTGCGACGACATGGAGCTGAACCCGGCCCCGGTGGTGCGTTTCGCCGCCACCCGCGCGGGCGCGTCCGGGGGCATCTACGTGCGCACCGCGCCGCGCGACAGCCAGTCGATCGAGCTGGCGGTGTTCGCCGACGACGGCAGCGACCTCGACGAAGGCGCCCGGCGCCGGGTCGAGCGGACCTACAACCGCGGCGAGTTCCGCCGCGCCTTCGGCCGCGAGATGGGCGAGCTGCGCTACCCGCCCCGCCAGATCCACCGCTACATCGCCGCGCTGCTCGACTGCCTCGACATCCCAGCGCTGCGGGCGCGGGGCTTCAAGGTGGTGCTGGACACCTCAGGCGGCACCTGCAACCTGGTCCTGCCCCACCTGCTGCCACGGCTCGGCCTGGTCGACACCATGACCGTCAACAGCCAGCTCGACGAGGGAAGGGTGGCGCCGTCGACCGAGCAGGAACGCGCCGACCTCGACCGGCTCGCGAGGATGGTCACCGCATCCGGCGCCGACCTCGGCGTGCGCCTCGACCCGGTCGGCGAGCGGCTCATCCTGGTCGACGAGCGCGGCGGCATCGTCGGCCCGGAGCAGGCCCTGCTGCTCTACGTCGACCTGATGGCCCGTTCCGGGGAGGCGGGCGACTTCGCCCTGCCGGTCTCGACCACCAGCCGTGCGGCCGCGCTGGCCGCCCGCCACGGCCGCGCGGTGGTCGGCACCAAGCTGGCGGCCAGCGCGATCACCCGCGCGGCGCAGCGCGACGGGGTGGTGTTCGCCGGTTCTGACAGCGGCGGCTACGTGTTCCCGGCGCTGCATCCCGCCTACGACGCGCTGCTGGCCTTCGGCAAGCTGCTGGAGCTGCTTGCGCTCCAGGAGACCGGCCTGGACTGCGCGGTCGCCCGGCTCCCCGGCGCCCATGTGGTCCGCCGCGAGATCCCCACCCCCTGGGAGCGCAAGGGCGCGGTGATGCGCCAGGTCGTCGAGGCGGCCAAGGGCCGCGTCAGCGACGACACCGACGGTTTCAAGGTGTTCCACCCAGATCCGGCCGGGGAGGGTCTCGACCCGTGGGCGCTGGTGGTCCCCGACACCGTCGAGCCAGTCACCCACCTGTGGGCCGAGGCGGCCACCACCGCCGCCGCCGAGGCGCTCGCCGGCGAGTACGAGGCGCTGGTCCAGGCCGCCGTCGCTGGCACCTGACCCTGCGGTTTGCCAGCGCAGCGGCCTCCCCGTAGGCTTCACCGGTCGCCGGGTGGCCGCTGCCATGCGCCCCGGGTGGAATCGTCAGGGGGTCCGGGAGCTCTGCCGTGGGGGCGGCCCGGAGCAGCGTAAGGAGCCAGCCATCGCGGTCGTGCAGTCACCGCCAGACAGGGAGCAGACCGACGGAGACGGGGCGTTCGCCAAGCTGCGGCGGCGCCTCCCACGCCCAACGGCACGGCTGGTCCGCCTGCCGCCAGCCCGCCAGCTGTGGCCCCCGCGCCTGCTGCGCCAGCCCCACCCGCTGCTCGCCGCGGTGATCGCCCTGGTCATGGTCCTGGCGCTGTTCGGGCTCGACGGCGCGCTGGCCGCCGGGCGGGTCCGCCACGGCGTCACGGTCGGCGACGTCGACCTGTCCGGGCTGACCCCGTCACAGGCCCAGTCGCGGCTGCTCGCCGCCGCGACCGCGCTGCAGAGCCGGGAGCTGACCATCCGCGCCGGCAGCGCCTCCATGCGGCTGACCGTGGCCGACGCCGGCATCGGCCTCGACGTCAACGCGAGCCTCACCGCCGCTCTGGCGGTCGGCCGCCATGGCCCGGTCGACCCGCAGCGCCTGCGCGGCTGGCTGGGCGGGGTCCGGCTCCCCTGGCGGGTGCTGACCGACGAGCCGAAGCTCGCTCGCCTGCTCGCCACCCTCGACCGGCGGCTCGACCGCCCCAGCCGGGAACCGTCCCTGCGGGTCGACACCACCATCCCCACCACCCCGTCGGTCGACCTGGTCGCCGGCCGCCCCGGCGAGGCGATCGACCGCGAGGGCGCCAAGGGCGCGCTGCGGGTGCTCGAGGCGGCCGCCGCAGCGCAGCCGCAGCCCGCGGCCGAGATCCGTCTCCCCGTCACCGAACGCGCCCCGACCGTCCCCGATGCCGCCGCCCAGGCGGCGCTTCAGCGGGCCCGCGCCCTCCTCGCCGGGCCGCTCACCGTCACCACGCCAAGCGGGCCGGGGGCGGTGGGGACCGTGGGGGAGGCGACCCTGCAGCCCGGCGACCTCGCCCCGCTGCTGCGCGCCAGCCCCGCCGGCGGGCAGCTGCGGCTCGCCCTCGACCCCGCCGGGCTCGACCAGCTGCTGCGCCGCAGGCTCCCGTCCGCCTACAGCGCCGCCACCGCCGCGACCTTCACGACCGCCGGGTCCTCCGCCCACGTCGTCCCGGCGGTCCCCGGCCGCGCCCTCGACCCCGCCAAGGCCGCCGCGGCGCTGCTCGCCGCCGGAACCCGCCCCGGCGGCGACCGCCAGGTGACCCTGCCGGTTGCTCCCCAGCGGCCGCGGCTGACCACCGCGGCCGCGCAGGCGCTCGGCGTCAAGGAGGTCCTCTCGACCTTCACGACCACCTTCAGCGCCGCCGACGCGCCCAGGGTCCACAACATCGGGCTGATCGCCGCCGCGGTGAACGGCAGCCTGGTCATGCCCGGACAGGTCTTCTCGATGAACGGCGCGACCGGGGAGCGTACCGCCGCCAAGGGCTACCGCACCGCCCACGTGATCGTCAACGGCGAGCTGGTCGACGGGCTCGGCGGCGGGGTCTGCCAGGCTGGCACCACGATGTTCAACGCGGCGCTGTTCGGCGGCCTGCCGGTGCTGGAGCGCCGCAACCACAGCCTCCACATCAGCCACTACCCGCTCGGCCGGGACGCGACCCTCAACTGGCCCGACACCGACCTGAAGTTCAAGAACGACTCCCCCTACGGGATCTACATCACCTCGACGTGGAGCGCCTCCAGCCTGACCTTCACGCTGTGGTCCAGCTCCCGGCACTACCAGGTGTCGCTGGCCACCTCGGCGGAAAGCAACTTCCGCGACCCACCCACCAAGGTCGAGGACGACCCGAGCCTGCCGGCGGGCCAGCAGCAGCCCAAGGAGACCGGCTCGGCCGGGTTCGACGTCACCGTCACCCGCACGGTGACGCTGAGTGGGCAGCTCGTGCGGCGCGACCAGTTCACCTCGCACTACGATCCCTGGCCGACGATCATCAGCCGCGGGACCGGCCAGCCGGCACCAGCCACCACGGTGCCGGCCACGGCCATCGCCACGGGCACGTCGGCCTAGCCGGCGAGAGCGACCAACCGACACAAGGGGCAGGAGCGGACATGTACCCAGAGGACCTGAAGTACACGCGTGAGCACGAGTGGGCCAGGATCAAGCGCGGCCGCGCCACCATGGGCATCACCGACTACGCGCAGGACGCGCTCGGTGACATCGTCTACGTCGACCTCCCCGCGGTCGGCGCCACGGTCACCAACGGCGAGGCGCTCGGTGAGGTCGAGTCCACCAAGTCGGTCTCGGAGCTGTTCAGCCCGGTGTCCGGCACGGTCACCGAACGCAACAACGAGCTGGACAAGCACCCCGAGATCATCAACGCCGACCCCTACGGGCAGGGCTGGCTGCTGGTCATCGAGCTGAGCGACCCGGCCGAGGCCGGCCAGCTCCTGGACGCCGCCGACTACAGTAGGCTGGTCGAGGAGAGCTGAGTCGGCCGTGTCAACGTCCGGTCGAGCCTAGCGCCGGATCTCGATCAACTCTCGATCAGACCATTGCGTTGACCCATTTTCAGCCGGTCATCTACAGTCAGCGTCCATACAGGAGCGCCGCGCAGGGCTCGGACCCCAAGCGGCCCGTCGTCGAGCCCAAGAGCCCGGAGGGCAGCATGTTCTGCACCCAGTGCGGTCACAGGAACCCCGACGGGGCCCACTTCTGCGCGAACTGTGGGACCGCGCTGGTGCCTCCCCCCGACGACTCCACCACCACCATCAGCCTGGCCCCCCAGGACCTGGAAGCTGAGGTGGAGGACGAGGTCGCCGCCCCAGTCGAGGACCTGCGGGAGGGGACCGCGATGCTGGTGGTCCGCCGCGGCCCGAACGCGGGCAGCCGCTTCCTGCTCGACAAGGAGGTCGTGACCGCCGGGCGACACCCGGAAAGCGACATCTTCCTGGACGACATCACCGTCTCGCGGCGCCACGCCGAGATCCGCCGCACCCCCGGCGGCTTCACCGTGCATGACGTCGGCTCGCTCAACGGCACCTACCTGAACCGTGAACGGGTCGAGGACGGCGAGCTGGTCGGCGGCGACGAGCTGCAGATCGGCAAGTTCAAGCTGGTGTTCTTCGCCGGCGGGCGGCCGGGGGGCGGATAGGCGCGATGCGGGATCCCGTCGGGCGCGATGCCATGCGGCCACCACCAGCTTCAGGTGGCGGCGGGCAGCGGGAGCGGGGGGTGCCGTCCCGCCCGCACCCCAGACGCGACCAGGCCACCGGCCCGGCAGGGACCATGAGCATCGGCGAGGTGCTCGCGATCCTCAAGCCGGAGTTCCCCGACATCACCGTCTCCAAGATCCGTTTCCTGGAGGGAGCCGAGCTGGTGCGGCCGGGCCGTTCTGCCTCGGGCTACCGCATGTTCTCCGAGGACGACGTCGCGCGGCTGCGCTTCGTCCTGCGCGCCCAGCGCGACCAGTACCTGCCGCTGCGGGTGATCCGCCAGCGGCTCGCCGAGCTCGATCAGGTCGGCGGCCTCTACGCCCGCGGAGGCACGCTGGCGCACGGCCCCGAGCCCGGCGGCGAGGCCAGTCCCACCGGTCCCACTGGCAGCGGCAGCGGCAGCGGCAGCGCCGCCGCCGGCAGGGCCGGGCCGGCCGCAGGGGGGCGCCGCACCAGGACCAGGAGCGCCACTGGCGCCGGCCTGCCACCTGGTGGCGCCGCTGCCGCTGCCAGCGCGGCGCCCAGCGCGGCGCCCAGCGCGGCGCCCAGCGCGGGCGGCTCCGGCGCCGGAGCCGCGGCCCGTCCCGGGCTGCTCGGCGCGGGCGCGCATCCCGAAGAGGCGCAGTTCAGCCGCGAGGAGCTGTGCCGCGCCGCCGGCAGCAGCGTCGAAGCGCTCGCCGAGCTGGAGTCGTTCGGGCTGATGAGCCCCCGCGGCGCTGGTGAGCGGGGCAGCTGGTACAACGGCGAGGACCTGCTGTTGCTGCGGGTCGCCCGCGACCTGTCCGGCTACGGCATCGAAGCGCGCCACCTGCGCATGTACAAGACCTTCGCCGAGCGGGAGGCGTCCCTGATCGAACAGGTCGTCGCCCCGCTGGTGCGCCAGCGCAACCCCGACGCGCGCTCCCGCGCCCGCGAGACCATCGAGGCGCTGGCCGAGCTCGGCAGCCGCATGCGCGACCTGGCCCTGCGCGCCGCCGTCCAGGGCCTGGCCGACGGCCACGACTTCCATCGATGAGCCGGCGCCGCGGGCGCAGCCGCGGGCTCACCCTCGGCCTCAGCCTCATCTTCACCATCGCGGTCACCTTAAGCGAGCCCGCTGGCGTGCTTGCCTCGTCACCGCTCCACGCCGTCGCCTCCAGTCCCGCCGCACCAGCGGCTGGGTCGCCGGCCACGGTGGCGCTCAGCGGCGAGGCGGCGGCCAGTGCCGACCAGTCGGTCCCCGGGCCGGTCGCACCGCCCACCATCAGCGCCCACGCGGTGCTGCTGGCCGACGAGGCCACCGGGCAGGTGCTCTACGAGCGGAACCCGCGGCTGCGCCTCCCGATGGCCTCCACGACCAAGGTGATGACCGCGCTGCTCACCCTGGAACGCGTGCCGCAGAGCCGCCGGGTCGTGGTCGGCAGCGAGCCGATCAAGGTGGGGGACGACACCCTGGGACTCCGGGTCGGGGAGCGGCTCAGCGTCCACCAGCTGCTGCTCGCCCTGCTGGTGAAGAGCGCCAACGACTCCGCGGTCGCGCTCGCCGACGCGGTCGACGGCACCCAGGCCGCGTTCGTGGCGCGCATGAACCGCCGCGCCGCCGCCCTCGGCCTCACCGACACCCACTACGTCACCCCCTACGGCCTCGACCGTCCCGGCCACCAGACCAGCGCCCGCGACCTCGCCAGGCTGTGGGAGGTGGCGATGCGCCGGGCCGACTTCCGCGCCCTGGTCGCCACCCGCGCCGCGCGTATCCCCGGCGGCGGGCCGCTGCGCAGCTTCGTCACCACCGACAAGCTGCTCGGCAGCTACCCCTGGATCGTCGGCGGCAAGACCGGCTTCACCAACAAGGCCGGCCGCTGCCTGGTCGCCTCCGCCAGCCGCGGCGGCCGCCGGCTGGTCGCGGTGGTGCTCGGCGCGCCCGACGCGTTCGTCGCCGAGCGGGCCCTCTTCGACTACGGCTTCGACCAGTTCCTCTGGGTGCGGGTCGCCCGCCGCGGCCAGACCGTCCCGGTCTCGCTCGGCAGCGGCAGCGACACGCAGCCGCAGCCCTACCAGGCCGCCGCCGACGTCGACGCGCTGGTCCGCCGCGACCTCCTCGGCGCCATCCACATCGACCCTGCCAGCAGCGGCCCGGCGGCCTCCACCACCCCAACCACCGCCAAGGCCGAGCCGGGCGGGTCGGTACGGCTGTGGCTCAGCGCCGGCGCCATCCCCCTGGCCCCCCTGCCGCTGCAGGTCCCCCCGGCGGCCAAGGCCGCCGCGCCGCCCGGCGCTGGCGCCGGCTCCGGCAGCGGCACCGCCGGAGCGGCCTTCACCCCAGGCCTGGTCCCGGCCGGCTCGCGGGGAAGCGCCGTCGATCCGCTGCTGCAGCGGGCCGCGGCATGACCGCCGGGACCGGCCCGGCCGGGCCGACGGCAGGCGGCAGCGACCAGCCCGCCGTGCGGACCTTCCTGGACCGGGCGGCGCTGCGGGCCCGCGTCGCCGAGCTTGGCGCCCAGCTCCGCGCCGACTACCACGGCCTCGACCCGATCCTCGTGACGGTGCTGCGCGGCGCGGTGATCTTCCTCGCCGACCTGGTCCGCGCGGCGGCGATGCCCTGCAGGGTCGACTTCATGGCGATCTCCCGGTTCGACGCCCCACCGACACCGGAGACCGGCGTGGTCCGCATCCTCAAGGACCTCAAGCTGGATGTCTCCGGCGTGCACGTGCTGGTCGTCGAGGACGTCGTCGACACCGGCCGGACCCTCGCCTACCTGCTCAAGATCCTGGCCGCGCGGGAGCCGGCCAGCCTACGGGTCTGCACCCTGCTCGACCGGCGGTCCCGCCGAGCGGTCGAGGTGCCGCTCGCCTACGTCGGCTTCGGCGCCCCTGACGCGTTCCTGTTCGGCTACGGCCTGGATCTGGACGAGCGCGAACGGGGCCGCGACGAGATCCTCCTCGCCGCCGATCCTGAGGCGCTGCGCCGCGATCCCAGCCTGGTTCCACCAGCTCACTGAAGGACCGCTGGGCGAGCGCCGGGCGTGTCGCGCCCGTCGGGAGCGTCTGATAGCCTCTGAGTGAGAGGCGCCCGACCCGGGCGCAGCGCTGTTCGACGGTCGAGGGGGTTGCGCGGTGGTCGAGCTCACCCTCGTTGGTGTCCGCATCGAGCTCCCCACCCAGACACCCATCGTGCTGCTCAAGGAGCGCGACGGCGAACGCTTCCTGCCAATCTGGATCGGCAACGTCGAGGCGACCGCGATCGCCTTCGCCCTCCAAGGCGTCGCCACCGCGCGGCCGCTCACCCACGACCTGCTCAAGAACCTGCTCGACGAGCTGCTCGTCTCGGTCGAGCGGGTGGTGATCACCGAGCTCAAGGAAGGCACCTTCTACGCCACCATCGAGCTGCGCCAAAACGGCTCCCGGTTCTCGGTCTCCAGCCGCCCCAGCGACGCCATCGCCCTCGCGGTCCGCGCCAACACCCCGATCTTCGCGGAGGAGAGCGTCCTCACGGAGGCCTCCATCCTGATCAAGAGCGACGACGAGGAACGCGAAGTCGAGAAATTCCGCGAATTCCTTGACCAGGTCAGCCCTGAGGATTTCCAGTAGGAATCGCCTCGGCATCCCTTCAGAGGGAATTTGCGGGTCCGGGAAATGGCGCGCCTTCGTTGACGATCAGCGGCTTGATCCCTACGCTGAAGGTCACATCGCTGTAATTCGCATGCGACCGTAGGGGGTTGCGATGACCGGACGCCGGCCTCCCATGCAGGCGGGCGAGAGGGATGCCGTCCATGGGAGGCCGGCGGAGCCGCCGAGTGTGCAGGCGGGCGAAGCGATGCTGCCCATGGGAGGCCGGCACAGCTCCTCACCAGTCCCGGCGGAGCCGGGCTATCGCGGCCCGACCGTCTGCCGGCTGGTCGACATCACCTACCGCCAGCTCGACTACTGGGCCCGGACCGGGCTGGTCACCCCCTCGGTGCGGGCCGCCGAAGGGTCCGGCAGCCAGCGCCTCTACAGCTTCACCGACGTGGTGGAGCTGCGCATCATCAAGCGGCTGCTGAACGCGGGCGTCTCCCTGCAGCGCATCCGCGAGGCGATCACCTACCTGCGCCAGGAATTCAAAGGCCGCTTCAGCGACGTCACCCTGATGTGCGACGGCCCCAAACGGGTCTACGTCTGCCACTCGCCCAACGAGATCGTCGACATCTTCCAGAAGGGCCAGGGCGTGTTCGGCATCGCCGTCGGCGCGGTCTGGGCCGACACCGCAGGCGACGTCGCCCACCTCCCCGACGACCAGCAGGAGCACGAGCACGAGCCGGAGCACGAGCGGGCAGCCGGCGACCGCGCCGCCGGCGACACCGGCGACACCGGGGAGCCGGGCGACCCGCCGAGGGCGCGCCAGCGGGCCTGAGCTTGCGCCGCCCCAACGCCCCGTCCGTTTTGGGCGGATTCCGTTGCGGGATCCGGAACGTCGGTGGTTGAATCGTCCGGTTCCAGCCAAGCGAAACAGATGAACAAATCCCTATGGCGACATGTCGACAAAGCGACAGGTCGACGGTCGTCTCGGAAGAGGGGACAGCGTGAGCTACCAGCCGCACACCGACGCCGACGTCCGCCGCATGCTCGACACCCTCGGGCTCGTCGACGTCGACGAGCTGTTCGCCACCATCCCGGCGGACCTGCGCGCCCCGTCCGGCCTCGACCTGCCCCGGCCCCACGCCGAGCAGGAGGTCGCCGCCGAGCTCAGCCGACTCGCCGGCCGCAACCGCCACCTCGACGAGCTGACCTGCTTCCTCGGCGCCGGCGTCTACGACCACTACGTCCCAGCGGTGGTCTGGTACCTCGCCGGGCGGGGCGAGTTCGCCACCTCCTACACCCCCTACCAGCCCGAGATGAGCCAGGGCGTGCTGCAGGCGCTGTTCGAGTACCAGACGCTGATCAGCGAGCTGACCGGCCTGGCGGTCTCCAATGCCTCCCTCTACGACGGCGCCTCCGCCGTCGCCGAGGCCGCCACCATGGCCGTCGCCGCCACCGGCCGCGGCGAGCTGCTGGTCTCGGCCGCGGTCGCCCCCCGCGTGCGAGAGCTGCTGGAGACCTACGGCCACGGCCCCGGCGCCAAGCTGGTCGAGATCCCGGCCCTCGGCGGCCACACCAACCTCGCCGAGGCCGCCGAGCTGGCCGGTGAGCAGACCGCCGCGGTGATCGTCGCCCAGCCGAACTTCTTCGGCGTGATCGAGGACGCCGCCGCCGCCGCCGCGCTGGCCCACCGTGCCGGCGCGCGGCTGGTGGTCAGCTTCGACCCGCTCGCCGCCGGGCTGCTGGAACCGCCCGGCCGCCTCGGCGCCGACATCGTCGTCGGCGAGGGCCAGGCGCTCGGCAACCACCCGAGCTTCGGCGGCCCCGCCTTCGGCTTCCTCGCCTGCGCCCAGCAGGACGTTCGCCGCCTGCCCGGCCGGCTGGTCGGCCAGACCGTCGACAGCGACGGCCAGCGCGCCTTCGTCCTCACCCTGCAGGCCCGCGAGCAGCACATCCGCCGCGAGCGGGCGACCAGCAACATCTGCACCAACCAGACCCTCAACGCCATCGCCGCCGCCGTCTATCTCGCCTGGCTCGGCCCCGATGGCCTCGACGACCTCAGCCATCTCTGCCTGCGGCTGGCCCGCTACGCCGCCGACCGGCTCACCGCCCTGCCCGGCGTGCGGCTCGCCTTCCCCGGCCAGCCGTTCTACAAGGAGTTCACGCTGCGCCTGCCCGCCGACCCCGCCGAAGTCTGCCGCCGCCTCGCGGACGACCATGGCCTGCTCGCCGGGCTGCCGCTGGCCGGGACCGTCCCCGGCCTCGATGACGGCCTGCTGGTCGCCGTCACCGAGCGGCGCAGCAAAGCCGACATCGACCACCTCGCTGACGCGATGGGCAGCGTCCTCACCGACCTGGAGAAGGAGGGCGCGGCATGAGCGCGGCAGCGGCAGCGAACCCGGACGGCCCGGCGTTCGAGCCGGCGCCGTGGGCGGCCGGCACGCCGGGGGAGCGCGAGCCGGAGCGGCTCATCTTCGAACGGTCCGCGCCAGGCCGGCGGGCGTCCAGCTTCCCCGACGGCGCCGACCTGCCCGACATCGACGTCGACCTGGCGGCGGTCCTGCCGGCCGGAGCGCGGCGCA
>WNGD01001775.1_pt1 | contig 23168 bp, 24 predicted proteins | sample 5400671 | NCBI WGS metagenome assembly WNGD01 (sample SAMN13153369, study PRJNA577476) | soil metagenome | isolation source: 40 cm soil or saprolite under grassland replicate 2 | place: USA:California | collected 2016-06-15
GGTAGAGCGAGTACCGAAGCGTGCGGCGGGCGGACTCTTCGCGGCGTAATTGGTTAAACCATTGGTCTTGCTGGTTGATCATCCTGAGCGTGTTCCTGAGCATGGTCTCCCCCTAGCTCACAAAGAGCGCCGGCACACTCCGTGCCGTCCGGCGTCTGCCGCCGCCGGTAGTTTCCCGTTCAAGCGCGTGAGCCTTGGTCCGCTACCTCCCCCCCTAAATGTGGGGTTTGACGACCCGATCCAGCACAACATATAGGTTTGCCCGCATTCTATGCCCGGCTTTTAACCGCTGTCAAGCCAATAAAACCGCAAACGATTGACATGAACTCTTCCCGTGCCGCCGCACTCCTTGACTCGACCCCTCTCACCAAGGCACCCGATGTTCGATCGAGCGGGACATGAGAATACGACCAGCTGGTTAGACCCGTCCAGACGGAACATTTGTTGCGGGACTTTTTCCACCAGCTGCTCACAGGCAGTGCAAAAGTCCTGTGGATAAGCAGTGCAGGACCTTAGGTCTGCGACCGGTCCTCGTACTTTTTCAGGGTCTCCGTCAGCGCCGAGGCGAGGTCGATGCCCAGGTAGTTGGCCAGCAGGATGACGATGAAGAGCACATCACCGAGCTCATCGGCAATGGAACCTGCGGCATCTTTGGCCGCACGTGGCTTGTCGCCGAATTGAAAATTCAGCTCGCGACCGAGCTCGCCGACTTCCTCCGCCAAGCGCGCGTATTGCGAGAGTGGCGACCAGTAATCTCCGCGTTCCTTGATCCAGGCGTCGATGAAGGCCTGCATCGCGGGGAGATCGGCGGGGACCTTGCGGTCGTCGGTCACGGGTCAGATCGCCGGCAGACGCTGGCGGACGATCAAGGCCTCGTGAAAGAGATCGCCGACCTCGAGCAGCCGGTCGCCGAGCGTTTTGATCGTCCACCGATCGGGTCGAAGCTGCGGGTCATCGAGCTCCTTCCACGTGATTGGTGTCGAGACGGGCGCGTGCATCGCCGGCCGGACCGAGTAAGGACCGGCCAGCGTCTTGTTGATCACGTTCTGCGTGTAGTCGATGCGGATCTTCCCGGTGCGGCGCTTGACCTCCCAGACCTCGGTGACCTTGTCGGGCATCAGCTCCGCGATCGTGTGAGCCAGCTTGGCGACGAAGTCGCGACTTTCGTCCAGGGTGTAGCGGCGCTCGATCGGGATGTAGACGTGCAGCCCACTCTGGCCGGTCGTTTTCAGCACGGATTTCAGCTTGAGGTGGTCCAGCGCGCTCTTGACCACCTTCGCCACCGCGATCACGTCCTTGAAAGTCGCGCCCTCGGCCGGGTCGAGGTCCACCACGGACCAATCGGGGTACTCCGGTTTGTCCACCCGCGAGTACCACGGATGCATGTCGATCACCGCATGGTTCGCGAGCCAGGCCAGGGTGGCCACCTCCTCGATGAGGATCCAGTCTTTGAGGCTCTTCTGATCCTCGTAGCGGAAAGTGGGGATCCATTCGGGAGCGTAATCCGGCTTGTCCTTCACCCAGTAGCTCTTGCCATGAATGCCGTCGGGGTGCGGGTTCATGGAGAGCGGCCGCTGGCTGTAATGGGGAATCATCACGGGCGCGACCTGGACGTAGTAGCGGATCAAATCGCGTTTGGAGTAGCGGTCCTCCGGAAAGAGCAGCTTGTCGAGGTTGGTGAGGTGCACGGTGCGCCCGCCGATCTCCCAGTTGCCTTCTTTCTTGATGGTATCCAGCGCCTTCAGCTCGGCTCGAGTCGCCCCTCGGATGGTGGTGCCGAGCTGCTTCGCGATTTTGGCTGCCGCCCGGCTGAGCGGCGTATCGGGGATGTCCGCAGCCGCAGCCTTTCGGGGTGCGGCCGCGGCGGGGCGCACCGCCCGTGTTGTTGACGTCTTTCTGGCGACCCGGGCGCGCGATGTTGCGGCCCGAGCCGGGGGTTTCGGCGTGGCCACGACAGTGGCTTTGGCCCGCGCCGTTTCACGATCCGTGTCGCCGGGGAGTTCTCGACGGACCTCGTGCGGATCGACGTCATCGCGCAGTCCGAGGAAGACCGGCTGGCGCATGACGCCGTCGCGGGTCCATTCGCTGAACTTGACCTCGACGACCAGCTTCGGTTTTACCCAGGTGGGTTTCTCGTTGGCATGCGGTGGCGGTCCGCTGAACGGCGGTGACTTGACTATTAGCGGCTTCATCAGTTTGTAGAGCTCGGCGAGCGTCTTTTCGTCGAAGCCGCCGCCCACGTGGCCGGTGTACACGAACTTGCCGTTCTCGAAGACGCCGACGATGAGCGCGCCGAAATATTTCCGACTGTTGCGTGGTGCCGTGAAGCCGCCGACGACGACCTCTTGCTGAAGGACGGCCTTGATCTTTAGCCAGGCGCTGCTGCGCACTCCCGGCTGATAGGAGCTGTCGCGCAGCTTGGCGACGATCCCCTCCAGCTGCTTCTGCTGCGCTGCCTTGAAGAACGCCTTGCCTTCTCCGAGGACATGTTCGGAGTACTTCAGCAGCGAGGTATCGGCAAACAGGTTGCGGAGCAGCCGCTTTCGGTCCTCGAGCGGCACTTTGAAGAGCCGCTGGCCCTCGGCATAGACGATGTCGAACACGACGTACTGCAGGGGTCTTTTGTCGCGCTCGCGGTTCTGCAGTAACTGGAAGGACGGCCGCCCCTGGTCGTCCAGTGCGACGATCTCTCCATCGAGTACGGCCTGCTTCGCCTTGACCAGACCGCTGATCGTTTGCAGCTGCGGATATTCGTTGTCGACGATCCGGCCGGAGCGAGTCTGTAGTGAGACCTTGCCGTTGTCGATGAAGCTGATCAGCCTGATGCCGTCCCATTTGACCTCGAAGAGCCAGCGCTCGTTGTCGAACGGTTCGTCGACCAGCTGGGCCTTCATCGGGTCGAGACTCCTGGGCATCGGGGCCTTTTCGGCGTTGGCAAGGTTGATCAGCCCGCCTTCGCCCTCGGCCCGGCTGCTCGACCACACGGCGTCCTTACCCTGCTCGATCTCCTCCTTGCTGCGTCCCGTCTTCACCGAGGTATCGAATTTCTCGATGTCGAAGTTCGGATCGGCCGCCTCGTCTTTCTTCTTGATCAGCAGCCAGTCCTTCTCCGACCGGGTGCGAACCAGGGCATAGCGTCCGTGCAGCCGGACGCCGTTGAGACGGAACTTGACCTCGCCGCGCTTGAGAGATTCTGCCGGCGTGCTCTCCTCGAGCTCGAACGTGCCCCAGTCCCAGATCATCACCGTGCCGCCGCCGTACTCGCCCTTGGGGATGGTGCCCTCGAAGTCGTAGTAGCTGACCGGATGGTCCTCGACATGAGCGGCGAGTCGCTTTTCCGCCGGGTTCAAGGTTGGACCCTTAGGGATGGCCCAGCTGACGAGAACGCCGTCCATTTCCAGGCGGAAGTCGTAATGGAGTCGCGTCGCCCAGTGCTTCTGGACGACGAAGCGGTTCTGGCCGGTGGGCTCGGGCGTGCCTTTCGGCTCGGGCGTCTTGCTGAAATCGCGTTTGCGCTGGTACTCGGCAAGCGAACGCGGCATCGAATTCAGTTTGACAGAATGGTTTCGATGGCCTCGACGCCACGGTCCGCGGTGCGTGAGTCAGACGCGGCCGTCACGCAGCACCTCATCACGCATCGACGCGAGCTGCACGCCGCGCCGGAGCTCAGCTTCAAAGAGCTTGAAACCGCGCACTACATCGCCGAGCGGCTGGATGCGCTCGGCGTCGACAAACTCACGCAGGGCGTCGGCGGGACCGGCGTGGTGGCCGATATCCGCGGAAAGCGGCCGGGACGCTCGGTGCTGGTGCGGGCCGACATGGATGGCCTTCCCCTGACCGAAACGGCGGACGTGCCGTTCAGATCGACCCACGCCGGCGTGATGCATGCCTGCGGCCACGACGTCCACATGGCGATCGCGTTGGAGCTCGCCCGCACACTGTCCGAGCGCCGGCACGGGCTACCCGGGATGGTCCGTTTCGCCTTTCAGCCGGCGGAGGAGCAAGCCGGCGGCGCCAAGCCGATGATCGAGGCAGGGGTCCTCGACGGCATCGACCGCGTGATCGGCCTGCACGTGTGGTCACAGCTGCCAACCGGCCAGGTCTGCGTGCCGCCGGGTGTCGTGATGGCGAGTGCCGACATGTTCACCCTGATCATTCGCGGAAGGAGCGGTCACGGGGCGCAGCCAAATCTGACCGTCGATGCGGTCGTGATCGCCGCTCAGGTTGTGACGGCCTTGCAGACGCTGGTCAGCCGCGAGACGTCGCCGGTCGCACCGGTGGTGATCACGCTCGGCAGCGTGCATGGCGGCACGGCGGCCAACATCGTGGCGGGAGAGGTCGTCATCCAGGGCACGCTGCGGACGTTCGATGCGGAGCTGCGACGGCACCTCCTCGCGCGGATCGCCCAGGTGGCGGAAGGGATCGCCGGCACGTTGCGGGGCAGCAGCGAATTCCGGCACGACTCGGGGACACCACCGACCATCAATGACCCGGCGATCGCGAGGCTCGTGAGCGAGGCAGCGTCGGGAGTCGTCGGTAGCGACGCGGTCGTGATGTCAGATCCGCTAATGGTGGGGGAGGACTTCGCCTACTTCCTCGAGGCGCGTCCGGGTTGCTTCTTCCTCCTCGGCGGGGCGCCCGAGGGAGCGCCCGTCGTCCACCACACGCCCGAGTTCCGGATCGATGAGCGCTGCCTGCCCATCGGTTTGCAGGTCATGACAGCAGCCCTGCTGCGCTTGCTGGAGCCCGCTTAGAACTTTGGCTTTCGCAAACTCGGCCGGACGCTGAAGCCGACGAGGACCAGGCTCGCGACCAGGGCCAGGAGCATGCTCACCCAGTTGATGGGGAAGCCGGCGACCGCGGCCAAAAGCCCCAGCGACGACGCGAGCAGGGTGACCAGGCCGAGCATGCGGATGAACCGGTAAATGCCGCTTCGGTAGGGGAGATGGATACGGGCGCGAAAGCCCCCCAGGTTGCGGGGCAGGTCCAGGTCAGACGTCGACGACTCGGCGAGGTTCTTGGCCAACTCCGACTCATATAACGGGGCTGTGCCTCCATACCCGTCACGCCGCCGTTACAGTCGGCTGCCGGGAGGATGACGGGTGGTGCCCACCTATAATTTCGAGCGATGCCCACGGCGCTCAGGGACGCGCGCACGGTCGAGCAGGCAATGTCCGGCCAGTTCGCGTTCTGCTTCCCCAGCACCAGCCTCGCCCAGGCGGCCAGGATGATGGCGCAGAACCGGGTCTATGAACTGCCCGTCATCGTCGACCAGCGCTCGCTGGGTTATGTCTCCTATCTGGACATCCTGCAGCGCTACGTCCGGGCGGAGCTGGGCGGGCGTGCCGCCGACATCGTGCGCACGCCGCTGCCGGAGGTGCGCCCGGAACTAGCGCTGGCGGCGGCGGTGCGCGTGCTACGCGACAACGGGCGGCAGGTGATCCTCGTGACGACCTCTGCCGGCATGCCACTTGGAGCGCTAACGGCCCGCGACGTCGCGGTCGCGATGGCGGCCGCCTGATGCCGACCCTGAGCCGAGTTCTGCAGCCCATCGGTCCGACCTGTCCCGCGGACGTGACCGCAGCCGACGCGCTCAAGCGACTGACCGCCTCGGGAGCCGACGCGCTCCTGGTCGTCAAGGGGGGCGCCTTTGTCGGGCTCTTCGGGCACCGGGAAGCCCTGGCCGCGTTCGCCGATGGCAGCGGGCCGGTTGAGCAGTACATGCGCAGGCCGCTGCCGGGGCGCAACGTCGCCGACTCGCTGGAGTCGGGCGCGGACATCATGTATCGGGAGGACACGCCGATCGTCCTCATGACCGAAGATGAGGGACCGCTCTTCAGGAAAACTTCGAAGACCGTCGGTATGGTCAGCGCTCACGAGGTCCTGGAGGAGATCGGCAAGACGACGACCGACACAGCGTCCAACAAGGTCTTCGTCGGCCGTCGTGACCTGGGCCTCAACGTTCCCGTCTCGCCCTGTCAGCGCGCCTGCCCGATCCATCAAGACATCGCGGCCTATGTCGACTACGTCTCGCAGGGCCGCTACCTGGACTCCTGGCTCGTCATCCATGAAACCAACCCCTTCCCGTCCATGCTCGGACGGCTCTGCAACCATCCGTGCGAGACCGACTGTAAGCGCGGCTGGGTCCAGGGACCCGAGAACGCGGTCTCGATCAAATCGTTGAAGCGCTTCGCCACGGATTACGCATGGGCCCGCCGGGTGCGCATCGATTGGCAGCGCGCGCCGGAGAATGGCAGACGGGTCGCCGTGGTAGGCTCCGGGCCGGCCGGGATGACCGCGGTGCAGGATCTCCGTCTCATGGGTTATGGCGTCGACCTCTACGAGCGGGAAGCCAAGCTCGGCGGCCTGCTTTCGGCCAGCATTCCGCATTTCCGTTTCGACCACGACCAGCTGCTCTGGGAAATTCAGATGATCGTCGACATGGGCGTCGACGTCCGGGTCAATCAGAACGTCGGCAAGGACGTCAAGCTCGAGCAGCTCCTCAACGACTATGACGCCGTCTTCCTCTCGGTCGGCATGATGACCGGGCGCATCCTGCCGGTACCCGGCTCCGATCTGCCGGAGGTCATCTCCGCGATGGAATTCTTGCGGGTCCGGTCTTACGACATCGTGCCGGACAACTTCCCGCGTGGCGGCGATGTCGTCGTCATCGGTGGTGGCGCGGTCGCCACTGATGCCGCCCAGACCTCGATCAAAACCGGCGCCCGCAAGGTGTGGATGGTGTCGATCGAGCCCGCCGACCGTTTGCCCGCCTTCGGCAACGAGCTGGTGGAAGCGCGCGAGATCGGCTTGACGCTGCACACGGGCGTCATCGTGAACGCGATCAAGGCGGACTCCAGCGGCCATGTCAACGGCGTGGAGTTCATCCGCGTCGACGAGAACAAGCTGGAATTCGATCCGGAGAGCGGCAAGCTGCTGATCAACACGGTGCAGAAACTGCCCGGCACGGAGCACGTGATCCCCTGCCGCTACGCCATCTTCGCGTCCGGTCAGATCATGGACTTCCCGCAGGACCAGGGCGTGCCGTTGACGCCGCGCAAGCTGATGGAGGCCGATACCGGCGCCCATACCAAGCTGGCGAAACTGTTCGCCGGCGGCGATTGTGTCCAGGGGCCGTCGTTTATCGTCGATGCCGTCGCCTGGGGCCACCGGGCGGCGCGCTCGATCAACGAGTTCCTGGGAGCTTCGGTACCGCGCGACGCCAAGCCGCTCACCGTCATCGAATCGACCGACGACCACCGCGAGGCGGACTATTACCTGCGCGAAGAGCCTCCCATCCTCCCGGCCGAGAAACGGCTAGACATGACGCCGGTAGAACTGCCGTGGAACGATGAGCAGGCGATCACTGCCGCGTTGCGCTGCTTCCAGTGCGACACGGTCCACCACGTCGATGAGTCGACCTGCATCCTCTGTGGCGCCTGCGACGACGTCTGCCCGGAGAAGGCGCTCGACGTCGTCGTCGCCGGTGAAGACCGCGATACCTCGAGTGGCGGCTTCGTCGAGATCTGCAACACCGTGCTCGGGGAGGAATTCGGCGGCAAGTCCGGCAAGATCCTCGTCAACTACGACCGCTGTACGAACTGCCGGATCTGCGAAGACCACTGTCCCGTCAACTGCATCACGTTCCAGCGGGTTCGCTTCCGCGATGACGCGATGCAGATGATCCCCCTGACCCCGGTCGCATCCAGCGGCAAGGTCGGGGCGAAGGCCGGGGTCTGAGATGGCGCGCCTCACGGTCGCGGAAAAGGTCGGGACGGCGGCGGTTGCCCGGCGTCGCGGGCCCGCGCTCTGGCGGCTGGTCCCCCTGGCGTTCTACCTGCTGGCCTTCACGCTGGTCCGAAGCGATCTGGCTCGCTTGCCCGGCGGCGTCGCCGATCTCTCGCTGCACCTGTATTTCGCGGCGATGGGACTCTACGTCGGGGGCATGTTCTTCTACTTCGCGTTCTTCGCTTACCGGACGGAGGCGCTCCAATGGGTCGCGATCGCACTGGTCGCCCCGGGCGCCGCGATCCACCTGGCCGCCATCATCTTCCGCGGCTTTGCCGACGGACACTACCCCCTGGCCAACATGTATGAGTACAGCTCGATGCTGGCCTTGGTCGCGGTCGTTGTCTTCCTGCTGATGACGATTCGCTGGCCGGTGGCGTCGCTGGGTGGTGGCGCCGCGCTCTTCGTCATCGTCGCACTGATGGGCATCGGCTACGGCCTTTATCAGTCGCCCGAACCGCTCGTGCCCGCGCTGCAGAGCTACTGGCTGAAGATCCACGTGACCAGCATGATGGCGTCTTCCGGCATCCTGGTCTCAAGCTTCGTCTTCGCGGCGCTGTACCTCGTCAAGGACCGAAGCGCGAATGTGAAGTCCTGGCTGAACGGCTCAGCGATCGCAGCCCGCCTACCGTCGCTCGAGACGCTCGACCGCCTGACCTTCCGCGCCATCCTGCTCGGTTTCCCGATCTGGACCTTCGGCACCATGGCGGGCGCCATCTGGGGAGAGCATGCGTGGGGCCGGTGGTGGGGGTGGGATCCGAAGGAGACCTGGGCCGCGATCACCTGGATCGTCTATGCGATCTACCTCCACTCGCACAGTCTTCGCACCTGGCGCGGCCGGCGGACCGCCTTGATTGCGACGGCGGGCTTCATCTCCATCATGGTCACGCTCTATGCCGTCAACCTCTGGATCGTCGGACTTCACAGCTACGCGAAAGGCGCCGGCTAACCCGCGGTCTCGATAACCCGGACGCGACGGGGCTGACATGAGATTCCGGCCTCCTCCGCCGAGTCACGTCTCCGGTCTGCTCAGCCCCCTCTGGCGCACCAGCCTGTACGTCACCTGCGTCGCGCAGGCGACCGCGATGCTCGCGTTCGGTTTCGTCCTGCCGTTTCTTCCGCTCTACCTCAAGGAAATCGGCGTCAGTCCCGAGAGCGCGGTCGTCTTCTGGTCCGGGGCGCTGGTGACGAGCACCGGTGTCTCGCTCGCGATCTTCAGCCCGATCTGGGGCGCACTGGCCGACCGGCACGGCCGCAAGCTCATGGTGCTGCGCGCGATGTTGATCGGCGGGCTGATCATCGCGCTCATGGGGCTGGTGCAGAACGTCGGGGAGTTCCTCGTGCTACGCATCCTCCAGGGCATGTTCACCGGGACGATCGCGGCCGCCACCGCGCTGGTGGCGGGCATCGTGCCGCGCGACCGCCTCGCCTGGAGCATGGGATTGCTGCAGACCAGCGTCTACGTGGGGATCTCGGCCGGCCCGGTGCTGGGTGGTCTCGTCGCCCAGGCGGTCGGGATCCGCGGAACGTTCTTCGTCGCCGGCGCGATGCTCGCCATCGCCGGCGTCTTCGTCTGGCAATTCGTCCATGAGCATTTCTCGCCGCCGTCGATCGTAAAGCGGCCCGGATTCATCGAAACGGTGGGCATCGGTCTGCGCTCACCGATCTTGATGCCATTGATGGTGACGCTCTTGCTGGTGCAGTTGAGCTCGGCCATCGTCTTTCCGATCCTGCCGCTGTTCGTGGAGCGCCTCTCGTCGGCGCAGGATCCCGTCAAGCTCTACGCCGGCCTGGCGTTCGGGGCGACGGCGGTGTTCAGCGCGCTGGCGGCGCTCTTCTACAGCCGCCTCGTCGATCGCTCGGGGTACCGGCGGATCCTCATCCTCGCCTGCTTCGGCGCGGCGCTGTTCTTCTTGCCGCAGGCCTTCGTCCGGAACATCGGGCAGTTCCTGCTGCTCCGCGCCGGACTCGGCATCTTCTTCGGCGTCCTGATTCCGGCCACCAACGCCATCGTCGGTCTATCGACGCCGCCGGAGCTCCGCGGCTCTGCTTACGGTCTGACGAGCAGCGCGACCGCGGTCGGCAATGCGGTCGGTCCGCTGCTCGGATCGACCCTGGCGGCGAGCCTCGGCTTTCCCTCGGTGTTCATCGCCACCGCCGGGGTGCTGACCCTGCTCGGATTGTGGGTCATCGGGCTCGTTCGTGAACCGGTCAGCAGCCCTACTTAGCGGGTTTCTGAGCGGCGATTGCGCTCAGTTCCGCGCGCGCGGCCGCAGTAAGGTCGGCGCCGGTGTTGGCGTGCCCGTTGACCCCCCAGCCACCCTCGGGTGACTCGGTGAGCAATACCCAGGTGCGAGCGCTGAGCGTGGGGTCACCACCTGCGGCGGCGACGATGTCGGTCAGTTCCTTGACGACGCCGAGCTGCTTGTTGCGATCGAGGACGCCGACCGGCGTCAGGACTTGAACGCGAACGTAGTTGGTGTCGCCCACGACGTTGGACAGCGAGTCGGCCGGGAGCTCGTGGATGAAGGCGGCGGTATTGTTGCGGAAGAGTGCGAGGTTGGGTACCTGCTCCCACTTCATCACGGCCGTGGCGAGGTCCTTCGCGAGCGCATGCTTGTCGCCAAACGTTCCCTCAGCGGCATAGACGTCAATCATGGGCATGGGGTTGTCTCCTTAACCGGTTATGATGGTCGTCATAGCACCGCTACATCATGCACTATGCTGACCGTCATAGTCAAGTGGGAGTTTGATGGCGACCAATAGCCGGGCGAGCATGGTCCGCAGCGCCGCCTCGCTCATCCGTTCGCGAGGTGTCACTGCGACATCGTTCTCGGATGTGCTCGCCGACAGCGAGGCCCCGCGCGGTTCGATCTATCATCACTTTCCCGACGGGAAGAGGCAGCTCGCCGAGGACGCCATCCAGTGGACATCCGAACGCCTCCTCGCGCACCTTCGCGCCGGCGCCCCAACCAGTCCGTCGGCGGTCCTGGAGCGCTTCATTGCCATGTGGCGCCAGGTGGTCGTGGCCTCCGGCGGCTCCGCCGGCTGCGTCGTGGCGGGCGTCGCAATCGATACAGTCCCCGGCGAGAAGGATCTGATGGCGGTTGTGCGGGCGACGTTTCGTTCATGGGTCGCCGTGCTCGCGGAGCAACTCGAGGGCGCCGGCGTTCCCTCGCGTCGCGCGACACCCATCGCGACGGCCACGCTGGCCGCCATGGAAGGCGCGCTCATCCTGTGTCGGGCCGAGGGTAACGTCCGGCCACTTGACGCTGTCGCCGAGGAGCTGATGCGACTCTTGCCTCTTGAAGGACGGGGCCGACGGAGAAGGCCGGTACACTCAAGCTGATGCCACTGCTCGAGCAATCCCTGGTGGACAGCGTGATCAAACGCGCGCTGCGATCGGGCGCCGATTTCGTCGAGCTCTTCGTCGAGCGCAAGCGCAACCAGTCGATCAGCGTCGAGGAGAGCAAGGTACAGCGGGTCAATTCCGGCAATGACCTCGGCGCCGGCTTGCGCATCATCCACCAGGGCACGGTCAGCTACGTCTATACCGAGGATCTGTCGGAAGACGGCTTACTCAAGACGGCGGATCTCGCCGCGCAGATCGGGCGTCGCGGCGGCGGGCGATTTGCATTCGCGGAGCTGAGCGGCGCACCGCGGCCGCCGCAGCGGATCGATGTGCCGCCAGACGCCGTCGGCGCGGAGGCCAAGATCGAGCTGCTGCTGGAAGCGGACCAGGCGGCTCGCGCCGTGAGCGGTGCGGTTAAGCAGGTGGCGGTCGGCTATGGCCAGAGCGCGCAGGAGGTGCTCGTCGCCACCTCCGAAGGGATTCATCACGTCGATTCCCGCACCCGCGTCCGGCTGATGGTGCACGCCGTGGCCGAGCGCAACGGCGAGATTCAAACGGCGATGGAGGCTCCCGGCATGCAGCGGGGCTTCGAATTCTTCGACGACACCTCGGCCGCCGAGTATGCGCGGGCCGCGGCGGAGCGCGCCGTTGCCCTGCTCGACGCGGCGCCCTCGCCCGCCGGCCAGATGGCGGTCATCATCGGAAACGAATTCGGCGGCGTGCTCTTCCACGAGGCCTGCGGGCACGGGCTCGAAGCGGACTTTGTCGTCAAGGGATCGACCGTCTTTACCGGCAAGATCGGCCAGGCGGTGGCGAGCCCCATCGTCACCGCCATCGATGACGGCACCTTGCCCAGCCGCTGGGGGACGCTGACGGTCGACGACGAGGGCGTGCCGACCCGCCGCAACGTCCTGATCCAGGACGGCGTCCTCGTCAGTTACATGTACGATCGGCTGCGCGCCGGCCAACAAAACCACCCGGTCACGGGGAATGGACGCCGCCAGTCCTACCAGCACCTGCCCATCCCACGAATGACCAACACCTTCATCGCCGCCGGCGCGCACACGGTGGAGGACATCATCGCCGCGACGCCGCGCGGCCTGTACGCGAAGAAGCTCGGTGCCGGACAGGTCGACGTCACGACCGGCGATTTCGTCTTCGCGGTGACCGAGGGTTACCTGATCGACGGCGGGCGCATCGGCCGGCCGGTACGCGGCGCCACCATCGTCGGCAACGGACCGCGCGCCTTGCACAAGATCGACATGGTCGCGAATGACCTGAAGCTCGCCCCCGGCACCTGCGGCAAAGAAGGGCAGGGCGTTCCGGTCTCGGTGGGCCAGCCAACCATCCGCATCTCTGAGCTCACCGTCGGCGGCACCGGGGTGGTCCCGGCGGGCGCCATGCGCCAGTGAACGCGATCGGCGAGAGCGTACTGGCGCGCTGTAAAGCCCAAGGGGCGGAGGACGCCGAGTTGTACATCTCGCGTGGCACCGAGTTCACGGTCCGGGTCTACAAAGGCGAGATCGAGTCGCTGGTGTCGGCGGAAAGTCGCGGGATCGGTCTTCGCACCTTTCGCGAGCATCGCGTTGGTTTTTCCTATACCTCTGACTTCGAGCCCGCGGCGCTCGACAGCCTGGTCGATGAGGCGTTGCTCAATGGTCGCTACAACCACGCCGACGACGCCAATGCGCTACCGGAGCCCCGGCCCTTCGAGGCGCTGACCGGGCTGGCGTCAGCCGCGCTCGCCGGGCTCGACCCGCAGCGCAAGATCGACTTTGCGCTCGAGATGGAGCGGCGCGCCACCTCGCTCGACGCGCGCGTCCGCCGGGTGAGCGATGCGATGTACAGCGACGGCAGCGGGCAGGTCGAGATCTACAACAGCCGCGGGCTCGAGGCTTCGTTCGATCGGACCGTCGCCTACGGTGTGCTCGAAACGATCGCCGAACAGGATTCCGAGATGCAGTCGGGGTTTGCTTTCACCCATGGCCGCGACATGGACGAGCTGGACCTCGCCGGCGTGGTGAAGGAAGCGGTGGAGAATGCGGCCGGACTCCTGGGGGCCCGGCCGGTACCGACGGCGAGCGTTCCGGTGGTGCTCCATCCGCACGCGGCAGCCATGATCCTCGGCGTGCTCGGGAGCTCCTTCAGCGCCGATGCCGTGATCAAGCGGCGGTCGCTGCTCGCCGGTAAGGTCGGTGAGCCGGTAGCGGCGGAAATCGTCACCATCACCGACGATCCGCGTCTCCCCGAAGGTCTGGCCAGCCGGCCCTTCGACGGCGAGGGCGTGCCGGCCGAACGCAACGAGCTCATCGGCGCGGGTGTTCTCAAGGGCTATCTCCACAACACCTACACGGCGAGGCGCACCAACAGCCGGTCGACCGGGAGCGCGGTCCGTTCCTACAAGAGCGTGCCCGAGGTCGGCGTCTCGAACCTGGTGCTCAAGCCGGGCGCGCTGTCGAGGGAGGCGCTGCTGGCGCGCGTCAGCAACGGGCTGCACGTTTCGCAGCTTTCCGGCCTCAACACCGTCAACCCCGTTTCGGGTGAGTTTTCACTGGGTCTCACGGGCCACTGGATCGAGAACGGCCACCTGACCCGGCCCGTCAAGGAGCTCACCGTCGCGGGCAACGTCATTGCTCTGCTGAAGAAGGTGGTAGCCGTGGCCGATGACCTCCGCTTCATGTTCGCCGGCGGCTTCTGCGGCAGCCCGACGGTCCTGATCGAGGAGCTACCTGTCGGCGGTCTCTAGTCGCCGCCTACGAAACCCGATTCTCACGCTGCTTCTCCTGTGGCTGGTTGGTGTCAACCTGCGCACCGTCATCCTCGGTGTTCCGCCCACCCTGCCCGCTCTGCACCGCTCGCTCTCACTCTCCTACAGTGCCGCTGGACTATTGACCTCACTGCCGGTGCTGTTGATGGCGGCCGGCGCGATCCCCGGTGCCTACCTGGTCAGCCGCGTCGGCGCGCGGCGGGCGGTTGCGGTGGGGCTCGCCCTGGTCGCGCTCGGTGCCGGCCTGCGGGGCGCCTTACCCAACGCCGCCATGGTCTTCGCGTTCACCATCGTGTTCGCCCTCGGCATCGCGGTGGCGCAACCGGCGATGCCGAGCCTGGCGCAGGCCTGGTTCCCTGCGCGCATCGGACGGGCGATCGCGATCTACTCCAACGGCCTTCTGGTTGGCGAGGTGATCGCGGCCAGCATCACCCTGCCGCTGCTGCTGGTGCCCTTTGGCTGGCAGTTCGCCCTCGCCGTGTGGGCCGTGCCGGCTGCCATCGTCCTGGCACTCTGGTTGATCGTCACACCAGCGTCCGAGGCCGCCGTGGCGACCGCAGGCTTGTGGCTGCCGGACTGGCGCAGCGGACAAATGCTCCGCGTCGGCTTGCTGATGGGCGGCGCCAGCCTCGTCTACTTCGGGATGAACAGCTGGGTCCCCGACACGCTCGATGCGCGCCACGCCCACGCCTTGATTCCCCTGACCCTGGGCGCGCTGAACGCGATGCAGCTCCCGGTCAGCTTCTGGCTGGCGTTACGCGGCGACGCGATGCTGGGGCGCCGCTGGCCTTACGTCCTCGCCGGCGTTGGCTCGCTCCTGGGCGTCGGAGGTTATGCGCTGGCCCCGGCCGGCAGTGCGCCCTTCTGGGCCGGCCTCGCGGGCGCCGGCGCCAGTCTCGCCTTCATCCTGAACCTGGGACTGCCGGCGCTGTTCGCGCCATCGGAGGTCGCCCGGACCAGCGGATTCATGTTCACCGTCGGCTACGGCGCGGCATTTTTCGGTCCCGCCCTCGGTGGTGTTGCCTGGGATTGGACGGGTCACTTTCGCTTTACGCTCGTGCCGATGCTGATCGGGGCGCTCGCGATGCTGGTCATCGGTGCGACCGTGCCGAAAGCCTGGGTCAGGCCGGCAGCGCGTTCGGTGGCGTCCGTAACAGAGTCATGATCGCCCCCAATCCGTTCAGCACATCGTTGCGGTCGATCGCGTCGCGCTCGGCACGCAGCGCGCGGGCCATCGCGATCACCTGCGCACTGAAGGTCACGTAGCTCGTGAGGATGCTGCCGCGAACGGCGTGCAGCTTTTCCTGCGTCACCTCCGCCTCCACGGTGCCGAGCAGGCGGCCGGCCCGGCGCAGCATCGGGTAGGCATTGTCGCGCGTCAGCTTGATGCGGCGCAACCGGTGGAAATAGGCGACGTCCGGCTCGACCGGCAGGGTTGACTCCATGAAGGTCTCGGCGCCGGCCAGCAGCCGCCGCATGGCGCGGTAGGCCGTATCGAGGCGGGCACTGCCGGTGCGTTCCTGCGTATAGCCGTAATGCCAGAGGATGACTGCATCGGCGAAGGAGAAGAACACGTTGCGATACAGCGTGTCTCCAGTCAGCGTTGACATCAGGGCATTACGCAGGCCGGCCTTCGCCTGCTTCAGGAGGGGCCGCTCGAAGAGATCGTCGACCAGGCCGGCCCACTGAGGCCGCGCGGCCTGGGAGGCGGTGGCCATCACCTGGAAGGCGGGGATGGCGGGCAGCCCCTCGATGGCGGCGGCGATCGCGGTCGATTCGCGGCCACCCAGCTCGAGCAAAGCCGCCCGGGCATCGGCCACCGCAGGCTTGACCAGCGTCGGGCTCATCCAGCTTTGTCCATGACCGGCCACTGCACCCGGGCGCCGAGCCGTTCCAGGTAGCGAATGTCGATGATCGTCCGGGGCGCTTCATAGTCCTCGCCGTTGAAGCCGTGGTAGTCGGTGCCGACGGTCATCAGCAACGCGTGCCGGCGTGCCAGCTCTTCGTATACCGGGATCTGTTCGGGTTTGTGCCGTCGCGTGTAAACCTCCAGGCCGTCGAGCATGGGCAGGACTTCTTTCATCAGGTCCTGGTCGGGCACCAGCCCCGGATGCGCGTGGACCGCCAGCCCGCCCGCCGCGTGGATCGCGTCGACCGCCTCTTTCGGCGACGGGATCGGCGAATAGAAATCCGCCGGCATGAAATCGACGGCCTTGCGCACGCTGTCCCAGGCGTCTCGCTCCGTCATCACACCGTGCTGAAGAATGACCTTGAGGACGGCGCCCGGCATCACTGTGGGCTTGTAGGCGTAGGCGTCGAGGCCGAGGTCGCCGCCGATGCCTTGGTCGCGCAGGACCCGGATCCAGGCTTCCGTCTGTCGGCGGAACACGCCCTGGGTCCGCTGCAGCATGGCGAGCAGCTGGGGGTGGTTCATATCGACCCCATGGCCCAGGATGTGGCGAAACTGGTTGGGAGGATAAGTCGTCACCTCGAGGGCCGGTACGTAGCCGAGGCCGCGACGGTGGGCGATGAAGCGCGCCCGGTTCACCCCGAGGAAGGTGTCGTGGTCTGTCAGGGCCATCACCCGGACCCCGCGGTCGGCGGCCAGGTTGGCCACTTCGTCGGGGTCGCGCCAGCCGTCACTGACCGTCGAATGCATGTGGAGGTCGGCCAGCACCGGCTAAGTTTACCGGGCATCTTCCGCCACCCGGCCGAGCTCAATTTTGGAAAGTGACGGATTCTTCGGGAGTCGCCGTTGGGAACGAATAAGAGCCGTCGGCAACGTGTTTTCTTCAGGGGTGTATGGAGATGCTTGGAGAGCTTGAGCTGATTCGGTTGATCGAAGAGAACGAGTACCCCGCGCGTCTGATCGAGGCCGGTGTGGTCTGGGTCGAGCTCGAGATCACAGACACCAAAACCAACGCCGTTCGCCGGGAGCGGCTGTCCAAGTCAGCCTTCGCCGATCTCATCCTGGACTGGCGGGAGCGGCGCACCCGCAACCTCCGCGAGCTCAGCCCCGCCCTGCGCAAGATCGGTATCGCCGCTTAACCGCATCAAGTTCCGCAAAAATCGCGCGCAATCTCTGCGCGGGCTGACCTGCTAACTAATCGCGACGGCCGAAGATGCGCAGCAGGATCAGGAAGAGGTTGATGAAGTCGAGGTAGAGGCTGAGCGCCAGCAGGAGCGCATTGTTGTCGCCGGCCCGCTCCGCCTTGACGCGCCAGAAGTCAAAGAACGTCAGGCCGACGAAGACCACTCCGAGAAACAGGCTGAGAGCGAGATTGCTGATCGGGAAGTGGAAGATCAGCGTGGCGAAGCTGATCACGATACCGACGAGGAGCGCGCCCAACAGGTACTTGCCCCACGCCGCCATGTTGATGCTGGTCAGGTAGACGACGGCAGCGGCCACCAGGAAGATGCCCACGGTGCCAAGCAACGCACTGCCGACCGCATCGGGCGCCGCGTGCAGATAGTAGGCAACGATTGGGGCTATGAAGAGGCCTTCGATGACGGAGAAGATCCCGAAGAGGCCGACCGCGAGACTCTGATTCTTGCTGTTGGTCGCCGCCTGGATCCCAAAGATCAAGCCGATGGCGACGATGAAATAGAGCAACCAGGGAATGTTCTGTGGCACGACGCCCGCGATCCATAAGTAGATGCCGCCGGTGGTGAGAGCGAGCGAGAGGGCGAGCCATCCCATAACTCGACTGAGCAGCGAGCGCTCGACCTGGGTCTGCGTCTGGAGCATTTCGTGCGGCAACATCGCTGTGAACGTACCACAGAATGCCGCGGCCTACACTATCGCCTTTTCTTATACTGATACCGTCCCTTGAGGAATTTGAGCAGGCTTGGATCGACGCTTGCATGCGGACTGGCGCTGCTCCTGGCCGCCTGCGGTACGACTGCTGGACCCACGGCCCCAACCCCGACGCCCGGCCGGCCCGGTCCCGCCATGCTGCAGATCGAAAACTCGATCCTGGCGCGCCCACTGGCCGGGCTGCAACAGGCCAACATCGTGTACGAGTACCTGGCCGAGGGCGGCATCACGCGCATGACCGCCATCTACTTCTCGCCTTCGGGGAGCCAGCGCATCGAGCCAGTGCGGAGCGCCCGACCGGTGACGATCCGGATCTGGCACTCGTACCACGGCGTCCTGTTTTTCTCGGGCGCGAACATCAAGGTGCTACAGGTGATCCAGGACCAGCAAATCCCGGCGCTGACCGAGGGCAGCGACGGCGGCGCCTACTTTGCGCGCGACCCCAGCCGGCGAGCGCCGCACAACCTGTACACCGATGGCAACCGGCTCGCCCAGGGTGTCAGCAAGCACGCGCCGCGCGTCAGCTACGTACTGCCGTCACCCGGTCAGCCCGCGGCCAGCCCCGCGCCTGCGGTCGCCAACCGCATCGTCTTCGACCAGACGAGTTCCCACCGCGTCATCTACACCTACTCCGCCGCGGACAACGCCTACGCCTACAGCACCGCACTCGGCGCGCTGCTCGACCAGGACACCGGTCAAGCGATCAAGCCGGTGAACGTCATCGTGATCCAGGTCGCGCATCACGACGCCGGCTTCACCGACGTCAACGGCGCGCCCGCTGTCGACTTCGACCTCCAGGGCACCGGTCCGGCCGATGTCTTCACCCGTGGCCACCGTTACAAGGCCACCTGGGACCTGTCGAACCCCGAGCTGCCGCTGAAGATCGTCGGCGCCGATGGAAAGGTGATGCCCCTACCGTCGGGACTGACCTGGTTCCACCTTGTGGATCCGGGGACGGTAATCACCTCCTCGTGACGTAGACTCGAAAACAACAGGCGCTCGAAGGCCGGTACCGTAAGGTGCCGGCCGTTTGTTTTCGACTAATGTAATCGGATGGTCATCACCACGCGTTTCGAGCTGTCGGCTCCGATCGAGGCGGCGTGGGCCTACCTACTCGACGTTCCGAAGATCGCGCATTGTGTCCCGGGCGCGTCCCTCACCGACGTGATCGACGACAAAACCTACGCCGGCAAGGTGGATGTCAAGCTTGGGCCGATCGGCGTCTCCTACAAGGGCCGGATCACGATCCAGAGCATGGACGAGAGCGCGCACACGGTGAGCGTCAGGGCCGAGGGCTCGGAGACACGCGGCAGAGGTGGTGCCTCCGCAACGATGACGGCGCAGCTGCAGTCCAGTGAGAAGGGGACGAGCGTCATCATGAATACCGACCTGGCGGTCAGCGGCGTCGTGGCGCAGTTCGGACGCACCGGCATCATGCAGGAGGTCGCTCAGCGGATGGCGCAGCGGTTTGCCAGCTGCGTCGATCAGGAGCTCAAGACAGCGACTCCAGCCGGCTGATCGCCGGCATCCTGCTCGCGGCCGGGCAGTCGACGCGGTTTGGGCGCCAAAAGCTGCTCGAACCGTGGCGTGGTGAGCCGCTGGTCCGCAAGACCGCTCGTTGTTTCCTCGAGGGCGGTTTGGAACCGCTCGTCGCGGTGGTCTCGGCTGACCCACGCCTGGTTGTTGCGCTCGCCGGCCTTCCGCTAACGACGGTTGAGAACGCGCATCCGGAACAGGGCATCAGCGGATCGATCGCCATCGGCCTGCGGGCGCTTCCGGAGGCGACGGAGGCCGCCTTGATCGGCGTGGGAGACCAGCCGTATCTGACTGTGGAGGTGATCCATGCATTGGTAAGGGCATTCGCGCCCCGCCGGATCATCGTGCCGCGTTGGGGTGACCATCGCGGCAACCCACCCGTGTTCGACCATAGCTTCTTCCCCGAGCTGCTCGCCCTCCGTGGTGACCAGGGCGGTCAGCGGGTGATCACCGCACACGCCGACGCCGTGACCGAGGTCCCGTTGCCGGCCGGGTTGGGCGACGATGTCGATCGCCCTGAGGAATGGCCCCGCTAAGCGATCACAGTACGGACCTGCTCGTAGCCCGCGGTCAGCGACCAGAGCAGGACGCCGAGCACGAGGGCATCCATTCGCCAGCCGTAGGCGATCCCCGCCGCCGCCAGATTGTCGAGAAGCAAGTGCAGGGTGCGCATCTCGGTTCCTCGCTGGATTTAGCATTGCGCCCCCGGATGAGCGCAGACTCTGAGTCGGATGAGAGAAGGCTGAGAATGTGACGCTGTGCTGAAGGCCCGTCCAGCCGAGTTGCGCGACGCCGCCACTATTGCAGAGATCTACAACCAGGGCATCGACGATCGCATCGCCACTTTCGAGACCGAGCACCGCACAACAAGCTCGGTAGAAGGGCTGCTCGGCGCGCGGGCGGGTCGCTACCCGGCCGTCGTGGTCGAGGACGAACATCGCGTCCTCGGCTTTGCCCGGACTTCCGAGTATCGGCCCCGCAGCGCCTATGCTGGCGTCGCGGAAGTCTCGATCTACGTGGCGCGCGACGCGCGCGGCCGAGGGGTGGGCCGGCTGTCCCTCGAGGCGCTGATTACTGAAGCGGAACGCCGCGGATTCTGGAAGCTGGTGTCACGCATCTTTCCGGAGAATGTGGCGAGCCGGCGCCTCTGTGCGGCGCTGGGTTTCCGCGAGATCGGCGTCTATCGCCGACACGGCAAGCTGGATGGCAGATGGATGGACTGCGTGATTGTCGAGCGCCTGATTGGCGCCGCCGTCGAATAGCCGCCCCGACGTGGAAAGGGCGGCGAGATCGACTAACCGGCCGAGCGCGCTTGCGTGACGGCGTCGGCGCCCGTTTCCGCGATCAGGCGCAGGAACTGCTCGACCAAGACGGCATCCCATTGCTTGCCGGCACCTTGCGCCAGGATGTGGATGGCCTCATCCCTGGTGCGGCGGCGCCGGTATGGGCGGTCGCTCGTCATAGCCACGAACGCGTCAGCGATGGCGATGATGCGGGCGAACAACGGAATGCGGTCGCCGCCGAGACCGTCGGGATAGCCCGCCCCGTCGATCCGCTCGTGGTGATGGCGGACGGCCGGCAGTAATTGCTCCGCGCGCGGCAGCGGCGCGAGGATTTCCTCGCCCACTTCGGGGTGACGCTTCACCTGGCTGAACTCTGCCGGATCGAGTCGGCCTTCTTTGGCGAGGACGCCCACCGGGACACTCAAGGTACCGACGTCGTGCAGCAATGCGGCTTTGTAAAGAAAGGTGAGCTGGTCGTCGGGCAGTCCGAGGGCGGTGCCGAGTTGCATCGCCCAGTGAGCGACTTTCTCGGCGAGTCCCGCACTGCTGTGGTCGCGATCCTCGACCGCGCGGGCCAACGTGACAACGATGCCCTCGAGCTCATTGATCTGCCTTTTCAACTGTCTGATGCGAAGCTGTGCTCGCACCAGCGTCTGCAGCGTGGCTCGCTCGACTGGCGTCGAGGCGATGTCATCGGCCCCGGCATCGACCGCCCGCTGGCGCAGCGGCTCGTCGGCCGGCGCAACCAGGAGCACGACAGGAGTATCGCGGGTTGCGGGAGCCTGCTTGATCGCGCGGCAGACCTCGATGCCGTCCATATCGGGCAGCATGGCTTCGCACAGCACGAGGTCCACCGGGTGCGCCGTCACTAATCGGAGGGCTGCCGCGCCGTCTTTCGCGCTGATTACCCGATAGCCGGCCGCCTCGAGGTTGCTCCGCAGGTCGCGCTCGTTTTCGGCGTCATCCTGGGCCACTAACACCGTGGCGGCGGTGTCATCCGCCGGCTCGCCCGCAGCCGAGGTCATGTGCGGAGCAATATCCGCAGCCTGGTGAAGTCGCGTTCGGCCGCCATGCGCATGAATGCGAATGCCCGGTCGTCGTCGCCGCGTGCTCGCAGGATCTCGGCATACATCGCGCACACCTCGGCCAGCTTCCCGGCGGCGTTCCGATCGGTCAGCAGCCGCAGCGCGAATGCAAACTTGCGGTCGGCGACCCTCCCTTGCCCCTGCCGTTGGGCGGCCGCACCTTCCGTTGCCGCGGCCAGTGCCTGGTGGAGGTGGTCGCCCGAACGTTCCGAAGCCAGCTGGGCTTCCCGGGCGTGAGCCACTGCGTGGTCGAGCTTGTTGTCGTCGAGGTCGTAACGGGCCAGCGCGCCGGCGGCCACGCCGATCTCGAAGTCATCATTGATCTCGCGGGCACGCTCAAGACAGCGCTGCTGAAGCTCGGCCGCCTGACGCCTCCGTCCGGCGGCGTAATGCACATCACCCAGGTTGTTGAGTACCCGGTTGGCGGCACGTTGCTCGCCAATTCTGGAATGGAGCTCCAGCGCGCGGTTGCAGTGCTCAACAGCGCGGGCGAGGTCGCCGACGGCGCGGGCGGAAACGCCGAGCGCCATGTGGGCGTTGGCGATGCGAAACAGACTTTCGCTGTCCAGCGCCGCGTCGAGGGCGCGCTGTAGATAATCGTCGGCCCGTTCGAGCTGCCCGAGGGAGTAGGAGGAACGGCCAAGGTTGGTCAATACCCTGGCGCGAAGGCCGGGATCGGCGTGCTTGCTGCGATCGAGCCAGCCAAGCGCGCGAAGGTTGGCCTCGGTCGACGCATTGAACTGCTCCTGTTGCTGGAGCACGTACCCCAGGTCGGCGTAGATTGCCCCGCTGAGCTCCGGATCATCCGGAGGTGCTGTCGCAGCCGCAATCTGGAGCGAGCCCAAGGCGTCGGCCGGGCGGCCCAGCGCGTCAAACGCGAGCCCCTGAACCCGGTGGAGCTCGGCGCGCTCATCGGCGGTGCCCGGCAGCGTGAGGCCTTCGTCGACCAGGTGGAGCGCACGCTCGGGCTCGTGCGCTCTTACCGCCAGTTCGGCGCTCTTGCGCAGATAGGTCAGCTCATGCGGCGACCGGTCATCCGTGAAGTGGCCCAGCGGCAGGCCAAGGCGCTCGGCCATCACCCGGAGCTTGGGGAGGGACGGCGTCGTGCGGTTGCGCTCGATCTGGCTGATGAAGCCTTTGGTTGCCAGGCCTCTCGCCAGCTGTTCCTGGGTCAGCCCGCGGGCGAGTCGCGCCTCCCGAAGACGGTCACCGACAGAGTTCATCGGATGCCCTTGAGTATAGCTTCACTAAACCGCTTCCGGAAAAGTATATTGACACCAAATTGAACCGGGTGTTAAATACCGGCTAAGTCGGTCGGGGCACCCGGATCTCGAAAGGAGGGTGCTCATGTACCGGTTTGTCGCGTTGATCGCCACCGTCGTCGCCGCCGTACTCGCCGTCGCTGATTCGATGCCAGGCGGAAAGTAATTCGGGGTTCCGGGGGGCTCGGACAGGCGCTTGCCTTGGGCAAGCGCCTTTTTTTGTTTGCTTAGGGCGAGGCGCTCGGAGAGGGCTTAGCCGAGGCGCTGGCCGACGGGCT
>WNGD01004167.1_pt1 | contig 23167 bp, 21 predicted proteins | sample 5400671 | NCBI WGS metagenome assembly WNGD01 (sample SAMN13153369, study PRJNA577476) | soil metagenome | isolation source: 40 cm soil or saprolite under grassland replicate 2 | place: USA:California | collected 2016-06-15
CAAGGACTGTGAGCGAGCTGGTGGGTGCCGGCAAGGTTTTGTTCTGGCGTCTCGACGATGACCGCATGCTCGCCCCGGCAGGCGGGTTCGGCATCGACTCCGCCTTCATGGGCCGGCTCGTCCCGATTCGTTGCGAACCTGATGGCGACGACCTGGCGAGCCGCGTGGTCTACCGGGATCTGATCTTTCGAGCTAGCAGCAAGGACCAGCCGGCCGAATTCGCGGAGGTGGTGGAGGGGTTGGACGTGTCCAGCGCGATCAGCGTCCCCTGGCGCGCCGGCGAGGCGCGGCTTGGACTCGTCGCCGCCTATGAGTCGACGAGACCAGGCGGCTTCTCCCGGGAAGACACCTGGGTGCTGCAGACCGCCGGCCTCGCTGCCGGCCAGGTCGCACGCCTCTGGCAAGCCCAGGAGGACCTGCGCAAGTCGGTGGACCGCCTGACCAAAGTCGACAGCGCACGTCACCTGCTCCTCAAGAACATGACCACCATCGTCGAGAAGGAGCGGAAGCGATTCGTCACCGAGCTCCACGACGACGCGTTGCAGAAGCTGACGGCGGCGGAGCTGCACGTCGGCCGGCTGAGCGCCGGGACCACGCTCGATGCCGAGACGCTCGAAAGCCTGTATGGGCTGCTGGAGCAGACAGAAACCTCGCTGCGGAGACTGGTCTTCGAGGTCCGTCCGCCTGCGCTGGAAAGCCCTGACGGCCTCGCCCAATCGATCGGGGACCGGGTCGACATGCTCTCCGGTTCTGGCATCGGCACGGAGATGGAGGTCGATCTCCCCGAAGACTTGAGCCTTGACGTCAAGACGATGGTGTTCCGGCAGGTCGCCGAGGCGATCGGCAATGTGGAGCGACACTCCCAGGCAACCCGCGTGAAGGTTTCGTTGAGGGTCGCGGACGGGGGTGTCCACGGCGTGGTAGAGGACAACGGCCAGGGCTTCGTCGTCGCCGAGCGCAGCAACCTTCCAGGGCACCTTGGGCTTCTCGCGCTCCGGGAGCGCGCGTTGATGGCCGGCGGCTGGTACAAGATCGAAAGCCAGCCGGGCTTCGGATCACATATCGAGTTCTGGATCCCGCTCGGCCAGTGAAAGAGTCCGGCTAGCTCAGCCTCGGGCTTGCGCGTCCTCCCGCAGGCGCTCGCCCATCGCCATCAGGACTTTGACCATGAGCGGCTCGCTCGCTTTGATCGCGTCGCGAAACTGCATGTGGCTCATCACGAACAGCCGGCCGTCGGTGAGCGTCGTCACGGTCGCTGTGGCGAGGCCGCGGTCGACCATGCTGATCTCGCCGAAGAAGTCGCCCGGCTTCAGGACCCGGCGGCGCTTGGCGTCGACCTTGACCTCCGACTGGCCCTCGAGCTGAATGTAGAACGTGTCGCCCGGACGTCCCTGTCGGGTCAGCGTCTTGCCCGCGCGGACGTCCACCTCGTCGCCCTCCCGGGCGATGAACTCCAGTTCCTTGCGCGTGCAGTGCGCGAACAGGGGCACGTGGGACAAGGCGGCTAGCTTGGGGTCGGCCATGGCGAGCAGCATATTCTGCTCGAATGATTCACGCGTGCGCGGTTTGCGGGCTGCCCCTTCCTGAGGCGGCGCGCTTCTGCCCCAACTGTGGCGCCGCGGCTGGAGCGCTGGTCGAGACTGAGGAGCGCAAGCTGGTCACAGTCCTGTTCGCGGACCTGGTGGACTCGACGGGCCTCGCGCAAACTCTGGACGCCGAACGCGCTCGCGAGATGCTGGGGCGCTTCTTCGACGCCGCCTCCGAAGAACTGACCGCTTTGCGTGGCCGGCCCGAGAAGTTCATCGGCGACGCGGTGATGGCCGTTTTCGGGCTGCCCCACGTGCATGAGGACGACGCGCTGCGCGCGGTGCGGGCCGGCCTTGCCATCTCCGAGCGCACGCGGCGACTTGGCGACGAGCTCGGACTCGAGCGTCCGCTCGAAGTGCGGGTCGGCATCGAGACCGGCGAGGCCGCTGTGGGCCGCTCGCCTACAGGCCAGCTGCTGGTGACCGGCCCGGTCGTCAACGTCGCTGCACGGCTGCAGGCCGCCGCCCAGCCTGGCCAGGTGCTGGTCGGTCAGACCACGAGCATCCTGACGAGCGCCAACGTCTCGTACGCCAGGCGCCGTCGCGTCAGGGCCAAGGGCTTCGACTCCTCGCTCGATGCGTTCGCGGTGGAGGAGCTCACAGCGCGTTCCGCGCGGCGAACGATTCCTTTCGTAGGCCGCGCGAGCGAGCAGGCCATCCTGGGTCAAAGCCTGGGGGTGGCGAGCACCAGCGGGCGCCCCGTCCTGGCCACAGTGATAGGAGAGTCGGGCATCGGCAAGTCCCGCCTGGCGGACGAGCTCGCGGCGGGCGTCAGCGCGGCCGTCTTGATCCTGCGCGGACATTCTCGCGCGCTCACTGACACCGCGACGTTCTCGCCGGCCGCCGCCATCACCGGCGACGTCGCCGGCGTGCGCTCGGGGGGCTGGATTCATCGCGGTCATCGACGGCCTTTCGCGCGACCATCCGGTCCTGGTGATCTTCGAGGACGCCCACACCCTCAAGGCGCCGATGCTGGATCTGATCGAGCGGCTGAGCGTCCGCGGCGAACGCCCGCGCCGCGTGCTCATCGTGGTCCTGGCGCGGACCGAGCTCCTCGAGCAAAGGCCGACGTGGGGCTCGAGCAGCAGCAACTCGGTCCTGATCCGTATGGAGACCCTCTCCCGCGACGAGTCGGTGCAGCTGGCGCGCCACGCAGGCGGTGGTCACGTCGGCGAGGTGGAGGCGATCGAGATCGCGGAACGCGCGGGCGGAAATCCGTACTTCATCATCGAGACGACCGGCATGCTGATGCCCTCCTCGGTTGGCGCGGACGGACATGGACCCCGGAGCGTGCCGCCGACGGTCCAGGCGGTGGTCAGCGCGAGGCTCGACGCGATGGAGCCGAGGTTGCGTGACCTCGCGCGACGCTCATCTGTCTTCAGGTACGCCTTCGACGTAAACGAGCTGCGCTTTGTCGACGAGGACGCCACGGCCGAGGAGGTGCAGCAGCTCGAGGACGCGGAGATCCTCGTCCGCGACCAGCAACCGGGCGCGCTGCAGCGCTGGCGCATGCGCCACTCGACGCTCAAGGACGTGGTCTACGGCAGCCTGCCCAAGCGCGAGCGCGAGCGGCTGCACCAACGGGTGGCGCAGAGCCTTCTCGACAGCGGACATCCATCACTGGCCGCCGATCACCTCGAGCTGGCCGCGGCCGCGGCGCTCGACCTCGACCCCAACAACCGGGCGCTCCCGGACCGCGCGGTGGACGCGCTCCAGGTCGCGGGCGATCGCGCGCGGCGGCGTATGGAAAGCCGCACCGCCATCGACCGGTATCAGCGGGCCCTGGCAATGGCCGGCCAGGAAGCCCGTTGGGCGGCACGCGAAGCGCGGATCCTCGCCGGCATGGGCGAGGCCCATTACTGGCTTGGCGAGTACGCCGCCGCGTCGACTGCGTTGAACCGCGCAGTCGAGATTGGGGAAGCGTGCCAGGACGCCTTTGCCCTCGCGCTCGCCCTGCGATTCCTCGGCGACATCGCCATCAACTACGAGGCTGACGTCAACAAGGCGGAAAGGCTCTTGAACAGGTCGGTCCTTGCGGCCGAGGAGCTGGGGGATCCGTGGGCCATCGTGCGCTCGCTTCTTTTCGTCGGCTGGGTTCCGTGGACGAGGCAGCGATTCGACGAGTCAGAGAAGGTGTGGCGACGTGCACTATCGCTCGTCGATCCCAAGGATCACTGGGCTCGGGTGCGTGCGCTGACGGCGCTGTCGATCAACCGCTACGAGATGCGCGACCTCGAGGCCGCGCTGCAGCTGATCGAGGAGGCTCGCACCATCGCCGAGGAGACAGGCGATCAGTTCAGCGTGGCCAATACCCTGGTCCAGAAAGCGCGCCTCCTCGACGATCTAGGCCGCGGCGCCGAGGCGCTGCCGTGCTTCGACCGCGGCATCTCGATCTTCGGCGGGCTGGGCGCCCGCTGGGAGATGGCCGATGCCCGGGCCGCGCGTGGCATCGCCTATCGCAACCTCGGCCGCCTCGACCAGGCCGAGGAGGACCTACGCTTCGCGATTCGCACGGCAGAGGAGCTTGGTGACCGCCAACTGCCGCCGTGGACGTGGAGAAATCTTGCCAAGGTCGCCGAGCTCCGCGGGGACAAGGCCGCTGCTGAGGAGCTGCTCAAACGCTCGCGAGACGCGGAGTCCCGCGGTCCTCACTGACCCGTCAGGGTTTCAGAAGGACCAGCGACACCTCGAGAACGATGTCGGGATTGACGCGGACAAAGCCGCCGACTTCCTGTGGGACCTCGATGCCGTAGTCGTCCACGTGGACGGTGGTCTGACCCGCCGCACTCACCTGTCCATCCTTGAGTCTCACGTCGAGCTTGAAGCTTGCCGGTCTGGCGATCCCGGCGATCTCGAGGTCGCCTCCGAGCGTCATGTGCTGCACAGCATCGCTCGACCCGCTGAGCCTGAGCGCCGCGGGATAAGGCTGGAACACGACGTAAGGATGCGACCGGGCGCTCAGGAAATCGCGCGCGATGTCGTCGCGGTCCGATGTGTTGAAGCCCGGTAGCTCATCGATGCTGTGCAGCGTCCGCACGTCGATGGCGACGCAGCCGGTCACCACCGCAGGCGCGCTGTCTGATCCTCCGACAAGCAGCCATCCGCTCAGGCGCTCAGTGCGTGCCACGGCGTCATGCGGAGAAGTCACCTCGGCGAACTTCTCGTGAGCGCGGTACCCGACGACCGAATGCGGCTGGATGACCCACAGGCCGCCGACCCCGGTCGAAGCCGCGTTACCCGGTACGACCGGCCTGCGGCAGGCCTCGTCGAGCGGGTCGCCCGGCAATGGTGAGGACGCGGGCGTCCGTGCTGTCGCTGCCTGCAGGCCCAGCGCTTGCGGGCGCGTGTGATTGAAGTACGTGATCGCGGCCGCGGTGCAGAGGATCGCGAGAAGCGCCGCCCCGGCCACGATCTTCCACACCAGCCCGAAGGACACGCGTCCAATACGTCGCCGGAGGGCGCGGGGTTCCCGTCAGGGAACGGCGGGAGCGACCTCCGGTGCCGGTAGCGCGACCTCCTCGGTTAGCGAGCGCGTGCGCGCGGGAACGGCGACGAGAGCCATCAGCCCCGCCGCACCCACGACGGCAGTCGCGGCAAGGAACATCGCCCGGGCGCCGAACGCCTCGTAGACGAGTCCGCCTCCCAGCGAGCCGAGAATTGGGGCCACCCCGAACAGCACCGATTTCATCAGGGCCTGCCCGGTGGCGCGGAGGCGGGCAGGTACGAGATCGTTCGCGATCATCACCGCCGCAACGTAGGTGAGCGCAAAAGCGATACCGGCGACGAGCTTGAGCAGCGCCGCCGTCAAGGCCACGGAAACGAACGCCCACGCGATGAAGATCGCGAGGTAGATCCCGCATCCGATCGCGAAAAGAAGGCGGTGCCCAAACCGCCTGGTCAGGACCTGCATGTACGCCATCGTCGGAATCTCGGCGAAAGCCTGGAACGCGGCGGCTGCGCCGATGAGGAAGGCTCCGCCGCCGAGAAAGTCGATCTGCAGGGTGAGGAAATTTTGCGTCGCCGAGAGCGACGCGCCCAGTAGAAAGCAGCTGACGAGAAATCCGGCGAATGCGAGAGGAATCCTGGTCAGGGGTCGAGCCTGCGCAGACTCCGCGGGGCGTGGATCTTGCGGCATGGGCTTGAGCGTTCGCCACATCCACCTCCCGAGGAGCAGAGTCAGCGGAGCGTAGACGTACGGGATGAGGCGCAGCCCAAAGCCCTGAAAAAATGCGCCGGCCACCACAGATGATGCCGCCCAGCCGGCGCTCATCCGCAGCCGGATCCGCGCGTAGTCGGTGCGGCGAGCCTGGCGAAGCCGGCGCAGCGCGATCGGGTCGAGCAGTATGAATGGAGACCGCACCAAGGAGAGCACGATGACAATCAATCCGACGGACACGACTCCCGGCAGGTTGAGAAGCAGAGCGGCCACGGCGGCGCCCGCGCTCCCGACCACGACCATCCGCTCGGCGCTCCACCTGCGGTCGGCCAGGTACGCGCAGACGAGACCGATGGTGAACGAGCCTGACGCGGCGACGGCAAGCACGAGGCCGATGACCGACGCGCTGAGCCCGCGCTCGACAAGGAGGAGCGGTATGAACGGGAGCAACGTCGCATCGGCCACGCCGACCAACACGTATGTCCAGTTGAGGTGGCGAAGCGTTGCCGTGGAGTTTGCGACGGGTTGTGTCATGAAGCTCACACAGGGTGCCAAGAATGCCGCACAGAATGACGCATCAAGTCGACCTCAGATCAAAATTGCCACGGAGTCATCCGATGAATTCGATGTTGAGCGCGCCGCAATCACCATGCGGAGCACGAGTCCTTGATTCACTCGTCGACGCGCTGATGAAGCTGTTCAGCGAGCTCCTCGCCTCATCAGGCCGCGTTGATCGCCAACGAGTTCACGTCCTTGCTTATGGTGCCTATGCACGCCGGCCCCGCGACGGTGGGCACGCTCGGTCTTTTCGACTGGTACGCGGGCGGCGTCCTCAACGAGGCAGACATCGATTGGATGCAGCGGGCGGCCGATCGAGTCGGGCTCGCCATCGACAACGCCCAGGTTCGCAATCAGGCGATCGAGCGGCTGGCTCGCCTTACTTCATTGAGCGAGATCGCGCTCGCGGTGGCGTCGGCCCAGGACGTCCGCCAGACGCTGAAGCTGATCGTCGAACGCGTCATCGCCACCCTTCGAGTGGACGCCGCGGACATCTTGCTCGTCGATGAGAGCGACGGCTCTCTGTCCGTGGCCGCCGCGGCCGGGTTCAAGTCGAGGGTCGTTCCTGAGTTCAGGTTCGGGCTGCCGTCCGAAGCGGCCAAGCAAAGCATGCTCGAGGTCAAGCTCGCACTGGCAAGCCCGGTCGACTGGATGAGCCAGCCGATGCGCTCAGTGCTTGCCCTGGAGGGCCTGAAGGCGAACATCGCCTCGCCGCTCCGCGTCGCCGACAAGATCCTGGGCGTGCTCGAGGTCTTCAGTCGCGACGACACCAGCGCCGAGCGAGGACCCCGACCGCCTGAAGCAGGCGGTGCAGTACGTCATCGGCTTCTGCACGAGGACCGCCAGGGCCGGCGGCCGGATCTGGGTGGCGGCGACTGTCGAACGCGGGCATGTGTCCCTGACCATAGGGTCGAATTCGCTGTCCACGATCAACTTCGACGATTGGCTCTACGGCCGCTACGAACGGTACGAGCAGCGACCGAGCTCGGTAATCGGCGCCGGCCTCGGGCTGGCGATCGCGCGCGCGATCATCGAGCTTCACGGCGGTCAGATCCTCGCGGCTGAGAAAGGAGAGCAAACGTCGGAGTTCCTGATCGCTGTTCCGCAAGCGGGGTCGGACTAGCTCTCGATGTAGGCGGCCCCGACGTCCTTGGGAACGACCATCCGCCACGCGTCGACCACGAGCTCACGCATCTCGTCCGGTTCCAGCGCCGAGAGGCGTGCATGCACCCAGTGGTAGCGCATGTCTGACGCGCTCGGATACATGAACTTTTCCGGCGAGCCCCCAATCAACCATGCGCGTTCCTCTTTCGGAAAAGCGAAACCCATCACAGCATGGTCACGCGAAAACGAGAGGTAGACGATTCGCCCGACGCGAAACTTGACGCGGCCTCCGACGAGCACCTCGTAGCTGCGAGGCAGCTTCTTCACCACGGCACGTACGTCGTCTATCGTCACCATTCGTCAGGAGGCCTTGATGGGAAGGATCGTCGTCTTCACGAGTGTGACGCTCCACGGGGTCATACCAACCAGCAGGCGGCCGGCCGGGCGTAGGGCGCGATGGCCTGCTCGGCCACGGTGCCGTCGTTTGGGCCTTTTTTCATTTCGAAACCTCCGGCGCTCGGACTCTGCCGAGTGCGGCTGCGATTTTAAGCGTCAGCTTGACGCTCAAGTAGGTAACCTGTTAATAGAGGGTTGCAGTGCGAAATGGGGGACGGAAAGGAGGATCGAACGGAAAACAGGAACGCGAACTCAAGGCGGTTGGGGAGTGACCGCCGGGGAAACGAGCGCAGAGTAGACCTCAACAGGGGTCTTGACGTCCTGACTGGCGCCGATGAGGACGCCTTAAACGAGCGCAGAGAGGGACTGCGCCGGATTGAATATCGTCGTAGCCCGCTCGACCGTCGCGCCCCATACGCCCACGATTTGGACGACCCGCCCCGAACAAGGCGATTTCTTGATGCGTTTCACTCGCCCAACGCGACTTAGATCTGCCCAAGCGCAGCGGCCTGCCCATCGACCGTATCCACCACCAGGACGCCTCAACTGCGACCGCCGATGGTTGCTTAGACCAGTTACCCGGGCTCAGGTTCGAATGACTTTCGCCGGTCGCTCCTCTCGATAAGCGACCGCCAGCTCGGCGGCGATCTCAAAGTTCTCGCAGAACTTATCGTTGCTGGTTGCCTTGCGGACCTTCTGCACCCGCGCTTCGAGTTGACTCCAATAAATGTCGATTGCAAAGGCATCGAAGAGCAGATCCTCGGGTAGCAGTCCGTGAAGGGCGAGTGTGGAGATTTCCTCGAACACGTGCGCCATTGGGATCTCGTCATCCGGCTGTTGCGTTCCGCTGACAAGGCGCGAGAACGCGCTCGATATTGGCTCCTGGTGGAGTATCTGCATGATGCCGATGAAGGCGGGAACGTCTTCCCGGCGCGCGGTCCCGAATCGAGGGCGTGGCTTCTCGCTGAGTTTGTGAACTACCGGACCTGCCATGTCTTTCTCCTTGCGCGGTGGGTTGCGTCTCCGATCATAGGCCCGATGCGGTCCCTGACAGCGGAGAGCAAGGCGCCGTGAAACGCGATTCGCTTTGGCTGCCAGTTTCAGCCCTTTGCGAACGATCCCGACCGTCTTCAAAACCGTTTACGGGGGTGTTGAGGCGCCCTCGAGCGCTACGGCGACGGGGTGACCGTTGGGCTCGGGGTGGGCGCGCTGGTTTGCGCCGGTGGGAGGGCAACCCGCGGGGGTAGGACCGGGTCACCGTTGGCCTGGCGCTCATTTAGCGGGTATGCGTTGGGAATCGGCAAACCATCCGGATCATTGGGGACATCTATCACGATGTCAGTCTTCTCTGGGACGAGGGGGCGTCCATTCTGGTCATACAGCAGAACATCCTTAAGGGGCTTTCCGTCCTTTGAATAGGGATAGATATTGGTGACGCCGGGGAAGTAACCGGCCGAAGCCGCCGAAACATACGGATCAGGCGAATAGTCGTATGAATAGTCATTGTTACCAGTGCCCATGCTCGCCAGCACCGGCAACGCCAGCAATGCGATCGCGACGTTCACAGCGACCGCCGCCCCTCGCCAGCCTGGATTAGCCGGCGTGGTGCGCCGGCCCAGCCGCACTGAGATTCCGATGGCGACCACAGTAGCCACGATTTGGAGCAACCCACCGCTCGTGAAGGGGTTGGGTATCGGCCTGAGGTTGCTCCCATCTCTAAAGACGAAGGCGAGGAACAGCACAACCAGGTAGGCCCGCACGACCCACCATCCAGGGCGCAGCTCAGGGAGAAACGCGCGCAGATCGCCATCCGGCAGATGGGAGGAGACCGTCTTTAGCAGTGCCGCAGCTCGGTCGCGAAGCGGCCTGCGGCGGCCGATGTTGAAGACGTCATTTCCAGCGCCGTACGCCGACCGCAGCTCTGCGGCGTAATCCTCAGGCCTTCCAAGGCGTTCCTGCAGCGATACACCAGACTCGCCGGCGACCTCGGCCAGATGGTTCTCGAGATCCTCAAGCAGGCTTTCGCGCTGGGCTTCAGGGAGTGGCTCAAGCGCAGCCCGAACAGCGGAGGCATAGCTGACAACATCGTTGGCTTGACTGCTATCTGGCATTTGCTGTGCTCCTCCCATTGAGCAGGTGATCGAGAGCCCTGGTGAAGGAGCCCCACGTCTTCGTGGATTGGTCGAGGGCGCTGCGGCCGCGATCATTCAGTCCGTAGTACTTGCGGTGCGGCCCCTCGTCAGAGGGAACGACGTACGACTTAAGTGCGCCAGCCTCATACAACCGGCGCAGAGTTCCGTATACAGAGGCATCGCCAACGCCATCTAGTCCGCTTTCGCGTAAATGGCGGAGAACCTCATAGCCATAGCTGTCGTGGTCTGCAAGGACCGCCAAGACCGCGAGGTCTAGAACCCCCTTGAGGAGCTGGCTGGTATCGATCGGGTTTCCGTTCGAATTTGCCATACTGCGGTTAGAATGGTACTACGGATTGCGTAATAGTGCACCGGGGCAAAGGGACACATCCAAACGTGGGCACAAGGCACACACTGGCTGGAACGCTTAGAAAAGGAGACGGAGGAGGGCACTACTCTCCTCCGTCTCACGATGTGGTTTGGAGGCCTTCTGTAGCGGCGGCTACGCGCTCTTGGCGAAGTCGAATTGACTCTTCCAGACGAAGCAAGCATTCTTGGCCGTCTTACCGCAGACCCCTGACGTCTTCGAGGGGTCGGTCGCCTGCTGGACGACATAGATCGAGACGATCTTCAAGCTGGTGTCGCCGTTCTGGTCGAAGTCGTAGGTGCCGACCACGCCCTTGAAGCCTTTGATCTTGGCCATCTCGGCTCGGACCTGGTCCCGAGTCGGAACCGCACCGTTGACTGTCTTGACGGCGTTGCCGATGGCGGTCAGCAAGGCGTTCGCGGCGTCGTAACCCTGCATGGTGTAGCCGCCGAAGTCATTGGCTCCGGGGAAGGCCTTGCGGAAGTCGCTGATCGTCTGGGCAGCTCCCGGAATCTGCGTCGCGTCGGCGCCGGCGGTGGTGGCGTAGACGTTGACCTCGTTCCCGGCCGCCTGGTTGATGCAGTCAGTGGTCTCGATGCCGTCGCCACCCATGAAGGGGACGTCCCAACCGATGTCTTTCATCTGCTTGCGGGGCACGCACAGGTTCTGGTCGTCGGTCCCGCCAGCGTACACGCCCTTCGCGCTCCCGTTCTTGAATCCAAGGAGGATCGCCTTGAAGTCGCTCGTCTGATCCTTCTTATATGAGGAGTGCTTGACCACGGTGCCGCCGAGCTTCTTGAACTCCTGCTCGAAGGCTCCAGAGATCCCGACGCCGAACACAGTGCTGTCGTCGAGAATGCCGATCTTGGTCACGCTGAGCTGCTTGAACGCGTAGTCGGCCATCGCCGGTCCCTGGTAATCATCCGTCGTGACGACGCGCCAGTAGTTGTTGGCGTTGCCAGAGCGAAGAGCCTGGGGGTGGTAGTCGCACCCAGCGATGTCCTTGGTCAGGCAGGGATTGGTATTGGACGGACTGATCATCAGGAAATGCTTCGGGGCGGCGATCGGGATCTCCGCCTTAGCCACGGCTGAGTTGAATGGGCCCACCATGCCCAGGAACTTGTTGTCGTCAAGCATCTGGCGGACGTTGGCGACGCCGGCATCCTGGTTGTAGGCGCCCTGGCGGCAATCGTCGAACGGCTGGAACGCGATCGTGTAGCCCTCGACCCCGCCGGCCGCGTTCTTCTTGTCGACCGCGAACTTGATTCCGTTCTGGGTGGTGAGGCCGCCGCTGGTGCAGGCCGGCATATCGGAGCCGATCTTGATCGTGCCTTTGGCCGCGCCGCCACCACTGCCCGCCCCGCACGCAACCACAACCGATGTCGCCGCGATTACGACTGCGGCTCTCCACAAACTCGAAGACATGAACGAACTCCTAGTCAAAGCGGTGGGGTCGGGCAGCTCCGTCCTCTTCCCGACACAGGTCGGGGCGGGGGCACGCCGGCGGAGGCAAGAACCACACCCGTGCCTGTCGCACCGACAGCAAGACTAATGACTCTTTCGGTATATGTCAAGTACAACATAATTCCGGTGCGGTGGTCCGGCGCGAAGCCCGCCGTATAGTCGTGGGGCCGTAATGCCCACAGCTCGCCGCAGCCTACCCCCGAATTTACCGTTGGAAGGATGGCGGCCGGGACCGATTCCCCACCTCGCGTTTCCGGAACCGTGCCTGGATTTCGCCGACAGCGTCATCACCAGCCACGCACGAAAGGGCGGTCGCTTCGACCGCCTTCAAACCCGGGCATGGCGGCAGTGGTTTCTCGAACGATGGGGGTACTCCGCGCCTGCCGATCCATCGGCCAATGAGCTCCTCGACCTCATCGACCTCCGGACAACGCTCCGTTCCTACATGGAGCACCAGCGCCTGCCGCGAGGTCCCGCGGTTCACAGGCTGAACCGACTGCTTCGCGCGGCACAGCTCTACTGGCAGCTCGACAGCGGTTCCGATGACCGCCCGCAGAATCTGAGCGCCCACCTCAAACCGGCGAAGGCCGGCTGGAGCGCTGTGATGGCCGACATCGTCGTCTCGTACGCGCGCCTCGGCGAGCAGGGCCGCCTTGCGCGCGTGCGACGGTGCGCCAACAAGAACTGCGCGCTGATCTTCCTCGACGAGAGCGTCAACGGCACGCGGCGCTGGTGCGATCCCCGGCTATGCGGCAACCTGATCAAGGTCCGACAACATCGGGCGCACCGGCGTCGCGAGTGACGGACCTCCGTTCCGCCGACCGAGGCCTAACGCTGCAGCGGCTGTCCGGAAGGATCCTGAACCGGTCCGCCCTGGCGCGACAGTCGCTTTTGGAACGCGCCACAGCGGATGTGACCACCGCTGTTGGCCGCGTCGGCGGACTGCAGGCGCAGTATCCCAACGAACCGCACATTGGGCTCGCCGCGAGACTGGAGGGCTTCCAGCCCTCTCAGCTGAATGAAGCCCTCGACCGGGGAGACGTCATCCGGGCCACACTCATGCGCGGGACCATACATATCGTCACGCGAGAGCAGGCCGCCTTTGCACTGACCTCTACCGGCCTTATCCACCATCGGGCGTGGCACGAGCTCATCCGGTCGAAAAGAGTTCCAGTCGACGCAATGCGTGTGGCCGTAATCAAATGGTGCTCAGAACAACCTCGCACTCATCAGGAGATCATGGAATGGCTGCTACGGAGATTCCCCGAATTCCCTGAACCTGCCCACCAGATCTGGCGCGTAGTCAGCGCGACCGGAGATCTGATTCACGCAGCGCCGAGTGGCCACTTCGACAATTTCGAGCGGGCCCGCTACGCCGCCGCGGCTGCGAGCGTCAATCGCTGCGTCGACCTCGCCGGCGCGGATCAGGAGCTCGTCCTCTGCCACCTACGGGCCTTCGGGCCGGCGACGGTCCAGGACGTTGGGAAGTGGTCTGGCTTGAGCTTGTCACGGATCCGCGCCGCTCTTTCCAGGCTCGAGCTAGGGCCCCGCTTTCAGGATGAAGATGGAAACGAGCTGTTCATCGCCGACGAGATCCGCGTCGACGGCACCGAGCCGGCCGGTGCCCGCCTCCTCCCAGCGTGGGACAACGTGCTCATTGGATATTCAAGCCGAGCCAGGTTCCTCGATCGGAGCCTCACCCACGAGGTCGTGCATAGGAACGGAGACATTTTGCCGGTCGTTCTGCTCGACGGCCGGGTCGCCGCGACCTGGGGAGTCCTCCGCCGACCCGAACGATGGCAGTTTCGGATCAATCCACTTATCGGCTTGAGTCGGACCGCAATGGGCAAAGTCGAGGACGAGGCGGCGCGTGTTGCCGACAGCCTTTCGGTGGTCAGCGAGGTGCTGTGGCTGAATCCCTAAGGTCCTTGACGAAGCTGATGAGTCCTGGTGCTGCCTGATAGCCGAGGCTGGAGTTGATACGGAGGATGGCTGCGTTCTCGAGATCATTGTTGGTGTTGATCGAATTGATTCCGATCTCGATTGCCTGGCCGATCGTTTCCAGCTTGACCGCGCGCGCCACCCCCCGACCACGGAATTCTCGTCGGGTCGCCGTGTAGCCAGTCCACACGTCGCCGGCCGCCGGAAAAAGCAGGTAGGAGAAGGCGGCAAGCGTGTCATCGGACCAGGCCGTCCAGATCCGCTCTTCATAGACGCCCGGCTCCGACATCTTCGAGCGCCACTCTTCGAAGGTCGGGACTGATTCTGGAAACGAGGACGGGATGTCCGGAATCGTCTCCGCAGCAAGCGCGTACAGGTCACGCCGGGTGGCTTCGCTCACGGGCGTGCCGAGGGAGCGGAGCTCGATGCCGATTTTCGACATCGCCTCGCGGGCCCTGGCCCGGGCCGAGATCAGCTCGCCAGCCCGCGAAGTGAGATCAAGCGCCCAAGAGCGCGAGGTCCGATCAACGCTGTATCCGCAGGCTTTGAGCTCTCGGGGGTGGAACAGCTCGTCTTCACGGGCGACCGCCCGCGCAAGATCCGCACCCGACGCCTTGGCGGCCGCTTCCATCTCGGCCAGGATCCGCGCGAAGTCGGTGGCTGACTCCTCATCTGGAATCATGCGCACATTCACAGTCGCGACGTTGACCGGCCCCGCCGCCCAGTCCGCGGGGCGGGTCCAGAAGGCGATCCCGCACGTACGCCTGTCGTCGAGTATCAAAAACCTACCCTGGTTCTGTGGCCGATGCGCCTCCTGCTTCCAACGGGCGCGGAGCACGTCGGGGTCCACCGTCTCGTCGGGATGGATACTGGCTATCACTCGCGCGTAATCGCGTTCATCGCCAACTCCGGCTGGCCGCAACCTCATCACTCGGTCAGGATACGCGATATGACGTTATTGACATATGTCGTCCTTCATTTGAATTTCCGCGCTTCTTCCGGAATCACTTCCGTTTGTTAACCTTCGTCCGCGATGCCGACCAGCCTGGGTTACGCGATCCTGGCCCTGGTCGCGTCCAGGCCGCAGAGCGGCTATGACATCGCCCGCCAGATGAAATCCCCACTCGGCTATTTCTGGCAGGCCAAGCACAGCCAGATCTACCCCGAACTCGCGAGGATGCAGAAGAGCGGTCTCGTGGCGTTCACCGAGGTCGAACAGAAGACACGCCCCGCCCGTAAGGTCTATTCGGTCACCGATGCCGGCAAGACGGCGCTCGCCGAATGGATCGCAGCCCCGCCTCAGGAGCGCCCAGCCAATGACGAGATCGTCGTCAAGGCGTACTCCCTCGCCCGCATCTCACCCGCCCGTTCGGCTGCGCTCGTGCGCGAGCAGATGCGCGCGCACGATGAACGGCTTGGCCTGCTCGAGCAGCGAGCCGCGGCGATCGAAGCTCGCCGGCAGTCTCGCGGGACAAGGACCGGCAGCAGGTTCGGCGATTACGCTGCGCTTCGGCACGCCATAGGTGTCGAGAGGGAGTACCTGGCCTGGTGCCGGTGGCTGATCTCCGAGATCACCCGCGTCGCACGCAAGAGTCGAACCAAGCGCTAACCCGGCGAAACCGCAAAGCGCCCAATCGTCCGCACAGTTTCTGAGCCTGGCCCATCCAGGTCGATCGCCCAGTCGAGCGCGGTCGCGCCGAACGAATCCACGGCGCAAACGTCGGCGCCGGCCTCGAGAAGTCGACGCACACTCTCATCGCCGTGCGCCGCAACCGCGCTGTGCAAGGGCGTGATCGGTGCGTTTCGAGGATTGACCTCGGCTCCCGCGTCCAGCAAGACGGCCAGTAGCTGGGCGCTGCCGCTCACGACGGCGAAGTGAAGCAGCGGCAGACCATGCACGCCGCGCGCGTCGCGACGGCTGTCTTCGAATCGAGCCATCATGAGCCTGACATCACCCAAAGCGCAGGCCGTGAACAGGTCGATCGAGGCCCCCGCTTCGATGCAACGCCAGGCGAGGCCTTGGTTGCCGACATGGCTTGCGGCCTCGATGGCCGCCTCGCCCCAGCTTGACCTGGAATGCACGAGGGTCGGCTGCGCTGCCAGCATTCGACACGCCACCTTCGGCCGGACGTGGGCAGCGGCTACAAAAGCGTCGACCGCGTAGCCATCGACGGCTCGATGGCGGCGCGCGGGCACACCCGCAGCGTTCCTCAACTAAACCTTAGACAGGATGAGAGAAAGCTCCAGCGTGCACGGCGGGTCTATGCCGATGAATCCCTCGGGTCCCTCGATCACGCCTAGCCCATAGTCGTTGGCGTCCACCGGCGCGCTCCCCGCCGCGAATACCCGCCGACGCACCGCTTGGAAGACCGAGCCGCGGCGGCACCGTCAGCGCGACCGCGAGATAGCCGATGACGGCCAAGAGGCCCAGAGCAGCGCCCGCCGCCGCGATGATCCTCCACCTTGGTCCACTCTCGCGCTGCCTACCCCCTCTGCGTGCGCATTCGACGGCAACCCATTCATGCGTGGCTGCCGTGCGTAGTAGCGGAGGGGCTGGGCCGCAGCACTGCCACCAGATCCGGCAGGTGCATGCGGTAGTGCGCGTAGCTGTTGTTGGGGAGGATACCGGCCAGGGATCGGCCTCCCGCCAACTCAAAGCGCGTCTCGTCCGCAAAGGCATCCTCAGGCACCTCGAGCACTTCACAAATGAGCGCCGTAAACGCGGAGCTCTCCTCCTCGAGAAGCTCCTCAAGGTTCTGCTCTCGCCAGTGCTCGACAACTATCTCGTTGTACTCGTCCGTCGTCGCATCTTCCGGCGCCTTGTACTCGGGACCACTGCGATCCTTGCCGCGGATGGCGGCAAGCTGGTCGGAGATCGATCGCGTGTAGCCGGCGAAGTGCGCAAGGACGTCACCGCACGACCACGCCTGGATCGTCCTGGGCTTCAACAACGCTGCCGGCGACGCGTCGCGGAGGAGCCATCTCAACTTCGAACTCGTGCCTGGTCACCACGACCCCCGATTCACCAATCTGGCATTCGTAATGTATCACAGCCCATTTTGGGCATTACACCTGTCGCCGGGTCTGCGTTCCCCCGCTTACTCTTCGCGCAGCGCGTCCAGCACCGTGCCGGCATACACTCCGGCCACCGGCACGGCGGCCGCGATCAACGTGCTTCCGATCACCGATGCCATCCCTGCAGCGATGGCGAGGCCGGCCGCCTCAATGCCCGCGCCGGTCGCGGCCGTTGCGGCTAGCATGGCTCCCGCCATCAGGATCGCGGCGCAGACACCAATCCCTAAAGCCTGTGCGGCGATCAGGGTTCGCACGTCGGCACGTGACCATCCGAGAGCACGCAGCATTGCGAGGTGCGGCCGGCGTTCCAGGTAGCTGAGGCTGAAGATCTGCCCCCCTCCGAGGGACGCGATCAGCACCGTCATCCCAGCCAGGACGAAATGGAATGGCCTGACCCTTCCGGCCAGATCCGTCCCCAGCACCGTGGCATCCAGCTCGCCTCGGAATGCAACGACGATGAGGATCAACGTCGCGAGGACCGCGGCGCTCAACCCGATGATCGCGGCCGCGGCAAAAGCCTCGACCTTCCACGTTCGCACCATGTCGGCGAGGCCAAGTGCTGCGACAGACCGAATCGGTCGGCTGCTCCGTCGCCGCGACGGTCGCGCGATCCTGGAAATCGTCGTGCTCCGTGAGGTGGCCAGGGCGGCGGGGAGGGCTGCCACGACTCCGATTCCGAGCGCGAGCGGGACCGCCGAGATGAGGGCAAGACCGATGACGCCTTGCGGCAGCCACGCGGCGGCGGCGAAAGAGACCACGATCGTCAGCAATCCGACCCCGATCCCAAGGAGTGCAGTCTCGGCCACCACCAACCCGCCGATCCGCCAGGTCGGCCATCCCAGCGCGCGCAGGACACCGAACTCCGCGTGGCGTCTGCGGGCCGCGATGTAGGTCGTCGTCCCGACCAAGACCGCAGCCGCCAGGAGCGCGAGGGCGAAGAGGGCAAGGTTCTGCAGGCTGACCGCGTTCGTGAAACGGATCGCGACGCCCTTGACCGACCAGCCCTCCATTACGTGCATCGGCGGCCGCCCAAAGCGGCCGGCAGGCAGGTCCACCGTGATCGGCTTCGTCGACGAGCCCTTGACGACGTCGACAGCCAAGCCCGTCGCTTCTCTGATCTCCGCCGCCACGCGCGCGAGCTTGCGCTCGGACGACGGCGCCGGGCCGTCAAGACCCGAGATGCGAACCCGGATCGCGCTGATGAAGGACTTTCCCGCCCCGCCGCTGAAACGCGATGGATCCGCCAGCCATGCGGCGCTGTCGAGGGTCGTCAAGATCACGGGAGGGGTATTCAGGTATCCGGCCAGAGAGCGATTCGGGAGCAACTCGCGGCCGTCAGCCAGTTTCGCCCGGGGAACTGCGTAGGCCTCGAGGCCGGCACCTCCCGCCAGCTGATTGAAACCGGGCAGGCACTCGGGGTTGTACGTGCCCACCGGGCTCCAGTAGCGATCGCCGGCCGTTCCCGTGTAGCCATGCTGCCTGATCTGTCGAAACCAGCTGTCTTGCAGCTCAGGCGGGCGGGCGAGCATCTCACCCGCCCCGAAGAGCTGGAAGTTGGCTCTCTGAAGGACTGCCTGGTCGGCTGAACGGGACGCTGCGACCAGCGACCCACCGCCTTCCTCTTGCGTATACGCCACGTCGCCCGCCGACCAGAGCGGCCATTCATCGACCTCCTGCCCGACCTGCGCGAGGTACTGGTGGTATAGGGAATCGACGGTTTGATCGACTCGACCGCTGTGGGTCCAGCCGGCGACGCGCTCAGGGTCTGTGCCCCGCACGATCGGCTTTGGATCCGCCGCCTGGTCAAGGGTTGCCGTCATGGTGGCGTCGATGAAAGAGCGGTCACTGACCAACGCGGGTAGGACCGTTCCGGGAGGATCGCGATCGGGCGCCGCTTGCGGAACGTCACGTACATCGAGATAGCGGCCACCGACGAGGCAGCGGTCCAGCCCGGCGAGCTTCGCCTCTGCGATGGGATCGATTCCGGCGACGAGAACTGGCTGCAGCATCTCCAGCCCGTATCCAGGCGGGTCTTCGGCGGGTCCGCACGTATCGCCAAAGCACTGATTGGGCGCCCAACAGGAAACCTCGTCACCGGTGACCGCCGTCGAAGCACAGGTCATGTGGATACCGTCCGCGGTCAGCTCGCCGCGAAGGGTCCGTGGATTGACCTTGAACCAGCCCGTGGAGGAGACCACCAGGTAATGGACCTGGATCGGGTACGTCGAAGCGCCCGCGTCGGCTGTCTCTCGGACAGAGATCCTGTAAACCTGCACCGGGTCTCCAACCTTCGGACGGGGGAGGACGACACCGATCCCCTGCAGCCTCCAGAACGCGTATCCGGAGATCGCGATCGGCGCCGCCACATCGACGGACGGCAGCTGCCTGATGGCGGCCAGCTGAGCCACCGTGATGCCTCCTCCTCCCAGCGCGCTGACGTAGTTCGGTCTGACGAGGCCCTGGGCGCCCTCGATCTCTGTCAGCGAATCGGGTGGACGGATCAGCAGGTCGTATGGCGTATCCCAGGTGGATGCAATGTCGCCGTGAAGCACCGCGGCTGCCGTTTGGGAGGTACTGGCGAGGAGGCTGAAGCCGACCGTCGCGATCAGCATCCCGAATCCGGTGACGAGCGCTGAGAGGCGTCGTGCAAGCAGGCTTCGAGCGGCCAGCCAAACCATTTCGTTACTCGACGAGCCGACCGCCGGCGAGACGGAGGACGCGGTCGGTGGACGCGGCGACGGCCAAGTCATGCGTGGCGAGCACGAGCGTGAGATCGAGGCTTCCCCGGAGGAAGTCGAGGACGCCGAGCAGCCCTTCAGTCGTTTCGGCGTCCAGATTGCCCGTCGGCTCGTCTGCCATCAAAAGCCGCGGCCGCCCCACCAGCGCGCGTGCGAGCGAAACCCTCTGGCGCTCGCCGCCGGACAGTCTGTCGGGCGTGTGATCTATGCGATCTCCCAGGCCGACCGCGTCAAGCAGGTCGCGCGCCTCCCTCGTCAGCTCATGACGGTGGCCCCATGGCAGCCTGGCCACGACGACGTTCTCCAGAGCCGTCAGGCCGGGTAGCAGGTGAGCCTCCTGGAATACGTAACCGACGGTCGTGGCCCGGAAATGGGTGAGCTCGGACTCCGACATCTCCCAAAGCCGCTGGCCAAAGACCGAGATTCGTCCCGACGTTGGCCTGTCTAGACCCGCGATCAGGTGCAGCAGCGTGCTCTTGCCCGATCCCGACGGACCGACCACGGCGACGCCTTCGCCACTACCAACCTCGAGATCGACCGATGCAAGGGCGACAACCTCGGTGCCGCCGACCGAGTAGATGCGCGAGATCGAGTCGACGGCGATACCGTCAGCAGGCAACTCGCACCAGTCTCCGCAAAGCGCGTGCGCGACGCATCAAGTCGCGGCCATCACGTACACACCTGACATACGGCTCCCGATGCAAAGCCGTTCCGGCCGGGAACGGCACTCAGCTGGTCGGTGTATCAAAGGGGTGGCGCGGTACATGCTCGTGGCCAACCAGACCATCCAGAGTCCGGAGCTGCGCGACGCAGCCCTGCGCTTGCAGGCCGCTGATGAACACGCCGAGCTCACTGTCGTCGTGCCGGCAACCAGGATCGTACGAGGCTTGACGTGGGACGAGATCGAAGCGAAAGCTGTCGCCCGAGCGCGACTGGAAGCGGGGATCGAGTTCCTGCGGGCGGCTGGATGTTGCGTTGTGGATGGATTCGTTGGGGATGAGGATCCTGTGCTCGCAATCGAAGACGAGCTGCGCCGCAGGCGCTACGCCGGGATCGTCGTCTCGACGCTCCCACCAGGGGTCTCCCGCTGGCTCAAGCTCGACGTGGTGAGCCGGGTCAAGCGCCGAGTGCGCGCTGACCGGTTGGTGGTTCACGTCGTTGGCACGACGTCGAACGTCGGGCCGCTGGCGGATAACGCGACACGAGTCACTTGATCCTGGCCGCTTCGGCCACGAATCCGGATAGTAGCTGCGCCACGCGATCTGGCTGGTCTTCTTGGGGGTGATGGCGCGCGTCGGGGATTTCGGCCATTCGAGAACCGCGAATCGTGGAGGCCAGCAGCCGCACGGACTCGAGGATCGCCGCGTCGTCCGCAGCCCCGACCAGGATTAGCACCGGAAGGGAGATACGCGCGATGTCGGAAATCTCGAAATCTGGCACCGTCCCGAGCTTCACTGCCTGGTACGAACGGGGATCGGCAATGGTCTCCAGGGTCCGCTGCGCCTGCTCCTCTGAGCCAAGCCAGAGAACGCGTGCGGCTTCCAGCGCTGCTGCGGTGTCGCCGTCGGCGCGCGCCGATCGCCACTGCGTCATGAGTCGCACGCTCTCTTTGGGCGTGGTCTCCAAGGTCATTCCGGGGCCGATCAGCGTGAGGGACCTCACCACGTCCCGCTGGAAGATGGCTGCAGCCATCGCAACGTCAGCTCCCATCGAGTTGCCGACCAAATGCGCGCTACTCAAGCCGGCCCTCGCCATGACGGTCAGGAGGTCCGCCAGCTGGTCGTAGCCGGCTTCGGCGGCAGGCGATTTGCCAAAGCCACGCGAATCGAACCTGACCAGCTGATATCCCGCCCCCATCCTCTGGACGAGCGGTTGCCATGACCGTGAATCCGTGAGCGCCGAGTGCAGAAGCAAGATGGGCTCGCCGCTGCCGCGGCTCTCGAACCACAGGTCATCAGTACTCATCGGCACTCCTCGGCAAGTCCGCCGCGCTTGACGTGGCGGCTGGGTGCCTAGCTTATATGTCACGTCCGACATAACACATATCGATTGACCGCCGAGCGCAACCAGAACTATCGGTGAATCAGCGTGATGCACCCCCCAGTTGAATCGCAGGGCGGACACAGAGACATTTCAGTGGCCAGACCCTGCGATGTCGATGATGGAACACAGGCGATGTCATTACCAAATTCGCGTCAGTGCTGCGTGATGTACGCGTCATGCCAGAAGAGGCTGCCTGGCAAGTACTGGTCATCGCCCGCAGTGATCGTGAGCCCGCGCACGTAGGCCTTGGCGGGGATGGATGGGAATCGAACCCACCCAGGACGCCTCCACAGCGCCCGCAAACCGTTTGAAGACCGCGTTTCAAAAGTCCGTGGATGTCCGCCAACATCCGCTCAAGATCGAACTCAGCAGTTCTCAGTCCACAGACGCTGCGATTGTGCACCGGCGTGTGCGAAGTTGGCTGTCATCTTGGCTGTCATCGGAAGGCTAGAAAACTTTGGGGCCCGCAATCCCATCGTTCGACTCCCCGCGCGAGCAGGAGTACGCGAGCGCGAAAAGCATCGGCGGCCGAAATCCTAACGGTCAGGCGGCCCTACTCCGAGTAGCCTGCCCGCCGACGAATATGTGACCCCCACAGGCAACAATCTTTCTGGCGAGTCCTGAATCGACCTCTACAGAGGAGACGGTGCTCCGGCGACCGTTGCTTGTTGGTCACTTGTCTATAAGAGGAGGCGCTTGCCGTCGCGGCTTCAGCGGCTCGGCTTGGCCCAGACGCCGCGATCCTGCAGGAGCTTGATCTGAACGTCGATCACCTTTGTCTTGTACTCGGCGTGCTTCATCGGCTCTCGGTCCAGGTACAGGTTCTTGGGATATATCGGCTGCTCGTAAAGCAGCTGGTACAGCTCTGTGCGCAGGTCCTTCAGCCAGTTGTCCCACTGGGCGCGAGCGCGGTGGTCGCGGAGCGCTTCGATATCGATTACGCCCGACACATAAGTGGAACCCCCGCCGTACTCCTGTTTGCCCACGATCCTGCCCTTGTAATCGATTACGTACGAGCGGCCGCCGAAAGTATCGATGGGCGTCGTCTCGTCGGCAAATAGGTAATAGGTCCCCATGTTGGGCGCCACCACGTACATGTTGTTATCGAGCGCCCGCGCCCGGCTTTGGATCTCGAACATCTCATTGCCGGTGGCAGGGTGTGGATAGGAAGCTCGGTAAACGACTTCGGCGCCATTCAACGCCAGCGCCCGCGCGTTTTCCGGATAGGACCCCTCGTTGGCCATCATGATCCCGAGCCGGCCGATCTCGGTCTCCGCAACCGGCCAGAAGGAATCAAGGTTGCGTCCGTACTTCTCGATCCACCAGTCATAGATGTCATGCGGGCAGACGGAATGCTCTACCGGAAACAACGGTGAGACCTTGTAGTGCTGAAGGATCACTTCGCCGGCCGGGTCGATGATGAAGCCGACGTTGAAGAAGCGGTCCTTCACGTCCGGATGACGGGCCTTGGCTTGCGCGATCACGAAGGTGTCGTATTGCCGAGCCAGCATGCCCAGCGCCTCGGTCTCGTCGCCTGGGATGTCAATCGCGCAGTTGCGCGCGAACTCGACGTGGTCGAGGTCGAGGACCTCGTCGTTGAACGCTTG
>WNGD01005423.1_pt1 | contig 23158 bp, 19 predicted proteins | sample 5400671 | NCBI WGS metagenome assembly WNGD01 (sample SAMN13153369, study PRJNA577476) | soil metagenome | isolation source: 40 cm soil or saprolite under grassland replicate 2 | place: USA:California | collected 2016-06-15
TGCCTGAAACGATGAGTGTATTACAGGCCATCCTGAACTCCGCTGATCTTTCCCCTGGCGAGAAATTTCCTGGTGAGTGAAAAGAAAATAGAGCGGAAATAGAGCGGAAATAGAGCCTCTTATGCTAAGCTCCACTGAGAAGGTGTAGGTATCCGCGAAACACGGAAAGGCACGGAAATGGTACCTCTTGTTCAAATGCTCTACCACAACATCCGGGCAACCAGGCAATGAGCAGCAGTGACACATTCTCCATCATTGTCTAGTTCTGGCATGATCCACTGACGAACACGACGCAGTTGAAGGTGATACGAGTTGATACAAGTAAAGAAGTACAGTTGAACGACGACAACTTTCTTCTGCGTATTTCACGAGATAAGGATACAGCGGTAGAGCGCTGCTTGATACGTCACATGCCCAGTGGCCGAGAAGCCTACGTGCAAGGGGGATCGAACCTGCGAGCCTTCATCAAAGATTGTGTATTAAAAAGCGACAACGGAGATTGACGTTTTGAACGGAGGACATCTCTCATGCCAGTCAATCCAACTTATCCTGGCGTCTATGTACAGGAAATCCCCAGTGGCGTGCGCACTATTACAGGCGTTGCCACCTCAATCACCGCGTTTATCGGGAGTGCGCCTCGTGGTGCAGTAGATGAGCCTACCATTATCACCAGCTATGCCGATTTTGAGCGCAATTTTGGGGGGCTAGATGTCCTTCACCCGATGAGCTATGCGGTCCAAGACTTCTATCTGAATGGTGGAAGTCAGGCAGTGATTGTGCGTCTCTTCAATGATACAAAGGATGATAACACGAAGATTGCAGCAACTTGGAAGCAAACAATAGCGGGTCTTCATGTACAAGCGGCTTCCCCTGGCGTGTGGGGCAACAATCTAAAATTGACCATTGATAACAATGTTGCCTCTGATGCTCCCGCTAATGCCTTCAATCTCCTGATTCAGGAAAAGGTGAAAGGGATTGTCGTACGTACAGAGCAATTTCGTACCTTAACCATCGATGGTCCAAGACGCATCGACAAAGTACTCAAAGCACAATCTCAGCTTCTGCGCTGGGACGATAGCAACCCACTTCCCTCTTCGGACATTGCAACAGCGTTCACTACTGCCCTGGCTCCTGTCGTGACCGCGCAGACAAATCTCAAAACGGCACAAGATGCGCTCACAGCAGCACAGCAAGCGAGCCCACAGGACCCTGCCGCTATTACTGCTGCACAGACAGCCGTTAACACAGCACAAACGGCTGTCAACAATGCAGTGACAACGCTCAACACTCCTTCAGGCCACACAGCAGCGACCGGTGGCCCCCCACTTCCACTCAAAGTCTCAACGTTCCTACCCACAGACGGTGAAGTGAATAAGGAAGGCGTCTTCCAACTAGAAAAGGTTGATTTGTTCAATATTCTTTGTGTGCCACCGTATAAAAACCTTGATAACGATGGTGGAGATATTGATACTACTGCGGCACTCCTCTCGCCACTAGCAGAATATTGTCAGCGTCGACGCGCTATGTTACTCATTGATGCACCTAGCGATTGGACAAGTCCAGCTACAGCCATCGCGGGTTTGCCCAATATCATCTCTGCTATTGGAGGTAGCAGCCTCGCGAAGAACGTTGTGTTGCACTTCCCACGCATCCAAAAAGCGGATGTTCTCAATGATGGTCGTATAGAAACATTTACTCCATCTGGCGCAATGGCGGGCATCTTCGCCCGTACCGATACACAGCGCGGTGTCTGGAAGGCTCCAGCTGGGCTTGAGGCAAGCATTGTGGGCATCGCCGGCGTGAGCGTTCCCTTGACTGATAATGAAAATGGACGGCTCAACCCACTTGCAATCAACTGTTTGCGTACCTTCCCTGCCTCTGGTACTGTCGCCTGGGGTGCTCGTACCTTGCAGGGTGATGATCGACTTGCCTCAGAGTGGAAATATATTCCGGTGCGGCGCACTGCCCTTTATATTGAGGAGAGTCTTTATCGTGGGTTGCAGTGGGTGGTGTTTGAGCCGAACGCTGAGCCCCTGTGGGCACAGATTCGCTTGAATGTGGGCGCGTTTATGCATAACTTATTCGTTAAGGGTGCGTTCCAAGGTCAGACGCCACGTGATGCTTACTTTGTCAAATGCGACAAGGAGACGACGACACAGAATGATATTGACCTGGGCATTGTGAATATCGTTGTTGGCTTCGCACCGCTCAAACCTGCGGAATTTGTCATCATCTCGCTCCAGCAGATCGCTGGTCAGATACTGGTCTAAGGGGGCTTTTTTATGGCACAGTTTACTGTTAACGCACAACGCTTTGACCCATACAAGAACTTTAAGTTCCGCGTCAAGTGGGACGGCAAGTATGTTGCTGGCGTCAGCAAGGTGGGTATGTTGAAGCGCACTACTGAAGTGGTCAAACACCGTGATGGTGGTGATCCGAGTAGCAGCCGCAAGTCCCCCGGTCGCACCGAGTATGATGCAATCACGCTTGAGCGCGGTGTGACACACGACACCGAGTTTGAGGACTGGGCCTCAAAAGTCTGGCACTTTCAAAACAACCTGGGACAAGAAAACTCGCTCAAGGATTTCCGCAAGGACATCATTATTGAGGTGTACAACGAAGCCGGTCAGGTTGCTATTGCCTACAAGGTCTATCGCTGTTGGGTCTCCGAGTATCAGGCTCTACCAGATCTCGATGCCAATGCTAATGCCGTCGCTATCCAGCATATCAAGCTGGAGAACGAGGGTTGGGAGCGCGACCTCGAAGTACCGGAACCAAGTGAACCAACCTTAGCACAATAGCGTGAATAGCTATGCGTTGTTTAACTGATCAGGAGATTATTGCTACCTGGGAGAAAGGGCTGCGACAGCATCCGTTAGAGCGTGCTCTAACACTGCTTGCGGCAGCTCTGCCAGGAGTGGCACGCGGCGATCTGCTCAACCTGAGCATCGGGCAACGTGATGGGTATCTACTCCTGTTGCGCGAACGTACCTTCGGTTCGCAGTTTGTCGGGTTCGCCGAGTGCCACTTCTGCCAGGAACGATTGGAGCTCAGTTTTGACATCGACACTGTGTGGGTGGGTACCGCTCCCTCAGAAAGCGTAGGGCAGACATACCACCATCGCATTGAAGACTATGAGCTACTAGTACGCTTGCCAACCAGCGTTGATCTCCTAATAATCGCCGCAAGTAGCAATGTAGAAGCGGCGCGAGTGCTCTTGCTACAACGCTGCATTCTACAAGCAACGTGCGCGAGCAACGCTGTTCAGGCGACAGCATTGCCAGATAGCGTCATACATATCCTTGGAGAGAAGCTTCTTGGCAGCGACCCGCAGGCCGAGGTACTGATCGACCTGAGTTGTCCAAGATGTGGGCAGCATTGGTCTGCTGTGTTTGATGTCGTCGCGTTTCTCTGGTCCGAGATACAGGCGCACACGAAACGCTTATTGCGCGAGGTCCATACCTTAGCCCAGGCTTATGGTTGGAGTGAGAGCGATATTCTCGCGCTCAGTCGTACAAGGCGACAATTTTATCTGGAGATGGTGTCCTGACTTATGACAGACTTTTTCAGCAGACTTGCAGAACGAGCCCTTGGTCTCGCTGCGACTATACAACCTATGGTTGCCCCACTATACGCACCTGAACCACAGCAGGTCGAGGACAGTATACTCGAAATGCTGGCTGATGAGACGCAAGAGGTGCGGAGTACACTGCCCACTACATCTCTGCCTACAATGCAGCATACTCAATTATCTGCTTCTCTAGCTGAAGCGCCGCATGCACAATCATCTATCTCTCCACATGACATTGCCACAAAATCAGCGCAAGCAGGCACGAAGCCTTTACCAATGCATGCTCCACTCATGCTAGAAAAAGAAACACAGACTATGCTACAGCCCTATCCGGAGCTACAACGCGCCGCGCAAACTCATGCCGCTATCACAGAACAGCACACACACACGACGACACAAAATGTACACAATAACACGCAGACAACAGCCTATATCAGTGCGCAAAATGTACTACAAGCAATTGAACAGCACCAGGAAGTAGAGGTCCATGCTCCATCTCAATCCAAACAGAGTGAGCGGTATCTAGCCACGGCAGAACCTATCCAAACTAGTGACAAGAGAGAAGCACTGGCACCTGGCACGCATACCATACAGGAGCGACAAGAAACTGTTGACAATGGAGCAAGCGGCAGTATCTATGCTGCTAGCAGGCAGTTCGAACCCTATGACCAGCATATACACAGAATGGAGGAAGCACAAGTTACGCCTACAATACAGGTCACGATAGGGCGCATTGAGGTACGGGCGACAACAACGCCTGCACAAAGTACCCAGCCGCAACGACAGCAAGTAGCATCACCCGTGATGAGCCTGGATGATTATCTACGCCAACGGGCAAAAGGAGAACGCTGATGAGCAATTTCCTCGCCATTGCCACAGTGACCGCGACACTGAGCCAACTGATACAGGATACTGTAGAGGTGGATGTGCCAGGGGCCGGTGTGAGCACGGTACGCCCGGACATCGCTGGGAACAATAACAGCCAGGCCAATGTCAATATCTTTTTATATCAGGTGACAACGAACAGTGCCTTTCGCAATGTAGACCTGCCTACACGCAGTAGCGATGGCTCATTAGTGCAGCGTCCCAAAGTGGCCCTTGATCTCCATTACCTGTTCTCCTTTTATGGAGATGAAGGGAAGTTCGTACCACAACAGCTCTTAGGCAGCGTTGTACGCACCTTACATGCAGTGCCACAACTACCGCGTACACGCATCGCACAAAAGATCAACGACCTGAATTTTCTGACCGGCGTGGGACTTGACCAGGACCCTGAGTTAGTCAAGTTTACGCCTCTTCCGCTCTCCTTAGAGGAGCTATCTAAGCTCTGGTCCATTCTGATACAGACGCCTTATGCTCTTTCAATCGTGTATATCGCAACGGTGGTGATGATTGAGAGCGAAGACACACCACAACGAGCATTGCCTGTCAAGAAGCCATTGATTACCGTGATGCCCTTCCGTAACCCTACAATTGAGCAACTGCTCTCACAGAAGCCAGGGGACAAGTTTCCTGCTCCCAATCAGCCTATTGTGGTAGGTGACACACTTGTACTACAAGGCAAACAGTTTCTGGGTGATGCCGGCATCAATACCTTTATTCGCATCGCAGGAGAACTCGTCGCGCCACTAGCCCAGGATGCCAGCAACACGCAATTGAGCGTCGTTGTTCCCCCTACAGCAGTAGCAGGCGTCCAGGGTATACAAGTTGTGCAGCAATTGAAACTCGGCGAACCGCCAACGCCGCACTCAAGTTTCGAGTCAAACATCATGCCGTTCGTGGTACGTCCAGTCATCACCAAAATCACGCCTGCGGGTTTAGTCGCCGATGCACAAAATCTCTTCTCAGGCAATATTACCATTGATGTCTCACCAAACCTGGCAGCGGGTCAACGCATCTTGCTACTGCTCAACGAAAAGAACAATCCTGCCGCACCCACGTCATATTCATTTATCATCAACTCGTTGGCCGCTGACAAGACTGGCCCATCGGTCATAATTCCGATTACGAAAGTCAAAGGTGCAATCTACAATGTACGCATTCAAGTAGACGGCGCGGAAAGTGTCCTGGGCGATGATCCAGCATTGAATGCCGTCACAATAGCATGATGAGAACCTGGGAACAGGTACGAGGAAACGAACCTATCCATGACTGATACAGAGGCAAACAACTGGTCTGAGTTCAATCAACGCTATCTCGCGGAGGCGATAGCCTGGTTACGTCTGCGCCTGGAGCGTCTCATACAGCGCAACCAGCAACCATCAGTCGCGCCATTGCCGCCAGCACAGCCACAACAGAAGCATAGCTTCTTTGGATGGGGGGAGGACGAACAGACTCCCCTACTTAAGAAAGACCCCACGAAGGTGACGCTAGATGAGCAAATAGCGCATCACGCCAAAGCAATGACAGAAGCTGAGTCACAAGACGAGCCACCCGCGCTGGTCACGCTAGGTAAACGGCTTGGACTCTCACGTTTCGAGCGAGAGGTTTTGCTCCTCTGCACGGCGATGGAACTTGATACTCATATTGCCAGTCTGTGTGCTCGTGCTCAGGATGATAACAATCGACCCTATCCCACCTTTGCTCTTGCCCTCGCGTTGTTTGATAACCAGAGTTGGGATGTTGTGTCACCGGAACGCCCTTTGCGCTACTGGCGGCTGATAGAGATCAACCAACCTAACGCGCAACCTTTGACCACCAGTGCCCTGCGTGCTGATGAGCGCATTGTGAACTACATCAAGGGCCTGGATTATCTTGATGACAGGTTAACGACACTCGTCGTTCCATTAGAAGCTGACGCCGAACAGAAGAATCCACCAGCATCACAACAGAGCCTAGTCACAACCATTATTCAGCAACTGCAACGCTCACCATCCGTGCTGCCAGTGCTACAACTGGTTGGCCCCGATGCACTGAGCAAGCAACTGATCGCCAATCACGCAGCAGCAACCTTACAACGTCATCTCTACCGTATTCCCGCCGATATGATCCCCACGCAGGCTACCGACCTGGAGACACTGGCACGGCTCTGGCATCGTGAGAGTCTATTGCTCCCCATCGCCCTGTACCTGGACATGCAGGAGAGTGATAGTAGCACAGGTGAGGGACACATCCACCCAATCAGCCGTTTTCTCGCTCGTAGCGAAGGCATCTTTTTCCTCGGCGTACGTGAAACATGGCCCAGAGTGGGACGCATCTATGCCGCGCTAGATGTTGACAAGCCTACGCGGAACGAGCAACGCGACGCATGGCAAGATGCTTTAGGGAATGCGGCTGGCAACAATCCCGCGCTCTTATCAGGTCAATTCAGCCTAAATCTACCCACCATCTATCGCATTGCGCAAGATGAACTCGATACGCATGGTGAGGATGATTCCAGGGTGCTTGCAGACTGCCTGTGGGATGCTTGCCGCATGCTTGTGCGCCCTCGTCTTGATGTGCTGGCGCAGCGCCTTGACCTCAAAGCAACATGGAATGACCTTGTTTTACCCAAAGAAGAGAAGGACATGCTGCAGCAGCTTGCCGACCAGGTGGGGCAACGCAGCACCGTCTATGGAACGTGGGGCTTCGCCGATAAGATGAATCGCGGTCTGGGCATCAACGCCCTCTTCGCGGGTGAAAGCGGGACGGGTAAGACAATGGCCGCCGAGGTGATTGCCAATGCCTTGCGCCTCAACCTGTTCCGTATCGATCTCTCAGCCGTTGTGAGTAAATACATCGGTGAGACCGAGAAGAACCTGCGCCGCCTCTTTGACGCCGCCGAGGATGGTGGAGCGCTACTCTTCTTCGATGAGGCCGACGCCCTCTTCGGCAAACGTAGCGAAGTGAAAGATAGCCATGACCGCTACGCCAATATCGAGATTAACTATCTGTTACAGCGTATGGAAGCCTATCGCGGCCTTGCAATCCTGGCAACTAACATGAAAAGCGCGCTGGATACCGCCTTTGTACGCCGTCTACGTTTTATCGTCAATTTCCCATTCCCTGGGCCAGCCGAGCGCAAGAGCATGTGGGAGCGTGTTTTCCCACCACAAACACCTAAAGATACGCTCGACTATGACCGCCTGGCACGCCTCAACCTGACAGGTGGCAGCATTCACAACGTTGCCCTCAACGCGGCATTCATGGCAGCGCAGGCAGGCACAAAAGTCACTATGGAGCTTGTCTTCGCCGCCGCTCGTGCCGAGTTCCGCAAGTTAGAGCGACCCGTCAACGAAGCCGATCTGAAATTACCACTGGCTGCACAGGCTACACAAGGAGCGAAGGCATGAACATTAGCATCGCCATCGAACGGCTCATCTTCGACGGCATCAGCATTCCGCAACGGCATCGTGCGCAGGTGCAAAGCGCGTGTGAAGCCGAGTTGACGCGCCTGCTTGCTGCCGATGGATTATCATTTGATATCCAGACAGGTGGTATGCGAAAGACTGTGCAAGGCGGCGTTCTAGAAGTGAAGCCAGATGAAGCTCCACAGGTACTCGGCAAGAAGCTCGCGCAGGCAATATACAGGGGGATTGGTCAATGAGCGAACAGGTGATGACACAAGCAAAACCCATGATGGCAAAACCCATGTTCAATAGCACGTTACAGCGCACCGCTATTACGCCTGCTGCTCATGGCATACTACAACGTTGCTCTAACGGAGTCGAGTGTGCCGAATGCCGTACGAAACGTGAGCAACGTGAGGGAACGTTGCAACGCGCCGCTGTCAACGCTGCCCCTGCGCCAGCAGTACCCTCGATAGTGCATGATGTACTGAATTCACCTGGGCAGCCGCTTGATGCTGGGATACGCGCATTCATGGAGCCGCGCTTTAACTATGACTTTAGTGGAGTGCGTGTACATACAGGCGAGACGGCAGGGCAGTCAGCTAAAGCTATTCATGCCCATGCATATACAGTGGGAAGAGATGTGGTGTTTGGCACGGGACGCTATGCCCCTCAAACAAGTGAGGGGAAGAAGTTACTGGCACATGAGTTGACCCATGTGGTGCAGCAGGTTAGTAATGGCGTTATACAGCGTCAGAAGAACGATGAAGAGGAACAAACATCCGGTGCTATAGATGCCGCAATGCAAGATGTTGTACAGCAAGATACGGTTAAAGCCCCAAACACCCCAGAAGATATGGCTAACACTTTAGACGAGGAAGAATCAGATGTTCCACCTGAAGGCTTAGACTCATTTCCTGAGTTTAGCTACATTTCTGAAGACATCGCTCCAGGAAGAGATGATAGAACAGATATGGCTATAGCAACTATGCCCTTCCACTCTACACTGACTCCTACAATGGCACAGATAATCCCGCCAGATCACATATCTGAACGGGAAGCGGAGATCGTGAGCAGCACAATTCTATCTGATAAAGCCATTCATGCTATGTCTGCTATTAGCCGTTATGCTCCTACCACAGCGAAATTGATACAACGACAGATATCCTGGGATGATCGCAACGTGCTTAATTGGGCAGACTTTAAAGGAGCTGTACCCAAAAATGCTCCGTTTGATGCTCTAACATCAAGTAAAATGAGAATGGCCAACATGCCACCTCCTAAACAAGACGCGCAAGCTGATCTTCAAAATCCATGCCAGAACGGGAGGAAACAGACAACTGAATTCCATGCAACAGTAGCATTTGATCCTGCCACTATTCAAGTAAAAGCTCTTATGTTCCCTTCCGAATCATGGTCAGAGCCTACTAAGCAAAGTGCTGGTCTGTTAGCACACGAGCAGGGTCACTTTGATATTACTCATGTTATCGCTGTAAAGACACAATCGGCTCTGAGGGCCTGGGTAAAGGCCAATACTGCACAAGCTACGAAGTGTGGAAGAAATCCAGCCCTGAGTGCGGCTCTACATAGCTGGAGAGCGTTGAAAGCAAATGAAACAATAAGAAATACCTGGGCAACAGGAGGAAGACTATTGGACCAAGCACAAAAGGATTACGATAACGATACACAACACGGTTTGGGCGCTGCTCAGCAGAAAACATGGTTGGGAGATATTGCGGCTGGCTTAAAGAAATATAACTTGTAAAGGATAAAGAACTATGACCAGTTTTCCTGGCTCACCGCGCCTGCTCAAGGGTGCACTGATTGGACTGGACCCGCTTAAGCCACTTGCCAGCGTGGTTGTGTTCCAATACAATCCGGATTCGATGACGCGCAAGTTGGATATCCGCTCGTCCGGCGGAGGCGATGGAGCCGATAAATCTGAGGCGTTTCGTTTGACGGGGCCACCCAAGGAAACCATCACCGTCAGCATTGAAGTCGATGCAACCGATGGGCTGGATGAGGGCAACCCACTTGCCACAACACTCGGTGTCTATCCAACGCTTTCGGCCCTGGAGATGTTGCTCTACCCTAAGAGTGCTTTGGTGATCGCGAACGCTATCGCGGCACAGGTGGGCACAATAGAGATTATTCCGCCGGAGGCACCATTGACGCTCTTCATCTGGGGACCGGCGCGTGTCCTGCCTGTGCGCCTCACCAGCTTCAGTATCACCGAGGAGGCATTTGATACTCTGCTCAATCCCATGCGTGCGAAGGTTGACCTGAGCATGCAGGTGTTGAGCTACTACGATCTCAAGATTACCAATCCTGGCTACACGATTTTCCTGGCACACCAGGTTGCCAAGGAAGTGATGGCAACCACCAATGTGGTGAACAGCATTCAAAATATTGGCGTCTCACTCAAATTGTGAGGCTAAGTGGCTCCTAGAGGCCAATTACAGATAGAGGTATACGATGTTTCCTGTTACCAGCCGCTATTATAGCACCGAAACTGCCACGCTTGAGACGATAGACGGACGCACACTGATCTATCTGCGACGTCGTTTTCTGCCAGATAGTGCCAGGAGCGTGCCCCTGGCGGAGCACCTTGTCTCGCAAGGTGAACGCCTTGACAATATTACGGCACGCTACCTGACCGACCCTGAGCAGTTCTGGCGCGTCTGCGATGCTAACAACGCTATGCGACCGGAGGAACTCACCGATGATGCGCATATCGGACGACGGCTGATTATCCCATTGCCACAAGGAGTGTAAGTTATGCCTGATCTCGGTGTCCACCTATCACTCTTCATTGGTCCTACTATACCACTGCCCGCACCTTATCCAGTCACGGACGCTTTAGTGAGCGTAGAGGTTACAAACGATGATCGGCAGCGTGACGGCTTCAAGCTGGAATTTAGCCTGGGCAAAGATACGTTGATGGACTATAGCCTACTGGCGAGCGGCCTGCTCGACCCACCAAATATCGTGACGATCATCGTCACCATCGGGGCATTGCCGCAGGCGCTCATCAACGGCATGATTACACAACATCAATTTGTACCGAGCAACAAGCCAGGGGACTCGCGACTGCACGTCATCGGCGAGGATATCGGCCTGAAATTTGACCTGGAGGAGCGCAGTGATACCCACCCGAACAGACCTGACTGGGTGATTGTTAATCAGATCATCCTGGAAAATGGGTTGATGCCTATAGTCACACAGACAACAAACATGCCAATAGAGGTGCAGATCATACCAACACAGCAGGGTACGAATCTGGAGTACATTCAACAATTGGCGCAGCGCAATGGTTTTGTCTTTTATACTGAGCCAACCTTCACCCCTGGCATCAGCACGGCCTATTGGGGACCAGAGAACCGGCTAGACTCGCCACAAGCCGCGCTGACCATGAATATGGGGCCGGATACTAATATGGATACACCGATTAATTTCAGCTTTAACGCGCTGGGACCCGCCACACCGCAGGTCACTATCGTTGATCCGCTGTTAGGTCTCACTATTGCGATACCAGTCCCTAGCGGTTTGCGTCCACCACTGGTGGCGCGTCCTGCAAGCTCATTGCGCAAAACCATCGCACGTGATGCAGCGGGACTGAGTATGTCAGATGGCATATTAAAAGCTGCATCATCGGTCACAGACTCTGCCGATGCGGTAACAGCTACAGGAACAATAGATGCGTTGCGCTACGGACGCGCAATGCAATCACGCAGGCTGATCGGCGTGCGTGGCGTCGGCCTGAATTACGATGGTCCTTACTATGTCAAACAAGTGAAACACAACATTAAACGCGGTGAATACAAACAAAACTTCACGCTGAGCCGTGAAGGGCGTATTCCGCTGACCCCGTTTGTTGTGCCGTAGGGGCCCGATTTATCGCACCCATCGTGCCAATATTGGAGAAGAGACCCTATGCCTGAAAAAAGACGCCCGCCATTTTATGGCAAATATAGAGGAACTGTCACCGACAATGCCGACCTGCTGATGAAGGGACGGATTCGTGCCAAAATACCCGATATCCTTGGCGATAAAGAGAGTGGATGGGCCTTGCCTTGTGCACCCTATTTTGGAAAAGGCGTCGGTCTCTTCCTCATTCCACCGAAAGATGCCAGTGTGTGGATCGAGTTCGAGTATGGCGACCCTGACCGCCCGATCTGGACTGGCGGTTTTTGGGATAAGCCTACTGACCTACCAGTCTTGTCAGCGCCGCCTTTGCTCCCTGACAAGAAGGTACTCAAGACCGATAGCTGCACTATTACCCTGGATGATACACCCGGCATTGGTGGTATCACGATTGAATCAAGTTCAGGTGTGTCAGCAAAAATTGTAATGAGCGTGCAGGGAATTGAGATTAGCTGTGCCGCTGGTAAGGTGAAGGTAGGTCCTGTCAGCGTCTCAGTGAATGATGGCGCGTTGGAGGTGATTTGATGCCTGGATTTCTCTTACACGTTGGGGCGACAGTGCTCTGCTCTCATGGTGGGCAGGCACAAGCCACTGTTCCCAATCCACGTGTGGCCTTGCCACCGCCGCCAGCCGCGAATGGTCCCTGTGTGACGGCACAATGGATAGTAGCCGCCATTCGTGTGACTGCGGGAGACCAACCAGTGCTGCTGCAAGATAGTCAGGCCATCTGTACACCTACTGGAACGCCTTTAATGATTGTACAGACGCAGATACGGGTAAAGGGGATGTGACCTATGCAAAGTCTTTTCAATATCGATTATCCATTTCACTTTGATAGCCGCGGGCGTACCGCCTCAACCACAACGGACGATCATGTCCGTGACATGCTAGAGCAACTTTTATTCACGAATGCTGGAGAGCGTGTCAATCGTCCCGATTTCGGCAGCGGCATTCAACAACTGATCTTTGGTCCTACCAGCCCAGAGCTGGCGGCAGCACTGCAATATACTCTGAAAGCGGCGGTGCAACGCTGGATGAGCGATATTATCGAATTACAGGCATTAGAGGTTGTCAGCGAAGACTCGACACTAACCATTTTTATTCAATATCTGGTGCGCCGTACCAACGAGCAACAGGTAGCGCAATTGACGCGAACGGTGTAAGATGATGAACATTTCAGCTATATGTACAGATGAGCAACGCCGCGCTAAGGTGCGTAGCACTCCCGACCTGAACGGACTAGATTACCTGGAAGTCGATAGCGACGATCAGCTTACCTTAAAGGTCTACTTCCTGCGCAAGGCTCCGGCAGCCATCGGCGAGAACAATGTCATTATTGAAGGTGGGCGACGCATCACCAACATCAAGGTGCTTGACGCCGATGTGAAGCGCGATCCAAATCCCGAAATAGATGACTACATGATTGTGACCGTGGACAAGGCGGGTGACTTCTCCACCTATACACTGCGTGTCGTCGAGGTAGACCATTATCAGAAAGGTCTACCGGTCTATAGAGACATGAAAGACTTCGATGCGCGCTATGCCCGCCTGGATTTTTCGTTTAAGGCAGGTTGTGCCAGCGACCTGGATTGCAAAATCGATGACGTTTGCCCACCTGCGCCGCTCGTCGAGCCAGAGATCAACTATCTCGCCAAAGATTATGCAAGCTTTCGCCAGGTCATACTGGACCGTCTCGCTCTCACCATCCCTGGTTGGCAAGAGCGGCATGTACCTGATATTGGTATCACACTGGTTGAGATACTGGCTTATGTTGGTGACTATCTGAGTTATTATCAAGATGCAGTAGCAACCGAGGCATACCTTGAAACCGCACGGCAGCGTATCTCAGTGCGCCGCCATGCGCGCCTGGTAGACTATACGCTACATGAAGGCTGCAACGCCCGTAGCTGGCTCTTTGTGCATACCTCGGTAGATCAGACTGCCTCGTCATCACCACCGCTTTACCCATCCGACCTCTACTTTATTACTGGTTCCAGCGATGATGTTGCGGCGAGTAGCACCATGCTGACCGCAGACATTATCCGTAACATTCCTGCCGATAGCTATGAAGCATTCGAGGTCTTGCAACAAGACGAAAAACAGGCATTAGCATTCTACAAACACCACAACGAGATTCACTTCTACACCTGGGGTGATAAAGATTGCTGCTTGCCCAAAGGCGCAACGTCCGCGACGCTAGAAGATTTTGAGCCTGCGGCCAACGAGAACGAGCCAGAAAACTCCGCTGAAACTGCTGAAGATAATAACTATGGGCAACGATCAGAGCAGCAAGGCTATGCACAAAAGCAATCATCATATGGAAATGCTCCTAAGCCGTCAAAACCCGCACCAGCGCAGAGGCCGCGTATTCTCCACCTCAAGAAAGGGGATTACCTGCTCTTTGAAGAGGTCATGGGAGCTAAAACGGGTGTTCCTGATGATGCTGATAGCACCCATCGTCATGTTGTGCGCTTGACGAACTTTAAAGAGGCTACCGACGCTCTCTACAACAAAAATGTGCTTGAGATTGAATGGTCAGTAGAAGATGCGCTACCATTCCCGCTCTGTATCTCAGCCATTGGACGTGCGCCCACCTGTCAACAACTTGAGAATATCAGCGTTGCCAGGGGAAATATCCTGCTTATCGATCATGGTCTGACTCAGCCAGACGAGCAGTTGGACCCTGTCCAGGAAGGCGACTCAACTGCACAATGTGAAGGCCCAGGCCATCCATCAGATGTGACAGTGAGTGCATTACCCTATCGGACACAGCTAAAACATAGTCCTCTTACCTATAGTGAACAGCTCCCTACAAGTATCGTCCCTGCCGCGCGCTTACTCACACAGGATATACGCAATGCACTCCCAGAAATCACGCTCTCAAGTACGATAGCGGGTGCTAACCCGGCGCAGCCCTGGACATGGCTACCACAAGCTGATTTGCTCGAAAGCAATGGCGAGGATCGGCATTTTGTGGTCGAGATAAATAACGATGGTTACGCACAATTGCGCTTTGGCGATGACGAACTGGGGCGTGCTCCGCAGGTGGGCGAGAAGCTTACAGCACACTATCGCATTGGAAATGGCCCGATGGGGAACGTTGGAGCAGAAACGATCACACGCGTTGTACTGCGCAACAACATCACGCTCAGTGGTATCGTCTTTACGCCGCGCAACCCTCTGCCTGCGCAGGGCGGTACAGCGCAAGAGCCGCTCAGCGAGGCAAAATTATTCGCGCCGCGCGCATTCCGTACTAAGTTGGAGCGCGCTATCACCGCAGATGATTATGCACAGTTGGCACAAGATGTCTCTAGAGTACAGCGTGCGGCTGCATCGCTGCGCTGGAATGGGAGTGGCTATACTGTGCTGGTCGCTATTGACCCACTCGGTACAGAGGAAGCCGATCAAACACTACTTGATACAGCCGCACAGCATCTAGAACCATATCGTCGTATCGGGCATGATGTCATCGTTCGCCAGGCGAAGTATGTGCCACTTGAAATCGTGATGAATGTCTGTGTCCGTCCGCACTATCTGCGGGGACACGTCAAAGCTGCTTTGCTCAAGCTATTCAGTAATCGTCTGCAGCCTGATGGCACGCCCGGCTTCTTTCATCCTGATAACCTATCATTTGGCGACAATATCGCCGTGAGCACGCTTGTCGCCAGAGCGCAAGCGGTGCCAGGAGTACTTAACGTGACAGTAACAAAGCTGCAACGCTTTGGCGAGGCACCAGACCAGGAATTACGTAATGGCGTCCTACTCATCGGTCCGTCAGAGGTAGCACAAGTGGACAATGATCCCAGCTTCCCAGAGCATGGCACAATCACATTTACCATGACAGGAGGGCGGTAATGACTGATACATGTGGATGTTGCGCCGGAGTAGAAGCGATCACGCCAACGGCTATCGGCAGCCGCCCTGGCCTCAGTGCGTTGGCATACCGTACAGGTATCCATCCAACCTTTTTAGAAACTATGCTAGCGAACCTCTCAAACCTCGGCATCACAAGAGGTGAGCTGGACACGCTGCTCTATGATCCTAAGCAAAAGAAAGAACTGCTCTATCCCCTGAAGGGCTTAACGGCGCGCACAACAGATGACCCCGCAATTGCGCTGCTGGACGCGTGGGCTATCGTCGCCGATATCCTCACATTCTACCAGGAGCGCATCGCCAACGAAGGCTACCTGCGTACCGCGACCGAGCGCCGTTCCATTCTTGAACTAGCACGGCTCGTCGGCTACACACTGCGCCCCGGCGTTGCCTCCAGCGTCTTCCTATCCTATACATTGGAAGTGGGACAGATCACCACGATTCCCAAAGGAACCCGTTCCCAGAGCCTACCAGGTCCAGGGCAGTTTCCGCAATCCTTCGAGACCTACGACGATCTCGAAGCCCGTGCTGAATGGAACGCTATCAAGCCGCGCATGAGCGTGCCACAATATATTACACAGGCGAACGTGGGGACTATAAATTTCATCGATACGAGCACGGCTGATGGAGCGCTCTACCTGGATGGTGTGGCAACACAGCTCCAACAAAATGCCCCCCTACTCTTTGTCTTTGACGAGACCAGGGCCGAGCCTGGACTTCGCAAATTCTTCGGTGGGCAGGTATTCGGGCATGCACAAAAGATAGACCCGCATCCGGCGGAGCACTATACTCGTGTAGAGTTGCCGCTCGATCTGACGCCGCTCACCTTTCTGCGCTCCGTCCTACAAACGGTGGACTATTACCTTGATCTCAAGACATTTGACGTATCGTCCACAGCGATTGGTGTTGCTGATGTTTTGCCATTTTTACAGTCAGGGCAAAAATTACTTGTACTAACTGAACAATACCTTGAGCTTGAGATATTACATCTTGACTCACAGCAGACCAGGGATGCGCTCACACACGAGGGGAATTTATTCAAAACAGCACTCGAAAATGCCAACTCCTCGGATGAACTGTTCAAACAGCTCAAAGAACTGCTGTTTCCCACTCCCGCTCCTGGTACTACTAGCACCACGACGCCTATAGCACTACGGCTAAGCAACCTTGCTACATTGAGCAGTTCAACACAGGAAAACACAGAGCTACTCAGTACGTTAAACATGTTAGGGTTACTTATCCTCATGCATATTATACTCTGGTGCCCATCGTATAGCGCGATAGTTGAACAAGGAGATACAAAAGGAGCCGCATGGCTAGGCGGACTGATTACGAATCTGAAAAAGCTAGTGAGTAGTATCCCACCTCCCTCTACCTCAATTTTTAGGGATAGGATTCTATTGCTGCCCTCTCTTTCAGCTGCCGCGCTTATTCCCTATGTTTGCTCGCCAGTCGTCACCACTAGCATCGCATCCCTGGTGAAGCCGCTTGGAAAAGCTCCATCGTTGCAACCCATCAATAGCACACGTCTACAACGTAACACAAAACGCACGTTTGCTCGTAAAGGAGACATTGCGCCCCAGCTCATCAGCAAGCTCAATTCTGCCGTTGATGATAGCGTATATCAAGCATATGCCAACGCGAATGTGACGGCTCATCCTCCATTGAAGAAGGTATATGTACTGAGAGTAAAGGCTGTACCATTTGGGACCACTGTTCAACTGAGAGCTTCAACAAAAAATGATGGCAATAACAATTTTAATACACTGTACAAAGAATGGAGACTTGACGGAAAGGTGAGTGATGCAGACACCGATTCGCAAGTGCAGGAACAACCACCCACGAGTGTACTGGATTTAGATGCAACATACGACCAAATCGTACCGAATAGTTGGGTTGTGGTCCATTACCCAGCTAAGTCTCTACTCTTTTCTAAGCCCCCGCTCATCTGCAAGGTTTTGTCCGCGGAAATCTACACCAGGGCAGGTTTTGGTATGTCCGCCAAAGTGACACGTCTCGTTCTGGATCAGAACTGGCGAGATGGAAGCGAGACATTGTTAAGCGACTTACGTGGCATCACCGTCTATGCCCAGAGCGAAGGGCTGCCACTCGCGGAGGAGCCGCTCACCGACGATATCAGCGGTGATGAGGTCGAATTGGATGCCCTCTATGACGGGTTACAATCTGGCCGTTGGGCGGTTGTATCGGGTGAACGCACCGATATTCCTAATACAAGCGGCTTGCGCACAAGCGAACTGGTGATGCTGGCAAGCGTGACACAAAACACACGCGATGCCCATTCCATACCCGACGACGCTCTGCCCAAGAAAGATGTAGGGGCGCAATTCATTGCGCCCGAACCTCCAGCACCCGAACCAGCAACCCAGACTCCTGCAGGAGAAGGAGCAACCCCCGACATACCACAGGCAGCAACACCACAAGCGGCTGAGGGAGGAAACGGCATTGAGAAAGCAGCAACACAGGGGCCTCCACCATTGTCAGTGCCACAAAACCCTCCTCCGATCTCGTTGCCGGGAGACACCATCCATACGGTACTCAAATTTGCCACGCCGCTTGCCTACACCTATAAGCGCGATACGGTGACGGTGAATGCCAATGTCGTGAAGGCGACACATGGTGAGACCCGCAATGAAGTGCTTGGCAGTGGCGATGGCAGTCAGAGTATGCAACAATTTAAGCTGCGTCAATTTCCGTTAACATACACGTCTGCGCCAATCATTTCGGGTGTGGAGAGTACCCTGGCAGTATATGTCAACAATATACGTTGGCACGAGACGGATAGCCTGGATGCGGCAGGGGCAAAAGATCGCGTCTATGTCACACACACCAGTGACGATGATAAAACAACCATCATCTTTGGGAGTGGAGAACATGGTACACGTCCACCCACGGGAGCAGAAAATATTATCGCGATGTACCGTAACGGCATCGGCAAGCCTGGCAATGTAGATGCGGGACAAATTAGTCTTCTATCCACGCGCCCATTCGGCGTCAGGAGCGTGATGAATCCGCTTCCTGCCACTGGCGGTGCCGATAAGGAGAGCCGAGATCAGGCCAGGCGTAATGCGCCACTTGCGGTCATGTCGCTAGACCGCCTCGTCTCGGTACAGGATTATGCCGATTTCGCACGTACCTACGCGGGCATTGGCAAGGCCAGCGCCGCGCAACTTTCAAACGGACGGAATCAACTGGTACACCTGACCATCGCCGGCGTTGACAACATTCCGATTGCCACCACATCTGATCTCTATCGAAACCTGTTCCGCTCGCTGCACCAGTATGGCAATCCCAGCACGCCACTGCTGATAGCTCTTTGTGAGGTCAAATTGCTCGTCGTCAGTGCAAATGTGCGTGTCCTGGGTGACTTCCTGTGGGAAGCTGTGGCGCAGAATATTCGCAACGCATTGCTTGCTGCATTTAGCTTTGAGCAGCGCGATCTGGGACACCCCGTTTATCAAAGCGAGGTCTTGAGTGTGATCCAGGGCATCGCTGGTGTCTCCTATGTGGAGCTGGATATTCTCGACGCGATCGATCAGGACAAGCTCATCAATGCGCTGGATACCATTCACCAGCAAGAGTTACAGGCGCAGACACAGTTTGGCACAAAGCCGAACCTCGCGCAGGATCTGTCTGATCTGCTCAACCTGGGACCCTCTCCGGTTGTTGCCGTTGATCTGGCACAACGTGACAAAGATACCCCGACTATCATTCATCCCGCGCAACTCGCGTTTCTCAGTCCCGATGTACCCGATACGCTTATTCTGACGGAGTTGAATAATGACCCAAAACGCTGATCGTTTATACCAATTGTTGCCAGCTGTGTACCGTCAACGTGACGCAGAGACGGGTTGGCAATTGCAAGCCTTACTGCGCGTCATCTCGGCAGGTGCATGAAGCTGGCGAGCCGGGCGATGTGAATACGCCACAAGGTCTGCAACGCAACAAAATATTGATACCACGTCGCGAAGTCGCTAACACCATTCACTACCGACGGCGCAAGGGAACATTATCCCTACTCGAAACGCTTGCCAGGGATGTTGCGGGCTGGCCCTACGCCTATGCCGTCGAGTTCTATAAACTGCTCGCAGCGACGCAAAACATCGACTATGAGCATGCTGAACGAGGTCGCTCTCTTGATGTACGTGATAGTAACGCCCTTTACTACCTCGGTAGCCCATTCGCCAAAGAAGCTCACACAGTTGATGTGCGACGTATTGACTCGCACCTAGTAACGGGACGCTACAATATACCAAGTGTGGGTCTCTTCATCTGGCGGCTCAAACTCTATTCCGTCACACAGATGCTCGCGCCTACTGTCGATGAGGAAGGCGATTACTGCTACACATTCAGCATCCTGGGCAATGACGTGCAACTGTACACGTTACCAAAACAGCAGGCAACGGTTGATGAATTGAGCTTTCCCAATCCCATCGGGCTGCGTGCCTTCAAGAAACATCGCGAAGACTACTACGGAAAAGGCAACAGTTTCCAGATATGGACTATTCGAGATCCATACTATGATGAGCAAAAGAAGACTGGTGATACGCAAAAGCAGAACCATGGGGAACATCAGGATCAGCACGAACGCAGGCAGAAACGCCGCGACGCAGAATGGCTTGCTGAGTTGCTCGCCGCTAATGAGCTAGAACCTGTCAGTGTTGACCGCATTGTTCCCACGGACCTGAGCCAGTGGAAGCACTATCGTCCCGCTCGCGGCCAGGTGGCGGTTGACCCGACGTGTGGGCGCATTGTCTTCCCCCAGGGACACGAGCCAGAAGCGGTCTTTGTCTCCTATCACTATGCCTTCAGCACCGATATCGGTGGTGGTGAATACCACCGTCCACTCATAGCACCGACTTCCCCACAGCACTATACCGTTGCGCAGTTTCCAGAATTCAAGGCGCAATTCAAAACCATACAGGCAGCCCTTGATGAATGGGAGACATGGAAGACGAAGAATGCCGCCCTTCCACGAGAGCAGCAACAACCAGTGAGAGCCGTCATTGAAATTCTCGACAACGGTGTGTATACCGAGCAGTTAGATATCGAGCTAAGCGAGAACGAGAATTTACACATTCGCTCCGCGGACCGCAAACGCCCTGTCATACGCTTGATCGACTGGGATCCCGGCGGAGAAGACGCGCTCGTCATTAGTGGTGCAACCGGGAGCCGTATTACGCTCGATGGTCTGCTGGTGACTGGACGGGCCGTGTCGATAGAAGATGATCTCACCGAAGTACATATTCGTCATTGCACATTGGTTCCAGGCTGGGGCATCGATTGGGATTGTCAGCCTGATGAGCCTGAAAAAGCAAGCCTGATTCTCGAAAACGAGGGCGGCAAGCACGTTACTATCGAGCACAGTATTCTTGGCTCTATCGTTGTTGATCTCAACGAAGTGCGCGAAGAGCCGCTTCATATCGATATCAGCGACAGCATCGTAGATGCAACGAGCAATGACCTGCTCGCTATTAGCGACTCAGATAATAGCTTTGCACATGCAGTGTTGTCCATAACGCGCTGTACGGTGCTCGGCCAGATTCTGGCTCACGCGATTGACCTGGGCGAAAATAGCATCTTCTATGGGCAGATTACCGTTGCTCGCAGGCAGCGTGGGTGCATGCGCTTCAGTTCTATTGCCGAGCACTCACGCACGCCACGCCGCTATAACTGTCAGCCCAATCTTGTAGAGCAGGCCGTTGATGAACACCTCAAAAATGTTCCTGACGAAGAACGCGAGGCAGTAAAGCAGCACGAACGTATCCGCGTGCGCCCACGCTTCAATAGTACCCGCTACGGTAAATCCACCTATTGCCAGCTTGCCTATGCCTGCGCGACCGAGATCAAGCGTGGTGCTGACGACGAGTCAGAAATGGGTGTCTTCCACGATTTATATCAGCCACAACGCGAGGCAAACCTGCGTGTGCGTCTCGACGACTTTACTCCTGCTGGCATGGAGGCAGGTATCATCTACATCAACTAGGAGAACACAAACATGGATGGCGATTTCAAAACAGATATCACCCGCGATTCCTTTAACATCACAAATATACTCAAAGCGAGCAAGCAGCCCAGAAGTTTCTCGCGTGTGCTCAAGCAGCAGGGGCGCGTGGACCTTGACGCCGACTGGAATGAGCTGGTAGATATTCTCCTCTATCAACAACGTACCGCCCTGGCGGATATCATCGGCCCACACGCGGGACCAGCCGACGCAAGTGGCAACGTACCAGGCTTCGCCATCGGTGCCCCTCAAAAAAAGGGCCAGAAATACAGCGTGAATGTCGGCGCAGGACGCTATTATGTCTATGGTATTCCCTGCGAACGTCTTTTGGGTGATGATTGTCTTATTCCAGAAGATGAGCGTGCGGAGGTCGATGGCAACGGCGAGGCCCACTCCCTGATCTACCTGGACGTGTGGGAACGTGAAGTAACTGCCCTCGAGGACGATGCGATCCGCGAAAGTGCGCTTAGTGGACCAGACACCGCCACACGAGCAGAGGTTGTTTTTCAGATTCGCTTTGGTGATGTGTCAAAGCTAACGAAAGAACCTCCAGCACAGGAGACTGCCGGGCTATTCTGGACAGAGCTGTTGCATAAATGGACTCTGGGTCAGTATGGTCATCTCAAAGCGCGCACCAACCCGGATACGACTTCCACCGATCCCTGTGTCACACCGCCTTCGTCAGGCTATCGCGGCCTGGAAAACCAGCTCTACCGCGTAGAGATTCATCGCAGCGGCATCGCATACCCCGAGAGCGCGATTACTTCACAACGAGGAGGGAGTAATCGTCCCTCCTCGTCTGGAAGCGCAAAAAAAGAGAGTACACAGCCGGACGCGACAGGGCAGGCTTACGTTACCTTCAAGTGGTCACGCGAGAACGGTTCTGTCGCCTTCCTAGTCGAAGGTGCCCTTTCCATCAGCGAGACCATCAACGTCACGCTCAAAAACCTTGGTCCTGATGACAGCCGCTACTCGCTCCAGACCGGCAATTGGGTCGAACTGATCGACCTGAGCCTTGTACCAAACGAAACTCCTGGCCCATTATTCCAGGTTGAAACTGTAGACAACGCGACGATGCAGGTCACACTCACCATTAGCCAAGGACAAAAAGCACCAGCAGAGAGCGATCTCAACGGGCCATTCCTGCTGCGTCGTTGGGATTACAAAGCAGGCGATCCGCAGGACACAGCTAATGATGACTAGCCTATCACCATTGGCGATGACAAAACCGCTATGCTCATCGAAAACCATTGGTTAACACTAGAGACAGGCGTACAAATTTTGTTCTTCCCCGATCCCAATCAGAAAGATCCAACACAATATCGTGCGGGTGATTACTGACTCATCCCTGCTCGCACAGACACAGGAGAACTTGAATGGCCTTTTACGAAGGATGCCAAAGGAAAGCGTCAACCAGACTCAGTACCACCGCACGGTGTCGTCCACCATTACGCCCCACTCGCGCTGGTTACATTCACCAAGGAAGGTGCCATTGCTATC
>WNGD01004131.1_pt1 | contig 23131 bp, 25 predicted proteins | sample 5400671 | NCBI WGS metagenome assembly WNGD01 (sample SAMN13153369, study PRJNA577476) | soil metagenome | isolation source: 40 cm soil or saprolite under grassland replicate 2 | place: USA:California | collected 2016-06-15
TGATCGGCAAGGGGGCGCCCGGCCTTCGCGCGGCAAAAATTCGTCGAGCACCTGCGCGCGGGGGGATGAGGCGGCCAATCGGCCGCCGATCGTTCGGAGCGATCCCTGCCTCGGGACCCGATCGGGAGTCCGTCCAGAGCCGGGAAACGCGAAAAGATTTCGCCCGAGGAAGAATCGGTTACCTGCGATTGCTGGCGAATCACCGGTAAGAATCCGCGAAGCCGCAGGCCAAGGATGTGACATCCAGCAGGAGAATCGCGTGAGCACCCCACAATCGCCCAGCACCGCCGAGCGCGCCTATTTGATTTGGGAGCAAATGGGCCGTCCCGAGGGACAAGCGCTGGAACATTGGCTTCGAGCCGAGGTCGAGCTCACCGCCGAGCCGGCCGCCTCGATGCCGCGCTCCGATCGAGCGGCGAGGATGCCGCGGCGGGCTCGACGCAAGAAGGCATGAGCTTCGCCGGGCCGAAACCGGACCGGAACGGCCCGTGACGGCGGCCCCGTGTCGCCGGGCCGCGCTCGGGCGACACGACCGCAGGGTCCGCGGATCAGCCCGCGGTACCCGCGCCGCGCCAGCGGGTCAACGCCGGCACGAGCAGGACCAGCGCATAGGTCCCCATGGCGAGCCGCGGGCTGAAAAGACCGACGCCGGCCGACAGTACGGCGATGCCGATCAGCGCCGGCAGCGCGACCTTGGCCTCGCTGGCCTGGCCGGTATCCTCCTCGGCTTCCGACGCGCGCACCAGCCACCAAGCCGCGCCGGCCGCCAGGATCGTGTTCGCCGCATAGAGCCAGACCGCGGGCGCGAAGTCGACGTGGCGGCCCACGACCATCGTCGAAAACGGCATGCAGGTGATGAAGAACAAATGCACGAACGACCATCGCACGAAGGTCTTGCCGACGTGGGCGCGGGTGCCGCCGAGCCGCGAAATGGTTCGCCAGCGCACGCCGATCACGAAGAAGCTGACCAGATACGCGATGAAAGGCCCGGACCACAGCAGATGTCCGATCGCGCTCAGCAGTTCCCGATCGCTGCCGGGATGCAAATCCTGCGGAAACCGCAGATCGATGACGAGCAGCGTCATCGCCACCGCGAAGATGCCGTCGGTCAGCGCGTCGAGGCGGGCTTTGGCGATCATCGCGGCCTCCGCTCAGCGCGGGATCAGCACCCAATAATCCAGATCGAGGATCACGGCGGGATCATAGTCCGCGCCGGTCTGATAAGGAAAATCGGCGCACGGCCGGTCCTTGGCGGCGACCGTGCGGACCCGGAGCGCACCGACGTCGCCGCGCCCGGGTAGCTCCGCCCGGGAGAGCACCTGCGACCAGGCGAAGACCGTGTCCCCGGCGAACAGCGGCGCGACGTGCCGGCCGCCGTTGATCGCCGCGACGTGGAACGCGTTGGCAAATCCGTTGAAGCTCAGCGCGCGGGCAATCGACATGACGTGTCCGCCGTAGATGAGCCGGCGGCCGAAGCGGCCTCGCTTCTCGGTGAACAGATTGAAATGCACCCGCGCCGTGTTCTGGTAGAGCCGGGTCGCCAGCTGATGCTCGGCTTCCTCGACCGTCATGCCGTCGCCGTGGTCGAGCTTTTCGCCTGGCGAATAATCTCTCCAGCGCCGCGGGGAACCGGCCAGCTCGAAGTCGTAGGAGTTTTGCTCGATCGGGGGACAAGCGGCGCCGAGCGCGGCCGGCTCGAGTGCCTCGGCGAGTTTCGGCACATGGTCGCCGGGAGCTACGGCCGCCTCGTCGCGCTTTCGCACCATCACCCAGCGCACGTATTCGAGCACGCGCGTGCCGTCCTGGCGCAAGCCGGTCGAGCGCACGTAGACCACGCCGGTCTTGCGATTCGAATTCTCCCTGAGTCCGATCACTTCGGATTGGGCGCTCAGCGTATCGCCCGGATAGACCGGCGCCAGGAACCGGCAGCCCGCATAGCCGAGGTTCGCCACCGCATTGAGCGAGATGTCCGGAACACTCTTGCCGAACACGATATGGAACACCAACAGATCGTCGATCGGTGCTTGCGGATAGCCGATCGCGGCCGCGAACGCGGCGGAGGATTGCACCGCGAAGCGCGAGCCGTAGAGCGCGGTGTAGAGCGCGACGTCGCCCGCCGTGACGGTACGCGGGGTCGCGTGCCGGATGTTTTGCCCGAGCGCGAAATCCTCGAAGAAATTGCCGTTCATGTCTTCCTCAACGCTTTGCCGTGCGACATACCAATAGGCGTCGCGCCGCGGTGTCAGTGAAGCTAACATGCCAACGTGACGTCCGGAATGCTTCGAGTTGAATGTGGCATGTCGAGCGAGTCGCACGCGCTCTTTACCTCCCCTTGAAAAGGGGAGGTCGACTGCGAAGCAGTCGGGAGGGGATCACGACCCCCACCCGGCTCGCTGCGCGAGCCGACCTCCCCCTTTGAGGGGGAGGTGAAGAGCGACTGCTGCACGCTCGAACCGAGACTTACGCGTATGCGAATCCAGTTTTCAAAAAACAAATGACTCGCAGGCGGATCACCACCGGCTCGCCGTTCGAAGACTTCGCCGGCTACAGCCGCGCCGTCGTCGACGGCGATTTCGTCTTCGTGTCCGGAACCACCGGCTACGATTATCAATCGATGCGGATGCCGGAAGAGATCGAGGCGCAGACCCGCAATTGCTTCATGACGATCGGCAAGGCGCTCGACCAGGCGGGCTTTGCGCTCGCCGACGTCGTGCGCGCGCGGTACTACATCGTCGATCCGGCCGACGCCGACCGCGTGCTGAAGATCTGCGGGGAAATTTTTGCCGAGATCCGCCCGGCCGCGACCCTCGTGGTGGTCGCCGGCCTGCTGCGTCCGGAAATGAAGATCGAGATCGAGGTTACCGCGAAGCGGACACCGGACGACAAAGGACGGGTGACGCAATGAGATTCCGGGCAGGGTAGATACACCCGACAAATGTCTGTTTTGTGCTTCGTCTTCGATTGGCCGTCCGTCCGTCGTTCGTCCCCCATTCCCTTGCCAATCCGGGCGCCTCGCTTTAGCAATCCGCGCGGTCCCGCAACGAGGTATCCGTTTCCATGGCCCAAGAGCTCCTGCTGCTTCCCGGCGACGGCATCGGCCCCGAGGTGATGGCCGAGGTCGAACGGCTGATCGCGTTCATGAACCAGAATGGGCTCGGCCGGTTCGAGACCGAGGCGGCGCTGGTCGGCGGCGGCTGCTACGACATGTACGGCGTCGCCGTCACCGAGGACACCATGGCGAAGGCGAAGGCGGCCGACGCCATCCTGTTCGGCGCCGTGGGCGGTCCGAAATGGGACGGCGTGCCCTACGATGTGCGGCCCGAGGCTGGGCTGTTGCGGCTGCGCAAGGAACTCGGCCTGTTCGCCAACATCCGGCCGGCGATCTGCTATCCGGCGCTCGCGGATTCCTCGAGCCTGAAGCGCGAGGTGGTGGACGGCCTCGATATCATCATCCTGCGCGAGCTCACCGGCGGCCTGTATTTCGGCGAGCCCAAGACCATCGTCGACCTCGGCAACGGCCAGAAACGCGCCACCGACACCCAGGTGTACGACACCTACGAAATCGAGCGCATCGCGCGGGTCGGCTTCGAGCTGGCGCGCAAGCGCCGCAACAAGGTGACCTCCTCGGAAAAACGCAACGTGATGAAATCCGGCGTGCTGTGGCACGAGGTCGTCACCGACCTGCACAAGCGCGAATATTCCGACGTGAAGCTCGAGCATCAGCTCGCCGACGCCTGCGGCATGCAGCTGGTGCGCTGGCCCAAGCAATTCGACGTCATCGTCTGCGACAACCTGTTCGGCGACATGCTGTCCGACGTCGCCGCGATGCTCACCGGCTCGCTCGGCATGCTGCCGTCGGCTTCGCTGGGCGAGGTCGATGCCAGGACCAAAAAGCGCAGCGGGCTCTACGAGCCGGTCCACGGCTCCGCGCCGGACATCGCCGGCAAGGGCGTGGCCAATCCGATCGCGATGGTGGCTTCGTTCGCCATGGCGCTGCGCTATTCGCTGGGTATGACGAAGGAGGCGGACCTGGTCGAGCAGGCGATCGCCGCCGCGCTCGCCAAGGGGCTGCGCACGCCGGACATCCAGTCCGAGGGCACGACACTCGTCGGGACCGCGCAGATGGGCGAGGCGATCGTCGGCGAGATGGCGCGGCTCGCGACCGCGGCCGCCTGATCCGTAGCCCGCGTGGAGCGCCCGAATAGGGCGCAAAATCCGGGATCGCTAATCACCCCGGATTTCGCTTCGCTCCATCCGGGCTACCAGGCTTCGACTCGCTCACGGCTGCCAGCCGGGCAGCCAGAAGAGGTTCGGCACCGGATAGAGCAGCGGGACCTGCTGGTTGGCGATGTCGTAATGGGTCGAGGGCACGAAATTCGGCGGATAGATGCCCTGATTGGCGGGCAGCGGGTGGCCCGGCAAATATTCCTTGCCGCCATCCAGGTAGGACCGGCGCGTCACGATGATGCGCGTGACCGGCCGCGGTTTCGCGACTGCGACGCGCGTCCTCTTCTCCGGGCGCGCGTCCGCGGCATTGGTCGCGACCGCAAACGCCAATCCGGCCGCAACGGCGCAAAGAGCAAGTTTCCAGCCCATGGTTCCCTCGCGATGATTCCGCTGCTAGCCAGTGTAGCCCTGCCGCGCGCAAGCGCAACAGCGGCCCGATTCCTGCGATGGACGCATCCTTGCGAGGCCGGAAACGTTTCGGTTCGGGCCGAGTTCCGTATTTTTCAAGCTTGGCCGAGCACAGCGGCGTTGAATTTGTCGGCTCGCTCCCTTAAGACCCTGCGCATCGCGCCCGCGCGGGCGGGGCTACTCTGCGGAGAGTGCACATGGGCTACAAGATCGCCGTCGTGGGCGCCACCGGCAATGTGGGCCGCGAAATGCTCGACATCCTGGCCGAGCGCGCGTTTCCGGCCGACGAGATCGTGGCGATCGCCTCGCGGCGCAGCCACGGCGTGGAGGTGTCCTGCGGCGAGCGGACGCTCAAGGTCAAGGCGCTCGAGCATTTCGATTTCTCCGACGTCGACATCTGCCTGATGTCGGCGGGCTCGGCGGTGTCCAAGGAATGGTCGCCGAAGATTGCCGCCAAGGGCGCGGTCGTGATCGACAATTCCTCGTGCTGGCGTCTCGACGCCGACGTTCCGCTGGTGGTCCCCGAGGTCAACGCGGACGCGGTGGCGGGTTTCCGCAAGAAGGGCATCATCGCCAACCCGAACTGCTCGACCGCCGAGCTGGTCGTGGCGTTAAAACCCCTGCACGATCGCGCCAGGATCAAGCGCGTGGTGGTCTCGACCTACCAGTCGGTCTCCGGCGCCGGCCGCGAGGCGATGGACGAGCTGTTCGCGCAGACCCGCGCCGTCTACGTCACCGATCCGATCGAGCCGAAGAAATTCCCAAAAAGAATCGCCTTCAACGTGATCCCGCAGATCGACGTGTTCATGGACGACGGCTTCACCCGGGAAGAATGGAAGCTGGTGGCCGAGACCAAGAAGATCCTCGATCCGAAGATCAAGCTAGTCGCGACCTGCGTGCGCGTGCCGGTGTTCATCGGCCATTCCGAGGCGGTCAGCATCGAGTTCGAGGCGCCGATCAGCGCCGATGAGGCCCGCGAGGTGCTGCGCAATGCGCCGGGCTGCCTCGTCGTCGACAAGCGCGAGGCGGGCGGCTACGTCACCCCCTACGAATCCGCCGGCGAGGACGCGACCTACATCAGCCGGATCCGCGAGGATCCCACGGTCGACAGCGGCCTCGTGCTGTGGATCGTGTCCGACAACCTGCGCAAGGGCGCCGCGCTCAACGCGGTGCAGATCGCCGAGTGCCTGATCAACCGCAAGCTGATCCAGGCCAAGCAGAAAGCGGCCTGAGCCGTCCAATTACTCTGCCGTCATTCCGGGCTGGCCCGCAGGGCCAGATCCGGAACCCATGGCCACGGCCATCCTGTGGAAACACACCTTGGCCCGTGTTCATGGATTCCGGGCTCGCCGCTTCGCGGCGCCCCGGAACGACGCGCTGTCACGCCCAGATCGCAATCCGCAATCCGAATGCGTCGCGTGTGGGCGAAGCCGGGAACGACTCGGCTACGCCGGCGTGGATGCGGCGCGCGATCGCCGCGCAGGCGAGCGCGTCGAGAACATCGTCGGCGCGCGCACCCCTGGGCGGCGCGGCCTCGACGCACGCGCGCGCAAATCCGGCTTCGATCAGCAGACGGCGGCGCAAGGCGAGGCCGGGGGCATAGGGGACGCCCTTGATCTTCTTGGGCTCATCGAGCGCGCGATTGCCGTTGAGCCGCCAGAACGCGACCTCCGGATGGACTTCGAACACCTTGTCTTTGAGCGCCGGATCCTCTCGCAGCAAAATATCCACTTCGCGGATTTTCGGGGCGATCATGAACAGCTGTTTCGAGATTTTTCGCGGCGGCTGCGAAGTCTCCATCCCGATCCGGCAGGCCTCGCTGAAGGTTTGGGCATAGATCGCCGCGCGGGCCGGCACCGAGAACACCGAGGACTGCCTCGCGCCCAGCAATTTCCGCACCGCCGCTTCCGGGCCGCGACCGCCCACGCCGATGCGCTGCGGCAATCCGATCGGCACGTCGACCGCGATGATGCCCGGCGCCCCGGGAGCGTTTTTCACGTCGGCAAAGCGCGGCACGACCCGCACGCGCACTTCCTCGCCGGCGGGCCGCACCAACGCCGAAACCCATCCGGCGGGACATCCGTCGACCCCCGCGAGCCAGTGTTCGTTCATCATTGGCATCGTGTCCCGGACGAGCGAGCGCGGCGCGCGAGCGACGATCCGGGACCCAGGAGTAAGTTCGCGTAGCGTCCATATCGTGATTTGGCTACACAGGATCGCTTCGAGAACCCTTTCTGGACCCCGGATCGCGCGATGGCGCTTCGGGCCGCGCGGTCCGGGGAACGCCCCCTCGGAAGGTGAGAACTCCCCATGGCCGTGCGTCCGCGCCGCAGCGTGCTCTACATGCCCGGGTCGAATGCCCGCGCCATCGAGAAGGCAAGGACGCTTGCGGCGGACGCGCTGATCCTCGATCTCGAGGATGCGGTCGCGCCCGATGCGAAGTTTCTCGCGCGCCAGCAGGTCTGCGATGCCGTGCGCGCCGGCGGCTTCGGCCGCCGCGAGATCTTCATCCGCATCAACGCGCCCGACACGCCGTGGGGCGGCGAGGATCTCGCGGCCGCCGCCGCGGCGATGCCCGACGCGATCCTTCTCCCCAAAGTGTCGACGCCCGAGGATCTCGGGGCGATCGGCGCCCGCCTCGACGCGCTCGGCGCCGCTGCGAAAATCCGCATCTGGGCCATGATGGAGACGCCGCTCGCGATCCTCAACGCCAGGGAGATCGCCGCGGCCGCGGGCGAGCCCGCGACCCGGCTCTCCGGCTTGGTGATGGGCACCAACGATCTCGCCAAGGACACGCGGGCGAAGATCCTTCCCGGCCGCGCGCCGATGCTTGCTTGGCTGATGACGTGCGTCGCCGCCGCGCGCGCCTATGGGCTCGACATCGTCGACGGTGTTTTCAACGACATCGGCGATGCGCACGGCTTTGCGCGGGAATGCGCCGAGGCGCGCGAGCTCGGCTTCGACGGTAAGACCCTGGTCCATCCGAGCCAGATCGAGCCGTGCAATGCCGCGTTCTCGCCGACCGCGGATGAGGTGGCGAGCGCGCGAAAGATCATCGCGGCGTTCGATCAGCCGGAGAATTTCGACAAAGGCGTGGTGCGGATCGACGGCCGCATGGTCGAGCGGCTGCATGCCGACATGGCGCGCCGCATCGTGGCGATCGCCGACGCGATCGCTCAATCGAGCACGTAAACGAATAGCGGTCCGCGCTCCACGCCGCCGTGCAGGCAGAGGAAGCGCACGATCTTGGCGCCGCTGCCCGCGTCGTAGCTGGCGCGGCCGTGATAGATGGTCGAGACGAACTGGCTGCCGACCTTGTCGGCGAATCGGTCGACCGCGACGCTCGCGCGATCGATCACGAACCGGCGGAACGCCGGGTTGCGGCGCTTGAACTCGACCGCCGCATAGCGCTCGCAGCCGACGAGGCCGTCGAACGTGGTTCTTTGCGCGAGCGCCGCCGGCGCCGCCAGCACCAAGCCGAGCAGCGCGATCGCCACGGCTCTCACAGCCACGGACGCTCGGCCTTGGTCTTCTCCTCGTAGCTCGCGATCTTCGGGGCCTTGACCATGGTGAGCGCGATGTCGTCGAGCCCATTGAGCAGGCAATGCTTGCGGAACGCGTCGATGTCGAACCTCACCATCCCGCCGTCGGGACCGCGGATCTCCTGCTTGTCGAGATCGATGCTCAGCGTGGCATTGGCGCCGCGCTCGGCGTCGTCGAACAATTTCTCCAGATCTTGCGGCGACACCTTGATCGGCAGAATGCCGTTCTTGAAGCAATTGTTGTAGAAAATGTCGGCGAACGAGGTGGAGATCACGCAGCGGATGCCGAAATCGAGCAGCGCCCAGGGTGCGTGCTCGCGCGAGGAGCCGCAGCCGAAATTGTCGCCCGTGACCAGGATTTTCGCCCTGCGATAGGCCGGCTTGTTGAGCACGAAATCGGCATTCTCGCTGCCGTCGGCCTGGTAGCGCATCTCGGCGAACAGGCCTTTGCCGAGCCCGGTGCGCTTGATGGTCGTGAGATATTGCTTGGGGATGATCCGGTCGGTGTCGACATTGATCATCTTCAGCGGCGCCGCGACGCCTTCGAGCACGGTGAACTTTTCCATGTTGGTTTCCTGCGGGATTTTTGCCCGAACTGCCTTTAACGCGAACGCTCGCCCGGCGGAAGGGTGTCCTTTCGTTTCGAGGTCCGGAGCATAGGTGCCATGATACGCGTCGTACGGGCTCTTAAGCCACATCCGCCTCGATCGCCGCGATGTCCTCGTCGGAAAAGCCGAAATGGTGGCCGATCTCGTGGAGCAGCACGTGAGTGACGATCTTGCCCAGCGTCTCGTCGTGCTCGGCCCAGTAATCGAGGATCGGCCGGCGGTAGAGCCAGATCAGGTTGGGCATCTTGACCGGCGCGCTCTCCGACTGGAACGGCAGCCCGACGCCGTGGAACAGCCCTAAGAGATCGAACTCGCTTTCCAGTCCCATCTCCTCGATCACGTCGTCTGCCGGGAAATCCTCGACCCGGATCACGAGATTGCCGCACAGCTGCCGGAACCGCTGCGGCAGCCGGCGGAACGCCGCGGCCGCGAGCACCTCGATCTCGTCGAGCGAGGGGGCTTTTGCGAGCCGCCACGCAGTCGGGTCGGAAGGAGGCGGATCGTTCATCGCAGCGCCGGATGTTGTTTCAGCGGGCGCGCGCCAGCGCGAGCTGCGTGCCGGCCACGTTAAAGAGCCCGGCCCGCGCGCCGTGGCGCAAGCTGTTGGCGATGATCAGCGTCACCGTCGGGCCCGGCACGATGACGATCGCGAAGCACGCGGCCACATAGGCGAGGTAAAGCTGGGCGGACATGTGAAGGACCTTTACCCGGCCGTCATGCTGAGGTGGCCGCGTGGTTCGTGGGCCAGCCGTCATCCTGAGGTGCGAGGCGCGAAGCGCCGAGCCTCGAAGGACGGCTGGCCCACGAACCACGACGGGCGGCCCTCGAAGCACGGCCGGCCATCTGGGTCTTATCACAACTTGGCGCCGTCGCCCTTCGAGACTGACCCGCCATGTAGGCGCGAACCTGTTGCCTGGCTTTCCCGGCGGGTCAGCGCGTCAGGGTGACGGCGCTGAGGATTGACGGCGGCGGCTCGATGCGGGAGCGTGGCGGAAGCCAAAAGGGGACGGAATGTCGAGAGGAACCGCCGCGATTGCCGGCGCCATGGCGCTCGGAATGCTCGTCGGCGCATCTGCGGACGCGGCAGCGAGCGATCGCAGCTCAGGCGCCGGAGAAACCCGCCTCGCGCAGGTGGTGCCGGAGCAGCCGCCGCGCCGCACCGTGCGCGCCCGTCCGCGCATCGAGGTCCATCCGGGGCGCCTGCTGTATCGCGAGTGCGTGGACGGCTATCGCGAAGTGTGGCGGCCGTATTGGGGCACGAGTGTGGTGATGCCCTACATGCGCTGCTGGTGGGTGCGCGGCTGACAGAAATCAGATTTCAGTAATCAGATATCGGAAAGAGGCCCGAGGCGCGCTCTCGTTCTGATTACTGACAACTGATTACTGATTACTGATCGCTGGCCACTCGCGCACGTCGACGAATCGGCCGGCGATGGCCGCCGCCGCCGCCATGGCGGGCGAGACCAGATGGGTGCGGCCCCGAAAACCTTGCCGCCCCTCAAAATTGCGGTTCGAGGTCGAGGCGCAGCGCTCTTCCGGTGCGAGCTTGTCGGCGTTCATGGCGAGGCACATCGAGCAGCCGGCCTCGCGCCATTCGAATCCGGCTTTGAGAAAGATCTGGTCGAGCCCCTCGGCCTCCGCCTGCGCCTTGATCAGCCCCGAGCCCGGCACGATCATCGCGTTCAAGTTGGGATTGACATTTTTGCCTTGGACGATGCGGGCCACCTCGCGCAAATCCTCGATGCGCGCGTTGGTGCACGAACCGATGAAAATCCGGTCGAGCGCGATGTCGGTGATTTTTTCGCCGCCCTTGAGCCCCATGTAGGCGAGCGCGCGCTCCGCGGAATGCCGCTTGCCCTCGTCGTCGATCTCGGAGGGGACCGGGACGCGCCCCGTCACGGCGGCGACCTGCTCCGGGCTGGTGCCCCAGGTGACGAGCGGCGGCAGCTTGGCGGCATCGAGCCTCACCTCGCGATCGAACGCCGCGTTATGGTCGGACGGGAGCCGCTCCCAATAGCGCCGCGCGGCATCCCAGGCCGCGCCCTTGGGGGCCTTGGGCCGGCCCTTGAGATACGCGAACGTGGTCTCGTCGGGCGCGATCATGCCGGCGCGGGCGCCGGCCTCGATCGACATGTTGCAGACCGTCATGCGGCCTTCCATCGACAGTGCGCGGATCGCCTCGCCCGCATATTCGATCGCGTGCCCGGTGCCGCCCGCGGTGCCGATCTCGCCGATGATGGCCAGGATGATGTCCTTGGCGGCGACGCCGGCCGGCAGCCTGCCGTCGACCGTCACGCGCATGTTCTTGGCTTTCGACTGGATCAGCGTCTGGGTGGCGAGCACGTGCTCGACTTCGGACGTGCCGATGCCGTAGGCGAGCGCGCCGAAGGCGCCATGGGTCGAGGTGTGGCTGTCGCCGCACACGATTGTGGTGCCGGGCAGCGTAAAGCCCTGTTCGGGACCGATGATGTGGACGATGCCCTGGCGGCGATCGAGCGCGTCGTAATATTCGATGCCGAACCGCTTGGCGTTCTCGGCGAGTGTGGCGACCTGGGTTGCGGCCTCCGGATCGTCGATGCCCTTGCTGCGGTCGGTGGTCGGGACGTTGTGATCGACCACCGCGAGGGTCTTTTCCGGCGCGTGCACCTTGCGGCCGGAGAGACGCAGGCCCTCGAACGCCTGCGGCGAGGTCACCTCATGGACGAGATGCCGGTCGATGTAGATCAGGCAGGTGCCGTCGGGCTGCTCGTCGACCAGATGGCCGTCCCAGATCTTGTCGTAGAGGGTACGCGGCTTCGGCATACGCATTCGTCCGTTTCGTTCCCGAGCGCGGTGCGCCGCATCCGGCGGCTATCGCGCATGAAGCGCGTTCACTCGGCGGCGGCCTCTTCCGGCTCGGCCGCCGCGGCGGCGGCGCCGGCGCCCGCGCCCGGCCCCTGGCGATCCTGCCTCTCGGTGATGCGCGCCGATTTGCCGCGCCGCTGCCGCAGGTAATAGAGCTTGGCGCGTCGCACCTTGCCGCGGCGGACCACCTTGATGGAATCGATCATCGGCGAATAGAGCGGAAACACGCGCTCGACGCCCTCGCCATAGGAGATTTTTCGCACCGTGAAGCTTTCGTTGAGCCCGCGGCCCGAGCGGCCGATGCACACGCCCTCGTAGGCCTGGACGCGGCTGCGCTCGCCCTCGACCACCTTGACGTTGACCAGCAATGTGTCGCCGGGGCCGAAATCGGGAATTTCCTTGCCGGCGGAAAGTTTGGCGATCTGCTCCTGCTCGAGCTCTCGGATCAGGTCCATGGCGAATTCTCCGTCGGCTGCGCCAGCGGGGCGCATTCTTGCCAATGTTTTCAAAGGGTCGGCGCCGCCTATACGACAGGCCCGCGCATTTGTCATCTGTTGGTCGTCGAACGCCGGATCCGGTCGAGATAGGCGGCCCACAGGTCCGGCCGGCGCTCGCGGGTCAGGCGCTCGGCTTCGCTCCTGCGGAACGCGGCAATTTTGGCGTGATCGCCGGAGACGAGCACGTCCGGGATGGCTCGGTCTTCCCAGACCTGCGGGCGCGTGTACTGCGGGTATTCGAGCAGCGCGGCGGCAAAGCTCTCCTCTGCGCCCGAAGCCTCCTTGCCCATGACGCCGGGCAGCAGGCGCACGCACGCGTCGAGCACAGCCAGCGCGGCGATTTCGCCGCCCGAGAGCACGTAATCGCCGACGGATACCTCTTCCAGGCCCCGCGCCGCGATCACCCGTTCGTCCACCCCTTCGAAGCGGCCGCACACGATGACGAGGCCCGAGCCCTGCGCCCAGGCCTCGACCCGGTCCTGGGTCAGCGGCACGCCCCGCGGGCTCATCAGCAATCGAGGGCGATCATGCCTCCCGCAGGCGTCGAGCGCGCGGGCAAGCACATCCGGCTTCATCACCATGCCGGGCCCGCCGCCGGCCGGGGTATCGTCGACCGAACGGTGGCGGTCGGTCGCAAACGCGCGGATGTCGATGGGCTCGAGCGACCACAGCCCGTTTTCCAGCGCCCGTCCGGCCAGGCTCAGCGCCAGCGGCCCCGGAAACATTTCCGGGAAAATGCTGAGCACACTCGCGCGCCACGACATGCTGGCCACCCGCGCGCTTCACCCTCTCCCCTTGGGAGAGGGTTCCAGAACCAGCCTCTCGAGCACGACCCGCCCGGCCGGGATGTCGACCACCAGCACGTACGCCTTGGTGAAGGGCAGCAGAACACTCGGCCCGCCCGCCGCCGGTGCGATCTCGATGAGATCGCCGGCGCCGAAGTTCTGCACGGCGCAGACCGTGCCAACGGCTGCTCCGTCCGGATCGACCGCCGCAAGCCCGATCAGGTCGCGATGGTAATAGGTCTCGTCTTCCGGCTCGGGCAGCCGTGCGCGCGGGACGTAAAGCTTCACGTTCCGCAGTTCCGCCGCAGCGTCACGGTTCGTAACCCCGGAAAAGCGAGCGACCAGCGCATTCTTGGCGGGGCGCACCGCCTCGAGCTCGAAGGCGCGGGAACCGTCCTCGGCTTCGAGCGCGCCGTAGCGCATCAGCGCCATCGGATCCTGGGTGAACGAGCGCAGCCGTACTTCGCCGCGAACGCCATGCGGGGCACCGATCTGGGCCACGCAGACCCTCCCCCTCTCCCCTTGCTGCGGGAGAGGGGTGGCGAGCGCCTTCGGCGTAAGCCGGCGTGAGGGGTACTCTGCCCGGCTGGGCCCCTCACCCCGTCCTCGCCGTGACCGGCTGGGACGACCCTCTCCCGTAAGGGGGGAGGGTTCGGAGCGCGACGGCGGCCTCGTTCCCATAATCAAGCTCAGCTTGCGGCAGCCTCGCCCGCCGGAGCTTCGGTCACCGCAGCCGACGCCGCCGGGGCCGGGGCCGGGGTCGGCGCGGCGGCGCCAACCGGTGCGGCCGCCGCGGCCGCCGCGCGTTCCTGCGCCTTTTTCTTCGGCTGCGCTTTGTTCGGGTTGTTGCGCGCGGGACGCTTCATCACGCCCGCCTCGTCGAGAAATCGCAGCACGCGGTCGGTCGGCGTTGCGCCCTTGGCGAGCCACGCCTTGATTTTTTCGAGGTCGAGCTTGAGGCGATCCTTGGCGTCTTTCCCCACCAGCGGATTGAAATGACCTAATCGCTCGATGAAGCGGCCGTCCCGCGGCGCGCGTGAATCGGCGACCACCACGTGGTAGTACGGCCGCTTCTTGGTGCCGGCGCGGGCCAGCCGGATTTTCAGTGACATGTCGGCTCCTTCGGTTGGTTCGTCATTTCTTCTTTCCCAGTCCGGGCATTCCGCCCAAACCCGGCAATTTGCCGCCGAGCCCCGGAAGCCCGGGCGGGCTTCCGGTTGGAAAATTCGGCGGCAGCCCCGGCATCCCGCCGGGCATCTGTTGCGCGAGCTTCGCCAGCTCCTCCGGTCTGGGCATGCCGCCGCCCATTCCGAACAGGTTGCCCAGCGCGCCCATGCGGCCGCGCTTGCCGCCCCCGCCCCCCATGGCCTTCATCATGTCGGCCATGGTCCGGTGCATCTTGAGCAGCCGGTTGATGTCCTCGACCTTGGTGCCGGATCCGGCCGCGATGCGCTTCTTGCGGCTGGCCTTGAGGACGTCGGGGTGGCGGCGCTCCTCGCCATCTGCCGCTTGACCACGCGATCGTCGAGATTGGCGCCGGCGATCTCCTTCTTCATCTTGGCGATGCCCGGGATCATTCCCATCAGCCCGGATACACCGCCGATCTTCTGCATCTGCTCGAGCTGATCGCGCAGATCGGAGAGATCGAGCGCGCCCTTGCGCATCTTCTCGGCGACGCGCTGCGCCCGTTCGGCGTCGATCGTGGCCGCGGCCTTCTCGACCAGCGAGACGATGTCGCCCATGCCGAGGATGCGGTCGGCGATGCGCGCCGGATGGAAATCCTCGAGCGCATCGAGTTTTTCGCCGGTGCCGATCAGCTTGATCGGCTTGCCGGTCACCGCGCGCATCGACAGCGCGGCGCCGCCGCGGCCGTCGCCGTCGACCCGGGTCAGCACGATCCCGGTCAGGCCGACGCGCTCGTTGAACGCGCGGGCGAGATTGACGGCGTCCTGCCCGGTCAGCGCATCGGCGACGAGCAGCACTTCGTGGGGATCCGCGGCGCGTTTGACCTCGGCGGCCTCGCTCATCATCGCGTCGTCGAGCGTGATGCGCCCCGCGGTATCGAGCAAAACCACGTCGTAACCGCCGAGCCTGCCTGCTTCGAGCGCGCGCCGCGCGATCTGCACCGCGGTCTGGCCGGTGACGACCGGCAACGTGTCGGTCCCGGTCTGGCGCCCGAGCACGGCGAGCTGCTCCATGGCGGCGGCCCGGCGCGTGTCGAGCGACGCCATCAGCACCTTGCGCTTGGCCGCCTCGCCGAGCCTTTTGGCGAGCTTGGCGGCGGTCGTGGTCTTGCCCGAGCCCTGGAGCCCGACCAACATGACGGCGACCGGCGCCGGCGCATTGAGATCGATGCCCTCGCCCTGCGTCCCCAGGGTTGCGATCAGCTCGTCGTGGACGAGCTTCACGACCATCTGGCCGGGGGTCACCGATTTGACGACTTCGACGCCGACCGCGCGCTCGCGCATGCGGTCGACGAAGGCCCGCGCGACGTCGAGAGCCACGTCGGCTTCGAGCAGCGCGCGGCGGATCTCGCGCAGCGCCGCGTCGACGTCGGCCTGGCTCAGCGCCCCGCGGCCGGTCAGCCGGTCGAGGATGTTGCCCAGTCGTTCCGAGAGGCTGTCGAACATCAGAATCCCGGGCGCTTTGACTCGTGGAGGCGGGCACGACCGGGCCGCGCGCTCTTCCCTCCCCCTGCAAGGGGGAGGGATAGGGAGGGGGTCCACGACAAACCAGAGGGGGTCCGCGGCGAACAAAGTGAAAGTAACCCCCTCCCGACGCACTGCGTGCGTCGACCTCCCCCTTGCAGGGGGAGGTAAGCGGAGTTTGCTGCCTGTCGTTCGTGCGCCACCGCTACTCCAAACACATTTGCGCCCGAGGGCGCACCGCGCTGTCGGACGTCGACCTCCGGCCCCTGCGACCGGTCGGCCAATCGAATTCTCAGGCTCCAAGAGAGCCCGCGGAAGCTATGGACGCGCCGGAGCCGAGTCAAGGCGCGGTGCCGGGCCGCAGGCGCGCCACCGAATGACGCGATTGCGCCTATCGTCGATTCGGAGCAAGGAGCCCCGATGAAACTTTCGCGCCGCCGGCTGTTCACGCTGTTGGCCGCCGCTGCCGCCGCCGGGACCGGCGGGCTAGGCGCGCGAGCCGCGACCGCCCGTTATTACGACGGGCCGATCTCCGATCATTTCGACGGGTTGCGCTTCCTCGATCCCGACGGCGTGCCGCCGAAGAGCATTCGCGACGTCGTGCGCTGGTGGAGCTCCGGCCGGAAATCCGAATGGCCGCTTGCGTATCCGAGCCCCTATTCGGACCGACCGCCGCCGCGCGTTTCCGGCTCGAGGCTACGCGTCGCCTTCGTCGGCCACGCCAGCCTGCTCGTCCAGGCCGGCGGGCTCAACGTGCTGATCGATCCGGTGTGGTCGGAACGGGTCTCTCCGCTGAGCTTCGCCGGCCCCAGGCGCGTCAACGATCCCGGCATCGCCTTCGAGGCGCTGCCCGACATCGACGCCGTGCTGGTCTCGCATTGCCATTACGACCACCTCGATCTCGCAACGCTGTCGCGGCTCGCCGCGACCCACCGGCCGCGCGTCATCACCCCGCTCGGCAATGATTTCATCATGCGCCGGCACGATCCCGCGATCCGCGCCGAGGCCTACGATTGGGGCGACCGCGTCGACCTCGGCACGCTCGCGGTCACGCTGATGCCGATGCAGCACTGGTCGGCCCGGCATTTCTTCGACCGCAACAAGGCGCTATGGGCGGCATTCGGCATCGAGACGCCGGCCGGACGCATCCATCACGTCGGGGATTCCGGTTACGGCGAGGGCCGGCGTTTCCGCGATGCCCGTCGGCAAGGCCCGATCCGCCTCGCCATCCTGCCGATCGGAGCCTATGAACCGCGCTGGTTCATGCGCGAGCAGCACATGAACCCGCAGGAGAGCGTCAAGGCTTTCCTCGATCTCGGCGCCGAGCTCGCGCTGGCGCATCACCACGGTACGTTCCACCTCACCGACGAAGCGATCGACGCGCCCGAGCGGGCGCTGATCGAGGCGCGCAGCACCGCGGGGATCGCGCCGGAGCGGTTCCGGGTACTCAAGCCGGGCGAGGCGTGGGAGCTGAGCTGAGGACTCGCCGCATTTGGCTCTGCGCGATGCGGATGCACTTAACGAGCGGCAAACTCTGAGGAGTGTCTGAGTTTGTGGCTCACTTCACCGGCACGAACACCTCGATGACGAGCTTGTCTTCCGGCGTGGTGACCGGATCCGTGACATATTGCTCGATGAAGAGATCCTTGGCTTCCAGGCCCTTCTGGTCGAGGTAATTGGTGATCGCATCGTAGGTGGTGTCCATCCCGTCGTAGGAGCCGCGGTGGACGAATTTGAGCGCCCTGCCTTCCGGCGATTTGCCCACCGCGAGATCGCCGCGCGGCGCGTCCTTGGGCGGCTCCGCGATCGGGATCGCCGCCTGGAATTGAAATCCGGTATCGTCGGTCGCCAGATAAATGGTGATCGGCGGCCCGTCGGCCTTGAGTTTCTCGCGGTCGATGAAGCCGCGGACCGACCTGAATGCGTCGACAATGCTGTCGTAGGCGCTGTCCCAGGTCGCCGTCCCCTTCAAATAGACGATCGGTTTCGGCGTCATCATCACTTCCTCGCCGAACGGATCGCCGGGTTGGCTCGGCGCGCCCTCCGCCGGCGCGGCGGGCGCTGCCGGGGTCGCCGCTTGCGGCCAAGACGGCGCCAGCCCTACCAGCACGAGCCCGGCGGCGGCGAGGCCGATGCCGGCCGCCTTGCGAATCGAGAACATCCTTTGCTCCTTGTCCGCCCTGCCGGCCCGGCGCGCCCAGCAGGGCTATCCCGACGCAATCCATCTACCATGCCGGGGCGCGCTTGCGATGTAAGAAATGCGTTATGCTGCCACGCCTCGGCCGCAGCACTTCCACTCTCACGCGGGCGAAACCGACTGGCAAATCGCCGGGCTTTGGCCATATAAGGGCCGCCATCGGAACCGGTCATGAACGCGCTCGCCAACCGTGCTTTCACCAAGATGAACGGCCTCGGCAACGAGATCGTCGTGGTCGACATGCGCGCATCGCCCGCCGCGATCACCGCGTCGGAAGCGCGTGCCGCGGCCGCCGCCGTGGCGTTCGACCAGATGATGGCGCTCTACCCGCCGCGCACGCCCGAGACCGACGCCTATGTGCGCATCTACAACAACGACGGCTCGGAATCCGGCGCATGCGGCAATGGCATGCGCTGCATCGCGGCGCTCGTCTGCGCCGGGACCGGCAAGGAAGCCGTGAGCTTCGAGACCAGCGCGGGCCTTTCGATTTGCCAAAAGGCCGGTCCGGAGCTTTTCACGGTCGACATCGGAACGCCGCGGTTTCGCTGGGATGAGATTCCGCTCGGCGAGCCGTTTGCGGACACCCGCGCGATCGAACTGCAGCTCGGCCCGATCGACGCGCCGGTGCTGCATTCGCCTTGCGTGGCGAACGTCGGCAACCCGCATGCGATCTTCTGGGTCGGCGATGTTGCGGCTCACGATCTCGCGGCGATCGGGCCGCTGCTTGAGAACCACCCGATGTTTCCCGAGCGGGCCAACATCTCGCTTGCCGCGGTCGCCTCCCGCGAGCACATTTTCGTGCGCACCTGGGAACGCGGCGCCGGCTTGACCCGGGCCTGCGGTTCGGCGGCCTGTGCGGCCGCGGTATGTGGCGCGCGCACCGGCCGAACCGGCCGCAAGGTCAGGGTGACCTTGCCGGGCGGTGATCTTAGGGTCGAATGGCGGGAGGCGGACGATCACGTGCTGATGACCGGACCGGTCGAATTCGAGTTCGCGGGCCGCTTCGATCCCGTGCTCTCCGCCGCCGGCGCTGCCTGAGATTTTATCATGACCACCATCGACGTCGTGACCTTCGGCTGCCGGCTCAACGCCTACGAATCGCAAGTGATGCGGCGCGAAGCCGAAGCCGCGGAGCTGACCGACACCATCATCGTCAATACCTGCGCGGTAACGGGTGAAGCGGTGCGCCAGGCGCGCCAAAAAATCCGGCGGCTGCGCCGCGAGCGGCCGCATGCGCGCATCGTCGTCACTGGCTGCGCCGCCCAGATCGAGCCCGAGACTTTTTCGGCCATGGCCGAGGTCGACCGCGTGGTCGGCAATGCGGACAAGCTCGAGCAAGAATCCTGGCGCGCGACGCGGGATCATCTCGACCGCACCGCCGGCCTTTCGGTTCGGGCCGAGGAAAAGCTCGCGGTCAACGACATCCACTCCGTGAGCGAGACCGCGCTGCACTTCATCGACGGCTTCGAGGGTTTTTCGCGCGCCTTCGTGCAGGTCCAGAACGGGTGCGACCACCGCTGCACGTTCTGCATCATCCCGTTCGGCCGCGGGAACTCGCGCTCGGTGCCGGTGGGCGAGGTGGTGACCCAGGTGCGCCGGCTCACCGAGAACGGCTATCGCGAAATCGTGCTGACCGGGGTCGACATCACGAGCTACGGCCAGAATCTTCCCGGCCGGCCGCCGCTGGGCCGGCTGGTCAAGGCGATCCTCAAGCACGTGCCGGAGCTTGAGCGGCTGCGGCTCTCGTCGGTGGATGCGGTCGAGGCCGATCCCGATCTGATCGATGCGTTTGCGCGAGAAGAGCGGCTGATGCCGCATCTGCATCTCTCGCTGCAATCGGGCGACGACCTCATCCTGAAGCGCATGAAGCGCCGCCATTCGCGCGGCGATGCGATCGCGCTGTGCGCCCAATTGCGCTCGTTGCGGCCCGACATCGTGTTCGGGGCCGACATCATCGCCGGCTTCCCGACCGAGACCGAAGCGATGTTTGGGCGCTCGCTCGATCTCGTCGAGCAATGCGGGCTCGTGCACCTCCACGTGTTTCCGTTCTCGCCCCGGCCCGGCACGCCGGCGGCGCGCATGCCGCCGGTCGCAATCCCCGCCGTCAAGGAGCGGGCCCGGCGCCTGCGCGAGCAGGGATTTCTCGCGCTCGTGCGGCACCTCGACGGCGAGATCGGGGCGAAGCGCCGCGTGCTGGTGGAATCCGGCGACGCCGGCCGCACCGAGCAGTTTTTCACGGTCCAGCTTGCGCGCCCGGCCGAACCGGGGAGCATCGTCGAGGTCGGCATCGCCGGCCACGATCGCCGGCGCTTGCTCGCGGCGTGAGGACCAGCGCGTAGGGTGGGCAAAGGCGCGAATGCGCCGTGCCCACCTCGACCAGCCAGAATCGGGAAGCATTCGGTGGGCACGCTTGCGCCGTTTCACGGGCAAGCTTTGCCCACCCTACATCCCGTCCTGCCTCACCGAACGCGGCCGAACGGGGCGAAAATCGGCCTTTTTGGGAGGTATATTTTTTACGAAATGCAAGCAACTCAAGCGCTTAAGGCACTTCAATTCGTCAAATTGTGTATTATAGTTGCTGTATGAATAATTACACCCTCAGATCGTTAGAGTAGGCAAAGCCGCCCGTGCTCCATGCCGATCTCGGCCACCCGGAATCGGCGAAGCATCCGGTGGTCACGATTGGCCCGCTTCGCGCGGCGCGCTTTGCCCACCCTACGGCGCTTCCTTCCACCCGCAAGCCGCAAGCAATTCGCGCATGTGCTCCGGCACCGGGGCGCTCACCCGGATCGGTTCCCGCCGGGGATAGAGCGGAACCACGACTTCGGCGGCGTGGAGATGCAGCGGCGGACCGCCGTGGCGCGGCGCACCGCTGTAGATCGCATCGCCGACGATCGGCCACCCTTTTGCCGCGCAATGCACGCGCAATTGATGCGTGCGGCCGGTCACCGGCTCGAGCGCCAGCCACGTGAGGGTTCTATCCCTCCCCCGCAAGGGGAGGGTGGCGCCGAAGGCGTCGGGTGGGGTCGAACCTTCGCCGCCCCCCACCCCGCCGCTGCGCGGCGACCCTCCCCGTTCCGGGGAGGGATGAGTCGCCCGGCCCAGCACCTGCCACTTGGTCAGCGCCGGCAAACCTTTCGCATCCGGCTTCATCCACCAGCCGCGCGTCGCGTCGAGCCGGCCGAGCGGCAGGTCGATTTCTCCCTCGTGTGCATCCGGCCCGCCCTCGACGACGGCCCAATAGGTCTTGCCGACGCGGCCGTGCTTGAACAAAGCCCCCAAATGCGCCAGCGCCTTGCGGTGCCGGCCGAGCACGAGGCACCCCGAGGTATCGCGGTCGAGCCGATGCGCCAGCGCCGGCGCGCGTGGCAGGCCGAACCGCAACGCGTCGAAGCCATCCTCGAGGCTGGCGCCGCCCTTCGGGCCGCGGTGCACCGCCATTCCGGCCGGCTTGTCGATCACGATCATGAGCGCGTCGCGGTAGAGCACGCGACACTCGAGCCCTTCCGGTGCCATGGCGAAACCGCTATCACCTCGCGGCCATGACCGACAGCTCGCGTTGGGAATCGCTCCTGCCCGGCCACACACTCGCTTCACCTCTCCCACTTGCGGGGGAGGTCGACGTCGCGGAGCGACGGCGGGAGGGGGTAAAGGCCACGCGCCGCCATCCTTCCCCCTCCCCATCCCTCCCCCGCAAGCGGGGGAGGGAGTCGCGTGTAGCCCGCTCTCAGACAAACACCCTCGCCCGGCAAGGAGCGGCGGCGTGAACGAGCCGAAAACACCGTGGTTGGCGCGGCTGAGCGCGGGCCTCAAGCGCACGGCCTCGGCGCTGGGCGGTGCGATCTCGGATCTCGTCACCAAGCGCCCGCTCGATGCCGCAACGATCGAAGAACTGGAAGACGTGCTGATCCGCGCCGACCTCGGCGTTGAGGTCGCGGGCCGGATCGCGGCCGCGGTAGCGGAGGGCCGCTATGACAAGACGGTTGCGCCCGAGGAGGTCAAACGCATCCTCGCCGGCGAGGTCGAAAAAGTGCTGGGCGCCGTGGCGAAGCCGCTGGAGATCGCGCCGAGAAACCCGTTCGTCATCCTGGTGGTCGGCGTCAACGGCTCCGGCAAGACCACCACGATCGGCAAGCTTGCGGCGAAATTTGTTCGCGAGGGAAAGAGCGTGATGCTGGCCGCCGGCGACACGTTCCGGGCCGCGGCGATCGATCAGCTGAAAATCTGGGGCGAGCGCACGCGCGCGCGCGTCGTGGCCCGCGAGCCCGGCGCGGATTCCGCGGGGCTCGCCTACGAAGCGCTGGAGGCCGCGCGCGCCGGGCGGATCGACGTGCTGATGGTCGACACCGCCGGCCGGCTGCAGAACAAGGCGGCGCTGATGGGGGAGCTCGAAAAAATCGTGCGGGCGATGAAGAAGATCGACGCGGCGACGCCGCATGCGGTGCTGCTCGTGCTCGACGCCACCGTCGGCCAGAATGCGCTGTCCCAGGTCGAGGAATTCGCGAAAACCGCCGGCGTGACTGGGCTCGTGATGACCAAGCTCGACGGCACGGCGCGCGGCGGCATCCTGGTGGCGATCGCGGAAAGATTTCGGCTGCCGGTGCATTGCATCGGAATCGGCGAGGGGGTCGACGACCTCGAGCCGTTCGTGGCGCGCGATCTCGCCGCTGCCATCGCCGGCGTGGAGCGATGAGCTAGGAAAGCAATCGATGTCGAACCATTTTGCGCAGGCGTCGGCCAGGCCGCCCATCCATCCGCTGCTCAAGCTCGTGCTCGACCTCGGTCCCCTGATCCTGTTCTTCGTCGCGAATTCGCGCTGGGGCATTTTTGCCGCGACCGCAGCGTTCATGGCGGCCGCGATCGTGGCGTTCGCGGTTTCCTATTGGCTGACCCGGCGCGTGCCGCTGATGGCGCTGATGTCGACCGTCGTCGTCATCGTGTTCGGCGGCCTCACCCTGGTGCTGCACGATGCGCTGTTCATCAAGCTCAAGCCCACCATCATCTACACTTTGTTCGGGGCGATCCTCCTGGGCGGGCTTGCGGCCGGCAAGCCGCTGCTCGCCGTCTTGTTCGGAGAGATGTTCCATCTCACGCAGGAGGGCTGGCGCAGGCTCACCCTGCGCTGGGCGCTGTTCTTCTTCGCGCTCGCGATCGCCAACGAGATCGTCTGGCGCACGCAATCGACGGATTTCTGGGTGGCGTTCAAGGTGTTCGGGGTGATGCCGCTGACGCTCCTGTTCGCAGCGCTGCAATATCCGCTGCTGACGCGCTATGAAGCCAACCCGCAGGCTTCCTCGCCGGGTGGCGACGACTAAGACTTCATCAACGGCGAACCGGCATTTCCGAAATTGCCTGTCAATCGGACATATCGCAGA
>WNGD01002188.1_pt1 | contig 23121 bp, 13 predicted proteins | sample 5400671 | NCBI WGS metagenome assembly WNGD01 (sample SAMN13153369, study PRJNA577476) | soil metagenome | isolation source: 40 cm soil or saprolite under grassland replicate 2 | place: USA:California | collected 2016-06-15
CTGTCTGCCGCTCGCGCGCAGTGTGGTCAATCCTCTCGGAGGTGAACCACCAACTAGAGAGCCGGATGCGGGAGACCCGCCTGTCCGGTTCGGAGGGAGGGGGAACAACTCGTTCTCCCTACCCCTATATCAGGCGGCACAGCCGCAAATCCGAAACGCTGCGCGTTCTTCAAATAAGCCGGTTGCGGAGAGCTTTAGCCACGGCTTCGGTCTTCGAATGCACTTGCAGTTTCTGATAGATGTTTTGCAGATGGAAGTTGATCGTCGTGGCCTGGACGCCGAGTTTGGTCGCGGCAGTCTTGTAGTTATGCCCTTCGACGAGCAACTTGAGAATTCGCACTTCGTGGGGAGTCAGGTTGTAGTCGGCGCGTTCCGGCGGCCGAATCTCGCGAAATAACTTAATGACGCGGCGGGCGACTTCCGGCGACATGGGCGCTCCGCCCTGCGCGGCCTCTTTCACGCTTTCGACCAACTGTGCGGGCTGGGTTTTCTTCAGCAGATAACCTGACGCGCCGGCGCACAATGCGTCAAAGATCCTTTCGTCATCATCGTGAATCGTCAGCGTTAGCAAAAGGATCGCCGGGAATCGTTCCTTAAATAGTCTTATGCCGTCGATACCGTTCATTCCCGGCAGACCAATATCCATAAGAATCACATGAGGCACATGAGCGTTGATTTTCGGTAACGCGTCTTCGATAGAGCGAAAGCTGCCCGTGCAATCGAATCCCTCAGTACCGCTGATCAAGGCAGTCAGATAATCGCGAAATTCGCGGTGATCTTCGATGATCGCAATGCTGATCGGATCAGTCTTGTCTCTTGCCAGGACTTCTGGTGAAGACAATATCTCGTTTGACATCCGATTTCCTCGGGTTTCACGGACGAAAGGCGTGTGACCACTCTACGACGGAAGGCGTAACTTGTCACTGTGAACTTTCACAGCGCTGGTTCAGCCTCGCCCGCCGATCGGCGCGGTCAGGATCATCGTCGTTCCCGCGTCTGCCTGCGAGTTCATCTCGATCTTGCCGCCCAGCTTTTCGGCGCGATGGCGCATGCTCTCCAATCCGTGACCCTGGTCCGCCTGCATGGCGACGAATCCCCGGCCATCGTCTTTCAGTTCCAGAATTATCTGCCCGCGCTCGATCTTGAGCGATGCTTTTGCAATCCGGCACGCGGAGTGGCGCGCGATGTTGTTGATACCTTCCTTGAAAACCAGAAAGACTTCGCGCCGCACCTCGGCATTTATCTTCACATTGTGATTCGCGCCGGGAGCATCCAGATGAAATTCGATATCGCGGGCGGTCAAACTGTCATTGGCAAAACGGCGCATCCGGTGCGCCAGATCGATGACGTTGTCGCGTCGGGGATTCACCGCCCAAACAATGTCGCCCATCGCCTCGACTGATTGGCGGGAGGCATTGGCAATAACGCCCAGCCGCTCGGCGATTTGCGCATCGACCTGACGCGCCTGCTGGCGCAGCATCTCGCTCAAGCCGGCGATCAACGAAAGATTTGATCCAATGTCGTCGTGCAGGTCCGAAGCGATGCGCGTGCGCACTCTTTCAAGTTCAAGCAGCCGCGCGACGCGATAACGATAGAGTGAATAAACCGCGAGCATGACGACAGCAAGCGCCAACAGCATAAACCACCAGCGTTGCCAGATGGGAGGCGAGATCCGAAAACTGACCACTGCCGGCTGGGCACTAACAAGTCCATATGAGTTCACGGCGCGAACGAGAAAGCGATAGCGGCCCGGTGAAAGACCAGCAAGATTCAGCGTCCGCTGCTCCGTCGGCGCGCTCCAATCGGCGTTGGTCCCTTCGAGTTTGTATTGATAGTGCAGCACGTCGCCGGGTCCGAAGCTCAGACCGACGAAGTCAATCTGCATTTGGTTTTGGTCTGCGACGAGATCGGCCAGACGGACGTTGTTTTCGCCGAGCGCAGAGAGCGGCTGTTGTAATCCGGCAACGCGAAGGCCACGGATTAGTATGGGCGGTGGCGCCGCCGGCTCGGGCGAGCCGGGCACGAAACGCGACAAACCGTTGTGAGTGCCGAACCAAAGAACGCCGTTGCGGTCGCGAAGGGCAGCAAGGAACGAGCCGCTCGCGAGGCCATCCGCGGTTGTGTAGTGGCGGACGCGACCCGTCGCGGGGTCGAGCCGGTCGAGACCGCGTCCGGTCCCAGCGTAGATGTCGCCGCTCAGGTCTTCGGTGATAACTTCGACGCTGTTACTCGACAATCCTTCGGCAGTTGTGTAACTCGTGAAGGCTAGTCGCTCGGTCGTGGGAGTGTCGACGCGGAGCAGCCCGCTGCGCGAAAGGGCAATCCAGAGCCGACCTGCATGGTCTGTGTAGATGTAGTTAATCGAGCCCGGCGGTAGCCCATCTTTCGTGGTGAAGAACGTGAACGCGCCGTCGCGGTAACGGGCCAGTCCAGTGTTGAATCCGATCCAGATGTTGCCCGCGCGGTCTTCGGCGAAAGAGCGCGCAATATCGTCTTTCATCGAGGGAAGGTTTGCAGTCCCGGTCAGGTCGCCTAAAGTTCGATCGCCAGGCTCCCAGAGGAGGAGGCGGTTGCTACCGGAATCGAAGGACGAGCTCCATATTCTGGCCTTCGAGTCTTCAAAAATGCGGAAGATTTGCGGCGCGCCGTCTGTGCTTTCTGCTCCATAGACTGCGAGTGGTCGCGCTTTGACGAGTTGGGTGAAGTTGTCAGCGGCAGGAAAGTGGTAAAGCTGTCCATCGCCACCCACCATTCGCCGTTGCGCGCTTGCAGCGTCAGGCCCTCGCGGACCCAACCGAAGTTTTTTCCCTTCAGCACGTTGGGCACAAACCACGTGAACCGCTGCCCGTCGTAACGCCCCAAGGACTGCCAGTAGGTGATCTCGCCCGAATGCAACAGATCAACCTTGCCGCCGTCGAAGATGCTCGCGTGCTTATCGCCCAGGACATTGCCCCTGAAGCACACACCGCCGCCACGGTCGACGAGAATCGCGCCCACCGAGTCGACGCCGTCCTGCTCGTCATAAGTGACAAAGCCGTCGCGCGCCAGCTTCATCGCTCCCGCAGTATTCGTGCCCAGCCAGAGATTTCCGCCTGAGTCTTCGTTAAGCGCCGTGATTTCCTGAAAGGTTAACCCATGCCTTTTCGTGTACACGCGGAATCGTTGGCCATGTTCATCGCCTTCCGGGAAAAAAGCGACCACCCCGACGTTAGTGGCAATCCAAAACTTGTGATCGGATGACTCAAAGAGTTGGAAGACCCAATCGGTCGGTAAGCCTTTCTGTTTGTTGTAAACTTCGGCAACTACTGATCCACGAGTGTCGTCGGCGACGAAACGAAAAAAGCCGCCAAGCCTTGTCGCCGCCCAAAGCCGCCCCTGATGATCTTCCAGCAGGTCATGGATGACGTCGTCCGGCAAGCCGTCGCGTTTGGTGTAGTGCTCAATGTGGCCGTCAGGCCGGCGGCGAAAAAGTCCGTTGGCTGCCGCGATCCACAACGAACCGCCGCGGTCCTCCAGCAGGTCATACACGAAAACCTCCGCTGGATGCCCGCCAGACGTTCCAATATCCACGGACGCAAGTTTGAAACGATTGTCATATCGTTCCACGCGGTAAAGGTGCTTCATCGTTCCGCACCAGATCGTTCCGCTGCGGTCTTCATAGATCAGCGTGACGGCCCGGGCCTGGCGGTCGTCGTCTTCGGGAACAACGACTGTGAACATCGGCGTTGACCCTGCCTTCTCGTTCGCAAAGATGACACGAGCCACTGGCTCTCCCCTGGGATTGAAGAGAACAAGACCAGCGTTTGTCGCGACCCATAATTCGCCGCTGCGCGTCTCGAGGAAGTCATTGACGGCACTATGTGGCAACCCCTGGTCCACCCCGTAATTTGTGAACGAGTAACCGTCAAACCGCGACAAACCCTCCTGGGTGCAGAACCAGAGAAAGCCGCGTGAGTCGCGCACGATCTTGTTGACGACGTTATTCGGCAGCCCGTCGGCAACTGTATAAGCCTTGAGCGGCAGGCGTTCGGCTCGAGCGCCAAGCCACGCGGACAACAGCAGGACCGTCAGCCACAGGACCCCAGGAAAACTCCGGATCTGTTTCGACGCGTAACGCACAAGGAGGCATCCATGTCAGTAGGCGGAAGCAGTAGGCGAAAGCAGTAAGCAGCAGGCAATCGCTCGCCTCCAGAGACTCGCAGTCAGGAAGGGGGCCTGCCCCCGCTTCTTCGTTGATAAAGTTTCCGGCTCCGAAGACCGCAGAACTCAACGAAAGGTAACAGCGGGGGCATGCCCCCTTCCTGACTGCGGGTAATCTCAACTGGCCATCGAACTCGATCTACTCCGGTCTTTTGATTCCGTAATCCGGCCAGCAATCCAGAAAACTAAAGTCCTCCGGAACGCGAGACTCCATTCCTTCGTCAAATCCAAACGGGAAGCCGGTCAGCACTGTCGGTGCGGGTGGCGCGAATTTAGGATCCAACGCTTTCGCGATCTGATCCCTCGCGTCTGCCAGGTGCGCGCGCGTAACTCTGTCAGTTGCCCTTGCGGAGGCCACTCCGATCGACGCGCTCAGGTCGCGCAGCTCAGCCCGGATTAATCCCCGATAGTCGTCCGTCACCGGCGTTCTGCCGTTCAGCTTTTCCGAAAGCAGATCGATGTATGCTCGTTGCAGGTTGCGCCGGTAAGGATCGATGTGAACCGGACCAGCTTCGATTTCACGCCAGATGCCCTTGCGGACATCTATCAGAAAGTCCGCCGGTCGATATGCCGCCGGGCCATCGATCGCTTCCTGTTCGACCAGGCGCGAAACGCGAGTGTTGCTCAGCAGGGAATTCAAGACCCGTAGCTGCGCAGCTTTCACTCGATCCAGCATGCCGGTTGGTTCAATGCGCCTCAGCAGATCCGGCTTGATTGCCCAGGTCGGAGTAGCAAACGCGTTGTCGTTGAGGAACCGCACCGCGGCTGCCTGTCGCGCGCGCGGCACCATGGTGAATCGAACGCCGTCCTGTCCGGCGTGTTTTTGTTGCGAGTCAAACCCGCCCACAATTCCGGTGACGTGATTCAGCTCCGTGGCCCACTGGCCCAGCATGCGTCCGTAAAGTTCCTCGAGGTCGTCGTAAGGCTCGCCCTTGTGTGACGTGGCAGGCAACAACATGTCGGCTACGCGCTGGAGGTTCTTGATTCCCAGGGCCGTCGAGGCGACGGCATCCGCGTCGCCGACCGCTTCCGTGTTTTCTCCCGGATCTGATCCGCGCGAATCCGCGGTCGAAAAGCGAAGCCAGGGCTTGGTGTCCTGTTCGCGGGCCCACTCGTCGAGAGTTTTCTTTTCTTCGTCGGGAGTTCTGGCGCCGGGAATAGGCTTGTAGCCCCACATCGTCGCCCATTTGTCGTAAGGCCCCACACCGGGAATCAGCAAGTCCACCGGAATGTTGTCTTCCGGCTGGGCGACGTAATTGAAGCGCGAGTAATCCATCAGCGTAGGCGTGTGACCCATGGTGCGAAGCCACTCGGGATCACGAACCTTGTCAGCCGGATACTCCGCGCTGGCTTTCATGTTGTGCTGGAAGCCGAGCGTGTGGCCGACTTCGTGCGCGATAACGTATTCGACCAGACGGCCCATCAGATCGTCGGGCAGCGGAAGTTTCCTGGCGCGCGGATCCAGCGGGCCAACCTGGAGAAAATACCAGTCGCGCTGGAGGTTCATTACATTGTGATAGTACTGGATGTCGGACTCGAGAATCTCTCCCGTGCGCGGATCTGAAACGTGTGGACCTGACGCGTTCTCGATGGTGGACGGCAGATATCGAATGCACGAGTACCTTGCATCCTCGCAGTCCCAATTAGCGTCTTCAGCTTTCGAAGGAGCGTCTTTGGCGATGATCGCGTTTTTGAAACCGGCCGCGTCGAATGCCGGCTGCCAGTCTTCAATCCCTTTCTTGATCCACTTTGCCCATTTGGTGGGAGTGGCCGGATCGATGTAGAAAACGATTGGCTTAACAGGCTCGGAGAGCTCTGCGTTGGGATCTTTCTTTTCCAGACGCCAGCGGGTGATGTAAACGCGCTTGGGAGCGCGTTGCTCATCGACGCCATAATCCGTTTGCTGGATGGTGAAATAGCCCACCCGCTCGTCGAACAAACGGGGCATCATGGGCCTTTCCGGAAGTTGGACCATGCTGTAGTGCATCACCACGGTCGCATTTGTTCCGGCCCGCATCCCCTGCGCGAACGGGTTAGGCGGGGGTTGTGGCCCACCTCCACCGGTGGCCGGAGTTAAGTCCGGGGGCGAGGTGTACGTTTGCGAAACTTCGACTTCTATATTCGTGGGAAAAGACTTCACCTTTTCTATAAACGAACGAGTGGGATCAAAGCCGCGGGCGCGGAGTCGGGTGCGGGCGCTGAACTCTGTTACCTCAGTGGTAAAGAGTTTGCCGACATCGATAACGCACGAATCGTCTTTGCCGAATGCCTCGATGTTGAAAGCCATGATGATCGTGTCGTTGTTCGCCGCCTGCACCGCGCGCGAGACCGGAAGCGCCGGATCGGCCACCACCTCGTACGAGACATTGCGCAGCAGTACGCGATTGTTCTTTCGCTCCCACTTGACCACGCGATTGCCTGCCGCCTGCCCGCCATACCCGGCGCCCAGGGTTGTCCTGGCGATCTGACTGACCCAGAGAAACTCTTTCCCGAGTTCCTTTTTGGGAATCTCGTAATAAGTTTTTTCCTTGAGCGTGTGAACGGTGAAGATGCCCTCGTCAGACTTGGCTTCCTTGGTGATCACCTTGTCATAGGGTTTTGGCTCGGCTAACTGGTCGGGCCGGCCGGGCCGGTCCTGGCCGGGAACGACCGTTGGCGGAGTCTGCGGTTCCTGTGCCTCATTGTCAGCGGCGGCCTTGTCAGAACCACCTGCGGTAGCGGGTGGGCCTTGTTTTTTCCCCTTTGGTTCCTGCATTAAACCACCCGCTATCGCAGGTGGTACCGACAGGAGCCCATCTGCTACCGCAGATGGTTCTGACAGGGTTTTGGCAGGCGATCTGGTTTGAACGATTGCTCGCGTTCGGCTGGTAAAAACGGCCAGGGAAAACACGAACAATAAAGTCAGGGCAGAGACAAAGAGAGACCGGGATGGCATTCGCATGGGGTTACTCCTAAGGAATTTCAGAAATGTGGATCGATAATAAATCTGGCGCGAGCCCGACGGTGAACCTGGATGTGGGGAAACGATAAGCCATCGAGCGCGTCACAGTCAATCGAACGGCGCGCCGGTGGCGCTGTGGGAAAATCTTAGGAACAAGCCGATCTAATTTTCGACAGAATTAACAGAATTTACAGGAGGTGGGAAACAGACAAACGTGAGCGTCAGTATAAAGAGCTTAGCCGAAGGATAAAGAGCTTAGCCGAAGGCGGTGCTTTTGACTGTATCTTGTGAATCTTGTAAATCCTGTCTAGTTAGATTTCCCATCCATTTCGCCCCGCCTTGTCCCTTTCTGCCAGGACGAAGAGTGCGCCAGCTCGACGCTGGCCGCTGGTTCAAAGTCCCGAAGATCACAGCAACGCTCAGCGATTTAACCCAATTAAAAAACTTCTAACGTTGAATGGCTCGAGGGAATTCGAGCGGCCTGACGATTGCTGATGTGACATAGGCAGTGTTGTCTCCGTAATCTGAAAGAGTGCCCGCCCCGCGTCTCCTAATCCATACCGCAGTTGCCACCGTCAACTTCTAACGGATGCCAAGTTAGGACGTTGCCTAAGATAGTCATCTCCGAAAAGAGCTGTACTCGTACGCGAGCTGGCCACTAGTTGTGGAGAAAGCAGCGCTCGTCAACACGATTACGCTTCCTCCGACAAAGTTAAGAAGATGAAACAACCGATCACCAACAAAGAGAATGTCGTTCCCCAGGTGGCAGCAGGCGAAACGACCATGGCCGGCAATCGTTTTTCGATTAAGTTATTTATTATCGCCTTTGTCTTCACCGGGGCGGCGTTAGCCTGGTTAAGCTGGAGCACCTACGATTTATACACTCAGGACACAATCATCGAGGGGCAGGTTTGGCGCACCGAGGAACTCCGGGGCACCATTATTCATCTTGACGAAGTCTTGACTATGTCCGCCAGGATGGCGGCAGCCACAGGGGACCCGCAGTGGGAGACGCGCTACCGTAAATTTGAGCCGCAATTGGACCAGGCGATCAAAGAGATTTTGAAACTGGCCCCCTCGCAACCGCTCGCCCAGACGGACGCTGCCAACATGAGATTAGTGGAGATGGAAAACCACGCCTTCGCTTTGGTGCGCGAGAACCACACCGAGGAAGCTCGGACCATTCTATTTAGTCCTCAGTACGAGATGCAGAAGGGGATTTATGCTCTGGGGATGGCCAGCTTCATCGAGCAACTCCACTTTCAGTTAGAGGCAACGCAACAGTCGGAACGCAACAGGGCCGTCTTTTCTGTCGGCGCTGGTATCGTCGTGCTTGCCATATTGCTATTCAGTTGGGTGGCGATCATACGTCGCACGTATAAGGCGCACGCGGTCCTCTTAGTCAGCATAACCAGGCGCAAACAGACGGAAGAAGTCTTGCGGAAAGCTCAGCATGAGTTGGAAGTACGTGTCCAGGAACGAACTTCCGAGCTGACACTAGTCAATACCTCTCTCAAGGAGCAGATCACCGAGCGAGCGATCGCTGAAGCCGCTCTGCGTGGAAGCGAAGAGAGCTATCGCGACTTATTTGAAAATGCCCAGGACGCAATCTACGTCCACGATCTCAATGGTACATACATGTCGGCAAACCGGGCCGCGGAAGAGCTCGGTGGCTACACGCGCGACGAGATCATCGGCAGGAACTTTGCCGAGTTCATGCTGCCGGAATATGTAGAGCTCATTCGTGAGAATCTTAACAAGAAGCTGGACGGCAAGGGGCGGACTGCCTACGAAATTGAAGTGCAGACTAAGGACGGCCGCAGCGTGCCTGTCGAGGTCAGCACCCGGCTGATTTATGAGAATGGTACGGCCGTGGCCGTGCAGGGCATCGCGCGCGACGTCACCGCACGGAAGCAGGCCGAGGAAGCCCTCAGAGCGAGTGACACGCGTTTCCAGAGCGCCTTTGCCCATGCACCCACCGGCATTACTCTGGTGTCACCAACCGGTCGTTTTCTCCAGGTAAATAAGTCTTTCTGCGGTATTGTCGGTTACACCGAAGAAGAATTACTGGCATTAGATTTCCAGTCCATCACCCAGGCGGATGACCTGGCCGCCTCCCAGAAGGTGATGCGGCAATTACTGGCGGGCGAGTTCACTACCACCCAGGTTGAGAAACGTTACATCCACAAGCTCGGTCATGAAGTCTTCGCGCTGACGCATCTGTCATTGGTGCCGGACGCTCAAGGTAAACCCCTCTACGTCATCGCCCAAATACAAGACATCAGCGAACGCAAGCGCGCGGAAGAAGCGCTGCGCGAAAGCGAGGAACGCTATCGCGAATTGGTAGAGCACGGTCAGGGTCTCATCTGCACTCACGACCTCAAGGGAAAGCTACTCTCGGTCAATCCTGCCGCCGCACAAACGTTAGGCTACGCTCCCAGCGAAATGGTGGGAAACAACCTGGTGGAGTTTCTCTCCCCGTCGGTTCAGCCCGACTTCGATCGTTATCTGAAGCTAGTTGCCGCAGAACCGAGCGTTGATGGCTCGATGAATATCCTTACCAAAGAAGGTGAAGAGCGTGTCTGGGCGTATCGGAACGCGCGAATTGAAGGGCAAGGGAAAACGGAATATGTCCTTGGCCATGCACAGGACATCACCGAGCAGAAACGTACTGAAGAAGCCCTTCGCCAGCAACGCGATTTCACCAATGCCATGACCAGCAGCATGGGCGAAGGCATCTATGCGTTTGACTGTGACGGCATCGTTACTTTCATGAACCCGGCGGCGGAGCAGATGCTTGGTTGGAAGCAAGCGGAACTGGCCGGCCAGAACATGCATGACGTCATCCACTTTCAAGACGCCGATGGTAACCCTGTGCCCGCCGAAAAGTGTCCGATCTTAGCAGTGCTGCGTTCGGGAAAGATATTGAAGGTTGATGATGATGTCTTCACCCGCCGCGATGGGTTGATGCTTCCCGTCTCTTATACATCATCGCCAATTATTTCAGACGGGCAGATTCTCGGGGCCGTGCTGACGTTTCATGACATCACCGAGCGCAAGTTGACCGAGATGAAGCTGCGGACCAACGAGTTACAGCTCAACGAGGCGCAACGCATCGCGCACGTCGGCAGCTGGGAATGGGATGTAGCAGCAAATTGGCTCCACTGTTCGGCGGAACAATTCCGAATTTTTGGTCTCCAACCACAGGAGACTGGCGTGCTTCCTGAAACACTGATGGCTTACATCCATCCGGACGATCGAAATCTGGTGGGCAAAGCACTGGAGCAGGCTTTTGTGGAAAAGGTCTTTCCAAATATCGATTATCGGATTATTCGCCCGGATGGGACGGTGCGGACGGTGCATGCCAACGGCAGCGTGATTGTCGATGACTCTGGTTGTGTGGTGAGGATGGTAGGAACCACACAGGACATTACTGAACGCAAGCTGGTGGAGGACGCGCTGCGGCAGAGCGAGGAGAAATATCGCGACGTGATCGAGAATGCCAACGATATTATTTATACCCTGGACGTGTCAGGAGGATTTACATCGCTCAACAGGGCGGGTGAGCGGATCACCGGGTACACGCGTGGGGAAGCCCTGAGGATGAACATCTTTGACGTGATCGGGCCGGATGACGCGGAACGGGTGCGCCACAGGATCGCAGAGAACCTCGCGGGCGCGGGCCTGCCCGATTTCGAGTTGGAGATTATCGCCAAAGACAGCAGCCGCGTAACGCTGGACATCAGCAGCCGTTTGATCGTCCAGGACGGCGTGGCGGTGGGCATCCAGGGCATTGGCCGTGACATCAACGACCGAAAGCGCGCGGAAGCACAGCTGCGGGCGCGAGAGGCACAACTCAACGAAGCGCAGCAAATCGCTCATGTCGGCAGTTGGGAATTTGACCCTGTTACGGACGAGGTGAAGTGGTCGCATGAACTGTGGCGCATCTTCGGTCTCGAGCAGAGGGAGTTTGGATTATCGTTTGAAGAATATCTGGCGATGGTGCATCCAGACGACCAGCCGGCTGTGAAAAACCTTGATGAAACATACCAGCAGGCAAAAACAGGATTCGATCATCAGTACCGCATTATTCAGCCCGACGGTTCGGTGCGGGTAATACGAGGCATAGGAAAAGTTATTTGTGACGAACATGGTCAGATAGTGAAAATGACGGGCACCGATCAGGACATGACTGAACAAAAGCGAATCGAAGAAGACCTTGAGCAAGCGCGCGACGCGGCGTTGGAATCAACGCGTCTAAAGTCAGAGTTCCTGGCCAACATGTCGCACGAGATTCGCACGCCCATGAACGGCGTCATCGGCATGACCGGACTCCTCCTTGACACCGACTTAACGCCTGAACAGAGAGACTATACCCAGACGATCAATACCAGCGCCGAGTCGCTGATGACCGTGATTAACGACATCCTCGATTTCTCCAAAATCGAAGCAGGTAAACTCAATTTCGAGAAGATTGATTTTGACTTACTTCCTGCCGTTGAAGGCCCGGTCGAACTTCTCGCTGAGCACGCGCGGGTCAAACGTATTGAGATTGCTTCCCTGATTGAGAGCGATGTGCCGCTTGCCCTTCGCGGTGACACGGGACGCTTGCAACAAGTAATTACTAATCTGATCGGTAACGCGGTCAAGTTCACTGAAGCAGGTGGAGTCTTCCTCCGCGTGTCGCAAGTAAGCAATAGCACCTCTGATGTAATGTTGCGTTTCGCTATCAGCGACACAGGTGTCGGTATCAGCGAAGAGGTTCAACGGCAGCTTTTCCGCGCCTTTGTTCAGGGAGATGGCTCAACCACTCGCCGCTATGGCGGCACGGGCCTGGGGCTGGCCATCTCCAGGCAACTGGTCGAATTAATGGGAGGAGAAATCGGTGTCGAAAGTACGTTAGGCGCCGGCTCGACATTTTGGTTTACGGCGCGCTTCGAAAAGCAACCTCTTGGGCACGTTCCAGCTAGTGCCGCGATAACAAGCCTGGAAGGAGTTCGCGTGCTAATCGTGGACGACAATGAAACGAACCGTCGAGTCCTGCAACACCAGGTTGCTTCAAGGGGAATGCAGACCACCTGCGCGCCCAATGGGGCCGAAGCTTTAATGGTATTGCGAAGCGAAGCCGCCGCCGGACGCCGATTCGGTCTGGCCATCCTCGACATGCAGATGCTGGAAATGGATGGCATGATGCTGGCCCGCACAATAAAGAGCGATGCCGCTATCAGCTCGACGCCTTTGCTGATGTTGACCTCGCTCGGTCAGCGTGATGATTGCGAAACCTTGCGCCAGGCTGGAATCACGCGATGTCTCGCAAAGCCGGTCAAACAGTCGCAGCTCTTCGATGCTCTAGCCCGCATCATTCCCGACGAAATCGACGTCCCACGCTTAGACATACCGGTTCATACATCGCGGCCAGGGCAAGAGGCGGTGCTTTCTAAGCACCCGCCGCGAGAGCATGCGACTAAACAGTCCCGCATTCTGGTAGCTGAAGATAATCCAGTGAATCAGAAAGTGGCGCTTCTTCAACTACAGACTTTGGGCTACGCCGCCGACGTGGTTGTGAACGGGATCGAGGCGCTCGAAGCACTGAAGAGAGTCCCCTATTCAATTGTGTTGATGGATTGTCAAATGCCGGTGATGGATGGCTATGAAGCAACGGCCGAAATCCGGCGCCGCGAAGAAAGCTTAGCCAGTCGCACCGTGATCATTGCCATGACGGCACATGCCCTGGAAGGCGAACGTGAAAGGTGTCTGGACGCGGGCATGGACGATTACCTGAGCAAGCCGGTCAAATCAGACGTGCTTCGTCGGAAGTTGGAACAATGGCTCGAGCCTACGGGTGAGCCATCAGACTGCGAGGGCTCAACAGAACCGAATGAGGTTGTTGATAGGGGCCAGCTCACGGCGCTCAATCCTGCGGTGCTGGCCGGCTTGAGAGAGATTCAGCAGCCCGGCGAGCCCGATCTCGTTACCGAACTGATTGACCTGTTCCTTGAAGATACGGCAACTCAGCTCAAGGTTTTGAGTGGGGCGGTATTGAAGAACAATACAGCGGAGATGCGGCGAGTGGCGCATCTTCTGAAAGGTAGCAGCGCCAACATTGGCGCCGAGCGCCTGGCTGCGATTTACGCATCACTTGAAAAAACAGAGTTCAGGAATGGCGATGCAGGCGTGATGCTGGCAAAACTAGAGCGCGAATTCAGGAGAGTCGATGAAGCGTTAAGAGCCGAACGGCAGCCAGCGCAGGAAGTGAAGCAATGAAGATTCTAATCGCTGAAGATGACCCTGTTTCGCGCCGCATACTCGAAGCGACACTCGTCAAGTGGGGCTATGAAGTCTCAGTCACCCTCGATGGCCGGCAGGCGTGGAATGAACTGCAACGCGAAGATGCTCCTTCGCTGGCGATTCTTGACATCATGATGCCGGGAATGGATGGACTGGAGATTTGCCGGAAGGTCCGAAGTTTGCCCTGCGCTATCCCGCCGTATCTTATTCTGCTGAGCGCCATGAGCGATAAGGAGCATGTGGTCAGAGGCATCAAGGCAGGAGCTAATGATTATCTCACTAAACCTTTTCATCGAGAGGAATTGCGAGTCAGGGTCGGGGCCGGCATACGAGTGCTGGCTTTGCAGAAAACCCTTACGGAAAGGGTGGCAGAACTAGAGCACGCGCTATCGCAGGTTAACCAACTTGAGGGGATGCTACCCATCTGTTCCTATTGCAAGAAGATTCGTGACGATCATAATTACTGGCAAAAAGTGGAGAACTACATTTCGGACCATACGAATGTTCAATTCAGCCATGGCATCTGCCCCGATTGTTATGAGCGTGTGATTCGAGAGTTTGAAGAACAAAAGCAAACTGTGGCCGCGGGGCATCTCGCCGCCAGGGACGGTTATGAGCCTGCGGAGTAATGCACATTTCCAAGTCTGATTTGATGCCCGATTCAGGGCAACTAAAACGAAGGAAGGGACACCATGTCGGAGCAGAAACAAAATAATCCAGTGATCGTATCCCTCGATGTCGTGTGGCAGGGTTCCTCGGGAAAACACGATGCTCGCATGAGCGAAATCAGCATGGAAGGATGTTTTATCGATAGCAAGGTGCAAGGAAGGGCCCTGGGGGAGACGGTTGACTTCAAGGTGCACCTGCCCGGCGGACCCTGGGTTTCTTTGCAGGGCGAGCTTATTAATCAAGAGTACCCCATAGGATTTGGCCTGCGCTTCACGAACCTGACAGCAGCTGATGAAAGATTGCTTGCGGCGGTCGTCATAGCCCACGGAGGCGAAGCGGCGACGCAACAAGTCGCAGAACAAAAAGACGAAGCAATAATTTCAACAGAAATTTCCGAGCAGCGGTGCCGTATCCTCGTAGCGGACGACGATACACTAACCCTGCGAATGGTGACAGCGATCGTTGAATCGCAGGGCTGTCAGGTGGTGACTGCACGAGATGGGCGCGAAGCGCTGAGAATCTTGCAGCAGGACTGTGACTTCTGCGCCGCGATCTTTGACATGATGATGCCCCACGTCCAGGGACTGGACTTGATCCTTTATATGAAACGGGACGAGCGTTTGCGGTCAATACCTGTGGGCATGATCACGGCTGAGCAAGATCCAAAGATCTGGGACGACAGCATTGCTGCGGGTGCGGGTGTGTTTCTTCCCAAGCCTTTCAATCCCCCTCAGGTGCAGATGATGCTCCGCATGTTGGTGAGCAAATCAATTCCCCTGGGCCGCAATCTTTCCCAACCCCTTCACGCTAATATTGCCGCCGATGTTAGCGCCGTGTCGTCTGAACATGTTCACTAACTGCCAATCCGAAAAACTGCACAGTCCTACTTCCGGCGCGATCCGAGCTATGTGGGCCCAGGGCCCCTCCAGCTTTTCCGGCCAGTTCGATTCTGCATAAGAATAATCAAAGGAAGGATCTTCGTACCTCCGCTGTGGATACGGATGTCTAAGACTATGTTTCCTCAAAGGGACCCAATCGCGAAGGTTATTTACCTCACTGCTCGTAAAAAGAGTGCTGCCTGACTCCGCGGTGCCATGGCAAGTCAAAAGAGGCGTTCGAGCTTGGCTCCTTCAGTGTTAACCCCAATGACCGCGCTCAGTAAAGAACCTTCCACAGTTAAAGGGCTCAAATGGTAAGGCCATGCCTCACGATCATTCGCTGCAACGTCTTGCGATCCACACCCAACATTCGGGCAGCGGCCTGCTTGTTGCCGCTGGTACGCGCCAGTACGCGCGCGACATAGCGGCCTTCCACGTCTGCCAGCGCCGGCCATTCGTCCGCAGCCAGGATGGAGTGCTCTTCCGTCACCGGTGTCTCGATGCCGGGGGCCGCTCCTTCACGATAAGCCCGCACGTGTTCCGGTAAATCCTGCGGCCGAATTATTGAATCGCAGAGGGCCGCGGCGCGCACCACCGCATTCTCCAACTCACGAATGTTGCCGGGCCACGAATACTGCTCGAGCAATTTCAGAGCCTCTCCCGAGAATGTGGCTGGACGGCTCAAAGAAAAAACTCGCTCGGCAAAACTTTTCGCCAAAGGCAAAATGTCTTCGCGGCGTTCGCGCAAAGGCGGAAGCACAATGGATACGGCATTCAGTCTGTAAAATAAATCCTGGCGAAAGCGTCCCGAGTTTACCTCCTCCTCCACGTCGCGGTTGCTGGCGGCAATCACGCGCACATCAACTTGTTGCTCTCGATTGGAACCCACCCGGCGAATTTCGCCCTTCTGAAGCGCGCGTAATAGTTTCACCTGAAACGCCGGACTCGTTTCCGTAATCTCATCAAGAAAGACTGTGCCACCGTTCGCCTCTTCCCACAGTCCGGGCCGATCCTTCTCGGCCCCGGTAAAGGCGCCCCGCATATGACCAAATAACTCTGATTCGATCAGGTCGGCGGGAATAGCGCCACAATTAACGGCGACAAATGGTTTGGAGGCCCGGTCACTGCGGCGATGCAGGGCGGAGGCGACCACTTCCTTGCCGGTGCCCGATTCCCCCGTTAACAGCACCGGCAGGGTGGTACCCGCCACCCGTCCCACCTGCTTCATCACTTCAATGAATGCACCACTCCGCCCCACCAGATCGATGTCTGACTGGTAGGGATTACCGCCGTTTGAAGAAATCAGACGATGATGAGGCCGCTTGTTGAGACGCTCAGACAGCCCTCGCGCGAGAGCCTGCAAAGCATCAGCGCCGAAAGGCTTCAGGAGATAGTCGTAGGCGCCGAAAGCGGTCGCATCCAAAGCTCCTATCGCGGTCCCGTGTCCGGTCATCAATACCACTTTCGTCTCAGGCAGCTCTTCTTTGAAACGCTTGAGCACGCTGAACCCATTCGCGCCGCCCATGATGACATCGCAGAAGACTGCCGACCAGTCTCGCTGGCGCAGCATCTCAAAGGCCTGCTCGGCTGACTCAGCTTCGCTAACTTCCCAACCGTCGTCGCGCAGTACATGACCTACAAAGCCCCGTACTTGCTGATCGTCGTCGATTACCAAAGCCTGCATAAGAAGGGGTTTCACGATAGAAGTTCTCTTACGGATCTCTTAAGTCGGGGGGAGACTCCGCCCCAGGAGGACGATACTGGGCAGAGACCGCTTATGACTGTCGGGATAATTTTGATTTTGTTGTCCGAGTTTGGCTTACACTGCGTCCTTTTGCCCGAAATTAGGCAAGCCGACCATCAAGAGGAAAAATCCTTCGACTCGGCATGCACGATGGAGTGGAGGGGCAAAGGTGGAAGGGGCGGTCGCTTTTACCCCGGCCAGATGCCTCAGCAGGTATTTGGCTGGGAGGAGCAGGGACGATGCCAGAAGATCTTGCCCGCGAATCCAATGAATCCACATCATCCGAGCTCGATCTCATTTTGCAGCGGGGCGGCACACCCGTTGCTCTAATAACGCGTGGTCATGCCGCTTTCGCGCTTTTCGTTCTCAGCGCGATCATCGAAGTTGGTTTGGCCATACAGGAATTCAGCCCGGATTCCATCACATTCAAGTCCGCTAGACAGAGCCGCTCACCCGTAGCTGTGCCCCCACCATCCTCAACTTGAACCTCATAACGGAACAGGATTTAACCTTCGGGCTGGTTCATGTGCAATTGATGAAGAGACTCCACGCTGGTCGTTAGATCGGCGTCGACTCTCGTTCATCTGTTGGCTGCCGCACAGAAATTTCACAAACAACTTCAGAAGGTTCTTTGTACGTTTCTTCTACCTTGGTATCCCTGGTACAAGCGCAAGCTTTGCGCAACAGCGATTTGATGATGAATATTACTGCTCCCATTTCAGCGGTTGACCCTGCATACACCGAAGCAGATGACCGGCGCATACTCGTGGTTGATGACGAGGAGCCGGTGCGCAGGCTGTTCGTCGAGTACCTCAGTCAAAATAACTCGTGCGCGAGTGCTGCTAATGCGCAGGAAGCTCTGGAGCTTCTTTCCCAGGAGTCTTTTGCCCTGGTCATTACAGATATCCAGATGCCCGGCCTCGGAGGCATTGAACTGCTTCGCAAGATCACTGAGCGCTATCCCGACACTGCCGTGATCATTGTCTCGGGTGTCGATCGTACGCAGCGTGTGATCGACGCAGTCAGGGTCGGCGCATTTGATTATCTGATTAAGCCAATCGACCTCGATGTGTTGTCACTTTGCGTGGAGCGGGCGCTGGAAAGGCGGGCGCTGTTACGCAATGCCCGCCGGTACAAACGAGACTTAGAGAATCGGAATGCGGAACTTTCCCGTCAGAAATCTGAACTGGAGCGGCTTCAAACGCAGATTGCCCACAACGCAAAGATGGCCTCGCTCGGCCAACTGGTCGCCGGAATCGCCCATGAATTGAACAATCCGGCTGGCTTCATCTATAGCAACCTTGCGCTTTTGAAAGAGCGCATAAGTAGCCTGGAGACTTATCTCTCTGCTGCTGACAAAATTTCCCTCCCTCCGGAAATTGCTGAACAGATAGCCGTCCTCAAAAGAAAAACCAACCACCAGAGTATGGTCGCGGATTTGAGCGCGATGGTTGACGACTGTTACGGCGGCGCGGAGCGTATTCGAGACGTGGTGCAGAACCTGAGACTTTTTTCGCGGCTGGATGAAGCTGAATTCAAACGGGTCGATCTTCATGAAGGGATTGACTCGACCTTGCGATTGCTTTCGCAGTATTACACCGGCGGCCGTATCATGCTAAAACGCGACTTCGGACATTTGCCACAGGTTGATTGTTATGCTGCCCAGCTGAATCAGGTCTGGATGAACCTGCTGGTTAACGCAGCGCAGGCAATCGGCGATGCCACAGGCGAGGTGAAAATCAAAACCAGACGCGAAGGACAGAATGTAGTTGCTACTATCAGCGACACAGGCTCTGGCATCGCCCCCGAGAATCTAAAGAGAATCTTCGATCCGTTTTTTACCACAAAGGCAGTAGGTGAGGGGACCGGCCTGGGCCTGTCAATTTCGCACAGTATTGTTCAGCGCCACGGTGGGAACCTGGCCGTCAGGACTGTTCCCGGCAAAGGCACGACGTTCATCATTTCGATACCGATCGAAGGAGATCGAGGGTGCAGTCCAGAAAAAAGTTTTGAGTGGAGGATGAAATAGTGACCTATAAGATAATGATAGTCGACGATGAGTCGGCCAACCTGCGGACGCTTGAAAGATTGTTTCGTAAAGATTACCAGGTTATTACGGCTGAATCCGGAAGCGAGGCGCTGGCCCTTCTTGAAAAGCATGATGTCGCCCTCCTGATTACTGATCAAAGGATGCCTGGTATGACGGGCCTCGACTTGCTGCAAAGAACAGTCGCGCTCCGGCCTCAAATGGTGCGAATGCTTCTCACCGGCTACACGGATATCGGCGCTTTGATAGAGGGTATTAATTGCGGCCATGTCTACAGATATCTAACTAAACCATGGAACAATGATGAGCTTCGGCTTACGGTCAGCCGAGCGTTAGAGCATTACGAGAGTGTGAAATCACAGCATGGCCTCAAGCTGGGGAATGATCGTATGCGTGGCCGGCTAAAGCAAATTTGTGAGCTGGCAATGCAGACCTAGGTACGCACCAACACCTTCGCGAGACGACGCTTAGTTTAGGACACGCATCGATGCTAACATTGCGTAGAGCCTATCAACTTGAGCGCTAACGAAATCATCCGTATTGGCATTATTGGTGCGGGCTTTGCTCGCACGACGCAGATTCCTGCTTTCAGGGCCTGCGAAGGCGCGCGCATTACGGCCATAACCAGCGCCCATCGTGAACGCGCAGCCGAAGTCGCGCGCGAGTTCGGCATTGAGCACGTCACCAACGACTGGCGCGAGCTGGTGAAGCGCGATGATGTCGATCTGGTCAGCATCGTTACACCCGTGGTGACGCACTGCGAAATGACGCTGGCTGCGCTGGAGCAGAGAAAAGCCGTCCTGTGCGAAAAGCCGATGGCGATGAATGCCGTAGAGGTTTTGCGAATGACCGAACGCGTGCGGGAAGCCGGAGTGCTGGCGCTAATCGATCATGAATTACGTTTCCTGTCCGGCCGAATTCAGATGCATAAAATGCTGCGCCGCGGCGATATTGGCCAGGTGCGCCACGCCAGGTTGACGTTTCGCTCTGACTCGCGCGCGGACCCCGAACGTCCCTGGAACTGGTGGTCCGACGCGGCGCAGGGCGGAGGTGCGCTGGGCGCGATCGGGTCGCATGTAATCGATGGCTTTCGCTGGCTGCTGGACTCCGAGGTGTCTCAGGTATTCTGCAACCTGGCGACCCACATATCTGAGCGCGCTGAAAAAGACGGCGGCGCACAGCGTCCGGTGACAAGCGACGACGAGGCAAATCTCATCTTGAGATTCGCCGACAATGATCTGACCCTGGGAACAACGGGAACCGCATCGATGTCGATGGTGGAATCAGGGAAGCCGGAACATCGACTGGAGATTTTTGGTTCCCGCGGCGCTCTGATGATCGAAGAGGGCGGCGACCTTTGGCAATCGAAGACCGGTGAGGGCGAATGGCGGTCGGTTGAAACTAAGCGCGGCGAGCTGGCGCCGGGCATGCGGGACGGCGGGTGGTCGCGTGGCTTTACCACTTTCTCGCGCGAGATCGTCAAGGCCCTGCGCGAGGGCCGCACGAGCGTTGCCGGCGCCGCAACCTTTGAAGACGGCTATCGCACGCAGCTGGTGCTGGATGCCGCGCGCCGTTCGCATGAAACGGGTTGCTGGGAGAATATAAATCAGCCACAGATGAACACGGATTGACACGGATAGACCCAACCAGAAAAGAACCACTTAGACAGGACGGATCTGATTTCTAGTTCCTATCTGCGTGAATCCGCGTTCATCTGCGGCTAATTCTTTCCTGCTTTAAGGGCGCATATTAATCAGCCACAGATGAACACGGATTGACACGGATAGACCCAACCAGGAAAGAACCACTTAGACAGGACGGATCTGATTTCTAGTTCCTATCTGCGAGAATCCGTGTTTATCTGTGGCTAGTTCTTTCCTGCTTTAAGGGCGCATATTAATCAGCCACAGATGAACACAGATTGACACGGATAGACCCAACCAGGAAAGAACCACTTAGACAGGACGGATCTGATTTCTAGTTCCTATCTGAGTGAATCCGTGTTTATCTGTGGCTAGTTCTTCCTGCTTTGACGAAAACGCCAAAACAGACCCGAGCCAGCGTGCGCGTCGGTGTGGACACCGGCGGCACGTTCACGGACTTTGTCTTTGAAACGAAGAAACAACTCCGCGTCTTCAAACTCGCCTCCACGCCGCATGATCCTTCATCCGCAATCACCGATGGGCTGAAACGCATTGCGGCCGAAACAGGTACGCGATTGAGCGCACTTGAAGTGGTTCACGGCACAACCGTCGGCACCAACGCCCTGCTGCAAAGACGCGGCGCGCGCGCAGCACTGGTTACAACCCGGGGCTTCGAAGACGTGCTGGTGATCGGACGACAGGCGCGGCCGGAACTCTACAATTTGAATGCAGTGAAGCCCGAGCCGCTAATTCCCGATGCGTTGCGTTTTGGTATCAGGGAGCGCGTTGTCGCTTCCGGAGAAGTGATTGAAAGACTAGACACAAATGATGTCGCGGCGCTCCTGGAAAAATTAAGAAAGGCGCGCGTTGAATCGATTGCGATCTCCCTGCTTTTCTCTTTTCTGGTTCCGAAACACGAAAAGGACATCGCAGAGGCGCTGGCATCGCTGAACGTTCCTCTTTCAATTTCGCACGAGATCCTGCCTGAGTATCGGGAGTACGAACGCACTTCGACCCTGGCAATCAACGCCTACCTGCAGCCTCTGATGGGCGCGTACCTCAGCCGTTTGGGCGCGCGCACGCGCCGCTTGCGCGTGATGCAATCGTCAGGCGGCAGTATCTCAGCTGCCGCGGCAGCAAAAGAGCCTGTGCGCACAATCCTCTCCGGGCCGGCGGGCGGTATTGTCGGTGCAAGCCGCGCAGCACAAGCAGCGGGCTTTCAGAATCTCATCACGTTCGATATGGGCGGCACTTCCACCGATGTGGCGCTTTGCCATCGCGCGGTGCTGCGCCTGACCAACGAAGCGATGGTGGCCGGAATGCCGGTTGCCATTCCTATGCTGGATATTCACACGGTGGGCGCGGGTGGAGGTTCAATAGCGCGCGTTGACGAAGGCGGCAGCCTGCGGGTTGGTCCCAAATCGGCGGGCGCTGATCCGGGCCCCGCGTGCTATGGCAGATCCTTATTGCCGACCGTGACAGACGCGCATGTTGTGCTCGGCCATTTGCCGGGCGCGGCGCTGCTGGGCGGGGAATTCAAGCTGGATGAAAAACGATCGCGGAAAGCACTGGGCCGCCTGGCTGCGGACCTCGGTTCGGCCGCGCGCCGCAAAGTCAGCGTCATCGAAGCGGCGCAGGGAGTGCTTGAGGTGGTCAATGTGAACATGGAGCGCGCCCTGCGACACGTATCGGTCGAACGCGGCTACGACCCGCGCGAGTTTGCGCTGGTCCCGTTTGGCGGCGCGGGCGGGCTGCATGCAGTGGAGCTTGCGCGCGGGTTGCGCATTCCCCGCGTGATCCTGCCGGCGCATCCGGGCGCATTATCGGCAATCGGCATCGTTGCGTCTGATGTCGTAAAAGATCAAAGCCGGACAATCATGTTGGAAGTAAAGCAGGGCCGGGTCCAGCAGTTGGAAAGCGCGTTTCGCGAGATGGAACGGCTGGCGCGAGCGACGCTGGTGCGGGAAGGTTTTCCCAAATCGCGTCAGCGTCACGAGCAATCGCTGGCGATGCGCTACCGGGGACAATCATTCGAACTGGAAATCAAAAACACTCGTGGTGATCTGGCCGCTGCATTTCATCGAGCACATCGCGAGCGCTACGGGTACGCCCAGGAGAACAATACGATCGAAGTCGTGAGCGCCAGATTACGTTCGCTCGGCCTGGTGGAAAAGTTGAGCATGGAGCGAACGAGGACCACGACCACCGGGAAAGGCCCCACTAAGCCAAATGACTATGTGACGACCTACATCACCGGCAAACGGGTTCGTGCGGCAATTTATGATCGTGAACAATTGAAGGCCGGCGCCCACCTGCGCGCGCCATGCATCATTAAAGAGTATTCGGCGACGACCTTAATTCCGGCTAGTGCGCGAGCGCTGGTGGATGGCTACCAAAATCTCATTATTAATGTATGAACTCGAAAATAGTGTGTCGCGTTTCTGCGAACGGCTTTGCCGCTTGATGTGCGGAAAGGCTGTGCCTTTCCGTTTGGCTTACTCTTGAAGAAGGCTATGCCTTCAACTATGAGGCGTAGCCTCAAAAGTCAAAAAGGAATGTTCCCGGTAAGGCGGAGCCTTACCGCACGCGCGCCTGGAAGCGCGCACGTACAGAGAGGTGAAAGTCCTCTCCAGGCAGACGCTCTCCGGCCTGTAACCGACTGCTACTGCGACGCAGCGATGCGTGGTGGAGAGCCGCAGGAGGTGAACGAC
>WNGD01006212.1_pt1 | contig 23096 bp, 22 predicted proteins | sample 5400671 | NCBI WGS metagenome assembly WNGD01 (sample SAMN13153369, study PRJNA577476) | soil metagenome | isolation source: 40 cm soil or saprolite under grassland replicate 2 | place: USA:California | collected 2016-06-15
CGACAAGTGCCACTGTAGTGATGATAGCGGTTTCAATCCCGGACGGGCTCCCCAGGCCATTTAGCCGCCGCTCTACCTCATCCATGCTTCACCCCTTGCACAAGTTTCAATCCCGGACGGGCTCCCCAGGCCATTTAGCCGAACAGAAAGGGAAGAAGTCGTCCAAGAAGAGAAGTAGTTTCAATCCCGGACGGGCTCCCCAGGCCATTTAGCCCATGCAGAAAAAAGTACGTGTCATAAGCACGCAGGTGTCGTTTCAATCCCGGACGGGCTCCCCAGGCCATTTAGCCTGTGATACTGGGTGAAGCCTAGCTACTTTAGCCCCAGGGTTTCAATCCCGGACGGGCTCCCCAGGCCATTTAGCCTGCGGCACTCATAGTATAGCATGGGAAGCCATGTTATGCAATACTTTCCGAGAGTCTCCAAAAAAGAGCCATTTTTGAGTAAAAACAGAAGAGCTTATTGAGGCGTTTTGATCTTCCAGCCGCTTCTGGAGACTTCCGAGAGTCTCTGCTCAGAGACGCGGTCACTGCGACTCTCGGAAGATTGTTCAGCTTACACGAGGAACAGGACTGTGTCAGCTGGCGGTGGCCCTCCCACCGTCTCTACCTTGCTCACACAACTGGCACACAGGGGATAGAACCGCACGCTGTCCTCTCTAGCTACCAGGTGTTCGATGAGCTTTGATTGTAACAGAATGAGGTCTTTTCGACTCAGGAAACATTCGAAGAGCGAGTATTGTGTCCACTTGCCAAAACCCAGGAGCACTTTGTGGATTTTGGTACGTCTCTTGTCATCGGGAATATCATAAGCAATCACATAGCAGGTGGCCCGGTTACTGGTCCTGGCCTGACTTCTCATCTTTCCTCTTTGACCTCCCACTTCTTATTTCACGAGCAATGGCGGGTACTCGTCAATCTCTCCTGTGAGCACTTTGGCGAGCAGCCGCGCTTGCAATTCGAGACAGCGCCGATACGTCACTTTATAGCCGAAGAGGGGATGGATCACCTCTTCATTGAGCCGCTCCTCAAATTGGGTAAAGAAGACCTTGCGCCGTTCATCTTTGAGCCGATACGCTCCCAGTTCGACCACGAAATCATCGAGCGTGAGCATCCGTTTGTTGAGCATCGTCAAGACCGCTGAATCCACGATGATCGGCCGGAATTCTTCCATCAAATCGAGAGCTAAGGCAGGACGACCATAGAAAGCACTGTGCAAGTAGCCCACAAAATGGTCGAAGCCCACCAATTGGACCGCGCTGGCGACCTTGCTGGTTAGCAACGCGTAGCCAAAACTGAGCAAGGCATTGACTGGATCGGTGGCGGGACGTTTGACACGTCCTGGAAAAGGCCATTGCCTGGGATCAGAGAGCAGCCTGCCAAAGCTGCCAAAGTAGGCCGCGCTGCCTGCTCCTTCCAGGCCCAGAATCGCTTCCAAGGGAGTCCCTGCAATGCGATTATCTCCGCTTGCCAGTCGCTGAGCAGCATGGGCCTGCTCCAGGGGCAGGGCTGCCAGTTGGCGCAGCAGATGGGCCATGTGCTCAATCGTCTGTCCCATCTCAGCGTCGGATTGACGGCGCTGGTAGCGCTGCAACATCGTGCGCTGATTGGTCAACTTGCCGATTACGAAACGTCGCGCCAGTTCACAGCGCCTGGTCATCTCCTGATGGGCCCGGTACTGGGCCATGCGCAAGATGGCATTCTTCGAAAAGGACGGTGAGAGTTGACCTTTGAACTGACCGTAGTGACCTAAAAAAGTAATCTCAATGTTGCGTTCCAGCAGCAGGTGCAGCGCTGAGGCGCTCAGCGTCACCTCACCGAGCACCACCACCTCATCGACTTTGACCAGCGGGATGCGCTCTTTGCGAGCAGGGGAAGGCGCAGCACCCTCCTTTGCTCGTCTTGCAGGAATTTGCACCAGCAGGCAGTCCTCGCTGTCCCGGCGCACGAACGCATAGTCTTCGGTCAGGTACAGGGTTGGCATGAGTTTTCTCCTTTTCGTATGCATCGACGTGGCGAGCGACCTGGCTGAGTCCGATTTGGCAAAGAAGGGCGTCCCGCTCTGACTCTGTATGCATCGACGTGGCGAGCGACCTGGCTGAGAGTCCCCCAGACTCTCTTGCCACACAAGGGCCCCATATCCACCCAGCCACCCCGTGCCACTACATTTCATACTGCCTCCTTACCCCACTCTCGCGCCCACCGCACTGTTGTCTGGTGGCGGGGCGGTTCCCCGAGATGTAGTGGCACGGGGTGAGGTTGGGGGCGGATGGGCCCTTGTGGGCCTCATGGCTTTCCCTTCTTCGCTCGCAGCAGTCGTACTTCGTCAGGTAGGCACAGGGGCAGCAGGCTGCAATTGGGACATCGTGCCATCAATGGGCCTGAGAGCGGCGGGGGTGGGGTTTTAAGAGCTGCTACCTGCAATGCCTGGGCAATGGCGGCTTTCGTCCTGGCCCGCAGCTGCTGCGTGAAGCGGACCTGGACTCGTCGTCGCGAGCCCACGTAGTAGATGTAGCCATATGCAATGAGCGGTTTGCCCGGCTGTCGTTCTTCCAGGCACAGCGCCTGTGCGCACAGCTGGATATGATCGTTGAGCCACTGGCCCTGTTGTCCATGCTTGTATTCCACCGGAACCAGCACCCCTGCTCGCTCCTCGATCACATCGGCAAAGCCGGTGAGGCGTAATGCTTCGCTGTAGAGGTACAACCGTGTGACCTGCATCTCCACTTCTGCCGTCGTGTGAGTCCCAGCCTGGTGAACGCGCTGGTGATCCAGCATCCCTTCCAGCACAAATTCGTTGACCAGCATCTCCCCCTGCACCACTTCGTAGTAAAATCTTCGCGGACAATACTCCAGCGCATTGAGCGACGAGATCGGAATCATCTCCACACCTGATTCGTTCAACATTGCTAACCTTCTTCGTGTTAGTAGGGGCGTGAGCTTGCCTCCGCCCTGGCCTCGTTCTTGCTCCGCCCTGGCCTCTCGTTCTGCTTGCTTGCCTCCGCCCTGGCCTCGTTCTTGCCTCCGCCCTGGCCTCGTTCCGCTTGCTTGCTTGCCTCCGCCCTGGCCCGAGACCAAACGAAAACGCTATCCTCCCAGGACGCTCGTTGGCTGGTAGGCGCGCAGTTGGACCCCATCGGGGGTAGCAAAGACCCTTCTGTGGTTGCCGGCACGCTGCCAGTAGCGGGTCAGGAGCCAATCCCGTGCTTTGCCGGGATGGCGTTTGCGCGCCCAGTTGATGAGTTGCTGTTCCACCAGTTCATCGTATCGGCTCATGATAGCTGCTGGTACGACTCCGTTGTAGTAGGCTGCCCATCCCATGATCAGTGGATTGAGCTCCGCGATGACCCGCGCTTGTGGATCAGTTTGCAACTGCTGTAATCTGTGCTCAATGACCGCCAGGTGACGCTTGCTCGCTTGCTGGCTGGGGCTGATCATCGTCTTCACCCCTGGCGAGGATTCCTGCCCTCTCGCACTCCTGGTGTGCCCTGTCACCCTGAGCGCAGCGAAGGGTCTGTCGCGATGGTCAGGGAGATGCTTCGCTGCGCTCAGGAGCCGCAGCCCTGAGCGCAGCGAAGGGATGACAGCGCTGTTCTCTCCTGGCTCCTGGCGAATATTGAACCCCAGAAAATCAAAGCCTGCCTGTCCTTGATAGGGCGTCAGGGTATGCGTGAAGCGGGTTTTGTCCGCGTGCAGCTGTAATCCCATCCTGGCTAGCCAGTGCTTGAGGCGCCGGACGGCCTGTTGCAGTGCTTTGAGATCGGGGTGCAAGATCACGAAATCATCCGCGTAGCGCACCAGCAGTGGCTGTTGGACGGTATGACCGTCACCAGGACTTTCTGTGACTACCGCTTCCATCCCATGCAGCGCGACGTTCATCAGCAGCGGCGAGAGAATGCCTCCCTGGGCGATGCCTGTTTCGCTGGGGGAATAGCTATCGCCATCCAGCACCCCCGAGGTGAGCCAGGCAGCGATGACCTGCCTGAGCGCGGGATAGGTTTGCAGCCTGTCAAGTACCTCTGCCTGCTTGACATGATCGAACGCCTCTGCGATATCTGCGTCGAACACGAACATCGGTTGACGTTCAATCGCTGCCACAATGGCGGCGATGGCATCGTGTGTGCTGCGGCCAGGACGAAAGCCGTAACTATGCGGTTCAAATTTCGCCTCCCATTCCGCTTCGAGCGCCAGTTTCACCAGCGCCTGCTTGCAGCGGTCGATCATCGGCAGGATGGCGAGCGGGCGCCGTTCTGTTGTCCCGGGCTTGGGGACCCACACCCGCCGGACCGGCATAGGAGGCTGATAGTTCCAGTATTTCGGGTGAATGGTGGATGCCATGGCCAGCCGCTCTTTGGGGCCCAGGGATTTGATGCCATCAACTCCCGCTGTATGTTTGCCCTGGTTCTCCTCGGCAGCCCGGCGGACGGCCAGCAGGCGGGCTGCTTCCGACTCGATCAACTGCTGCTGCAGGCTGTGAACTGCTCGCCTGTCCCCACGCTGGCTGGCCTGAGCGATCTGCTTTTGCATCCGCACCACCTGCTGCTCCAATGAGCTCCAGGACACGCTGTTGCGCGCCTGGTTCGCAGGATTAGGCGCCTGTGGTAGACGCTGAGTTCCGAGTGCTTTTTTATCCTTCATCTGACGTGTCTAGTTCACTTTCAATGGAAACGCTGTCCTGCCACCCAGGCCACACCAGGGGCAGCACTGTCATGCTGAGCGCAGCGAAGCATCTCACTGCGCATCGAGCAGACCCTTCGCTACGCTCAGGGTGACAGGCAGACTATACCCCTGTCATGCTGAGTGAGCCGCAGCCCTGAGCCCTTCGCTTCGCTCAAGGGGAAACTCCGCGAAGGGGCAGCGAAGCATCTCTCAAATGTTGCAGAGAAAACACTGCTTGTTCCTGAGCTGCACACTCTCTCGATCCTCGTAAATACTCATGTGCCCGTTGTTTTCATAGACCAGGACAGGGATATGCCTTCTCGCCTCGGTATACTGATTGACCAACACCTCGACGGCCATCGTCGCCAGGGAGGTGTTCAGCGTCTTGACCGCGGGCTCCTTGATATCCTTCCCTGTCACGTACCCCCGCTTGACCAATGCTTCGCGAATGGTCTGATCCGGATGCCTCTCACTGGCTACCTGAATAGGATTGATCCGATGGAGGCAGTGTAAACACAGGTAATCTCCCACCCTGGCCGTAATCACCTCTCCGCTCATATCTTCCACTGTGTTCTTGTTCACAGTGATATTCACCCCAACGGAGAGTAATGGCACAAAATACTGGACTGAGAGCTCCTGCACCCGGAGTCGACTGGCATGATTGTCAGTTGCCACAATCATCCAATCAGAAAGAGCCAGCACGCTTTCCATCTCCTTGTCGTGAACATCCCTTTTGTACGCCAGGACAGTCGCCTTTGGATTGATGCTGGTGAGATGTCTCTTGACCACATCCACTTTAAAGAGCTTCTGTTGAGCATCCTCGTAGTATGCTCCCACCACCCGGTTCAGGTTCGACAATTCCAGGACATCAGGATCGATGAGGTTGATCTCGTGGAACCCCATGTGGATGAGATGCTCCGCGACGATAGATCCTAATCCACCCACCCCAATGATGGAGATGCCCTGGCCGTGCATGATGGTTCGCATCACATCCAACCCAAGCACCGGTGCGCTCCGATTGAAAAAGCCCTCGACTGCTGTCACCGCGGTTTTTTCATAGTGCTCATCTGCGTACTCGTGGAAGTCAGAACTGGCAATGTTCTCTGGACTCGTTTGCGTTTTGAGCAGGGCACGTCTTGCAACGGTCGAGCGTCTCCATCATCGGTTGCCGAGAACGAGACGTTCGCCTGGGTAAAGGGATGCGTGTGGACATCGATAATGGTATCGACATCGTACCTGTGAGTCAGCTCAACTAAGGCTTTGTGGATGAAATCTTTTTTAATGCGTAAAAAGGCCATACTCTGCTGAGTGTAGTCTGCTTGCCCAGGGAACAGGAGATCGATGACATTGATGATCGTGTAGCCATCGATCTTGTGTGTCTTTCCAAGCAGCACCGCGAAATGTTCTCTGGAAAGGTCGGCGAGAAGTCTTTCCCGCAAGTAGGCAAGATCACCATGTTTAAACTTGATGAGATATCGAGCACGTGTACTCATCGGTAGGTCCTTTCGTATCGGGCGCGCACGCGGTCGTGTATAGTAGGGGCGTGAGCTTGCCTCCGCCCTGGGTGTACTTGCCTCCGCCCTGGATGTACTCATTCCTCTGTCCCCGACTCATTCTCCGTAAAACCCCTGGCTACGTTACTTGCCTCCGCCCTGGATGTACTCATTCCTCTGTCCCCGACTCATTCTCCGTAAAACCCCTGGCTACGTTACTTGCCTCCGCCCTGGATGTACTTGCCTCCGCCCTGGATGTACTCATTTGTCTGTCCCCGACTCATTCGTCTGTCCCCGACAACACTTCACTGATCAGCGTAAAGTATGTCCACAGACTATCGCCTTTCCTCCAATCCCCAGAAAACTGTACCGGGGCAGGTTGCCAACCTCCAGCGTTAATATAGACGCAATACCACTTCCATCCCTGCGTTAACGGATCACTACATGCTTCATGATAGGCATACTGATACAGGTGTCCGTTGACGGAGAGTGGTATATCTTCCTTGAGGTAGAAACCCACAGGTGGCAGCTCTGGATACTCAGTGGGAAAGATAATCAACAGATCGGTTGTTCTGGCAATGTTATGCCATAGTGGCGGCAAGACATATTGATTGGCAATCATCCAATCAGCGTGTTCTTCGTCGAAGGACACGCCTTTCTTAAACAACTTCTCTGCGATATCGTAGACTTGCTCGGTGATGATCTGTTTGGAAAGAAACGTGCGCTCTCCCCCATAGGTGACCATCCCCTTGGTCCTATCAGGGATCGTGGTGATCTTGACCGGCCTGCCACGACTATCAAACAACTCCGCCGGTGTATAGGTATAGCCTGGCTGAACAGGTCTGAAAGCCAGCCCTTGTTGAATGACCGGTCGCCGCCCGGGGCCAGGATTCACCTGTTGGATCAGATCCTGACCGGTAATGCCAGCGGGTGGAACTTGAATTCTTCTGCCGTTTATGATTGCCATGGGTACATTCTCCTTCTAGTAATCTAACAGTGTCATCCTGAGCGCAGCGAAGGATCTCGTTACTGATTGCCATGAGTAAAATCTCCTTTTAACTGGGTAGTGGTAGGCTCACAACTCCAGTTCATCGATGAGGTCAGGCGCAGGCACACTTGTCTGCTTATCCACCTGATCGACAGGTAATTTCGCATCATCCTTATCCAGGGCTGGGGCAAGCCCAGCCCCTACTCGGTACGGCGATGCCTCCGTACCGAGTAGGGGCGACCCTTGCGGTCGCCCTAGGGGCGGCGGGGGCGGTTGGAGCAGGTCCTGGTCTTGTTCCGCTGTGCCATCCTTCCCCTGTTCAGCATGTTGCGATTGGATAAGGTCTTTGTACTGTTCTGCTCTGCTCTCCTCACCCTGCTCCCCATTTTGAGCTGCGAGATAGCCTTCATAGTACACGGCCAGGTCGATAAAACCCGAACACTTGCGCAGAATGTCTGTCCCGGCTGTCTCTACAAAAGCTGCCACCTCGACACGCACACCGGATTTCCTGACTTCTTGAATGAGTGAGACAAAATCAGCGTCACCGGACGCTAACACAATGATGTCAGGTTTCACCTGGTACACGACCTTTAACACATCCATGGCGATTTCCACGTCAAAGTTGCATTTGTACGTTCCACCGGCAATCGTGCCCACCTTGGTCGTGACAATATAGCCAGAACGCCATAGCTCCTCTATTTCCCTGTCCAATCGATGTTCATTCCTTGGATTGATGGGAACATAGCAATGCGCATCGATGAGAAATCGCTCCTCACCCACGTACTGGAGCAAGTCGCAATAGTCCAAACGATACCTTTTCTCCCTGGCAGCTCTGTTGATGTTCGCATAGTCCAGGAAGAAGACGACTTTTTCTTTTTCCATAATGAGATCTCCTGTTCAGAATATGGTTCCAATGGCATCTTCAGTTCTGTTATACTTGAAGCGCCTCCCATCCAGGTGTTAAACTGCTAAGCGGAAGGAAGATGAAACCTTCCGAATACGAGCATATCGGAGAACGCTGTCAATGGAAATGACTACTTTTGTTAATAGCGTTATTGACAACCCCGAGTGAGAACGATGACACATGGTGGTCGCCCACGCCGTGAGGATGAGAAGCCGGATAGCGCATTTGGAAAGGCGCTCAAGGAGCACTTACGGCATATCGAGGATTTCACGCAAACAGACTTAGCGAGAGAGACTGGCATTCCCGAGAGAACACTCTCTCACATGGTCAAGGGCACACGAACCAGTGGCACCATGCTACGGCGAGATTTGCGCGACATCATCAAGGTACTTTACAAAATGAAAGCGCTTCGTTCCCTCGAAGAAGCCAATTTGTTGATTACAACAATTCCAGCAATCAAAGAACTGGACGAGCGTGATCCAGATGACGCGGAAATCATTGAACTATTCAACACACCCGTGGCCGGGATAGAACGAGGCGCCCTCATTGAAGAGCGCATACAAGATATCCTGCGCAATAACGCGGTTGTCGATCACACGCAACTTTTCGGCGTTGATACCGTTCTTGAAAAAATAAAAGATGATATCTCCGCGCCGCAGGCAGCGTGGGTTATCAGCCTCTGTGGTGAGGGGGGGCTCGGTAAAACCGCCATAGCGTATGAGGCCGTGACTCGCTACGCGGCATCGGCAGGATTTACGAGGGTTGGATGGGTTTCAGCAAAAACGCTCCAATTGTTACCAGATGGGGTGCTCTTGAGAGATGGAAGCGCCGAACTCCACTGGAGCAATCTCGTGAAAAAATTAGCGGACCAGCTAGAGATCCAACTCGGCGATAACTCGAGTGGCTGGATCACTGATTTCCAACGTGGGATGCGCTCCCTTTCCCCAGGCGAACGTTGTCTACTCGTCGTGGATAACCTCGAGACAGTGGAGGATGTGGATGAGGCTATTCACTACCTGGGCAGCAATTCAATTGTCAACCCCCACAAGATACTCCTCACCACCCGCCATGCCTTACTGGGGAAAGTGCGATACCTTGTCGAGCGACACGTCAAAGGGCTTGATTTCAAGCCAGCCTTACACTTTATCCGCTCGCTTGGTAACGTTGCTATCGAAGAAGCAGGCGATGATGAACTTCGACCCATCGTAGAGGTGACCGAGGGTAACCCCCTCTTAATCAAGCTCTTCGTCACTCGCCTCTTCATGAGCCACCTACCGTTTCCGCTCGTTCTCGCGGAGTTACAGGCGGTCAATCAACGACTCGGGAGGAATATTATTGACTATCTGTATGCAGAATCTCTCTCCGTGTTGGAACAACAATGTGGCAAGGACGCGGCACATTGGATCCTGAACGCCTTTTGTCCGCTTGGTGCTGGAGACAGTGTGAGTTATGAGGGACTACGTACCTATAGCGGTATAGAGGATGAGGAGCTGTTTCGAAATACGCTGCGGGTTGCTTGTGACCTGTCATTGATCCGCACCTCGAAGTTGAATTCCCTCTATTCCATTCATAGCCTCTTATGGAAATTTGTTTGTGAGAACTGAATGACAGCACATGCCTTCTAGTAGGGAATCTGATGGTATCGATCGACGACGCTACTATCGAACAAAAAATTCAAAGCATTCACGCCACTAAAGCAGGCTTTCGCCAGGCAAAGGACAGGCGCAACGCCTTTGAAAGAGTATTGCGTGATTACTACGAGCGGCTACGCACCTCTCAATCTCCTTCCCAGGAAGATATAGCGCAATCACTCCATGCGCTCTATGGAGCTTTAAACGCACCGGAACTGGTAGATCAACAGTTACTCATCAATTTCATCTCGGTGATTCTCCGTTTTGTGGAAAACGCCGGAGTGGGCTACGCATTCAGCAAAGCGTTCATGGACAAGGCCATTCGCGTTTACCATCAGGCGGGGTTTTCGCCCATCGACCTCTACCAGGAAAAGGCCGACCTGCTGCGACTCAATCAGCTGGAGAGCGCAGAGCGCGAGCAGGCGCTCCTGGAAGCAAAGCGCTATGCTGAAGCCTCAGGTAACGCGGAGACGCTGCTCAGAGTGCTCTTATCTTGTGCTGCTTATTATACCGAAGTGAGTCAGTACCAGAAAGCGCTTCAAGTCTGCCAGGAATGTGAACAATTGATCCAGCGCCACAGTCAGCTTCAGAAGTATCAGCCCAAGGTATTGACCTTTTTTGGGATGAACTACACTCCGCTCTTCAAATACCGGCTGGCAAAAAGCTACCTGCTGCAGGCAAAAGCGTTATTAGACACCGAACGAGACAGGGGTGATGAGGCAGAAGGTGATGACATCTGGGTGAGTACAATGGAAACCATCCATCACTATCTGGGTCGGATCGCCGAGGGAGAGGGGTATATTGAGGAAGCGATGCGCTACTATATTGAGGAGTACCGGTATCTACAGATGTTCGCTCAAGAACCTCGCGCACGTATTGGCTTCTATCATTTGCGACTCGGTGAATTACTCATTTCAGCCTCGTTAGTTGAACAGGCGCGCGATCATCTGCTTCTGAGCCAGGAAATTTTCGACGCCATCCAGTTTTCTAGCTCAGGACGCCTGCAAGTGAGCCTTGCCTGGGCCGCGCTCTACAGTAAGGAAGGAAATTATGCCAGGGCACGTGACTACCTCCTTGCCGCGAGAGAAAAACCTGAGAACAAGCACTTCTCGCGTGGCGAACTTTTGTGCCTGGTCAAACTCTTCTGGCTGGAGTTAGGCCATTTTCACCTGTATCATGCCATCGCCACTTTTATACAAGCGCTGGGAACCTGGCGTCACGGAGAACTCCGCCGTAGCGGCGGGGCCAGGTTGCTCGGCCATTATCTCTTACAGGTCCTCTCCACACCTTTCAAATTGTTGCAGCGCACTCCCCATACCGTGATGGGCGCCGGAACCTTCAACGCGAGACTCACTAGCTGCTTGTGCCCTCTCCATCAGTTACCAGCCTCTTCCTCTTAGATTGGTCGCACCTGCCCCATCCCCATCGCCGTCTTATACCCAACGCCGCAATAAAACGCCAGGCGGGCCAGGAGCCAGAGCTGCTGGCGCACCGTCAACGGAGCCTCCTCTGTCACTGCTTCATCAGGGCCGCGCAGGTCATACTTGCACATCCCTACAAAACCCGGCTGTACATGCTGCATAAATCGCACCTCGTGAGGCTTGAGATCGTAATCGCTAATGACGACTCCTTCATCCTCGATATACCGCTCGATACGCTCCCTCTGCACCAGGGGCACAAGCTCAGGTGGCGCAAACTCCTGCCAGCGCCTCACCAGCCCTGGAAACACATATTGCGGCAGCGGCAACCGCGCGTAATGACCGCCATAGACCTGGCTCCTCTGATTAGAGCGGTTAAATGCTGTCAACGAGGCAAATTCCATTGCCAGCGGCTCAACTTTCCCCAACCTGAGGGTCTGCGCTTTCTCTACCAATGTGGGAAGCGACGTAAAGCCGGTCCATCCCGCGTGGGTATCGTTGTCGATGAGCACCTCTTCGAGCGTAAAAAGCTGTTTGCCAATCTTTATTAAGGATGGCTTTTTGGCGCTCCTCTCGGTCGTGTTGAATTGCGTCAAAGCATCGTGAAAGAGCGGAAAAAGTTCGCCAAGCAGCAGGGTGATACGCACGGTGTAGGTCTTTTCGGGGTCCAGCGGCAAATGCACGTTATTTCGTTCCGCCTCCAACATGCGCTGTGCTGGCAACGGGAACTGGAGGCTAGAGCAAGTAAAAAGCCGGCGCTTGTTCCCATCGTGCAGCCACGTCGCCACATCTGGCGCGGCGTTCTGTAACCAGTGCAGGAACGCGCCGTGTACCAGTTCGCCGGAGAAGGGCATCAGCGTCCCACGCTCCAGTGGGCGCAGTTTCAGGAGGAGGGCGTAGAGTTTGGTAGGGGCTGTGGAAGAAAATGGGATGTTCATAAGAGTAAAAATCCTTCTCCTTTCGACAGCATCTTTTGTAAAATGAAATCGCACTAGAAAACTCTGCTGTACTACTAGAATTTGCATCTAAAATTACTGATTTTTCACCTATCAATGTGCTATACTTGCATGAGGTTATCCGATGCACCTGGGAGAGCAATAAGATCACCAGGAACATATACTGTTGTGGACGAAGTCACGACGATAGATCCTTCCAGTTGTATCTGGCGACAGGCAATCCAGGCTACACCCAACTTTTTGTAGAGCCGGACTAACGCCGTGAGCAGCCAATGCGGAATGCGACCGTCGAGAATCAACCCGTGTTCCGCGGGCACAGGTGGAAAGGGAAGCTGATCCGCTTGTAAATAGTCCAGGTGATCGCTCACTATGCGTATCGAGAGCACGGTGAGCTGCTCATGCGCACGTATCTCTACCTGCATTTCTGGCACAGTGTTCATGTTGATCTGGAGAGGAGGCGGAGCTACCCATCCAATACGTGGATCGAACTGGTAGAAAGGCTGGGCTCCTGCATGAGCCACCAACGCACCATAGAGCCAGTTTGGACCTGGACCATACACGGCCAGCGGAGTATCGGCTGGCAGCTCGGCAAGCAGGTGCGCGATCATTCCTCGTTCCCAACGACTCGTGTTCGGCGCCCAACGTTGTAGATAGGTGTCCAGGTTAACAACCAGCTCTACTGGAGCCATGTTCAGCTTCGTTTTTTCCAGTTCCTCAAGCGAGTAGGAGGTAAACAGCAGCGCGACCCGCTTGACCAGCGCATCAAAGAGCTGGCCATGAACCAGAGTACCACGTTCCAGCCCGGCGAGGGTGCCTTTGATCACTGGCCCATCGGTGGCAAGGCGCGATGTACCATTCAGTTGAGAGTATAACTCGGCGAGCGGCAGCAGGCCGTTGACCTGCACCAGGTGACGCCAGAAGTCGACATTGTCCTCCTGGTCGGCGCGCAGCAGGAGCAGAGAATGTGTGCAGTTGCGAAACAAACACGTTTCTCGTTCCGTAGGCCGTCCGCCAATGTCAACCAGTAGCGGGAGGTGACGTCGCTCCAGATCAAGGCAGATGCGTTTCACAAAGTCTTGTGACCACTCGCCCTTGACGCGAATCAACCGTACTTTGTCCTGGTCCAGCTCGTGGAACCAGTTCCCTTCGCCATCGGGACAGGCGCGAAGAGCGTGATGAGGTATACCGAGCTCACGCAGCGCCTTCGCCAGGTTATAGAACAGGACCGATTTCCCTGCGTGGGGTGGCCCACCAAACAATATAGCCGGTAAGAGATTCATCTCTGGTATGCTCCTGTCAATTGTCGCCCAGTTATATTAGGAGAGACCGTTATGTCGAAATATGTACATACGCTGCTGGCAACCCTGGGCGGTCAGCCTCAGGTGGTGACGTTTACGCTTGATCTCCTGCTCCGCCGTGGTTTTCCCGTCAGCGAGGTGATCGTGATCCACCCGGAAGCATCGCACCCACGCCTGCAACATTCCTTAGACTGCCTTAATGCAGAATTCGTCGGCGACCAATACCACATCGATGGTCGAACCATCAGTTGCCACTTCCGCCCACACATCCTGCACCTTGATGACGAGCCTCTTGCTGACATTGTGGACGACGAAAGCGCAGACGGTACGCTCGATACACTGCATCATCTCATTTGTGACCTCAAACGCCAACGTCGCCATATTCACCTATCTGTTACCGGCGGGCGACGCCTCATGGCACTGCTCGCAACCTCGGTCGCATTTCTGAATTTTGACCGGCACGACCGCGTCTGGCATATCTACACTCCAGAAAGCGTGCAGCAGTGTACCAACGAAGGTGCTCTGATGCATGTTTCCGCCGAAGCTGGAGTGCGCCTCATCGAAAGCCCTTCCATGTCTCTAGGAGCCTACCTTCCGAGTCAGGCCCAATCATTTGACGCGGCCCAATCGGCCCAACGCTCACACCTGGATGCCCAACAACGCGCACGCTGCAAGCAGGTAGTGAAGGCAGCAACACGACGTCAGCTAGATGTCCTTCAAGCATTCGCCAGTGGCTTAACCCCACAGGAGGTAGCAGATAAGCTAAGCATTGACATCAAGACAGTCCATAGCCATAAGACTATCCTCCTTGATCATTGTCGCAATGCCTGGGAGAACAGTAACGAACCCCTCGACTACCGATTCTTGCAAAAAGCCTTCGCCGACTATCTTGACATTGACGAGTAAAGTATATCCCCTTTGAGTGGAAAGAACATCAGAAGCAGTTCTGAGTTTTTTCAGTAGCATTTCTGATGTGTTATTCCCAAAGGGATGGTATGCTTTCTGCTGCGGGAGATTTAGATGTATTAAGAAAGGATTGTAGGGGATGCAAGAAGTGACGTTTGATGTGCGAACTGTTACTCTTTCGATTTAGGAGTTCTATTATGGAATATCTCTTTCTGGTTAGTATCGGGCCGGTTCAAGACTTTATTGCGAGTGCTCGCCGTTCACGCGATCTTGCCTTTGGGTCATGGCTCCTGAGTGAACTTTCAAAGGCTGCCGCCAATAAAATTAAGGCAGAGAATGAACTGAAGAGCTTGATTTTCCCTGCTCCTGATCCGCAGGACAAAGACTCGCTCAGTCCTGGCAATTCACTTAATGTGGCCAATAAAATTGTCGCAGTAATTGATCAATCCCCTCAAACGATGGGAGAGGAAGTACGTAAGGCAATTGATGCGAGGCTTGCAACTATCAAAAACTGGGCATATGCGGGCATGCAAGATTATGATGAACAGGTAGCTAAAGCTCAAATTGATGATCTGGTAGAGTTTAGCTGGGTTGCCCTACCATTTGATGGTACTAACTATGCAGAAACCCGTGAGACGCTGGAAGCACTTATGGCTGCACGTAAGAATACACGAGACTTTTCTAAGGTGACATGGTATAGCAACCGGCCTAAGTCGTCAATTGATGGACAGCTCGAAAGTGCCATACCAAATGGTAAATATCCAAATAGAAAAGATTCTGAGGAAGTAAGGACAGAGAAAGTAAAATTCCTTTATAAAAACTATGGTGCAGGCCCGGCAGAACGCTTATCAGGAGTAGATTTGCTCAAGCGTAAAGGCTCATTTCAATCAGCCGCCTCAGGGTTTCCCAGCACCTCTCACATGGCGACAATCCCTTTTTTACAACGACTAAAAGCTATGAATGCTTCTCAAAAGGCAGCAATCCAAAAAAAGTGGAACGAGTACATCAAAGAAATAAACAACATCCCAGGTTCGCATATTGAGAAAGTTCCAACAAAGTATGCAGCGGGGGCAGATGCTATTATTGGGGATTGCGATGGTTCACTACTTTTTGGAGAGCGGCTGGTTGACATGATGGATACAGGTTATAACAAGGAGAGCATGGCCGCCAAACTTAAACCAGCACAGGAAGCATTGCAACGATTCTTTGATGAGATCAAAGTACCTCCCAATCCCTACTACGCTATCCTACGTGCTGATGGTGATCGGATGGGTAAAGTAATTGACAATCAGGCAAAACAGGGAGAGAAACAACATCAGGCTTTATCAAAAGCCCTCAATAAATTTGCTGGCAGCGTTCGCAAGATCGTGGAAGAAAAGTATCAGGGCGCACTAGTTTATGCGGGTGGCGATGATGTTCTGGCTCTTATGCCATTGCATACTGTGCTTCAATGTGCAAAAGAGTTGGCAGACAATTTTCGCAAAGAACTGAATGAATTCAAAGATGACAACGGCGACTCACCTACACTCTCAGCCGGTATTGTGATCGTTCATCACCTATACTCCCTACAGGATGCGCTCAGACTCGCAGGGGATGCTGAGGACAGAGCAAAAAAAGTTCCCGGTAAGGATGCTCTGGCAATCACGATTAGTAAGCGAAGCGGCGATGATTATACCATTGCAGACAAATGGGACAACCTTTATAACCACCTGGAAGATTTGATTGATTACTGCTATAACGGCGCAATTCCAGAAGGAACGGCCTATGAGTTGCGAGACATGGCATTGCGTCTTGTAGTACCGGATGTTCATCCTGATTACATGACTGTTCAAGAAGTAATACTTGCAGATGCAGACCGTATCCTGAAACGCAAGATGCGTTTTGCAGAGCGGAATCAGAAAAAGGATAGCGAGGAAACGAAAAAAATATTAGCCTTACTGCAAGATAGGCTTGGCATTGCTCAGGAGCAGAATGAGGCTACCGAGACTATCACAGTAGATGTAGCTATCGAGCAATTCATTAACGAACTCATTATCGCCCAGACACTTGCTGATGTGAAAAAATTGATAGAAGCAAAGAAGGAGCAGAGTAATGGAAATCTGGCTCATTGAACCACATGATCCATTAATCGTGCGTGATGGACGTCCTTTCGGCCCTAATCCCGGCGCACGGGCAACATCACTATCGTTCCCATTTCCCTCAACAACGACCGGAGGAGCTCGGACACGAGCTGGGCTGAATGATAATGGAGTATTCGCTCTTGCTAATAAGCAAATTCAAGATCTCAAAAAACTCAAAGTGCGTGGTCCACTTCTCGTTCAACTGTCAGAAGATGGAAATGGCATTACAGTGAATGAGTGGTTAGTTCCTGCTCCTGCCGATGCGTTATTGTTTGAAACAAAGCCACTATCAGATAAGAAATCCAGTAATGACAAAGAAGGTCTGATCAGGCAACTTATTCCAAGAAAAATACAACAATTTGCTAATGGTGCAGAAACTGACTTTGGCTCCAAGGGTGAAGATGCACTAATGCTGGTAGGGCTACCTGAGAATGAGGGCAACCTGGGCAAGCCACACAAAACCCCTCCGCTCTACTGGTACTGGAATATCTTTGAAAATTGGTTACTCGATCCATCTCGCTACGACGGAGGAGTAGTAGCATTATCCAGATTAGGACATAAGGGGCCAGAACGTGAACACCGTCTACATGTAAGTATTGATGCCGATAGACGTGCAGCTAAAGAAGGTGCGCTCTTTGAAACATCAGGCTATCAGGCTTAGAGTTTACCTATGCAGGTAAAGGGCAGCAACGTCTCAGTGAGGCGCAGAGGTTAGCATTGGCTGTTATAGTAGGTGAAGATAAAGATACACAGAATACGATACATGGAGGCATTACAGGTTTTGCCGGTGAACGCCGCATTGTAAGCTGGCGAAAAAGTAATAGTCAGCTACCAACCTGCGATCCAGACTTAAAAGAAGCGATTAAGACGCAAAAAGCATGTCGTTTGTTTCTTCTCACGCCAGCCTACTTCAAAGAGGGATATCATCCAACATGGTTGCTTGAGCCAAAGCACGGAGTACAACCAAAATTAGAAGCCATTGCTATACAGCGTCCACAAGTAGTATCAGGTTGGGATTTTGAGAAGAGAGAACCGAAACCAACGCGCCGCCTTGCTCCCGCCGGAACAGTTCTTTTCCTCACACTTGAGGGAACACCCGAAGCTATTGAAACATGGGTTGATAACATCTGGATGCATTGTGTAAGCGATGACGAGGATAATCAAGAAAATAGTGATAATCCTGAGCAATACCGTAATGATGGTTTTGGTCTGGCAGTAGTAGGAACATGGCCTTCTGAATCAGAAGCAGGACAGGAAGGGCAGGAATCATGAGAAAACAACCCAATAATCCACCTGAAGTCACGTCGCAGAAGCAAGATAACATCATTACACAGATACGCGAATACAAGCTAATTACGCCTCTGTTTGGTGGAGGCGTTACTGCCGGGGAGGGCGATCCTGTAACCCTCATTCGCGGCACTGAAATTCGTGGTCTATTGCGTTTTTGGTGGCGGGCCTGTCGGGGGGGAAATTATAAAACAGTAGAGGAAATGAAGAAAGCGGAAGATAAGATTTGGGGGTCAGCCAATACGAAACCAGCCGAAAACAAGGATGCGAACAATAAAAAAGATGAGACATCTTCGCAAGGGCAAACAGAAGGAACAGTACAAATAGCTGTTGAGCAACAACAAGACGATGTACCTCCTACGCCTTACTCTCAAAATATTGCTCCGCCTTATGCCGCTTTTCCTCTTCAGGAGAACAGAAGGGAAAATAGACCCCTTAAAAATGTGTACAGGGATGTTTCGTTCACGCTCATCATCTCATTTCCTAAAGTTTTCAGGCAAGAGGTTGAGGCAGCTCTCTGGGCTTGGGAAACATTTGGCGGCATCGGCGCACGTACACGCAGAGGTTTTGGAGCTTTGCAATTGCTTAAGGTTGACAATAAGGAATATACTGATCTTCCTTTTGCTAATAATGTAGATGTTTGGATCGGTGAGAAGCTTAACGATTCTAAATATGTTGCATCAGGAACACCTCCACACGGCATACCCTATCTCACTAATCCTTTACAGGTCAGATTTACTCAGCCCTTCCACAATCCATTCGAGGCATGGAAACAACTTATTACCAGACTTTCGAGTTTTCGACAGGCTCGTAATGGCTATATGGGACGTAGCAAATGGCCTGAAGCAGAAACAATCCGAACCATTACAAAGCGCAGATACTCGAAACATCCAGTTCTTTCACATCCTGAAAAATTCCCAAGGGCAGCTTTTGGATTGCCTATCGTTTTTCACTTCAAATATATAGACCTGGGTGAGCCAGAGGATACAACATTGCAAGGAGCAGATAAGGAAACAGAACGTCTGGCAAGTCCACTGATACTTCGCCCTCTTGCCTGTAAGAACAACACATTTGTTGGATTAGCTTTGCTTCTTGAGGGAAATCAAATGATCTCCAAAGAACTTAAGTTAGTCAAAAACAAAGATAGACAGCCTTACCCGGACAAGATTGAGACGGAACTTACCCCTGAGGAAGCAAAAAAAATACCGCCTCTCTATAGTGAAACCGATGTTCTGCAAGCCTTTATCAAATATCTGTAAGGAGTTAAAACCATGAACGCACAACTCACATTTGTTCACGCCCTCTCGCCATTACATGCTGGTACTGGCCAGGGTGTTGGTGTCATTGATCTTCCCACTGCACGCGAAAAAGCTACGGGCTTACCATTCTTGCCCGGCTCATCACTCAAAGGAGCATTGCGTGCCCGTTGCGGTGACAAAGCTAAAACTAGCCAGGATAAAGATGAATGTAGTAAAGTGTTTGGCCCGGAGCCTACCAATATTGACTCCAACGAAAATCAGGCGAGTGCAGTACAGTTCTCCGATCAACGGCTTCTGCTCTTGCCCATACGTAGCCTCGCGGGAACATTTGCCTGGGTTACATCTCCCTATATTTTGCGCCGCCTTGTGCGTGATATGGAGGATATAGAGACGAACCCGCCAACTGGCATTCCATCCATTCAAGAGGGTAATTGCCTCATTGTCAAGAAGCGTAATGACAAGGAAGTTGACAGCAAGATTACGGTTAATGCAAACAAGACTCAGGCAGTCTATCTCGAAGACCTCGATCTAGTTCCCCAGACCAATGACGAGGCAACAGAGTGGGCTAAGTGGATAGCTGGGAAAGTCTTTCCTGATAATGCAAATGCAGATTGGCAAAAGATGCTTATTGAACGCTTCTGTATAGTTCACGATGACATTTTTAACTTTCTGATTAATACAGCTACTGAGATTACAGCTCGTATCAGAATGGAGGAAAATACAAAAACTGTGCAAGAAGGCGCACTCTGGTATGAGGAGGCACTACCAACCGAGACGGTCCTATCGGGACTGGTAGTTGCTACTCCTGTCCAAAAATCAACCTTGTCAGCAGAGAAAGTCTTTGAAATAGTACAACGCCTTACAACACATACATTACAACTCGGCGGTAATGCAACTGTAGGTCGTGGTATGTGTCGCGTACAGATGGTAAAGAAGGAGCAGAACAATGCAAACAAGCAATCAGCAAATAAAGGATAAAACGCTACAGACGCGCGATCAGAAATATGCAGTTGACGCCTATAATCGAGTTAAAACTGTGCATGAAACAGCGCGTGATCGCTATGGCTCAATGGCCCATAAGCTTCCTATTCTCATTCGTACGGCCGGATTGGCTCAAGCCCTTGCATTTGTCAATGCACGTGGTAAGGAGGAACATAAGCGTCTTCTGAATGATTTAGCTCTCACTCTCAAACAGCAAAATAGAGAAAATTTGGCAGAAACGGCAATGAATGCACCACTGAGCGAGTACATTTACCTGACACAGCAGGCATTGGCAGCACTGCTCTGGTACAAGCGTTTTGCTCAGTCAGTGTTGGATGTACAGTCAGGAACAGAGGAGAGTGAGTGATGAAGACACGTCGTAAGAAGCTTTTAGAAGTTGAAAAAACTGCTACAACTCATCCTGGACTCTGGCTCGATAAATATATTGAGGAACAGGAGAAAAAGGATGTAGAAAACCGCTCTTATAAGGATCAGAATAAAGGGAAGAACCGTGCTGATTTTGTGAAAGAGGTTGCGACCCTACATGTGCCTGTCATGTATGAAAAGTTTTTTGAGGTTTGGAAAATGAGGCTGGACGATTACGGCACACAAACACGCGAAGCCCAGGTTAGGGGCCGTATGATCGTTGGCCTGGGCAACGAAAGTGTACTGGAAACCTCCATTACATTACATCACACCTATGGCGTTCCCTACATTCCGGGAAGTGCACTCAAGGGGCTGGCAGCAAGCTATGCCGATAAACGACTTGGTAATGACTGGAAAAAAGGAAGTGATGCATATAAGGTTATCTTTGGCGATACGAATAGTGCAGGCTATATCACCTTCTTTGATGCTCTTTATATACCAGATTCAGGGCATAAGCACAATGGAAAAGCACAAGCCCTCTATACTGATGTGATCACAGTTCATCATCAGAAATATTATCAAGACGAAATAAATATTCCACCTGCCGACTGGGATAGCCCCAATCCAGTTCCTTTCTTAAGTGCTACTGGTAAATATCTGATTGCACTGGCTGCACCCGATCTTGGGAAGGACAGTAAATGGATTAAGAAGACCTTTGAGCTTCTAAGACTTGCTCTTAAAGAGATGGGTATAGGTGCAAAAACGTCTAGTGGGTATGGAAGGATGGAGCTTGAGCAGGAAATTGATTTAGACTCACCAGATATACAGGACGCCTTGCGTTTGAAAGAAGAAATAGACAAGATGCCTGATGCAGAAGTATCTCGAAGAATGCAATCGTCGTATTTTTCTAGGTGGGCAAAGATGCCTTCTCAAGAAGCAAAGAGAATAGTTGCCAGGGCCATTATTGAGAAAGTACAAAAAGCTGGGGTTGAGAAAACAATAGGCTTACAACCATGGTATAAAGTCATACTCCAATCAGTAGGCTGATACAGCTACGTGAAAGCTCACGTCTTAGAAAGGATTTTTATCATGGCACTCATGATAGCTCTTGTCGGTGAACAACCTTTGCCTAATTTTTTACTCGCACGGCATGAACATCCTGATGCGCTCTTATTGGTATATACTCTAAAAACAGAACCCGTTTATAAAAAGCTAAAAGCAGCCCTTAAATCAGAAACAGCAATCTACGAGCTTCCAACTGATCCCTATAATGTTATTGCTATTATCAAAGACCTCAAAGATAAGCTGACAGAGCAAGAACTTGCATCACATCAATCTCTCGTTTTTAATCTTACAGGTGGAACAAAGGCAATGTCACTCGCAGCCTATCACGTAGCACAACAGCGTAGTGCATCAATTGTATATATGGAGAGCGAAGAAAAACATAACCAGGTCTTTCGATATGAATGGAAGCAACAACAATTACAATTTAAAGATAGTAAAATGCTACCTGAATGTGTTCAGCTCAAAGATTTTTTCAACGTGCAACTTGGATCTAGAAAATGGACGCTAAAAAAACTGGATAATCAGCCTGGCTCTATCTTTCAAAAAGCTGTCGCAGATACATTACAGGCTTATGGATATGAGGTTATGCTGGGTGTTCAAGCAATGCAGGGGCAAGTAGATATTGATGTTGCAATACGCTTCAAAAACCAATTTGGCATTATCGAGACAAAAAGCGGAAAAAAAGGAGGAGAGCTTGAAGGCATCCAACAACTAAGCACAGCCAAACGACATCTGGGTACATTTACACAGCAGTTTTATGTTATTACTGTTCCGCCAACGCCAGTTCATAAAGAAATCGTTGATGCGGCCAATATCCAAGTAATTTCTCTTCTAGAGTATAGATACGGCGCAACTTCGCTTTCGCTGGGTGATACAAAAGAACTGATAAAGCAAGTAGATGAGGCACTCAAAGAATAGTTCACATTGAGCAACCTGAACAGGATCATCCACAAACACACAAAGTTGCTGAACAACTAAAAGAACTATTGGAGAAGGAATAATGCTCATCTTAAACTTCACCCACCCCCTCACCCCTGAGCAACGAGCGCAAATCGAAACGCTCGCTCACACTTCCATAGAAGAAATCCGCACCATCCCAGTCCAAATCGACCAAACCGAACCCCTAGAACCCCAAATCACCACCATTGTAGACGCCGTTGGCCTCTCCTCCGAAGAGTGGCAAACCCGATCCTTGCTCATTAACCCACCAGGCTACGCACCCGCGGCTTTTGTCCTGCTGGCCGAACTCCATGGGCGTAAGGGTCATTTTCCGGCGCTGATACGTTTACGTCCTAAGCCTGGGCCAGTAACGGGCTACGAGGTTGCCGAATTGTTGAATTTGCAAACCATCCGCGAGGAGGCACGTAAACGTCGTTAGCAGTGTAGCATGTAATCGTTCGCAAAATGTCGCCTGATGTTTGCATCACAACGTCTGAAACTGACAACTTTGTAAAGGTGAATGTTTCTATGATAGAAATTCTAGATTGGATTGGACGCATTTCTGCAGGAATTCTTGTTATTGCTCTCCTTGTAGGCATCTATGGATGGTCCAGAGGGATTATCCCTGCAATGGTACGATTGGGCAACGGCTTTGCAAAAAGAAAAATTGCAATTTTTGCCAGGAGCAATCAGTTTGTCAGCTTAAAAGATTTACTCGTAGATTCAAAACTTTTTAAAGCAAAGAATATCATTCAGATATCATCAAAAAGTGACTTTGGGCGAGCAGAACAATCAACCTTATACCTGGTCTTTTGGCCTGATTGGCA
>WNGD01003617.1_pt1 | contig 23086 bp, 23 predicted proteins | sample 5400671 | NCBI WGS metagenome assembly WNGD01 (sample SAMN13153369, study PRJNA577476) | soil metagenome | isolation source: 40 cm soil or saprolite under grassland replicate 2 | place: USA:California | collected 2016-06-15
TGCGATTTCGCGCAACTGCAAAACTCATCCTGGATCGATCTCTGGCGGGATCGGGAGGCGGCCAGGGTCGCGCTGGAAGCTGCTAAGAACGGCGAGGGTGGCCGCTTCAACGGCTTTTGCCCGACGGAGAGCGGCACACCCAAATGGTGGGATGTGATGGTCAGCCTGATACGAGACTCTGCCGGCAAGCCTGAACGCCTCTTGGCGGTGGCGCGCGACGTAACCGAACGTCGGCGCGCCGTGGAAACGTTGCGTGTCGTCACGGAAGGAACCGCCGCGGCTACGGGCGGCGATTTCTTCCGCTCTTTGGTTCGTCATTTGGCGCAGGCCCTCGCGGTTCGTTATTCGTTTGTTGCGGAATGCACCAATAAAGCCAAAAACGAAGTCGGTACTCTAGCGTTCTGGACCGGAGGAGACTTTGGAGAAAATATAAGCTTTCCGTTGTGGGGAACGCCCTGTGAAAAGGTGATCGGCGGAGACGTCTGCTACTATCGTGATGACTTACAGCGTTTGTTCCCCGAAGACAAAGCCCTGGTCGATCTTAAAGCTGAAAGTTACATGGGTGTGCCGCTCCTGGGTTCTCACGGAGACGTCCTCGGTCATCTGGTAGTCATGGACGATAAGCCGATGCGGATGACCGATCGCGATGCGTCGATCTTGCGCATCTTCGCCGCCCGGGCGGGAATTGAACTGGAACGCAAGCACGCCCGTGAAGCTCTACAAAAAAGTGAAAGACGTCTCAAAACCCTTCTGGAAATCAATAACGCCATCGTTTCTAAACTGACGCGAGATGATCTGTTTCACGCTATATCCAACTCCCTCGGCCGGGTTATTCGCTTTGATCGACTTACGCTCTCTCTCTACGACCCCGACCTGGACAGCTTGCGTATAGTCACTTACGCGGGACCCTATCGCCGCGATGACTACACTCCGATCGGTCGAGTGCTTGGGCTTGGCGATAGTCCTGCAGGGTGGGCCTTCTTAAATCAAAAGCCTCTCCTGCGCCGCAACCTTGAAACAGAACGACAGACGTCCTCGGACGAGCGCGCCTTTGGGCATGGGTTCCGCGCCCTATGCGCGCTGCCCTTGGTAGTTCGTGGAAAGAGCATCGGCTGTATAACGGTGGGAAGCCTTACAAAGAACCAATATAGCGAGGCGGATGCTGAGTTGCTCATGGAGGTCGCCAATCAAATCGCCATCGCCGTGGATAACATGAAGTCCTACGAGGAGATCACGGCACTCAACGCGACGGTCGCCGCGACGGCGGAGCGCCGCCGCACGCTTCTCGAGATCAACAACGCGATAATCTCGAACCTGACTCGGGAGACTCTTTTCCATGCCATTGCTCAATCGATCCGGCGGGTAGTCCCTTTTGACCGGATGGCGCTTTTCCTCCATGATGCGCAAAGGGACGTCTTGCGTCTTTTCGTTTTGGATTCTTCCCTGCCCACGGGGCAGTACGCCGTCGGCCTGGAATGGGCCGCGGCGGAAAGCCACGCGGGATGGGCCTTCCGAAATCAGCAACATCTCGTGCGGCACGACCTCGAGCAAGAGCGGCACTATGCCACGGAAGATCTTCTTCTTGCCGACGGGGTGCGATCGTTGGTGGTGGTTCCACTCATCGCCAGAGGGGTGAGCATCGGGACATTGAACCTGAACAGCGCGACGCCGAACCGGTACGCCGAATCGGATGCCTTGTTTCTCCAAGAAGTAGCGAACCAGGTCGCGCTGGCCGTCGAAAATATGAAAGCCTATGAAGAGATCGCTGGGTTGAAAGCGAGGTTCGAGGCCGAAGCCGTCTATCTACAGGAAGAGATTAAGACCGAGCACAATTTTGAAGAGATCATCGGGCAAAGCGCGCCCATGCGCCAGTTGCTGCGCAAGATCGAACAGGTGGCGCCGACGGAGGCGACGGTATTGATTCAGGGGGAGACCGGTACGGGAAAGGAACTTCTGGCCCGAGCGATTCATGATCGGAGCCGGCGCCAAGATCGGCCCTTGGTGAAAGTCAACTGCGGATCCATTCCCTCCGGCTTGGTGGAAAGCGAGCTTTTCGGACATGAGAAGGGGGCGTTCACGGGAGCGACACAGCGGCGCACGGGAAGATTCGAATTGGCCAACAGCGGTACTATCTTTCTCGACGAGGTCACGGAGTTGCCCATCGACACACAGGTGAAACTACTGCGCGTGCTTCAGGAAGGGGAGTTCGAGCGGGTCGGCAGCAGCCAGACCATCAAAGTCGATGTCCGGGTCATCGCGGCAACCAATCGTGACCTCAAGGAGGCGGTGCGAAGCGGTACTTTTCGGTCCGATCTCTTCTACCGGCTCAATGTCTTTCCCGTGGAAGTGCCGCCACTGCGAGAACACAAAGAGGATATCCCTCTTTTGGTCAATTTCTTTCTCGGCAAGTTCGCTAAAAAGCTCGGAAAGGAAGTTCGCGGCGTTTCACAGACGGCGATGGAGAGCCTGACGAATTACAACTGGCCGGGGAACATCCGAGAACTGCAGAACGTCATCGAGAGGGCCGTCGTATTGGCGACTGGACCGATCGTCAAAGTGGATGAGTCAATGGTGCGCTCGGATGGCACGGCTCAGGAGCCAGCGGTTGATACGCTCGAAAACATGGAGCGCAATCACATCGTGCGCGCTTTGAACGAGACGAGGTGGGTGATTCATGGCAAGAGAGGCGCGGCGGAAATTCTCGGCATAAACCCCAGCACATTGCGATCACGTATGGAAAAACTCGGAATCAAGCGGCCGGGCTCCGTGTAAATAGTCATGCGCAGGAATTTCTTCCAGACCGCACTCCCTTTGCCAAGCGTCAGATCTTTCGCACGATCAAGGACAGCGCCACATAAACAACCGTGAAGATAAGGATCGCCGCGCCCATGGTTTATCTCCTTGCCTGTGAATTTGGAGTCTCTTGACCTATTAGACGTTGACAGGCAGCAAGAAGATTCGCTGGCATCACTCGGAAAGCTGTCGAGCTCCAATTGAGGAGGAACTCTGGGCTAAACGACCCCGCAGAGCCGGCATCCATTTCACGACGAGCCTATACCCGAGCAACAATGCCAAGACCGCTCCATATTGGACCGGCCGGCGGATATCGGCCTTGACCAGCCAGTAGAAGTGAATCACCCCTGCGATGCCGACAACGTAGACGAACCGGTGGAGCTGCTGCCAACGTTTTCCGAGCCGTCGAATCATCCCAGCCGTCGAGGTAATTGCCAGCGGAATCATGAGCACGAAACCAGTGAATCCGGCGGTAACATAGGGCCGCTTCATAACGTCTTTGACGATGGCCGGAAAGTCGAAAAAATGATCCAGAACCATGTAAGTTGCGAAGTGAAGCACGGCATAGAAAAAAGCGAACAGCCCCAGCATGCGCCGATACTTGATCAGCTCGTTCCACCCGGAGATCTTCCGCAGCGGAGTGACGCTCAAGCTCGCCAGCAAAAATATCAACGTCCAATCGCCGGTAAAATGGGTAATAAACTCGATCGGGTTGGCGCTTAGGTTATCCGTCCATGCGTTATACAGCAGCTGTCCCAAAGGGATCAGGCAGGCAATAAAGGTAACCGGTTTGAGGGCGCGCCAATAGCTCACCGCAGACTCCCTGCTGGTTAATAATATTTCTTTAGGTCCATGCCGCGATAGAGATCGGCGACCTGTTCGCCATAGCCGTTAAACATCAGCGTTTTTCGTCTGAAGAATTCGCCGATGCGCCGTTCGGTGGCTTGGCTCCAACGGGGGTGATCCACTTCAGGATTCACGTTGGAGTAAAAACCGTATTCCTGCGGGGCTGAGATGTTCCACGAAGTCGGTGGCTGCTTCTCCACGAAGCGGATCTTGACGATAGATTTGATGCCCTTAAAACCGTACTTCCACGGAACCACCAGACGGATCGGAGCGCCGTTTTGGACGGGTAATACTTCGCCATACAGTCCGACCGAAAGAGTCGTCAGCGGATGCATGGCTTCGTCCATCCGTAAACCCTCGACATAGGGCCAATCCAAGACGGCGTATTTTTGACCCGGCAATCGCTTCGGATCCTGCAGCGTCACAAAGTGGATAAACTTCGCATTGCCGGTGGGCTCCGCCAATTTGATCAGCGAACTCAACGGGAAGCCGACCCACGGAATCACCATCGACCACGCCTCGACGCAGCGCATTCTGTAGATTCTCTCTTCGAGCGGGGCGATTTTAATCAGATCATCGATATCGTAGGTCTTGGCTTTCTTGACTTCGCCTTCCACCGATACCGTCCAGGGACGCGTCGTCAGGTATTTGGCGTTTTCTGCCGGATCGGTTTTGTCGGTCCCCAATTCGTAGAAGTTGTTGTAATTCGTGATGTCCTTGAAAGAGTTTTGCTTTTCCGTGGTGCTGAACGAGCTCTTGCGTACGTTGTTAAGCTTCTGCCCGGCGATCGCTGGACTTGAGGAAAAGGGCGAATCGATTCCGTTAAGGACAGTGGCTGCGGAAAGAGCAGTTGCTGAGGCCGCCAGAATGAACTGACGCCGGTTCATGTAAAGTTCCCTAGGCGTGATCTCGGACGGCTTGATATCTTCGGGTTTCTTAATCAGCATCGATATTCCTCCTCAATCCTATTTACGCGCGGCCTTTGGCTAAAGATTTGTTAACTGTTTTCTGCTAAAAGCTGCCTAATCACCGACTCGGTCTTGTCGTAAGCGCCTTCCCCGATATGGCCGTAACGAATTATTCGCTTTTTATCAATTAGAATTGTCGTGGGCCAGGCCCAAATTCCGTAGCGCCGCCAAATCTCGAATCTATTGTCCTGAACGACTGGATAACGGATCCCCAGTTTTAAGGTTGCCGCTTTTACTCTATCCAACGGCTTTTCCCAGAAAAACTCAGGGCTGTGGACGCCGACGATGGTAAAAGCCTGCTTTTCGTATCTCTTCTGCCAATCCCGCAACTGCGGAATAACGTTTTTGCAGTTGATTCAACCATAAGTCCAAAATTCCACAAGCACCACTCGCTCTTTCAAATCGGCCAACGTCAGCGGCTGGCTATTGATCCAGGGGCCGCCGGATATGTCGGGAGCCAGCTTGCCGGGGGTAAAAGCCGCGCCCCGAGGCGGAGACAAAAGCCATGTTGTCAGCGTCAGAAAGAGCGCAAGCAGCACAATAGCTGCGCGTACCATGCTTTTCTCCGGATCCTTCAATGCGGGTTCTCGGTCTAACAAGTTTTGTGGCTTTGCTCAGCAATTAGATGACGAGCTGGCGGATTTGGTTTCTAACTGACCGCGCATTCCCGAAACACATTGAAACTATATAAAGTTACAGAATGCCGGTCCCGGAAGGGAGTATCAGGAAAATAAAAAAGAGAGCCGGGGCGATTTCATCGGCCTAGTTTAGATATTTCCGAATTGATGGCCCATTAAAATTCTCTTCCACATTCATGGAATACGACGCATTCCTGAGGATTTCGATTAATGCTAGCCGCGCCAGGCGGTAGGCTTCTTTATCGTTGTCCGAATATTCAAACGCTACTTCGCTGGCAGCTGCAATGAGGTCGCCGAGGGTAGTGTCCAGCTTCTTGATGTTGTGTGCCATTATTCTATCCCTCCTTTGTCCGGCCTCCGATATATCTAACCGTTTGGTCCTCCACCTAGTTCCCGGTCCTTGAGGATTTGACTCCGACGATCTTTTAGCCTTCTCAATCGTTAGACGATTTAGAGAGAAAAAAGGGTTCAGAAAAAATGACCCTGAGGAAAAGATCATTTAATCGCCAAGTTAGTAACAGTTAGTTAGTTAATCTTGTTGTGGAATGAGGGGCGCCTGCTCCTCGACCTTTTGAAAGAGCCGGACCTCCTTTACCCGGTTGTATTCCTCGGCGCTCAGATAGCCGACTCTCGCCAACCGGTCCAGGATGAGATTTCTTCTGTATAAAAGGTTTCGTTCGCGGGAACTCCGCGGGCTGGGGAGTAGGGCGGCGAGCGTTACCGCTTCGAGCGGATCGAGGTTAACCACGGACTTTACCTTTCGCAGCGGGTTCTTTGAGGGATTCAAGTAAAGATTTTTCGCTAGCTGCATCGTAATCGTGCTGCCGCCGCGCTTGAAGCTGCCGGTTTCCCAGTCCTTTTTAAATGCCTCTCCGAGCTCGTTCATGTCGACGCCGCTATGGCTGAAAAACCCCGCATCTTCGCTGAGCAAAATCGCCTTCTTCAAGTGGTCCGAGACCGCCCCGTAGGGCACCCAGATTTGTTGGCGCGCGACTCGAATGTTTTTTTGCTTGTATTCTTGGTCGCGCAGCTCCATCAGCGCCGAACTCTTGGGATTTTTCTTTTTCAGGACGTTGACGTCGGGGAGAGCGTAATAGAAACAAAAAACTGCGGCGACGATCGCGGTCAAGAGCAGGCTTCTAAAGAGAACTTTTCGCATGGGATGATAAAATCGCCGCGGCTTTAAGCGTCATCGATGATACGGGGTAGTTCCGCAGCGAAGACAAAGCCAGCCAGCGCCACTGCGGCGGATTCAGGCGAATATCGGCGCCGGCGCGAGTATCGAAGAGAAAAATCGGCGCACGGATCTTTCTGTTAGTGATGCTATGACGCACTTCACCGATGCGAATCTCGTCCGTCAAGGCGCCATGGAGTCCACGCAAATGACGGCGGAGAGAATTACGGCTACTCTCGCCTCGCTTTGCCTCGCCGCCGGGAAGTTCCCATAGTCCGGCCAAGATCCCTTCAGCGGCCCGGCGGTGGAGCAGGATCTTGCCGTTGTTCCGGACAATCGCAAGGGGCCAGGTGACATTTTTGAATTTCCTCTGCTTCGGAATGGATTTCGTTGAAGGTCGGTTCGCTGTACGCGCTGCGCAGCTCAAAGCGACTGGACATTCCGTGCAGCGTGGGTTTTGAGGAACACAGATCGTTGCGCCAAGCTCCATCAATCCCTGATTGAAGTAACCCGGCCTCGACGTCGGCACCAGCCTTTTGGCAGTCGCTCTAAGTTCCTTTTCGTTTCTCGGATCGAAGATCCTGCCCAGTGCGCGGCGGGCATTGGCATCAAGCGCTGAATACGATTTGCCAAAGGCGATGCTCATTAGCGCGCCGGCCGTGTAGTCGCCCACGCCGGGGAGTGCTAGGAGGGAGACGTAATCATCCGGCAATCGCCCCGCGTGTCTGCGCACCAACACGCGGGCGCTTTTTTTAAGATTCCCCGCGCGCCGGTAGTATCCGAGACCGGACCAGAGAGCCAGCACTTTTCTGAGCGGCGCGCGAGCCAAAGCATCAACCGTCGGCAAGGCGCTGACGAACCTTTGATAATAGGGAACGACGGTCGCCACTTGAGTTTGCTGCAGCATCGTCTCGGCGATCCAGATGGCGTAGGGGTCGCGCGTCCGACGCCACGGAAGATCCCTGTGGTTGCTGTCGTACCAACGGAGCAGCTGACGGCGAATCGAAGAGAGATTTTGCGGTGGCATCAATACAGTCAGGAAAGATTTTTGCTATTAAGGTACATTAAACAAAAAAATTTGGGAAGCCGTCTCGGGCGACCGCAGGGGCTCGCCCCTAAAAATCTTTGCGCAACTGAACCACTACCCACCGACGATCATGCTGGCCATCGCGTTCGGCATCCTAGCTTCGCTTTGCTTTGCGGCCGCAAGCTTGCTGGCGCAGCGGGGCCTCTCTCAGGCCCCCATTTTTGTGGCGGACAACCTGGTGTTTGTCGCGGTCGGGCTTTTCGTGCCAGGCCTGACACGCGTCTTGACGTTTCGCGGCATTCGCGCCATGGGCAGCGCGATCACGTCGACCATCGTCAATACAACGCCGATGTTTTCCACGGCCTTGGCCATGCTCATCCTGAGAGAAAGACCCGGTCCTTTGGTCCTTTTCGGGGTGGCACTGATCGTCAGCGGGCTAGCGATCATCTCCTGGGAAGGATCTGAACGCTCGTGGAAAAAGACCGAGCTTATCTTTCCGTTTCTTGCGGCGGTCTTGTTCTCGATGAAAGACGTGACGGTACGATGGGGTTTGGAGGGAAGCGGCTCACCGATTTTGGCGGCCGCCATCGCGGCTGCTACCTCAACCGTCGAGATCTTGCTAATCAACCTCTACGTTCACGGAGAAAAATTGGCTCTCCCGCCAAGACACGTCATCCATTGGTTTGCGGCTTCGGGTATTTGCACCGGCGGCTCGTTTCTCTTCATGTTTCTGGCGCTAAGCATGGAGCGAGTTTCCATCGTCGGCCCGCTGATCAATAGTTACGCGGTTTTTGTTCTGGTCCTTACACCGCCGATAGCACGCCGGATTGAAACGGTTACCTTGCACAAAATGGCCGGGGCCGCTTTGGTTGTGGTGGGAATTTTTCTGATTTCAGTGGGAAGAGATTGAAAGCCGGCCGATTCATCGCTCGATGACTTTAGCCTTCACCGAATAGGCCGCCGAAGCTGCGTTCCAGTCTATGTCGGCCGCGTGTCAATCTTTCTTATGGATTTGCTGCGCCAAGTAGTTTTCATAGCCGACTTCTTTTATTTGATGGAGCTGCGCCTCGATCCAGTCGATGTGCTTTTCTTCGTCGATGACGATGTGCTCCAAAAGCTCTCTCGTCGAATCGTCGTTCGCCTCCATACAAGTCTTGATTCCCGGATGCAAAACCGTCAGCGCCGCCATTTCAAGGTCGCGGTCGTTCTCCAGCTGTTGCTTTACGCCAGAGCCGATTAGAATTTTGTCATAGGCGGATAAGTTGGGTATTCCTTCGAGAAATAGAATCCGCTCAATGATTTGGTCCGCGTGTTTCATTTCACCCATCGATTCGTCCCAAAGAACCTTGTAGAGTCGCTCGTATCCCCAGTTTTCACACATCTTGGCATGAATGAAGTATTGGTTGATGCCGGTCAATTCCTTGCGCAGTACCTGGTTTAAGACGCCGATGACTTGTTCATTTCCTTTCATCGCGCTTCTCCTTTCGATTCATCAGTCCCCCCGGAAGTTAACTAAACGACAGGTGGCGCTCAGCGCTTGGCTTCACCGACGGTGATCGTCATATTAGTGTCGCCGTTGCTTTTCCCGACCATTACGATAAGACTCTTGTCCTCTTTCGCGTACGTTAACATTCCTCCCTGAGAAAGCACTCCAATACTTGGTTTCCATCCCCGGGCCGGCATCTCTTTCTTGTAGAAATCAACAACCTGGTTCGGTTCTAACTTGCCCCGGTACGACGCTTGAGCGCCGCCGAATCCCGGGATGGACAGCTCGACTCCCTTTTCCTCGGACTTGGTCATTCCACCCGGTATCGGAACCTGTAGGCCGCCCACCGTTTCGTCGTGAGAACCGTCGCACCCAGCGAGCATTACAGCCATGCAAAACCAGCACGTCAAAGAACGCGGTACAATCCCCAAGGATCTGAATCCCATCTCATTCCCTCTTTTGTTTAACTACACCAACCCTGGGGATTGATCAATGCAAACTCGATCAGATAGCTGGATGAACGAAAATTTACGCAGCCGATTCAGGCGCCGAAGGGAGACCCAAAAAATACCATAAGACGAGGAACAACACACCGACAAGCTCCGGCAGCGACGGCGAAAGGTGGATGAGCGCGCCGCCGAGGATGCCGCCCAGAGAAGATCCGATAAAGCCAAAGAAGTTGTAGACCCCCGTCGCAGTGCCGCGACCGCCCGGGGGAATTCTTTGCGTGAGAAACGCGGGCAACATCGGTTGGTACAGCGTGTAGCCGAAGAAGAAAGCAGCGCCGCTAACGTAAAGAAGAAAACCATAGCGGGCGCCAAACAAGTAAACGGCGTAACCAGCGGTCGCTGTTAACCACCCGACGAGAATCGGCAGCCGAAAACGGCCCCGTTTTTCCGCTTGGCGCATGTAGGGAAAAACCAAAAGCGCGCTGGGTATAAAGATAATGAGATAGACCTTCCAAAGCTCGGACTTGTCGAGTCCAAGCTCCGTCCAGCTGAGAGGATAGGTAAAAAAGAAAAGATTGAGGGCAAAAGAGAGGACAAAGGTTGCGACAAAAATCGAGCGCAACTGCACATGCAAGAGAATCGGTTTAAACGTCATCGTCGGCTCGCTGCTTTCGGCTCCGCGTCCTTGCGGAAACGAAGTCGCGGCGAGGAGCATCGCCAAAAAGGCAAGCGCGGCCAAGACGTAGAAGAGACCGCTCAAGCCGATGCTCGCCGCCAATAGCGGACCGGCCAATAAACCAATCATGAACGCGCAACCGATGGCGATTCCCGTGATGGTAAACGCCTGGGTACGAACCGTCGGTCTGGTCTGATCGGCTAGAGCCGCCAATGCCACGGAGCCGACCGCGCCCGTCCCCTGAATTGCGCGGGCTATGATTAGCTGAAAAATATTCTGCGCGAGCCCGCAGCCAACGCTCCCCAGCCCAAAGACGGCGAGCCCGATAACCAACACCGGTCTACGCCCCCACCGGTCACTGGCCCATCCTAAAGGAATCTGCAGGACGCTCTGGGTCAACGCGTAGATTCCAAACGCCAGGCCCGCCAGGGCGGCGCTCGCCCCCGGATAGCGAACCGCGTACACGCTGAAGATGGGGAGCATCAGAAAAATGCCCAACAATCGCAGCGCGGAAATAAGACTGACTACGATGACGGGTATGATTTCCGAGCGGGAAAATGAGTAATGACTGTCAGCCAAGATGCGCCAATCTCCACGGATGCCTTGGGAATGAATTGCACTCCGTCCAATGTACACGCTCCGGCGAAAATGGGAAGGGCCGGCTCTTAAACAGACGATCGCTGTGAGTGCCCGTCGTGTCTCCCTCGGGAAACGTAAACCGTTCCCCTCTTTTGGCACGTCATTGTGGTCATTCTGAACGGTCGGCAAGGAATCTCATTCGACTCATCAGACCCTTCGCGCTGCTCAGGGTGACTCACGCCACTGGATCTCTTGGTGAACCAGGCCTTTGCAAGCAGCATACGTCGAACATGCGTGAGTCAGTTGTTTTGCTCCGCAACCGCTTCGGCCGATTTAACATTAACCTGGAACGGCGGGCTCTCCTGTCCCATCGTGAGAGTTCGGTGCGGAAACGGGATTTCAATTCCTTCCGCGTCGAAGGCTTTTTTTAGTCTCCGCCGATATTCCCGGCCAATGGTAAATTGCTGAAGCGGTAGGGTCTTCAGCCTGGCTTTAATCGTTACCGCCGAATCAGCAAAACCATCGACACCAAAAATCTCAATGGGCTCCAGCATCGCAGAGCGGTAGTTTGGCTCCGCGCGCATCTCGTCGGCGACTCTTTGCATCACGTCCACCACGTGATCCGTATCCTCCTTATAAGCCACCCCGATGTCGATAACGTACGCCGACCAATCCTTGGTCATGTTCGCTAGCGTGTTGATGGAACCGTTGGGAAAAACATGGACAACGGCGGATTGATCGCGCAAAACGAGTGTCCGAAAAGTAATCGCTTCGACGAGTCCACCGGTGCCGTTGATAACAGCGATGTCGCCGACCCGGACCTGATTCTCCAGGATCAAGAAAAACCCGCTGACGAGGTCTTTCACGAGATTTTGCGCGCCGAATCCTACCGCCAGTCCAACGACGCCGGCGCTGGCAAGGATTGGGCCGATATTAACGCCGATTTGTTCCAGGGTCGTTAAGATGGCGAGAAACCAAATGAGACCGACGGCGATAGTCCAGAGCACGCTTGTCAGCGTCCGGACTCTCATCATGGCGGCGCCGGGAACGGTTTCCGAGGGCATACCGGCCCGGACAAGAATCGTTTCCACCCGGTTTAGTGCGAGGCGCAACAACCTCACGCCTATATAAGCGGCGATAATGACCAAAAGAATCCGCAGCGATCCTTTGGCAACATCGACTCCGAGATCAAAAAGTTTAGGCAGAAATTTCTCAATCGAGCTTGCGACCATTACTGGCTCCTCCTTCGAGTTTGGAATGCTATTGATTGTGAGTGATGCCCGGAAATTTAGCGCGTGGGCTACACCGCGCGAGGGACACCCCTTGACTCATTCCTAAAGCGCCAATATGGCACTCATGACCAAGAGGGAAAGCAAGAGATACCCGTTGTTCAACAAGTATAGTTTGAAAGGTTTTCTTTCATAGATCACATTACCTATGGTAACCACGGCCACAAAACCCAACCAATTGAAGAAACCGACCGCCATCCCTTCGAGCGTGCTCGTGGCCCCCTCGTAACGGATGGCGTGAGCCAGTACGAAAGCCATGAGACAGCTTCCGATAAACTCTACCGCCAGAGCCTTGATCATTCCCTGTTTCATCTGTTCTTCTGTAATCCCGGAGAGTTCCAACCAATCCTTGAGGAAAAGTATGGGAGAATACCACAAAGCACCGATGATGATTTTTGCTATGGCAGCGCCCAGAACAGCAAACATATTAATGGGGATTTCACGCATGCTTCCTTCTCCTCAATGAGCCTCGCGAAAACTCGTCGTTATCAATAAACTCAACCGAATATCTCTGCTTCATAGCGACACGTCAAGACGTCTCCTTTGAGCCTGCCGTTGGAAGTCAAAAACCCGATAGCGGCGTGCTAAAGTGTGATCCATGAACTTCTCCGAATTCGCCTCCCTCTGCTACGAGCTTGAAAAAACGCCGAGCCGGCTTGCCAAGATCGTCTCGGCTGCAGAATACCTCAAGCGGCTTGAGCCGGATGAAATCCGTTACGGCGTCGCTTTCTTGTCCGGCCGCCCTTTCCCGATTGCCGATCCGCGGACACTGGATATCGGGCCGGGCGCTTTTTTTGAAGCGTCGAAAATCCCCGCAGCCGAGAATTCTTCCTCGATTCCGCTCAGGCTCAAAGACGTCGCAGACGGCTTCGCCAAAATCGCCGAAGCGAGCGGCAAGGGGTCCCGCCGGGAAAAATTTGCTCGACTGAAGGAGCTTGTCGAGCGGACTGATGCGCACGAGCGTCCGATCTTGTTTCGTCTTCTCCACAATGAACTCCGCATCGGGCTCCACGACGGGCTCATTCAGGAAGCGATTGCCCGCGCATCGGGCGCCGATCTCCAAACGGTGCGCCGCGCTGCTCTTTTTCTTTCCGACCTCGCTGAAGTCGCCTCGGTGGCGCTCACGGAAGGAGCCGCGGCTCTTCAGCGGGTCGATATCAAACTCTTCGTGCCGCTTCTGCCGATGCTTTCCGAGCTTTCCCAAGAGTTCGACGATATCTTTAAAGCCCACGGTGGAAAAACGGCGCTTGAATTTAAGTACGATGGCGCGAGAATTCAGATCCACAAAGACCGGGAGTTGGTGCGCATCTGGAGTCGGCGCCTTTCCGAAGTGACCCGGAGCATTCCAGAAATCGCCCAGATCGCGCGCAGAGATCTTCAAGGAGATTCCTTCGTCCTCGATGGGGAGGTCGTGGCGATGGGGAAGGATGGGCGGCCGTTTCCTTTTCAAGAGCTCATGCGCCGCTTCAAGCGCATCCATGGCATCGAATCGGCGGCGAGCGAAGTTCCCCTTTCTCTCCACCTATTCGACTGTTTGTTCCTCGACGGCCGTTCGCTCATCGATGAGTCGTATGAGGAACGCTGGTCGAAACTCAGCGCAATGACCGGAGGCAAATATCTCGCGCGACGTAAAATTACCAGCGACAACGTCGAGGCGGAAATTTTTCTGAATGAAGCACTCGCTGCGGGCCATGAAGGCTTGATGGCCAAGGCTTTGAACAGCCCGTACATGCCCGGCAACAGGGGGAAGCTCTGGTTTAAAATCAAGCCGGCGGAAACCGTTGATTGCGCGATCATTGCCGCAGACCGGGGCTCAGGACGAAGGCGCGGCTGGCTTTCCAACTATCACCTCGCGGTTGCGGACGGCGCCGGTGGATTCGCTCCGGTGGGCAAAACCTTCAAGGGTCTTACCGACGAAGAATTCACCGGGATGACGGCCAAGCTCCAGGAGCTGCAACTGGCCGATGACGGCTATACGGTAACGGTAAAACCGGAGATCGTTGTCGAGGTCACTTACAATGAAATACAGCGCAGCCCGCAGTACAGCTCGGGCTTTGCCCTACGCTTTGCGCGGATCACGCGCATTCGCGAGGACAAAAGCCTCGCGCAAGTAACGAGTTTGGCGGAGCTCCGGTCGCTTTACGAACGGCAGTTCATCTCGAAGAGTCGCAGAAACATCTAGGCTTGGCCGTGCTTCGGAATAAACTTGAGCGCGACACCGTTGTTGCACCAGCGTTTTCCCGTCGGTGGCGGACCGTCGTCGAAAATATGGCCATGGTGGCCGCCGCAACGGATGCAGTGGTATTCGGTGCGCGGCAAAATCAGCTTATAATCTGTGCTCGTACCGAATACCCCGGGAATGGTGGTGAAAAAACTCGGCCAACCGGTGCCGCTCTCGTATTTCATTTCGGAGGTAAAGAGCGGCAAGTTGCAGCCGACGCAGGCGAAGACACCAGGCCGCTTTTCATTGTTCAGTGGACTAGAGCTGGGACGTTCGGTGCCTTCCTCGCGCAGTATAGCGAATTGCATGGGATCCAGTCGCTTGCGCCACTCGTCTTTCGACACCTTGAGTGACTCCGAAGGAAGCGGCACCTTGATACCATCGGCAAGCAGCGCCTTCCAGTTTTTCTGCAGCGCCTCGATGTCTTTGATAGATGAGAATTGTGCGGCAAATCCTCGGCGCTTGAATGCCGCCCAAACACTTACCACCAATAATATCTGCAATGCTTTACGCCGTGTCATCAACGTCTCCTTTTCCTCTCCGTATTGCCGGTAGTTCGCTCGAGATCATTACTATAGCCTTCCTTCTTTTTCCATGATATGCACTGCCAGCCAAATGGTCTCTGGATCGGTTTCATGGACTCTATGTTTGACATGGCTTGGGATAGTTAAATAATCCTCCTCCTTCATTTCGACAAATTCGCCGCCTTCGAATTCCAGCGTGGCATGGCCGCGAAGAACCATCACCCACTCATCTTCAGGTTGATCGTACCAAAAACCGGCAGGGCTCTTATGGGAATGAGAAACAATACGCTCAATTTTGACAGACTGATTCTCGAACAACCTGAAAAAATGTTCTTGGCCCAAAGCCTCGGGCAGTGCGGTAAAGATATTGTCAACGCGAATGGGCATGCAACCTCCCGTGCCAGATAAAGAATTGGAATGCTACTGCTTCTAAGATCATTGCATCCTCAGTCGGCCAACACTCCAGTCCGCAATCTTTCCCGATGTCGCAGGTCTAGCCGTCAACCGGCACCACTTGCCAGGCAAGCACCTCGAGGTATCGAGCGAAATGTGCAAGAGGCGGAATATCCGGAAGCTTGATCCCGAGTGGGTCAGTCATCGTGTTGAGACGCAATTCCACTTCCGCGGGTTGGAGAGGCCATGGCAGGTGCTGAATGTCTGCGTAGCCCAACCGGCCCTGCTGGTCCATCGCGTAAAGACAATAACGGTCAGTGAGCCACCGGTCGAGCGTTTCCGGAGCGGAACGATAGACTTCTCCCGTGGGTTTGTAAGACGCGTGAAATTCCACGCCGGCGCTTCTCTTGTCGACACGGATGCTGCGATAGTGAACGGTTCCCCGCTCTAGCTGCACAGTTATTCGGGCATTATAGTAGGGAAGGCCATACCACGCTCGGGCGGCTCTAACCGCGAGCCGATTGGTTGCGTCCAGGCTGAAAAACCAAACACCGCTTCTGCCCGGAGTCCAGACGTAGGTGCGAACATTCATCTCCGGGAAAGCCAGTCCTGCAAACGGAGGCAAGTATCGTGGACGGACGCCGGTCATCCGGAAAGGGATGACCCCGATCCAAGCGGCGCCATCGAAAGTATCGAGCTCCAGGCCCTGTGGAATCAGCGGCCGAATTATCTCAGGACGGACCGGCCAATGCAGAAACAGCAGATCGTGCCAACGCATGGTCGTGACCCAGGGCCTCGATGGAAGCGGCCAGGGCCGGTGGGAGGTTTGATTTAATAACTTTCTTTCCATTCACGCTCGACCATCGCAAGGCTATGAAAATAACGCAGGCACTTTGCAAAGACAGCCTACTAAAAAGCCGGTTGCATTGGAATGGACGGCATTCGATCAAGAGTGTATTGGGAGAATGACATCGGTTGACATCGCTACGCATTATTCGAATACTTGCTCATATGAGCTTACAACACCATTCAATCAAACAGGCGTATGACTTGCCCGTCGGAACAGAAGTCACGCTGCGCGGTTGGGTGCGCTCGCGGCGCGATTCGAAAGGCGTCACATTCATCGAGCTGAACGACGGTTCGCGATTCAAAAGCATGCAGCTGGTGGTCGATGCCGGCGTGGTTTCAGAAGAGACGCTCAAGCAGGTCACGACGGGCAGCAGCGTTGCCGCGTCGGGTGTTTTGGTCGAATCGCCGGCCAAGGGTCAGTCCGTAGAGCTCAAAGTTTCACAAATCAAAATTTACGGCACAGCGGACCCCGCGACTTATCCTCTGCAAAAAAAGGGGCACACTTTAGAGTTTCTCCGTGAGATCGGCCATCTTCGTGTTCGTAGCAACACCTTCGGCGCGGCCTTCCGCTTGCGCAACGCGCTGACCCACGCGATTCACACGTTCTTTGAGGAGAGAGATTTCATTTATGTGCAGACGCCCATCATTACCACCTCGGATTGCGAGGGGGCGGGACAAATGTTCAGCGTGACTTCGTTGAACTTGCGTGACCCGCCGCGTACCGGTGAGGGGAGCATTGACTGGCAGCAGGATTTTTTCGGCCGGCCGGCCTATCTAACTGTCAGCGGCCAATTGGAAGGCGAGATATTTGCCCTGGCGTTTTCGAAGGTCTACACGTTCGGCCCCACGTTTCGCGCTGACAACAGCAATACGCCGCGCCACTTGGCGGAATTCTGGATGATCGAGCCGGAAATGGCCTTCTATGACCTCGAAGACACCATGATCTTGGCGGAAGAATTTCTGAAGTTTACGATTCGTTATATGCTCGACCACTGTCTGGAAGACCTTGCGTTTTTCAATGAAAGGATTGAGAAGACCGTTCTGAGCACGTTGGAACATGTCGCGCAATCAAAATTCGGGCAAATCGCCTACACCGATGCGATTCAGGAGCTAAAGAAATCTGGCAGAGCCTGGGAATTTCCCGTCGAATGGGGAAGCGATCTGCAAACCGAGCACGAAAGATTTTTATCGGAAGAGGTCTTCAAGAAGCCCGTCATCGTCACGGACTATCCAAAAAACATCAAGCCCTTTTACATGCGCCTCAACGACGACGATAAGACCGTTCGAGCGATGGACGTCTTGGTTCCGAAAGTCGGGGAGATCATCGGCGGCAGCCAGCGTGAAGAGCGCTACGACATACTTTTGCAGCGGCTCCGCGACAGCGGGCTCGATGAAAAGTCCTACTGGTGGTATCTCGATCTGCGTCGCTTCGGCTCCGTTCCGCATTCCGGCTTTGGCCTGGGCCTCGAACGGATGATGATGTATCTAACGGGTCTGAAAAACATCCGCGACGTCATTCCCTTCCCGCGCACGCCGGGCAACGCGGAGTTTTGATACCGAGCTGGAAAAAAAGATATAGACTTTAGTGAAAAGACGAAAAATCAATCTCCTAGAAATAGATATGTTTGACAGAGTATGACCGTTGTGAAATAAACACAACGTACAAGTTTTGCCGGCCTGCCTGATTCTGGTTTTGGCAGCCAACTTGGGTTTGTCATCTTTCGGCTCGACCGCTTTCTTCCAGGTCGGGCCTTTGTTTTCGGACTCCGAAAGGAGAGCACTTGCTGCTATGCCCATTCTAAGTGCCAAAGTTGCCCAGCTCAGATCATTGCTTCGAGAGATGGGAGAGGTCGTGGTCTGTTTCTCGGGAGGCGTTGATTCAAGCTACCTGCTGGCGGAATCGGTCAATGAATTAGGAAATGGAGCAACGGCGCTCACAGCTGTTTCACCGAGCCTGGCTCCGGAGGAAGGCGCAGATGCAAAGAACTTAGCCGAGCAGCTCGGAGCGCGTCACCTTCTGGTTCAGACCTCCGAAGTCGATGATCCTCGATACGCCGCGAATCCGGTCAATCGCTGCTATTTTTGCAAGACCGAACTGTATGGGACTGCCATCGAGCATGCCCGCAACCTGAGGGTTTCATACGTGCTCGATGGTTTCAACGTTGATGACCGGGGCGACCACCGACCCGGTCGCAAAGCCGCACGAGAATTTGGAGTTCGCTCTCCGCTAGATGAGTGTGGATTCACCAAAGCCGATATTCGAGAAGCAGCCCGTCAGATCAATCTCCCGGTTTGGGATAAGCCGGCGTTGGCTTGTCTTTCGAGTCGATTTCCTTACGGCACCGAGATCACTCCCGCCCGTCTTACCCAAGTCGCTCGAGGTGAGCGGGTGCTGCGGGATTTGGGCTTCCGGGTTTGTCGGGTGCGCTACCATGGTGAGATTGCCCGGATTGAGGTCGAGCCCGAGATGTTTCCCCGGCTCTTCTCTCCCGAGGTCTGCACCAAAATTAGCGCCACCTTTAAAGAGATTGGTTTTTTATACATTGCAGTTGACCTACAGGGTTTCCGAAGCGGTTCGTTAAACGAAGCCGTGCGACCTGAAAGTGCAAACAATCTAGATTCGTGACTCTCGTCGCATCTATGTGCCGCGTGTGACCGCTGAACGCTTTATGGAACTTAGCAGCCAGTTTAAGACCAAGTCCACTCTTTAGTTGGGTCGAAGAAAATATTTGCTGATTGACCGGGTTGAACTTCACCTCGAGATTCTGCGGAACGATCGTTAGCAAGACGCTCCGGCAGTCGCTAACTGAGGTGCCCTCGAGCGGGCTGCGCACTCTCACAGATCCATAGAAAGCGGCGACACACGATTCCGGCCTCGGCCTCGAACGGATGATAGGGAAACGCATTGTTAGGATTCTTTCATGGCCTCCTCGTGAAACCGTGGAAAAATCCGCGACAACCAGATGACGCAACTTCCAACCTCTCTGCGTTCCAATCCGCCCCTTGAAATCTCTTCGGGAGGTTAACAAAATGAGAAGCCAGCTTAGACCTCATGATTCCCTATGTCTGTTCGGAAAAGTCCTATCACGGCTCTGGTGCTTTCAGTAATCGTCCCCGGGTTGGGGCAGATCTTTAACGAGGAAAAGAAAAAGGGGCTCGTAATTTTCGGTTCCTGCTTGGGCCTCGCGCTGCTCACCTACTGGTTTTCAGGCTTCAACAAATTCAACATTGCTCTTGCTCTGATCCTTCTTTGGAGCAGCGCCATCGTTGATGCCTTCAAAGTCGCCAACGCTTCCGGCCGGCCGGCCGAGTTCTATTATCGCAGACCCTACGTCGTTGCCATGTTATTGCTCGTTGGTCCCCTCGCATTCCCGCTGCTGTGGCAAAGCCCGCAGTTTTCCCGGTTCGCTCGCTGGACTTGGACGGTGATAGTCGTCACCGCTGCCCTCATGTTCGTTGTAACACCCTATTTGATGAGCTGGCTGATAAAGCAGGCGCCGGATATGTAATAGGGTGCAATAATGGTGACCTCGAGAATTTTATGAGCATATCATAATGTGTCTATCGGCTCCTAAAAACACCGTGACTTGATTCCTTTCCCACGCGCACCGGTCAACGTGAATTCCTGATGCGTCACACAGCATATCGTGGTACCGTTCGAATTCCCCGAGCTTAAATTCTCATTCAGCTGACCCACACACCGCGCACGCATGATTTTCTCTCAAAGACTCAACCCCACGGCCCGCGGACTCGTCACTCTCTACACCAGCACGCTGTTGGCAGGAATGTGGGCGATGATCGTTCCCGCCGTTCCTGTGTTGGCGAAATCCTTCGGCGTTTCCGCCGGCACCGCGGCGCAAACGATTACGGCTTTGGCCATCGGCCGATTTGCCGGCCTGCCTGCAAGCGGAGTGGTGCTGGATCGCTTGGGCACGCGCTCGGCATTGATAGCCGGCCCAGCGTTGGGATGTGCCGCAGGGTTATTGGCGGCGAGCATGCCCTGGTTCGGCTCGATCCTCGCGTTGGTTTTCTTGATGGGCGTTGCGGAAAGCGTCTGGGTTATTGCCCGGGAGGTCGCCGGGATCGATCTCGCGCGCCCGGACCAACGCGGCCGAGTCCTCAGCGGTTTTCACGGCGTCAATAATCTGGGGCTCGCCTTAGGTCCTCTGTTCGGCGGGATACTCACCGAGAACATCGGCTTTAGAGCTGTCTTTGTCGCCTATGCCCTATGCGCGGCGGCTTCAGTACTGATCGGTTTTTCAGTTGAGAACTCGCGGCCCGCTCACGAGCCGCATTCCGCTTCAGACGCCGCAAAACATTCCGGACGTGCAACTTTGATGGACCGGCTGCGCGGTCTAAGGATTCTTTTTCACCAGATTCACCCCGAGCTGCGAGCGACCTACATCGTGCTGGTCTTTGCCACGTTTACCAGCTTCGTTCATCGGGTCACGACACAAAGCATGCTGCCGCTTTATGCCAGCTCCAAGCTTGGGCTGACGCCGAAAGCAGTAGGTCTTTTATTTACCATATCCGGCTTCTCTGTCTTCACAATGATCTTGCCCGCCGGCTTCATCATCGACAAGATCGGCAGAAAGTGGGCGACGGTCCCCAGCACCGGGATCCCGGCCCTCGCCTTCCTGTTGATTCCCTTTGCCGAGACTTTTTTTCAGCTGGCCGTTCTCTTATCGTTCTTGGGAATAGCCAACGGACTGTCGCTCGGATCGCTGGCGACCTCGACCTATGACGTCGTGCCACCGAGTGCCCGTGGACGGCTTCAGGCGGCGCGACGAACGGCAGCGGAGATCGGTGGCATGGGTGCGCCGCTCCTCGGAGGCTTTCTGGCCGACACTTTCAATGCCGGCGTCCCGTTCTTGGCCTATGCGCCCCTGCTTGTGTTATCCGCATTTTTATTGGCTGCGGTGGGTCGCGAAACTTTGCCTAGATGAAGCTTTTAAATCTTTTTCGATTGTCATTGCCGTTACGGAGCTGACGGGCCCGCTCCCACGGGACGCTCTCGCATGGTTTTGAAGCTTGAAGCCAACGGCAACGTAGACTTTTTTAAATAAAACACCGCGTCTCCCTTAGATGGCGATACAAATGATTTGCCGCCTCCGGTTGCCGTAATAAAGCAGCGGAGGCCCCTTATTGATCGGCAGTGGGTGAGAGATTAAATGCGCAACTGGGCAGAGCGGCGACAGCAAGCGCGAAAATAAACAGATGCTTGAACATTCTCATAGGATCCCTTGGGTTTCGACGACTGCCTGGCGAGGCGCATTACGCGCGAACGACAATGTTCGAGTTTCGAATTGAAACTAACTCGGTTACTTCAAGAGCTGGTAGATGTCGTCTGCCTGCCGGTAGAAAACCGCCTTCAACAAATCAGCGTATTCGTTTTCGCGCGGCATCACGGTCCAATCGGAAGAGGGTAGGTAAAATAGCGCGGTCCATCCCAAGATGTTGCGCGTCTGGTATCGAAAGGAAACTGCTTTCCTCTGCTGTTTGTGTTTTGGCGAATACAAAGCAAACGACACTTCATAACCTGCCTTGCAAACCTGTGGGAACAGTCCGGCGGTAGCGATTGTCAATAATTGCCCCTCAAATCCCAGCATACAGGCATGATAGGGGATTCGTTCCTCTAAAGAAAAAAGATGTCAAAACCAAATCGGTGGTGGAAACCCCATCCACGTATGCGACCGTTCTAAAGACCTCGCTTTTCTTTAGGTTTTCGAGAAACTTTCCAAGATCGTACGATTCCGGCTTGTCTGGCGGCCGTTCGACTCCGAGAGCCAGGCTTTGGAACATCGCTTTGCGCGCTTGATTCTCTTCTAAAGGCAAAAAGTCGCTTGAAAAATTATACGCAACGCAGCCGTAAACAATACACATGCTCAGTATCAGCACTGAATTTAAAGCAAGTTTCACCACGTTGCGCATGAAGACCGTCGTGAACGTTTGCCGCCTGTGGATCAGTCGCATAGCTCTCCAGAATCCGTACTTGAAACCTGTCGAGCGTTCAAGTGGGCGGGCCGCGTTCTCGGCAGCAACGAAGTGGCCTTTCTAACGAGATCGGCAGGCCGCGCGCCGCTTACTTTTTTTAACGAGCGTCCTGCAACGCCGGGAGTCCGCATCGGAATGGCAACGGCAGAGTACCGATTTGGCGACTTTGGCGTGGTTTAGATTCCGGAATTTTTCCGGTATATTAGGGACTTGGTCAAATGGAATCTGATATGCAATACAGGACCGACGACTTACGCATTAAGGAAATAAAAGAACTGTTGCCGCCATCGCACATACTGCGCGAGTTTTCCATCACGGAAAAAGCCGCAAAGACGGTGTACGAGACGCGGCAAGCCATCCACCGGATTTTGCACGGCGCTGACGACCGCTTGCTGGCGATCATGGGTCCCTGCTCGATTCATGACGTGAAAGCGGCAAAGGAATATGCCGGCAAGCTGAAGGAGGCAAAGTATCGTCTGTCGGATGATTTACTGGTGGTCATGCGCGTCTATTTTGAGAAACCGCGCACCACGGTGGGATGGAAGGGGCTGATCAACGACCCGAAGCTGGACGGCAGTTTTCAGATCAATGAAGGATTGCGTGTCGGGCGCCAGCTGTTGCTCGAACTCAACGAAATGGGTCTTCCGGCGGCATGCGAGTTTCTCGACATGATTACACCGCAATACGTCGCGGACCTCGTTTCCTGGGGCGCCATCGGCGCGCGCACCACGGAAAGCCAGGTGCACCGCGAGCTCGCTTCCGGCCTCTCATGTCCCGTAGGGTTTAAAAATGGAACCGACGGCAATGTCCGCATCGCTCTCGATGCGATCCGCGCGGCACACGCGCCGCACCATTTCCTGTCAGTCACCAAAGCCGGCCACTCGGCAATCGTATCGACTACCGGCAACGAGGATTGCCACATTATCTTGCGGGGCGGAAAGCAACCCAATTACCACGACGCGGCGGTGAATGCCGCGGCCAAGAGTTTGGCCGAAGCCGGCGTACCAGCGCGGATCATGATCGACTTCAGCCATGGCAACAGCGGCAAAGATCCGCAAAAACAGGTCGAGGTGGGAAGTGAGGTGGCGGCGCAGATCGCCGGCGGCGATGGAAGAATTTGTGGCGTGATGGTCGAAAGCCACCTCAAAGCCGGCCGTCAAGACTTGGTGCCGGGGAAGCA
>WNGD01001783.1_pt1 | contig 23084 bp, 20 predicted proteins | sample 5400671 | NCBI WGS metagenome assembly WNGD01 (sample SAMN13153369, study PRJNA577476) | soil metagenome | isolation source: 40 cm soil or saprolite under grassland replicate 2 | place: USA:California | collected 2016-06-15
CGCGGCCGGCCGCGGCAGCATCGCCGCGGTGCTCGGCTGGGCCAAGCAGGCGGCCGCCCGGCTGGCCGAGCTCGATGGCGCCGATGACAAGATCGCCGGGCTGGCCGAGCAGGAAGCGGCGCTCGCTGCCGCCGTCGGCGAGCTGGCCGGACGGCTCAGCGCTGGCCGCAAGCACGCCGCCAAGCGGTTCGCCGCCGACGTCACCGCGGAACTCGCCGCGCTGGCTATGCCGCATGCCAGGCTCACGGTCGCGGTAACCCCGGTCGACGAGTTCGGCCCGCACGGCCGCGACGAGATCGAAATCAGGCTCGCGGCCCACCCCGGAGCGCCCGGGCTGCCGCTGCACAAGGGCGCGTCCGGCGGCGAGCTGGCCCGCGTCATGCTCGCGATTGAGGTCGTCTTCGCGGGCGCGGACCCGGTGCCGACGTTCGTGTTCGACGAGGTGGATGCCGGGGTTGGCGGGAAGGCGGCGGTGGAGGTCGGCCGCCGGCTGGCCCGGCTGGCCCGGCTCGCCCAGGTCATCGTCGTGACGCACCTGCCGCAGGTCGCGGCATTCGCCGACGCGCATCTCATGGTGGAGAAGGCCGACGACGGCTCGGTCACCAGCAGCGGGGTCAGCAGGCTGGACGATCAGGGCCGGGTCAAGGAGCTGTCCCGGATGCTGGCAGGGCTCGAGGACTCCGAGTTCGGCCGGGCGCACGCCGAGGAACTGCTCGCCGCCGCGACTGCCGAGCGCCGGCGGTTAATGTCCCAGCAGGGCCGATAACGCCCGGCGAATGCTCGTGTGGCGTTCCCAGCCGCCGGGATCTGGCAAGATTGCCTTGCGATGAAGGTGCTGTCTCGCAAACTACCCGGAGCGCGTCGGAGCAGGTCCCAGGACCTGCCCGGCATATCGGCGACGGCTCGCATCGACCACCGGACCAAGAACCTGACCAAGCGGCTACAGCCCGGGGACATCGCCATCATCGACCATGCCGACCTCGACCGGGTGAGCGCCGAGGCGCTGATCAGGCGCGAGGTCTCCGCCGTGGTGAATGCCGCGCTGAGCATCAGCGGCCGTTATCCCAATCTCGGCCCGCAGCTGCTGATGGAGGCCGACATCCCGCTCGTCGACGACGTCGGCTCCGATGTCTTCGAGCACGTGTCCGACGGCGAGCAGGTCCGGCTTGACGGCGAGACCCTGTATGCCGGCGACGAGGTCGTCGCGAAGGGCACGGTGCACGACGGCGATTCGGTCACCGCGGCGATGCAGGACGCGAAGGCGGGCCTGGCGGACCAGCTCAAGGCGTTCGCGGCCAACACGATCGAGTACATCACCCGCGAGCCCGAGCTGCTCATTGACGGGATCCGGGTGCCCGAGCTGCGGACCAGCCTGGAGGGCAGGCATGTCCTCGTGGTGGCGCGCGGCTACCGCCATCGCGATGACCTGCAGGCGCTGCGGGCCTACATCCGCGAGTTCAAGCCCGTTATGGTGGCCGTGGACGGCGGGGCGAACGCGCTGCTTGAGACCGGGTACAAGCCAAGCCTCATCGTGGGCGACATGGACTCGGTGTCCGACAAGGCGCTCAACTGCGGTGCCGAGCTTGTCGTGCACGCGTACCCTAACGGGGTCGCGCCGGGCCTGGCCCGCGTCCAGGACCTCGGCCTGGCGTCGGTGTCCTGCCCGGCCACCGGCACCAGCGAGGACCTTGCCGTGCTGCTCGCCGACGAGATGGGCGCCACCCTGATCGTGGTGGTCGGCATGCGGTTCTCAATGGCTGAGTTCCTCGACAAGGGCAGGTCCGGGATGGCGAGTGCGGTGCTCACCCGGATGAAGGTCGGCGACAAGATCGTCGACGCCAAGGGGGTGAGCAGGCTCTACCGGAGCCGGATCTCCGCCGGGGCGCTCATCGTGCTGGTACTCGCCGCGTCGCTCGCCCTGCTGGTCGCGCTCGCCTTCTCGCCGGTGAGCCCGGTGCTGTCCACGTTCCTCGCGGCGAAATGGAATGACCTTGCCTACTGGCTGACCGGACTGCTCTAGTGATCGATTTCCGTTATCACCTCGTCTCCATCGTCGCCATCTTCCTCGCCCTGGCCATCGGGATCGTGTTCGGCGCCACCGCACTGCGCGGGGTGACACTGCGCACGCTGCAGCATGAGGCCACCTCCCTGCACAATGAGGTCAGCGCCAAGAACGTGGCGAACCGTGCGCTCAGTCAGCAGATCGGTGCCGACGAGACATTCGCTCAGGCGGCGGCCCCGCTGCTGCTCGCCCACCTGCTCGACGGCCAGAGCGTGGTGCTGGTCAGCGCGCCCGGCGCGCAGCAGCAGGCGATCGGCGGCATCACCACCGCGATACAGCAGGCGGGCGGCACCGTGACCGGCCAGGTCGCACTGCAGCAGCAGTTCTTCGACACGAGCGCTACTAACGAGAACAACCTGATCGCTCTCGCGCAGCAGCTCGCGCTGCCAGGATCGGCCGGCCAGAGCACGCAGCAGACCGCTGATCCGCAGCTCACCGGCCAGCTCATGGCCGCCAGCGTGCTGGCCGACGCGATCGTGACGAAGGACGGCCCTGGCCTCGGCGCCCAGCAGACGCGCGCCGTGCTGGCCGGCTTCGCGCAGGGCGGCTTCCTGCATGTCAGCACGACCCCGCTGATCCCGGCTACGCTCGCCGTCGTGGTCATCCCGGCCACCCCGTCGGCGGCCGGCGATTCCGATCCCGCTAATGTCGCGCTGATCTCCATGACTTCGCTGCTCAACGGGGCCTGCCGTGGTGCGGTCCTCGCCGGGTCCTACCCAGGGTCCGGGGCTGGCAGCGCGATCGACGAGCTGGCCAGCGGCAATACCGGAATCGAGGTGTCCAGCGTGGACAATGCCAATACCCCGCCCGGCCAGGTCATGGTGGTGCAGGCGCTGAGCTACCTGCTCTCCGGGCGCAAGCCCGACAGCTACGGCGTGGCGCCGGGTGCTGCGCCGAGCCCGGCGCCCACCCCGTCAGCCAGCCTGTCCCCGGTGCCGTCCAGCACCCGCCCGGCCCGCAGGCACCATGCAACCGCGAAGCACAGCGCAACCCCGACGCACAGCGCAACCCCGACGCACAGCGCGTCGCCAGCCCGCGGCGCTGCCCCGGCGGACGGCGCAGCTGCCATGGCCGGGGCAGGCCGGTGACCGGGGCGGCGCGCGCGGGCAGGCAGGCCGGCGGGCTGGCCGCGGCGGCCATCACCGGCGGGCTGGCCGCGGCAGCGGCCAGGGTGGCTTACGCCGGGCTCACCAGGCGGCCGCCGGGCGGGCTGGCCACCTGGGCAAGGACGAATCACCGGGGCGAGCCGGTCACCCTGCTCGAGGGGCCGGCGGTCGCCGTCGCCGCGATCACGGCAGCCGCGCTCGGGCCGGCCCTTCCGGCCCGCGGCCGGGCCGCCCTCGCCGTCGCCGGAGCGGGCGCCGCGGCCTTCGGCTGCTATGACGACCTGGCCGGCAGCGGCCAGCGACGCGGCTTCCGCGGGCATCTCGGCGCGCTGGCTCATGGCGAGCTGACCAGCGGCGCGGTGAAGATCGGCGGGATCGGCGCCAGCGGGGCCGCGGCCGGCGTGCTGCTCGGCGGCTCCGCCGCCGACATTGCCATCAACGCCGGCCTGACGGCGGGCGGCGCGAACCTGCTCAACCTGTTCGATCTGCGCCCGGGCCGGGCCATCAAGGTGACCCTCGCGTCCGCCGCGCTACTCGCGGGCTGCTCCCGGGCCGGGCCGGCGGTACGCTGCGCCGCGGCCGCCCCGGCCGGCGCGGCCATCGCGCTGCTCCCCGATGACCTCGGCGAGCGCGCCATGCTGGGCGACGCCGGCGCGAACGCGCTCGGCGCGCTGCTCGGCGCGGCCGCGGCGGCCACCCTACCGCGGCCGGCCCGGCTAGCCGCGCTCGCCGCCATCGTCGGGCTGACCGCTGCCAGCGAGGTAGTGAGCTTCACCAAGGTGATCGAGCGGACCGGGCCGCTGCGCTGGCTGGACATGCTCGGCCGCCGTCCGGCCGCCGCCCCGGCACCGCCACCGGCCAGCGGCCAGCCACCGGCCAGCGGCCAGCCAGCGGCCAGCGGCCAGACCGCGGGCGCTGGCGCGGAACCGGCCGGGCCGGACGCTCAGCCCGGGCAAGCGGGCCCCGCGCGGGCGGCCGCCGACCCGTGATCGGCCCGGCCGCGGGGCTAACCGAGCCTGGCGGCCCGCTGCGGATCGCCTGCGTCTTCGGCACCGCCGCCGCCGGGACCGGCCTGCATGTGGCGATGCTCGCGGAAGGCTGCGCGGCGCGGGGCCTGACCGTCACCGCCTTCGGTCCCGCGGCTACCTGGCACCGGTTCTTTCGCGCTGCCGCGGGTGATCATGGCGAGGTCAGGTTCGCCCCGGTGGACATCGCCGACCGGCCGCGGCCGGCCAGGGACGCCGCGACAGTCGTGCGGTTGCGCAGGCTGCTGGCGACGGCGGCCCCTGCGGTCGTGCACGCGCACGGGACGCGGGCCGGCGCGATCGCCGCGGTCGCGTTGACGCGCTGGCCGCGCCCGGCTCCGGCGCTTGTCGTCACGGTACACAACGCCCCGCCCGAGGGCGCGCTAGCCCGCGCCGTCTACGCCGGGCTCGAGCGGGTCATCGCCCGGCGGGCTGATGCCGTGCTGTGCGCTTCCGGGGACCTGGTCCTGCGGATGCGCCGGCTAGGCGTGCGGGACGCAGCGCAGGCGGTGGTTCCGGCGCCCGCCGCCAGGCAGCTGCCGGCCGAGGCCGCGGCTAAGGCACGGGCGGCCATCGGGGCAGCCGGACGGCCGATGATCCTCGCCGTCGGCAGGCTCGCCGCGCAGAAGGGATTCGGCGTGCTGCTCGATGCGGCGGCCGCGTGGCAGGATATGGAACCGCCCCCGCTGCTCGTAATCGCGGGCGAGGGGCCGCTGGCTGGCGAGCTTTCCGCGGCCGCGCGGCGATCCGGGCTGGACGTGGCATTCCTAGGGCGCCGCGACGACGTGCCCACGCTGATGGCGGCCGCCGACCTCTTCGTGATGCCAAGCATGTGGGAGGCGCGGGCACTGGCCGTCCAGGAGGCGCTGCGGGCCGGCCTGCCGGTGGTGGCCTCCCGGGTCGGCGGAATCCCGGACCTGACCGGGGAGGACGCGGCGCTGCTTGTGCCGCCCAGGGACAGCGGCCAGCTGGCCGCCGCGGTGCTCTCCGTGCTCCGGGACCAGGATCTGACGCGCAGGATGAGCACGGCTGCCCTGGAACGCGCCCGCGCACTTCCGTCGGAGGCTGACGCGCTCGACGCGACGGTCGCCGTGTACCGGCGGCTGGCGGCCGGCCGCGGCCGGCCGGGATGAAATGCCTGGGTGCCGGGACCGCACCCGGGCAGCCGCGGTGCTACCCCGGCGGCCGGCGGCTCGGAATACCGGACGAGACAGTGGCCTTTCGCAAAATGCAGAAGACAACGTGCAAAAGACAATTTTCCTGGCACGCTGTAGCGTTTTGGTAACAACAGTGTATTTCGGCTGAATTACCTGGTCAGGCTGTGCTGGGCTGGCCGACGGAGGCCGTGTTTATCCCCGTGTGCGGCTTCTTGGGGGGTTGCCGCGTGGCCGAGCCGAGCCGTGCCCAGCCGCCAGAATGGTGGGCGGGCAGCGACGAGGACTCTGCGCTTGCCCGCGATGAGCCTGCCCGCGATGAGCCCGACAGCGATGAGCCGGACCGCCCGGCCGAGCCGTCCTGGGCGACGGTGGTGGCGACCACGCTCCGGCTGTGGCTGGAGCGCCATGGGCTGCGCCGGCCGGCCGGCCCAGCCACCGGGTCCCGGCCGCGGTGGCGCGGGCTCGGCCTGCTCGGGCTCGTGCTCGTTGTCTTCGCCGCTGGCGCGCTGACGGTCGCGCTGATCCGGCACGCGTCCGGGGCGGCCAGCTCCGGCCCGCGGGCGGCGGGTGCCGACGGCGGCAGCATCCGGGCCGCCGCGGCGGTCCGCCGAGCCGCGGCGGCCTGGGTCGTACGGGACGTCAGCCGCGGCGCGATCGTGGCCTGCGATCCGGTCATGTGCGCCGCCCTGCAGGCACACGGCTTCCCGGCCGGGAGCCTGCTGACAATGGGCTCGTCGGCTGCCGATCCGCTCGGCTCCGCCGTCGTGGTGGCGACTGCCGCCGTACGCAGCCAGCTCGGCAGCCGCCTGACCAGCGAGTACGCTCCTGACACGCTTGCCAGCTTCGGCTCAGGAACCGCCCGGGTGGAGATCATGGTGACCGCCGCGGATGGTGCCGCGGCCTACCAGCGCGCACTGACTGCCGACCGGCAGGCCCGCCAGGCGACCGGCAGGCAGCTGCTGGGCAATGCCCACATCGAGTCCGCGGCGCCGGCCAGGTCGGAGCTTGCGGCCGGCCGGGTCGACGCGCGGCTGCTGATCACCCTGGCGGCACTGGCCGCGCAGGATCAGGTGCGCATCCTGGCCTTCCCCGGCAGCGGCCCTGGCGCCAGCCCTGGCGTCCCGCTGCGCGCCGCCGAGCTCGCCAGCCCGCCGGGCGCGGACGGCAGCGCCTACCTGCGGTCCGTGCGTGCTTTCCTGCGCGCGCAGCGCGCCCCCTATCTCGCCTCGAGCATATCGATTGTGCGGGTGGCCAGTGGCCGGAGCCTGCTGCGTTTTGGGTTCGCCGCACCGAGCCCGCTCGGGCTGCTGGGCGCCCAGGCGCCCGCGGTGCAGAAGAAAGCGCACCGGAAGTAGCCGATGCGCCAGCAGAAGTCGTCCCGCAACAGGCACGCAGGACAACGGAACTTACCGGCCGCCTGGCCGGTCAGGGGAGGGGAAGAGAACAATGGGGCTTTTCGCTAAGTTTGCGCGGCCAGCCAGGCTGGCCGCGGTCATCGGGCTGGCATCCGGCCTGGTCGGCCTGGTCGGCCCGGCCGCGTCCGCATCGCCTGCCGCTGCCGCGCACGCGCATGTGGGCTGGCTGCGGCTTGCGCACCTGTCGCCGAACACTCCGGCGGTGGACGTCTACCTGTACTCGTTCGGCAACCCCAGCGCCAAGACCGTGGTGAAGCACGTCACCTACGGCACCGTGTCTGGCTACCAGGCGGTTCCGACCGGCGAGTACACGGTCGCCATGCGCGGGGCCGGCGCGCCGGCCGGCTCTAAGCCGGTGCTGTCCACCACCGTCAATGTGGCGACCGGGAAGACGTACACCGTGGCGGGCATGGGGCCGGCATCCGGCCTGCGGCTGCAGATTCTCAAGGACAAGCTGACCACCCCGCGGGGCAAGTCGCTGGTCCGGGTGATCCAGGCGTCGCTGCAGCAGCACAAGGTAACGGTCCGCACCGGCAACAATGTGCTCGTGCGCAATCTTGGCTTCGCCGACGTCACGTCCTACCGGACGGTGTCGGTGGGAACCTGGAACGTGCACGCGGCCGGCGAGAGCAGTAACGCCACCGCGAGCATCAAGCTCGCGGCCGGCACCATCCACACCCTGGTGATCCTCGACAACCCCGGTCACCTCACGATTGACAACCTGGTCGACGCGGCGGGCAGCCGGGTGCTTCCGGCCGGCGCTGTCCCCACCGGCTTCGGCGGCACCGCGCCGGTGCCCGGCTCGTCGCCGCTGCCGTGGCTGGTCACTGTGGCCGCCGGGCTACTGGTTACCGTGGCCGGGATCGCTAGGCTGCGGAAGTCCCGTAATGCCCCGCGCATGAGGTGAGATGACGAAGCCGGCCGGCCGGCACGCCGCGGCCGCGAGCCGTGGCGCCGCCGCGGGCCGCGGCGTTGCGGCGCCGCCGAGGCAGCGGCACCGCCGGCTACGCCCCGTCGGCAAACGGGGCGCAGCCGTGGTGCTGCTCTGCGGGCTGCTCGCGATCGGGACCGGCGCGTGCGGCCTGGCCATCGCCAGCGGCTCCGGCCACGGAGCCCGGCCGGTCGGCCAGCCGACGCTCGTCGCCGTGCCGCGCGGTCACGCGGCGCCGGTGCCGCAGCCGTCCGACGGCGAGCGGGTGGCCAGGCCGGCCAGCCTGATCATCCCGGCGATCGGGGTCCGGACCAGGCTGATCAAGCTCGGCGTCACGTCATCGGGCGGCCTGCAGGTGCCGGCCAGCACCGCGGCGGCTGGCTGGTACACGTTCAGCCCGCGGCCGGGCGCGATCGGCTCCTCGATCATCGCCGGACACATCGACTCGCGGCTCGGCCCGGGGATCTTCTACCGGCTGCGGCTGATGAAGCCGGGCGATCGGGTTTACGTCCGGCGGACGGACCACTCACTCGCCGTGTTCCGGGTCACCGCGAAGCACATGTACCTGAAGGCCCATTTCCCGACCTCGGACGTGTACGGGCCGACGCCGACGCCGGAGTTGCGCCTGATCACCTGCGGCGGCACGTTCGACCCGGCCGCCGGCCGCTACCTCAGCAACGTCATCATCTTCGCGACGCTGATCAAGTGATCCCGCCCGCCCGGGCCTCGCCCTGCCCGGGCTGGTGCCGATGGATGTGCACATCGCTAGTGCGTGCTCTATGCCGAGCGATGTGCACATCCATCGGGGGGGCAAGCGGGGGAGACGGGGCAGGCGGGCGGGAGAGGCAGGCGGGCGGGAGAGGCAAGCGGGCGGGGCGGCAAGCGGCGGAGGCGGGGCAGGCGGACGGGGCGGTGCGGTGCGGCGGGTTTTGCGGTGACCAGTGGGAGCCAGCTGCCGCACTCGCTCGGCGGCGTTACCGGGACCCGGTACCTGCGGCCGCTCCCGGGCTGAACCGGCCGAGCCCGAACCGCCCGGCCGGGAGGCCGGCCGGCTCGCCCATGGCCAGGCTGGCCAGCCAGCCGCCGAGCAGCGGCCCGAACTTGAAGCCGTGCCCCGAGGTACCGCTGCCAATCACCACCCGGCCGGCCCGGTCCAGGATGAAGTCCTCGTCCGGGGTGTTGTCGTATATGCAGCGCTCGGTCCGCACCGGCTGCGGCGCGAGGCCAGGCAGGTGCCGGGCGGCGAGTTCCGTGAGCCGGCCGGTCAGCCCGGCGTGCTGGCCGCGGTCCTGGCGGTCCGGGTCGGCGGCGGGGCCGCTCTGGTGCAGCCCGATCTTGTACAGCGGCGAGTCCGGCACCGGCAGGCCATAGGGCGACGGGGCGGAATGGCAGATGAAGATCGGCATTTCCGGCGGCGGATCGCCGGCCGGCCCGAGGTAGCCAACCTGCTCGAGCGTGGGCGCCGAGGGCACCGTCAGACCGGCCGTTCCGAGCAGCCGCGCCGTCCACGGACCCGCGCAGACGATGACCTGGAGCGCGGTGAGCGTGCCGCCGTCGGCCGTGCGCAGCGTTACCTGGCGGCCGTCGTCCTCGATGGCGGTCACCCGCAGGCCGGCCCGCACCGGGGGCCCGGCGGCGGCCAGCGCGCGCAGCGCCTGGTCGGCGGCGATCACGCAGGATTCCGGCTCGAGCAGGGCCGGGCCGCCGGTCCTGATACCGGGGAACCTGGCCGCCGCCTGCCGCTCCGTCAGCAGCTCGGCGAGGGCTCCAGCGCGGCGCATCCCGTCCTGCACCGCCCGCAGCCCGGTGCCGAAGGTCAGGTGCGGGGCCGGGCGAAGTATCTGCAGGCCGGACGCGCATTCAAGATCATGCCATTGTGACCTGGCCTGCCGGGCCATCGCGACGTAGCCGGGATCGTCATAGCCGAGCCGGAAAATCCGGCAGCTGCCCTGCGATCCTGCGCCCGGGTGGCCGATCTCCGCCTGCTCGAGGATGACCACGTCGCGGTCGCGGCCGGCCAGTTCCCGCCCGGTGGCCAGGCCGAGCAGGCCGGCGCCGACGACGATGAACTCGTGATCGGCCGCCATCACCAGCCCCGGGCGCGCCATTCGGGCACGTGCGGCCGCTCGGTGCCGATGGTGGTATCCGCGCCGTGCCCCGGGTACACCCAGGTGCCATCCGGCAGCTCGCCGAAGATCCGGTTCTCCAGGTCGGTGATGAGCTGGCCGAACCGCCGCGGGTTGCCCTGGGTATTGCCGGGCCCGCCGGGGAACAGCGAGTCGCCGGTGAACAGGTGCGGCTGGTCGGCCAGTTCGCCGCCCGCGTCATAGCAGAGCGCGATGCTGCCGGGAGTGTGCCCGCGCAGGTGGATGACGGACAGCCGGGCATCGCCGACGGTGACCGTGTCGCCATGACCGGCCAGCCTGGTGGCGGGCACCGGTATCGCCTGGGCGTCGTCCGGGTGGGCGACCGTCGCCGCCCCGGTGGCCTGCTGCACGTCGTGCAGCGCTGCCCAGTGATCCCCGTGCCGGTGGGTGGTGACGATCGTGGCGAGCGGGGTCTCGCCGATCAGCCCGAGCAGCGTGCCCGCCTCGTTCGCCGCATCGATCAGCAGCAGCTCTCCGGTGCTCGTGCAGCGCAGCAGGTAGGCGTTGTTGTTCATGGGGCCGACGGCCACCTTGGTGATCGTGAGTCCGGGAAGCTCCCTGGTCTCGGCCGGCCCGCCGACGCTGACGTCTCCGGTGTAGCTCATGCTCTCCTCATCTCAGTTGCGGTTAGACCCCGATCCCGCCTGCCCGGCGCGACCTGCTGGATTACTACCATGCGGGCAGGGCAGGCAACGGCCCGGCCGGATCCGCGGTCAGGCCTTCGCCTGCGTTGCGCCCGGTCAGCCAGGCCAGTAGCAGCCAGCCAGGCCCGGAAATCCGAGGCTCCGGCGCCGCGGCGCCGCTGGCGTCCGCCGGCCCGATCCGGTACTCCTGCCCGGTATTGCCATCGCCGCCGGTGCTGGTGGTGCCGCCGGTGCTGGTGGAGGTGCGGTTGCTTGCGCCGGTGACGACGAGCCGGGCGGATGGCATGTCGGCGTGCCCGGCGAACTCGGCTGCGGCGGATTCGAGGCGGTCGGCGACGAACCAGCCGGGCCAGTGGACGGGCTGGTAGCCGGCAGCCAGGTCGACGTGGTGGATCTCCACCTCCGACAGCCGCCTGGACAGCGTGTACCAGGCCGGGTGCCCGCGCCCGCGCAGGCCGTGCACGCTGACCTGCCAGCTGCGGTCCGGCAGCCCCGCCGCCTCGACCGCGAACGCCGCGGCTGACTCGCGCAGGTCAGCGACCAGGTCGCCGGCTGGCCGGCCGGCCCCCGCCTCGATCGCGTCGTCGCGGGCCTGCTGGCTCGGGTACTGCGGGGTCACCACGCCGGTCCGCGCCCAGATGAGCAGGTTACGCAGCCCGTCCGCATTGCGGGCCAGGTGCACCAGGACGTGCCCCCGGCTCCAGCCGGGCAGCAGCGAGGGCTCCCTGGCCTGGCGGTCGGTGAGCCCGGCGGCGGTGGCCAGCAGGCGGTCCGTCGCGCCCGCCAGCCGGGCCTGCAGTTCGCCGGGATCGCGCACGCCGCTCCTCCGCTGCTCGTCGCTACCAGCCATCCTCGCCTACTGGCCAGCGTCCGGCTCGGGTGGCCGGCGTTTCCGCGGAAACGTGCGGCACGGGTTCTCGGACGGGAAACGTGCCGAGCGGGACGCCGCGGGAATGCGGAGGCCCGCGGGGACGTTGCCACGATGCCGGGCTGCCGGGTGCCGCCGCGCGGCCCGGGGTGCCGGGCGCAAAGTGCCCCTGGCGCCGGTCGCCCCGTGCCGAAGCGCCGCGTTTTGTCAGACCCCCTGGATACGATGGACGCATCCCCTGCTTCGCGGGGATTTGCCTCCCCTGACCCCGGAGAACAACCCCGCCGACCACGGAGAACTGAGCGGAAGTGGCTGATCGCCTCGTTGTTCGCGGTGCCCGCGAGCACAATCTCAAGGACGTTTCGCTCGACCTGCCCAGGAACGCGATGATCGTCTTCACCGGGCTGTCCGGGTCGGGCAAGTCGAGCCTTGCCTTCGACACGATCTTCGCCGAGGGCCAGCGGCGCTACGTCGAGTCGCTGTCCGCCTATGCCCGGCAGTTCCTCGGCCAGATGGACAAGCCGGACGTCGACTTCATCGACGGGCTCTCCCCGGCGGTCTCGATCGACCAGAAGGCAGCCGGCCGGAACCCGCGCTCTACCGTCGGCACGATCACCGAGGTCTACGACTACCTGCGGCTGCTGTACGCCAGGGTGGGCAAGCCGCACTGCCCGATCTGCGGCAGGCCGATCGCGCGGCAGAGCCCGCAGCAGATCGTCGACCGGGTGCTCGAGCTGGACGAGGGCACCAGGTTCCAGGTGCTCGCCCCGGTCGTCCGCGGCCGCAAGGGGGAGTACGGCGAGCTGCTGCGCGAGCTCCAGGCCAAGGGCTACTCCAGGGCCAGGGTGGACGGCGTCGTCATCCGGCTCGACAGTGCTAGCTCAGGCGGGGCTGGCTCAGGCGGGACTGGCGCCGGCGGCCTGCCGGCCCTGAAGAAGTACGAGAAGCACGATATCGAGGTGGTCGTCGACCGGCTGGACGTCAAGGCGTCCGCCCGGCGGCGGCTCACCGACTCGGTGGAGACCTCGCTCGCGCTGTCCGGCGGGATCGTCGTGCTCGACTTCGTCGACCTGCCGGACGACGACCCGCACCGCGAGCGGATGTACTCCGAGCACCTGGCCTGCCTCTACGACGACCTGTCGTTCGACGAGCTTGAGCCGCGGTCGTTCTCGTTCAACTCGCCGTGGGGCGCCTGTCCGTCCTGCACCGGGCTGGGCACCCGGATGGAGGTAGACCCCGAGCTTGTGGTTTCCGACACCGCCAGGACACTGGCCGACGGCGCGATCGGCCCGTGGAGCGGCGGGCATGTCAGCGACTACTTCGTCCGGCTGATCGAGGCACTCGGCGACTCCGTCGGCTTCGACATCGACACGCCCTGGCGCAGGCTGCCGGCCGCCGCGCAGCGCGCGCTGCTGCACGGTTATGACAAGCAGGTGCACGTCAGGTACAAGAACAGGTACGGCAGGGAGCGGTCGTACTACACCAGCTTCGAGGGCGCGATCCCCTATATCGAGCGCCGGCACGCCGAGGCGGAGAGTGACTCGAGCCGGGAACGGTTCGCCGGGTTCATGCGCGAGGTGCCCTGCCCGACCTGCCACGGCTCGCGGCTGAAGCCGATCGCGCTGGCGGTGAAGGTGGACGGCAGGTCCATCTCGGACTACTGCGCGCTGCCGATCGGCGAGCTGGCCAAGCTGCTGCTCAGCCTGGAGCTGTCCGAGCGCGACCAGCACATCGCCGGCCGGATCCTGAAGGAGGTCAACGCCAGGCTCGGCTTCCTGCTCGACGTCGGGCTCGACTACCTGTCGCTGGACCGGGCATCCGCGACGCTGGCCGGCGGCGAGGCGCAGCGGATCCGGCTGGCCACCCAGATCGGCTCGGGCCTGGTAGGCGTGCTCTATGTGCTCGACGAGCCGTCGATCGGCCTGCACCAGCGGGACAATCACCGGCTGCTCGAGACGCTGCTGCGGCTCCGTGACCTCGGCAACACGCTGATCGTCGTCGAGCACGACGAGGACACCATCAGGGCGGCCGACTGGGTGGTCGACATCGGCCCGCGGGCAGGCGAGCACGGCGGCCGGATCGTCGTCTCCGGCACGCTGGCCGACCTGCTCGACAGCGAGGAGTCGGTGACCGGCGCCTACCTGACCGGCCGGGAGGCGATCGCGCTGCCTGCCGCCCGCCGCAAGCGCACCCGCGGCCGGGAGGTGACGGTCAAGGGCGCCAGTGAGCACAACCTGCGCGGCGTGGACGTGGCCTTCCCGCTCGGCTGCCTGATCGCGGTCACCGGCGTGTCGGGCTCGGGCAAGTCAACCCTGGTCAACGACATCCTGTACAGCGCGCTGGCGAAGGAACTGCACGGCGCGAGGACGGTGCCGGGGCGGCACACCAGGGTCACCGGCATGCAATACCTGGACAAGGTGGTGCACGTCGACCAGGGCCCGATCGGGCGCACCCCGCGGTCCAACCCGGCCACCTACACTGGCGTGTTCGACCACGTCAGGAGGCTCTTCGCGGCTACCACCGAGGCCAAGATCCGCGGCTACCAGCCGGGCCGGTTCTCGTTCAACGTCAAGGGCGGCCGGTGCGAGGCATGCGCCGGCGACGGCACGATCAAGATCGAGATGCAGTTCCTGCCGGATGTCTACGTGCCGTGCGAGGTCTGTCACGGCGCCCGGTACAACACGGACACGCTGCAGGTCCATTACAAGGGCAAGACCATCGCCGACGTGCTGCAGATGCCGATCGAGGAGGGGGCTGAGTTCTTCGCGCCGGTGCCAGCCATCCACCGGCACCTGAAGACGCTGGTCGACGTGGGGCTGGGCTACGTGCGGCTGGGGCAGCCGGCCCCGACCCTGTCCGGCGGCGAGGCCCAGCGGGTCAAGCTCGCCTCCGAGCTGCAGCGCCGCTCCACCGGCCGCACCATCTACGTGCTGGACGAGCCGACCACCGGCCTGCATTTCGACGACATCAGAAAGCTGCTCGGGGTACTCGGCAGGCTCGTCGACGGCGGCAACACGGTGATCGTGATCGAGCACAACCTGGACGTGATCAAGACCGCCGACTGGGTGATCGACCTGGGCCCGGAAGGCGGCTCGCGCGGCGGCGGCGTGATCGCGACCGGCACCCCCGAGCAGGTGGCGATGGCCGACGACAGCTACACCGGCCAGTTCCTGAAAAAGCTGCTGAGCCGGCCCGCGGCCGCCGGGAAGTGACCGCCGGCGCCACGTTCAGCACGCACAGCATTAACGGATTGTCCGGTGGCTGGTCGCCGAGCAGGCAGCCGCCACCGTCGGGCCTGACGGCCAGGACGTACGCTGCGGGCGTGCAGATCCGCACCGGATACGGACTGGCCGGGGCCGAACTCGACGAGCCCGCCGGCCAGGCCGCGTTCCTGCTCGTGCTCACGCACGGCGCCAGCGGGGGAGCGGACACGCCCGACCTGCTCGCGGTGCGGGACACCGCTGTTCAGCTTGGCGGGGCGGTGGCCCGGGTAACGCAGCCGTACCGGGTGCGCGGCGCCCGCGCGCCCGGCTCGCCGGATCGGCAGGACACGGCCTGGCTGGAGATCATCGAGGAGCTCAGGGCCGGGTTCCCTGGAATCCCCCTGATTCAGGGCGGCCGGAGCAACGGCGCACGGGTCGCCTGCCGCACCGCCCGCGCGGCAGCCGCCCGCGGCGTCCTGGCGCTGGCCTTCCCGCTGCACCCGCCCGGCCGCCCGGAGCGTTCCCGTGCGGCGGAATTGCGTACCGCGGGCGCAGAGGTCCTCGTGGTCAGCGGGGACAGGGACCCGTTCGGGGTGCCCGCAAGCGGCGACGCCGACAAGATCGTCGTGCTGCCCGGCGAGACGCATGCGCTGTCCCGGAATCCAGCTGCGGTGGCCGACGCGGCGGGTTCGTGGCTGCGCGAGATCCTGGCGCTCTAGCCTCCGGTACTACCGGCTACGCCGAGTTGCGGCTGCCCCTGCCCCCGGCTGCCCCTGCCCCCGGCTGCCCTGCCCCGTCCCCGTGGAATCGAGCGCTAGGCGGCCGGTGAGCTGCGGTGCTCGCCCGGCGGACGCGGCGCGAGCGCCGGCTGGATCAGGTCGGTTGGCCGGTGCGGCGCGATGGTGTCCCCGTCGGGGAGCAGCTCACCGGTGTCCTCGAAGACGACAATGCCGTTGCAGAGCAGGCTCCAGCCCTGCTCCGGATGGCTGATCAGCGTTCGGGCCGCCTCACGGTCCGGAGCTCTCGCTTCCGGGCAGGACGGCGTATGCGGGCACATCGCGTGCCTCCTGGTCATTCCTCGTTGTGGTCTTGATCACATATTACTGTGCCAGCAAAGTTCCGCCTCCGGCATGGCTCATTGTGACGGTTTTCTGGCCAGTCCTTTGTAGCTTCCATTGGAGTACTTTCTGACACCGAATTACTACCCATAGTTAGTCATCCTGATAACACATCCTCCTCGCGGATCAGGAGCCCGGGCAGCGCGACACGCCGGCTCCAGGCGGAATGCCGGGTATCGGAACGGCAGGCGGCCCGTGCTCAGGCGGCCCGTGCTCAGGCGGCCCGTGCACGCGGGACTGGCGGAATGCCGGTGAGCTGGTGGCTCTCCCGCAGCGTCAGCAGCCGCTCGGCCTCGTCCGTCCAGGCATGCACGGCCCGCTTGGCCTTGGCCTTGCGCCGGAAGATCCGGTCATCGTAGCCGCGTGGGCCGATCTCGGCACGCTCGGCGGCGTAGGCGGCCCGCATGGCGGCCGTCAGCGCCGCGTCCAGGTCGAGGGCGAGTGAATGCTGTTCGGACAGCGGTGCGCTGGTGGCCTGGGCGTGGCGGAATCGGAGTTCGGCTGCGCGGGCGGCGTCGAGCAGCTCGTCGAATCTGGCCGCGAGGGCGACGTCCGTGGCGTGCTGCGTCATTGCCTGCTGGCTGGCCTGGTTCCTGCCCCTGATCACGCGGGTCAGCTTAGCGGAGAGTGGTGCCGGGCTAGCGCGGCGGGACCAGCCGGGGCTACCTCGCGAAGTAGTGCCAGCCGAGCCAGAGCCAGCCGAGCAGGATCACTGCCCGGCCAGCCCGCGCGCGCATGATGTACCCGAGCCACTCACCGAGGGTCGGGACGCGGCTGGCCGGCCGTCGCCCGATGAACTCGAGCACGAACAGCGCGATGATCACGCAGGCGAAGCCGGCGATCGTGATGACGCGGGTTGCCATGGCTGCCGTCACCGCCGCACGAGTGCCCACCCGGCCAGCAGCCAGATCAGCATCGCGACGCTCTTCAGCGGGTGTGGCGCGATCAGCGGATTAACGAGATCCGTCAGCGCCGGGTGCCACGGGCGCGAATTGTCCTTGAACGCGGACGCCTCCCATTCGAAGAGGGCGGCAACGCAGATCGCCCAGTACGAGAATCCGGTGACATCCAGCCGGTCCGGCGGCGGAATGCGGTCCGGCGGCCGCCAGATGGTGACGATGGCAATGACCGCGCCCGGCACCAGCACGCCGATCAGCGCGGCCATGCTGAACGGGGCCAGGCCCGCCGCCACCCAGCAGTAGCCGGCCAGCCCGGCACCTATCACCAGCCTCCTGGCCAGCCCCCCGCCGCGGGCGGGCAGCCGGGGCATGCCGGGCCAGCGGCCGAGGCGGGCGGGCGAGCGGGAGACGTCATCAGCCGCCATCAGACCTCCCGGGAGCATGATCTCACTGCCTGATCGGGCCCCGCAAACGGCGGCCGCGCCGCGTGCTGAGTCAGGCCAGGCTGTCCTGCCAGCTGGCGTGCAGTGCGAAATACTCGCCGCCATGGGTCAGCAGCTGCCCGGGCGGGCCGTCCTCCACGATACGGCCGTCGTCGATCACCAGGACCCGGTCGGCAATCTCGACTGTCGACAGCCGGTGCGCGATGATCAGCGCGGTGCGCCCGGCCAGGATCGTGCACAGCGCCTCCTGCACCAGCCGCTCGCCGGGGATATCGAGCAGTGAGGTCGCCTCGTCAAGGACGAGCACCGCGGGGCTGGCGATGAATGCGCGCGCGAAGGAGATGAGCTGCCGCTGGCCGGCCGACAGCCTGCCGCCGCGCTTGCCGACCTGGGCGTCGTAGCCGTCCGGCAGTGCGGCGATGAACTCGTGCGCGCCGATGGCCGCGGCGGCCGCCGTCACCTCGGCCCGCGATGCGCCCGGCTTACCGAGCTCGATGTTCTCCGCGATAGTGCCGCTGAACAGGAAATTCTCCTGCGTGATCAGGACGATCTCGGCGCGCAGGCTGCGGTCGGACAGCTGGCGTAGGTCAACGCCGTCGAGCCGGATGACACCGCGGTCCGGATCGTAGAACCGGGCGAGCAGCCGGGCAATGGTGGTCTTTCCCGCGCCCGTCGCTCCGACGAGCGCGACCGTCTGGCCGGCTGGGATGCTCAGGTCCAGGCCGGGCAGCACCACCTTGCGCCGGTAGCCGAACCGGACCGACTCGAAGGTGACCGTCCGCCCGCTGCCCCGGCCGGCCGGCGCCGGCGGCCTCACGGCCGCTGCGGGCTCGGCCACCTGCGGTTCCTCATCGAGCACGCCGGATATCTTCTCCAGTGCCGCCGCAGCCGACTGGAAGGTGTTGTAGAACTGCGCCAGGTCCTGCAGCGGGTCGAAGAAGCGCTGCAGGTAGAGCAGGAAGGTGACGAGGACGCCGACCTTCATGCCGCCATCGATGACCCGGAGCCCGCCGTACAGCAGCACCGCGCCGACGGCCAGGTTGCCGACCAGCGTGATTCCCGGCGAGTAGATGGCGACCAGCCGCGACGAGCGCAGGCTGGCGTCCGCGTACTCCTGGTTGAGCTGGCCGAAGATCTTCTCGTTCCGCTTCTCCCGGCGGAACGCCTGTACCGCCTGGATCCCGCCGAAGGTCTCCACGAACTGCACGATCACGCGCGCGATGGTGTCCCTGGTACGCCGGTAGGCGGCGGCCGACTCACGCCGGAACCACCTGGTCAGCCAGATCAGCGGGCCGAATCCGGTCAGCACGACCAGCGCCAGCTGCCAGTCCAGCAGCAGCATCCCGGCCCCGACGAGGAGCAGCGAGAATACCGCGAAGACCAGTGAGTCCAGGCCCTCGTCGAAGAGGTCGGAGATCGAGTCGACGTCCGAGACCTGCCGGGAGATTACCCGGCCGGAGGTGTAGCGCTCGTGGAAGGCCACCGGCAGCAGCTGGAAATGGGCGAACAGCCTGCGGCGCAGCTCGAGCACGACCATTCCGCCGAGGCGGCCCATCGCGGCGATGAACGCGCGGGTGGCAACCGCCTGGATGAGCACAGCGACGGCAAAGGCCGCGATGATTCCCAGCATCGGCGCCAGGTCGTGCGAGCGGCTGAGCTGCGGTACCCGGTCGACCCCGATTCCCACCAGCCACGGCCCGGCCAGCGCCCCCAGGTTCGCGGTCAGGATCAGCGCGAGGATCACGGCCACCCTGGCCCGGTGCGGCCGGAGCAGGTCCTGCAGCAACCGCCTGCCCCGGCGGCGCAGCATCGCCGACAGGCTCGCGCTGATGTCATCGGCGTCCTCTGCCGCGATGCCGCGCCAGGCCGCGTCGGCCGGCGGGCTCACCGGCTTGCTCCGGTCAGGTCCTGCCCGGCCGCGCCGCCAGGATTGGCACCGGCAGGACCGGCACCGGCAGAATCGGCACTGGCCGGATCCGGCTCTCCGGCCGGCCGTGCCGCGCTCATCAGTTCCCGGTACCGCGGCTCGCGGGCAAGCAGTTCCCGGTGCGTGCCGAGCGCGCTGATCACGCCGTCCTCAAGCAGCGCCACCCGGTCGGCCAGCAGGACGGTGGACGGCCGGTGCGCGACCACCAGGGCGGTGGACGCGGTGAGTACCCGGCTCAGCGCCTCGGTGACCTTAGCCTCGGTATGCACGTCGAGGGCCGACAGCGGGTCATCAAGCACCAGCACCGACGGCTTGGCCAGGATCGCGCGGGCAAGCGCGACCCGCTGCCGCTGGCCGCCGGACAGGGCCATGCCCTGCTCGCCGATCCTGGTGTCCAGGCCCCACGGCAGCCGGTGCACGAAACCCGCCTGGGCGGCCGCGAGGGCGGCCTCGATCTCGGCCTCGCCGGCGTCAGCGGCGCCGAAGGCGACATTCTCCCGGACGCTGGCGGAGAACAGCGTCGGCTCCTCGAAGGCGCAGCCAACCCGGGCGCGTAGCAGCGGCAGCGGGAGCTGGCGGATATCGGCCCCGTCCAGCCGGACCGAGCCGCCGGTCACGTCGGCCAGCCTCGGGACCAGCTGCATGAGCGTCGTCTTGCCGGACCCGGTTGCCCCCACCAGGGCCACCGTCTCGCCGGGCTCGAGCTCCAGGCTGATGTCGCGTAGCACCGGCCGCGGCGCGTCGGCGTAGCGGAAGGCCACGTGGTCAAGCACCAGCCTGCCGGGCCCGGCATGCGGGTGGCGCCGGCCGCGCCCGGCCGCGGCGGCGCGCTGGCGGGGCACGGCCGCGGCGGCCCGCTGGCGCGCCGTGGCGGTGCCCGGATCGGCGATGGCAGGCTCGGTATCGAGGATCTCGTAGATCCGCTGCGCGGCCGTGGCCGCCTCCTGGCCGGAGGCCAGGATGTACCCCATCGCCTCGATCGGCCAGACCAGCTGCAGGGTCAGCGTGATGAACGCGACCAGCCCGCCGAGGCTGAGTTCGTGCTGGCTGGCGGCGAACGTGCCGAGCAGCAGGATCAGGCCGATCATGATGTTCGGTATCAGGTCGAGGCCGGCCCAGAAGGTCCCGCGCAGCCGGGCCATGTCCAGCTGCGTCCGGTAGACGCGGGCGGCCTGGGTGCCGTGCCGCCCGGCCGCCTCGTCCCGCCGGCCGAGCGCCTTGAGCACCCGGATCCCGGCGGCGGCTTCCTCGACGTAGGTAGCCAGGTCCCCCTGCTGATCCTGGGCGCGGCGGGAGAGCACGCGATAGCGCCGCTCGAACCGGAAGCACGCGATGGTCACCGGCAGGAATACGCACCCGGTCACCAGGCCGAGCCACCAGTTCAGGCGGATCAGCAGCCCGGTGACGGTCAGGAAGGTGACCACGTTGGTGATGAAGAAGATCGTGCCGAAGCCGGCGAACCGCCGGATGGCCGACAGGTCGGTGGTGGCCCGCGACAGCAGCTGGCCGGACTGCCAGGAACCGTGGAAGCCGGCGTCCAGGTGCTGCAGGTGCGCGTAGATGTCGTCCCGCATGGCAAGCTCCATGCCGGTCACCGCGCTGGCCTGCACCCACCGCCGGATCATGTTCAGCGTCGCCTCGGCCGCGCCGAGCGCGATCGCGCCGATGCCCAGCGGGATCAGCAGCCCGCGGTCCCCGTGCGCGATCGGCCCGTCGATCACCGCCTTGGTCACCAGCGGGATCACGATCTCGGTGCCGACCGCGCCGAATGCCAGCGCGAGCATCGCCGCCAGCTGCCAGCGGTAGGGCCGGAGGTATTCGCGGGTACGCCACAGGGCCTCGAACGGGGTCTGGCCGCCCGGGGCATGCGGAAGCTGGCCAGCTGGCGCGGAGGGCATTTCCCGCAGGCTAACCAGCGGGCCATCGTGCTGTCACCTGGTTTTCGCTCAGCGCGACATCCGCACCATACCGGCCTAGCCCCGGCGGCAGGGGCGGCTGCATCGATGAGGCATATAGGCCGCAGGGTGGCGAGAGGCCGGCAACTCTGGCACCCTGGCATATCCGGGGGCACACGGGGGCGGCGCCGGTGGCCGGCAGGGGAGGACCCATGGAACGCACCGATTTCTGGGAGCGGCCCATGACCCGGTGGTCGCCTGTCCCGGTGTTAGCGGCCTATTACGACGCGGTCATCATCATCTGCGAGCTTGCCGCGCAGTTCAGCGACGACGGGTGGGACAACCCGACGCCCTGCGCCGACTGGCGGGCGGCCGACCTGGCCGGGCACCTGCGCTGCGTGGCCGACGACTATCACGAGTACCTCGACGACGCACCGGCCAGCCGGCTCGCCCGGCTGCTGGCAACCGGCGCGCGCCCGGACACCCTGGCGCGCAAGCTGGCCAGGCAGAACGCGGCCGAGCTCGCGGCCCTGCCGGACGCCAGCGGCCCGGCGCACGTCGCCGCGTTCGCCGAGTCAGCCCGGGCGTACGCGCGCAGGCTCTGGCCAGTCTGGGACCTGCCGCACCACCGGTACCGGGACACCCTGGTGACCGTCGCGGGCATGGCGGGCGCCACCTGCGCCGAGTGGCACCTGCACGCCTGGGACCTGGCCCGGGCGCTGGGCAAGGACTACCGGCCCGCCGCGCCCGAGATCGTGCTGGCGGGCTGGCGGGCCGGGATGCCGCAGCTCCCGGTGCAGACGGTCACCGGGCCGGACGGCGGCCAGGGTGACCCGTGGCACGCGCTGCTCCGGGTAACCGGCAGGTCACCGGACTGGAGCGCCCCGGCCGGGATGTCATGATGTGCTTGCCGGCCTGAGGGGAGCGCAGCGGTCATGACCTTCGACGTGAGCAAGGTGCGGGCTGCCTATCCGGCCCTCACCGACGGCTACGCCTACCTGGACGGCGCCGCGGGCACCCAGCTGCCGGACGCCGTCATCGACGCGATCAGCGCCGCGTACCGGGGTGGCCTCGGCAACGCCGGCGGCGCGTTCCCGGCGAGCGGCAGGTCCGATGCGATCACCGCCGAGTGCCGCGCCGCGGTCGCCGACCTGACCGGCGGGGACGCGGGCGGCGTGATACTCGGGCCGAACATGACGACCCTGACCTTCCGGCTGGCGAATGCCCTCGCGGCCAGCTGGGGGCCCGGTGACGAAGTAGTTGTCACCAGGCTTGATCACGACGCCAACGTGCGCCCCTGGGTCTGCGCGGCCGCCAGGACCGGGGCGGCCGTCCGCTGGGCCGACGTGGACCTGCCGGCCGGGGAGCTGCCGGCCGCGCAGTTCGGCGAGCTGGTGTCCGAGCGCACCAGGCTGGTCGCCGTCACGGCCGCGAGCAACGTGCTCGGCACCCGGCCGGACGTGACGGCCATCACCGCGATCGCCCGCGCCGCGGGCGCGCTCAGTTACGTCGACGGGGTGCACGCGACCCCGCACGGGCCGACGGACGTGCGCGCGCTCGGCGCCGACTTCTACGCCACCAGCGCCTACAAGTGGTCCGGGCCGCACATCGGGGCGGTGATCGCCGATCCCGCGCTGCTTGATTCAATCCGCCCGGACAAGGTGGTGCCCGCGCCGGACACGGTGCCGGAGCGGTTCGAGCAGGGCACCCCGCCGTACGCGGACCTGGCGGGCGTCACCGCCGCGGTTGACCACCTCGCCGCGCTCGGCGATGCTGCCTCGGGCACCCGGCGGGAGCGGCTGCTCGCCGCGATGACGGCCGCTCAGGAGCACGAGGCGCAGCTCGCCGCGGTGCTGCTCGGCGGGCTCGCGGCCATGCCGCACGTCACGACCTACGGTCAGGCCCGCGACCGGACGGCCACCGCCTACTTCAACGTGGCGGGCCGGACGCCGCGCCAGGTTGCCGAGCATCTCGCCGCGCGCAGGATCAATGTCTGGGACGGCGACAACTACGCCTGGGAACTCACCGGCGCGCTGGGGATCCGCGACACGGGCAGCGCGGTCCGCGCTGGGCTCGTGCACTACAACGACCGCGAGGACGTAGACCGGCTGCTCGCGGCCGTGGCTGAACTCGCGGCCTAGCGGCCTGGCCGGTCCGGCGCTCCCGGCCGGCCCGCCGTGGCCCGGCAGCCCTTAGAGGCCCGGGCAATGGGGCGCTGGACCAGGGAGCGGGTCATCCGCGCCC
>WNGD01001907.1_pt1 | contig 23080 bp, 14 predicted proteins | sample 5400671 | NCBI WGS metagenome assembly WNGD01 (sample SAMN13153369, study PRJNA577476) | soil metagenome | isolation source: 40 cm soil or saprolite under grassland replicate 2 | place: USA:California | collected 2016-06-15
CTCAAAAGAAATTTGATCTGTAGCCGGAGAGCGAATGTCTGCCGAAACGACCGTTCTGGTGAAAAGATTTGCCTGAGACAAATCCGGCACCGTCGTATCTCGGACAGCTAAGAAAGCATCTGTTGTCGGCATTTGCGGAGTTGCGACGAAGGGAAACGAGCTACCCATATTCGAGTAGAGATTCGTAAAGATCGGGTCATAGGTTCGCGAATAACCGCCACTGACCACGAGCTTGTCTCCTCCGGTAAAAAAGCCGATGATCCCCTTTTTGCCCGTGCGCGGATTCCAATTGAAGCCAATCCGCGGCATCAGATTATTCGCATCCGTTTCCGGAAGGGGGCCCAGCCTGAATACCGGGTTGTTGCCGTTAGCAGCCAGGATCCGGCCGTTCAGTTCTCTCAAGTAACTGAACCGGTCACCCGGATACTCGTAGCGAACTCCAAGAGTCAAGGTCAAGTTATCCCGGATCCTCCATTCATCCTGAGCAAAGGTATAGAACTCATGCCAGCGATAAAAGCCTTCACTCGCGCCGCCCGCCAGCAGGAAGTTCTTGGTAGCCGATTGCGCGATATCGTTGACGAAGTTCGAGATGTTGACCGGCTGTCCAGGGAGTGCCGGCGGAGAAACATAATTCAAATTTCCCCTCGTATTCAAAATCCCATGGAGCCTGGCATCCGTCCGGCGCAATTCAACGCCAAACTTCATACTGTGGCTGTCGGTGACATATGAAAAGGCATCAGTAATTTGATAGGTTCGCGAAAGCCGGGCAAAGTGGGAGGAAAGCCTAGTGACAGGCGAGCCACTTGGTTCGATGGAACTCCGGATGCGGCCTCCATTATCCCCAAGCCCACGATCGACATTGCAGGGATCGTCTTTGATAACGGAAACTCAGCATCGCCTCGCGAACTGAATTGTACCCATGCGAGTCGGGCGTCATTCGAAGATCTGTTGGTGAGAACGCTGTTTAGGACGATCGCCAGAGCCGATGATCTCGATTCGTTCACCGATGTCAGCCCGGGCGGTGTCACCTGACCCCCTCCGGACGAGTCTTGCGAATCAAATCGGTAGCGGACGTAAAACCGTTGTCAGCCCGGGAGGTGTCACCTGACCGCCGCCGGACGAGTCTTGCGAATCAAATCGGTAGCGGACGTAAAACAGATTCTTTTCGTTAAACCTGTGATCAAGTCTCAACGAGCCCTGGTGGTCGTCAAATACAAACAGCGACGAGCCTGTGAAATCGCCAAGCTCCACGCGATAGGGCGGCTGCCCAGGTGGCTGCCCCAGAATCGTAAATTGCGCGAAGGTGCCATTTGATATACCTGCGGGCACAGATCTCAGAAGAGCCTGAACTTGAGGACGATCGCCGGCGACTGCTTGCAATACGGCTCGCCCGGCATCGGTCGGGGCTCCACGTAAGGTGGGTCCAGACACAAGAGACCGATCCGACCATCGCTGATAATCACCAAAAATAAAAGTTTTATCGGTACCTTTCCAAACATGCCGGTCTTCCCGATCACCAAACACCGGAAGTGTCAACGGGCCGCCGAAAGTAAAGCCGATCTGATTCTCATTCCGTCGTGGAGCCCGCTTTCTGGCGTCGCTAGCGGCGTCATTATGGCAAAAACCGGTCGGAGCACCTGTGGCAACCTTGTCGAGGTTATTGCACGCATTCAAATGCTCGTTGTTGTGATACCAGAACAATGAGCCGTGGTAGTTATTCGTGCCGGATTTACCCACGACATTTACGATCGACGCCGCGTTGTGACCGTATTCAGCCTTGAATTGATTTGTGAGGATACTGACTTCCTGGATCGCATCCGGATTGTTTAGGGCGACCTCGGCGCCGGTGAACGTTGGGTCGTTCATGTCCTGACCGTCGAGCATGAAGTTGTTCGAACGAAGCCGTCCGCCATTTACTGAAAAACTCAGACCTATCGCAGGATTTTGCGCGGCTAAAGATGGGCTAGAGAAAGTCGCTTGGCCGTTTGCTAGCTGGATGACGCCGGGTGTGGACAGAAGTACGTTATAAACACTACGGTTCGCGGAGATCGGCAGTTCAGAGAGGCGACGGCTGTCGAAGCGCGTGCTTACCTCGGCAGTGCTGGAATTCAGCATCGACGCGTTTTCGTTGACGGTAACGGAGTCCACGATCTCGCCCGGCTGCAGAACTGCATCGATGATGGCATTCTGACCGACGTCGAGTGTGATGCTTTTCCGTTCAAGCTTCCTGAAGCTTGCCGCTTCGATCGTTATTTCATATGGTCCGGGTGGAATGTCTGTGAGGCGATAAAGGCCAGATGAATTCGTTACCGCCGAACGCACGAATCCCGTCGCGGTATTCTTTCCAATAACTGTAGCGCCCAGTACAACCGCACGGTTCTGATCAGTTACGGTTCCCGAAATGCTGCCCGTTGAAGATTGTGAGAAAGCCGGCCCAACACAGCCTAACATGATCGAAAGAAATACTATCCGCATAACCCAAGAGGTTCTCATGATAGGTCCCTCCGTAGCGGTCAGATCAGATCCAGTTCGTACAGTCGGTTTGAATATCAAACGGCTGCGTTATTTAGAGCCAACTAAAAACCGACACGGTGCAAGATGTCCTGAAAGCGAGGATCGTCCTGGAGACTCTTCCAAATAGTGGAAGATTGGAGTTTCAGAAGGGTCAATCCCGGGTCGTGAATTTGGTAACCTTTTTCCAGCCACGCCAGGGCCCGCTCCTTGTCACCGAGCAGGTTGTAAATACTTGCGATGTGATATGGCCGAACGAAGCGCGATTTTGAGAGGGTCAGCACTTCGTCAAGGATGGCACGAGCTTCGTCGCGCTTGCCCGTGTTGATCAGGGCGTTGACGAGAAAAACGTCCGAGTAAGTTTGGGTGGGCGAGAGCGTCTTTGCCAATCGCTCCTCTTCGATTGCTTCGGGATACATTTTTCTCGCGTTATACATCACACCCGCCATCATATGCGCAAAGTAAAACTTCGGATCGAGGGCGATCGCGGACCGCATTCTTTCCAGCCCGGCGTCACCGTCCGTGCCGTTTGCTACAGCGACGTTGTACCACGGTTCCATCGGCTCGATCTCGAGAGCCCGTTTTTGATGTACCCTGCTCTCCTCGCGGTGACCCGTCTTTCCAAGGAAGTCGGCGTACCCTCGATGTGTATCGGAACTGTTCGGATCGAGTTCCAAAGCGCGCGTGAACTCCTTCTCTGCTTCGGCAAATCTCCAGTTGTAAACAAAGATTGTGTACGCCAAAGCGCTGTGCCCTTCGGCAAGGCTATCGTCAATCTCGATGGCCTTTAGCGCTGCCGATTTGGCCTTCTCAAACTCACTCGGATGTGCCTCGCCGCCCATCGCCAGACTGATGTGCGCCCTGGCGATGGCGGCGTAAGCGAGAGCGTAGGACGGATCGTTGTTGATCGCCTGCTGAAGATCCTCAATGCCCCTATTAATCTCCGGCGGGGTTAATTTTCGAGATTCAATCAACCCCTTGAGGTAAAGCTGATATGCCGTGTCGCTTTCCGTGTATTTCTTCTGCTGGTCCGCGCCGAGTTTTACACGAAGCGTGCGGGCAAGGTCACCTGTGAACTCTTGCTTCAGGGCGATAAGATTTGAAAGTTTTCTGTTGTAGGATTTTTCAAAGACAAGATTCCGCGTCCGGGCGTCCACGAGCTCGACGTGCAGTCTAAAATCCTCGCCGTACTTAACGATTCGTCCAGACAGAACCGCCTGAGCATTCAACTCCTTCCCGATCGTCGTCGCGTCGGTGTTCTTGCCCTTGTAACGAAAGACCGACGAGCCGGGTATCTTCCGCAAACTAGTAATGAGATCTTCCGTCATCCCGTCGGATAGATACTCGAGTTCAGGATCGCCGCTTTCGTTTACGAATGGCATCACAGCGATCGAATCGATCAACCGACGGCTGAAGAAATACCTATAGCCGAGATAACCAACGCCCGCGAGTAGAATGACCAGGGTTACGAACCCAAGGGCCGTAGCGGTCTTATGCCGCTTGATTTCACTGATGACGTACTCGATAGTTGTTGCCGTCGAGATCGCTGCTCCTTCCCTGGTCGAAAACGCTGAGCCTGTCCATCTTCCGCGCTGATGTTGAGCACCCACGTTGGTGACTGTTTGGTCCTTCAGACTCTTCAGATCTGCAAGCAAGTCCTCGATCGTCTGGTAGCGATCTTCTTTCTTTTTGCGCAGTGCCCGGCTGATGAGGCGCTCTGTTTCCTCAGGAACGTCAGTTAATGGTGACGGTTCCTTTTTGAGTATTGTGGAGATCACTTCATTGGAATTTTTCCCTTCGAATGGAGGGCGGCCCGCGATCATCTCGTAAAGCACAACGCCAAAACTGAAAATGTCGCTGCGCGGATCAACTTGGCGGCCACGGGCCTGTTCGGGCGACATGTACTTCACCGTGCCCATCACCAGGCCGGAAGAAATGTCCACGTTCTCGGCAGCTGCAGTCTGCGTCGCCGGCTCTTGCTGTTCGGTGAGTTTGGCCAAACCAAAATCCAGCACCTTTACGTAGCCGTCATGGCGCAACATGATGTTTTCCGGCTTGATGTCGCGATGGACGATTCCGGCTTTGTGCGCAGCTGCCAAAGCGTCGGCGATTTGGACTGCGACGTCGAGTGTCTCAGCTAAGTTCAGTGGCGCGCGCTGCAGACGCTCGCGAAGCGTCTCGCCTTCAACGAACTCAGTCGCGATGAATTGCTCTCCATTTACTTCGCCCAACTCGTGAATAGTCAGGATGTTTGGATGATTGAGCGCCGATGCAGCGCGGGCCTCCTGCTGAAAGCGCCGCCATCGTGATTCATCGCGGGTGTAGCTCGCTGGCAACAGCTTCAACGCGACTTTCCGGCGGAGCTTCGCGTCTTCCGCCAGATAAACCTGCCCCATGCCGCCTACGCCCAAGAGAGAAACGACCTGGTAGTGGCCGATTGAATCTCCGGCCTCCAGCGCGGGCTGGTCTTTGGCAAGCAGAGGGGCCACCATCTCGAATGCAGGAGTTCCGATCAACTCCCACTGTTGGCCATCTGAGGCTAAGAGATACTCCACTTCCTTAAGGAGAGCCGCGTCACCGCTGCACGCCTCGCTTATGTATGACGCTCTTTCACGAGGCTCAAGCTCCAGGGCAGCCTGAAAGATTTCATCAATCCTGCGGTAGCGGTCTATGTCTATCATTTGTCGACAGTCAGAACGCAGATAATCCCTATCTCTTATAGCGAGAACTTGAAGGAAATCGCTCCGCACTAAAGACTTTTGGCGGGGTTTTCACCCTTGATGAAGCGCTGTAGCCAGCCTTTTGCGGCCCGCCACTCTCGCTGAACCGTTGTGGGTGAAAGCTCCATTACCTCGGCCGTTTCGTCTATGTTGAGCCCGCCGAAGAAACGCAATTCAACGATGCGGCTTTTGCGGGGATCAACTGTTGCGAGGTTCGTGAGGGCCTCATCGAGCGCCACTAATTCTCCAGCGCGCTCTTCACTAAAGACCTGCGCGTCATCGAGACCCACGCGTTGAGCGCCAGCCCCCCGTTTTTCGTAACCGTAGCTGCGAGCGTGATCGACCAGGATGTGACGCATGATCTGTGCTGCCACCGCGAAAAAATGTGCGCGGTTCTGCCAATTTGTTTCGTCTTGATCAGCCAGCTTGAGATATGCCTCGTTTATTAAAGCTGAGGTTTGCAAAGTGTGATTGCTGCGCTCTTTGCGCATGAAGCCACGGGCCAGCCGGCGAAGTTCCTCATAGACGAGCGGCGTCAATTGATCAAGCGCTGCCTTATCGCCATTACGCCAGTTGATTAGTAGTTGCGTGACTCCGTCAGGCGCCGCTTCCATTGACAAGCCCTCGTGAGGTCAGATGGGAATATGGTATTCGTGCGGATTATAGCACCGTCCGCGGACGAAAGAGTCTTGAAGGATGGAGGGACTCCGCCAAAGTTCTCGCTATAGGAAGTGAGGCCCGTGAGAATCAAATTAGATTCACAGGAGGTTCGTAACGGAACGGTGACCTCTATCGGACAAATAAACTTTCACCTGCAACGTGAACGTGACGTATCCGTAGCGAACCTTGTAACAAGTGAATAACTCTTTGGCTAGCACAAACCGAAGTCCGGAAAGACCAAACGGATGGACTCACCAATGAAGGAGAAAAACGTTATGAAAAGGATGACAGTTACCTCAATCACGTTAGCGATCATGGCGATCGTTATCGCATTCGCGATGTCGCGATCCACCATTAGGGCCCAGAACCCACCTGAGCCAAGTCTTGTCGGTGTGTGGGTCACGCAAGTCACTCGCAGAAACTGTGAGACCGGCGAGCCGATAGCTGCCACATCAAATATCCAGGTGACATTCGCAAAGGGCGGAACGCTGTTAGAAACTATCGGCCCCAGTGTAATTCGAAGTCCCGGTAACGGAATTTGGAAACGCGAGCACGGCTGGAACGAGTATTCCTATGCCCTACGGTTCATGCGATACGATGCGGCCGGCTCGTTTATCGGAAGCGGGGTTGTCAGGGCGGCTATCACACTCGACGAGACGGGTGATCATTACACGGCAACGGCAACAAATGACGTCCTTGACGTCAACGGAAATGTCATTGCAAGCGGGTGTGCCACGAGTGTCTCGACCCGCTTTCAATAGAATATAAGCGCTGTCGGGGCTGGTTTGAGGATGAGGGATGAATGGTCATGAAGTAGGCAGTTGGCAGTAGAGGCAGTAGGAAACCTGATTGCCTTATGCTCCAGCTTTCTTACTATGTTTCCATTCATCCCTCGTCGTTCTTCAATTTGACGGCGAATTGGTGATTGCCGGAAATGGTCCCGATTACACCTCGGGTCCAGACATCGAAGTCACTAAACGCCTCGGCTATTAGGCGCCGTACTTCGCGAAGTAAGGACTCAGCTTAATAAGGAGCGGTTAATCCGCAGGGATCGCGCTAACTAACTCGATAACGCGCTAAGTATTTTCGCAATGGAGGCAATAAGGAAGCAATAACTTGCCGGAGGCTATTGGAAGCAATAAGTTGCCGCGGCGGCAAAGTATTGCTTCAAGTTACAATAAGCGCCGAGGCGAACGGGGACGTTGTGTGGCTGGGAGACTAGGATTCGAACCTAGATAGCCAGATTCAGAGTCTGGAGTCCTACCATTGGACGATCTCCCAAGAGCGAATCGAATTTACGTAAGCTCAGACGCGATTGTCAAACTCCTAAGCTTCGTTGCCGCTTTTTGCTTGCTCTCCTAACTGATTCAAAGCACAATACCGCGCCCAACAAGCGTTTTCGTGCTTCAATTTCGGTCCATGACAACAATCGGAAAAGAATAAGAAGAGATGAGCCCAGACAAATCTCGCTTCGATACCTCTGAAAACCCGGCGGGAGAACAACCAAACGCTCGTGTCGCCGAATGCGAGACCAGGTTAACGGAAGTCATCGCTTTGGTCGCACGCGTGCGCCACGAAATCAACAATCCATTGACGGGAGTATTAGGACACGCCCAGCTTCTGCTGCGCGAGGATCTTAGTGACAGAGTGAAGCAACGGGTACTGAAGATAGAAGAACTTGCGTTGCGGCTTGCGGATATCGTGGCGCAACTGCGCCCAATCCAGAATCCCGAACGCCCGGGTAGGTCACCGGGTACCTCAGCCGATCCTGGCAAGTCGTAACAAGTCGGATAAGTTGACCGGATTCGCCGCTCAATCTCGCTTAGGAAAACGTTTGCGAGGTCAGAACCGCCTGCGGTAGCGGGCGGTTGATTTAGCGCTATCAAGCAAGTCTGACCCGATAGATCAACCGCCCGCTACCGCAGGCGGTTCTGACAAAACCACGCACGCTGAGAAGATTCGCAAATCCGCCTACCTCATTGGATACGCGATGACGGTGGCGTCTCCCCGGACGCTCGCTTGAAAACGTTTGCCCGCCGGAATGTAGGCATTCTCGCCTCTCTTAAATCCTCCCAGCAGCGCTATCGGGGCCGCGGGGCCCATAAGCGCTCCCATGATGATAGTTTGCGCCGCGACCTTTGCGCCTTTGCTGTCGCCGACTGTGTGGCCGGTGAACTCAATCGGAATCCGCGTGCCGTCCACTGCCGTCACTTCTTTCATGATCCAGGTGATGCGCCCGGCGCGACCGAAGTGTCCATTGCGTTCGGCCACAGTCACGATGCCGGTGGCGGTAGCGCCCTGGATGATCAAAACAGAGCCGTTAATAATCACGGGATTGACTACCCGGAAACTGATGGCGTCACCCTTTCTGAACTCCTGCGAATTGATCGGGTAGATAGTTTCAAAATCAATGACCGTGCCTGCCGGAAGCTTGATGGTGGCCCTTTGCGGCGGCGTGACAGATTCGCCAGGGCCCGGCTTTTTGGCCGCCACGATCATGGCCATAATCACTTCTCCGGGCACGCCATCGGTTTGGAACTTTTTCAGCGTCTCAGGCGAAGTGTCGAAATTGCAATCCGACGATTTGATCTTGGCGATGATTAGTTCGACGGGAAGCTCCGCCTTCAGCATCGCCAGGACATCCTGGTTGCTCAGCGCAGTGCTCGAACTCTGCGACTGCTGGATGGTTTTTGCTGCAGTCGCCTGCCCGCCAGGAAGTACGGCGGTAAGGACTGCAAACAGCAGCGCGCGCAATAATAATGGGGAAAATCTTTGTCTCATCGGAAGTCCTCCGGAGGCCGTCCAGCCTTCAACTACTGACATGGCAATCGGAGTGCCGCTTTAGAGCGGACTCTAGTGTGTATCGGGATCGATGACCCGTCGCTCTGTGACAGTTTCCGTTCCGCCACAATGTTATTTTCGAACTGATTCTGGATGGATTTCCGACCTCTCATTCACACCGTGGCTTCAGCCCGGTGACCACGCATCTTTCTTATCGACGCAGAACCGTTTCAACGGTTTGCTCTTTCGTAAAGTGCCATAAGCACCTTGAAACCGTTAAAACGGTTTCGTGAAAGTGGGGGAGCATTCCTCTTGGCGCTGTCTCTGCTGAGGTCCGAAGACCACCGAACAAGAAAATGCGCGGCACCGGCTGCCGCGCATTTTCATTAGACATCTGAAAGGCTCTACAACTTTAGTGAGACCTTCTTCTCCTCATCGGTGAATACGTTGATGGAAGTTCCAGGTTTGATCTTGGCGTTCTTGCCGTGCTTCAGGAATCCAAGCGGCCCAAATAGAACTACTAGGGCGACGGTGGTTCCTGTCTTGTCGTTGCCTTCCTTGCCCTTGGACGATCGAAGTTTGATCTTTTGATTATCAACGGTGGTTGTGGATTCAATTCTAATACCGAGATTACCGCCCCTGCCCATCATCCCAGCTTTCTTGGCGGCGGAAACTACTCCCTTGACAAGTGTGTCCTTTGCAATGACTGTGTGTCCGTTGATTTTCACGTCCTCCGCCACTTTGAAGGAAAGCGGGTCACCCTCGGTTGCTGTCTTGCTCGAAATCTCTTCGGTGGTGAGTACCGAGAACTCCGTTCCGTCAGGGATGACTACTTCATTTGTCTGAACGGCCGGGTCCTGGATGAGGATCGAAGCTACAACAACTGGAGGAACTGTGAACTGGGCGATGACTGCAGTTACGAGTATCAGTACAACAATTTTCATCGTCTTAGCGATGGTAAGGGATAGATCGTTACTCATTAGATTCTCCTTGTGAGTGTGATGAAGGGTTTCCGCATTACGACAGCACAGCTGCGGATGTGGGATTAATCGAAGACGCCACTGCGAGGGGAGTCAGTTCAAACGGTAACCGACTGCTCTTCGCGTTCCTCAACCAGATAAGGCGAAACCACCGCCGGTTTCTCATCTGCATCCTCAGCCAGAACCGCCTGAATGATCGGCAGGCTGAGCGAATGCTTCCTGGCAATACCGGGAACGTTGTGGCCGGCAGCATAGACTGCATGGCGGCCATGTTCTTCGTACCACTCGGCGAGGTTTGCGGTCTTGTGCATGTTCTCGATGATCTGCCGCCAGCCGACTCCGGTGTTGTAGGCGCAGAAGGAAATCTCACCTTCCTGCGTGCCGTAAGGAATCACGCACATCTCGGTGCGGCGAAAATCGTAATTGAAGAGGTCCTGGAACCACATGCCCTCAACACACAACACGCGCCAGATGTCGCTGGGATCTTCCGAGCCACTCTGGACCTTCATCCGATCGTTGCGATCGGAATTCGAGTTTGTCGATGACGGCTTGAATAGATTCAGGATCTGAGAGATCGGAAAACCTTCGGGCGCGCGCTCGGCGTTGAAGTTTCGCATGATCGCCATCCCCAGTTGCGCATACGAGAGCTTCTTGCCCCGCGCGGTGTCGGTGATCACGGCCACGTCCTTCATGAACTGTTCGTAATTGAAGAAGTCGAATAGCGAAGTGAACTCATTAGTCTGTTTGTTAACTACGATCAGTGTAAAGATGCCGCAATTTGGGTGGCAATTGCACGACGACCAGCCCCATGGCGCATCTGCGCCTTGCAGCATGTCCATCACGCTGGTGAACGCAGAGTATGACGAAAGCGGATACCAATCGCGCAATGGCTGCAGGCGGCCGCCGAGTTGATCCTTCAAATCATGCGTCATCCCGGCCAGGGTGTAACGCTGCCTGATGCGCAGATCGTCGGCAATGTCTTCATCACGGCCGGTGAAGGAAACGGGCTGAAAAGCTATGGTCTGCACCTTGTCGATATTCTGTGCGGCAAACTCGACGATCTGGCCGATACCATCATTGTTGATTGTGTTGACGATGGTTGTGACCAGCGTCACCTTGATGCCAACGCTGGCAAGGTTCTCAATCGCGCGCAGCTTCACATCGAAGAGGTTACCGACACCGCGATGCTTGTTCTTTTCTTCGCTGACGCCGTCGAATTGCAGATAGACACCGTGCTGCCCGGCAGCCTTCGCTGCTTTGCAGAACTCGATGTCTTCGGCGAAGCGAATGCCGTTGGTGGCGGCCAGGATCCGGTAAAAGCCAATCTTCTTCGCGTAGGCAACTGCCTCCAGATAATAGGGCGAAAGGGTCGGCTCGCCGCCGGAGAAGAGAATGATAATCTGGCGCTTCGGTTTGAAAGAGACCGCGCGATCAAGGATGGCTTTCGTGTCTTCAAACGTCGGCTCGTGAACATAGCCCACCTGGTTTGCATCCATGAAGCACGGATTGCACATCATGTTGCAGCGATTGGTGAGGTCGACAGTCAGCACCGCGCCACGGCCAAACTTTATGTTTGAAGTCCCGTGATGATGTACGTGCGCATCTTCAGCGACACGAAAGTCACGACCAAAGAAGAGCGATTCGATACGCTCGAGAAAAGCCGGGTCGGTGGCCATCACATCGGTAAACTCGCCATGCTTCGGGCAAGTCTTGCGCATGATGACGCGGCCATCTTCTTCCAGAATCTGTGCTTTGATTTCGCCGGGATGCTCGTTCATCAACGACTCGAGCGTTGTCTCGCCCGTGATCACAGCGTCGCGAACTTCCTTAACGCAACGCGGACAGAGGCTGTCGGTCTCTCGTGGGAACCCAAGCGGCGGCGCGGAACGTTCGTAGGATTTCAAAAGCGGCCCCGGCGCCCATTTTGGCCGCACACTTTCGCCTTCGGGCAGCAGGGTATTGACCGACTGGAACGCTTTCCAGGCGACGTTCGAAAGGTTCGAAATCAGTTTCGAGCCCTTCGCTCCGCTGAGCTTACTTCGATCTGATTCGCCGCGGCGAAATTGGTCACTAAACAATAATCGTTCTCCTCGAGTGGGCGCGAAAAAACGAACAAATGCGCCGCGTCTAAAGCCAAGCACCGCCTAAGATAACTTCAAAAACACCCTGGAAACGATACCTACTTTGGCAGCCCTGCCATGATAGAGGCGCAAATAGGCAAAGGCAAGCAGAAAAGCGTACTGACGCAGTTTGAAGATCTAATGATGCGTGGGCTTCAGCCGTCTTCAGACGGCTTTCCCGAAGGGTTCATTGACCAGCGCTTTTTAGCGCTGGGTTAGCGGCGCACGCTGATCATTAGCGCGCTTCCAGCGTGCTTCTAATTAAGAGTTTTTTGTTTGCGGCTAAAGCCTCAGAGATAAGCCCGTTAAAAACGGGCTTTCGGACTTTGGGTGCGTCCTGACCCGGGCGTAAAACACCGGTCCAGTAACCCTGCGGGAAAGCCGCCTGAACGCGGCGAAAGGTGTTCGGCCTTCTATCGCAATTCCGCGGCGAATCTGACGGAAAGACCTATTAATCGTCAATAGATGCAGGATTCCGCCCTCTTCTACTTTCACGATTTACTATTTACCCTTTACGATGCCTCAATGCTTATTCATCCAACTGCCGTGATAAGCCAGCGAGCAGAGCTTTCCCCGGGCGTCACCGTGGGTCCGTACGCGGTGATCGAGGAGGATGTGGTTGTCGGCGAAGGGTGCGAGATAGCGGCGCATGCGGTTATCAAGAAGTTCACGACCCTCGGACGGCGCAACCGGGTTTTTGAACATGCTGTTCTCGGAGGCGAGCCCCAGGATGTGAAGTTCAAAGGGGAATCAAGCCGCCTGGTTATCGGCGACGACAATCTGATCCGCGAGTTTGCGACTTTGCACCGGGCCAGTGGCGAGGAAGAGACCACCAGCATCGGAGATCGCAACTTCTTAATGGTGGGAGCACACGTCGCGCACAATTGCCGCATAGGCAACGACAACATCTTTGCCAACGGCGCCGCACTGGCGGGACACATCATGGTCGAGGACCATGTATTTCTCTCGAACAACGTCGGCGCTCACCAGTTCGTGCGCATGGGCCGGCACGCGATGGTGGGAGGCAAATCCAAGATCGTTCAGGATGTCCTGCCCTTCTTCATCACCGACGGAAATCCGCCGCGGGTCCGCGGAGTGAACTCGGTGGGCCTGCGCCGCGCTGGGTTTTCCTCCGAGGCGATTCGCGCGTTGAAGAGCGCTTACCAGCTTCTCTTTCGATCGGGAGTGCCGATGGAGAATGCTCTGAGCGAGTTGGCGCAGTTGGGGGATGAAAACGTGGCCCATCTGGTAAACTTCATTCGTAGTTCGAAACGCGGATTTACGCGGGCTGACAGGCAAAGCGAGATTGAAGAAGACTCGCTGGTATCTTAGCGACCTAATTTGCCGCTTACTGCGGCAACGAGCGCGGTCGCGATTGTTAGTTCTGACTCAACACCAGGCGGCAACGTTACTGGGAAGAGCGGGGGCAAGCCCACCTTCCTGACTGCAAGTGAATAGTGTTGAGTCAGATTCCAAAGCCTGAAGTATCAAAGTTCAACCGGGAAAACTTGCAGTCAGGAAGGTGGGCTTGCCCCCGCTCTTCCGGACCCTGACCCACATCGGACATCGGACTCCTATTTCATGAGCACAACCGCCACAACGGTTTCAGAACTTGCCGCGCAACTTGACGGCCGCGTGTTTGGTGACGGCAGCGTATTGATTGAAAGAGTCGCCAGCCTTGAAGCCGCAGGCGAAGGCGACATTGCCTTTGTTGACGACGAGAAGTTTTTCGCAGCAGCAAGCGCCAGCCGCGCCTCGTGCTTGATTGTGCCCGAGAGCGCGTCAATCAGCGTTGCCTGCCAAATCCGCGTATCAAAACCGAAGCTGGCATTCGCTCTTGCTGCTGAACTTCTCTACCCGAGGAAAAAGCGAGAGCCCTTTGTGCATCCGACCGCGGCGATTTCCAGCAAGGCCGACGTTGACCTGACGGTTTTTATCGGCGCCCATGTCTCAGTCGGAGATAACACGCGTATCAGGGCCGGCACTGAGATTCACGCGGGCGCAAGTATCGGAGACAACGTGGTCGTCGGCAGCGATTGCGTTATCCATTCGAACGTTTCGCTTTATGACAACGTGACCTTGGGCGACCGCGTGGTGCTGCACGCCGGAGTGGTGATAGGCGCCGACGGTTTCGGCTACGTGCGCGACGGTGTCAGCCACCACAAGTTTCCCCAGCTTGGCTCAGTCGTTATCGAAGAGGACGTGGAAATCGGGGCCAACACTTGTGTCGATCGCGGGGCTCTGGGCGTGACGCGCATCGGTGGCGGCACGAAACTCGATAACCTCGTTCATGTGGGTCACAACTGTGATATCGGCGAGCGTGTCGTCATCGCGGCGCAAACCGGCATTAGTGGCAGTGTGATCATCGAAGACGACGTGGTTATCGGCGGGCAGGTGGGCTTTGGCGATCACATACGCGTGCAGAGCGGGGCAGTGATCGGCTCGAAGGCAGGAATTCTTCCCGGCAAGATCGTTCGCCCGGGCGTGTGGTGGGGAATCCCTATCCAGCCTCTGGATGACTACAAACGCATGAACGCTCATTTTGGCCGCTTGCCGCAGATGCGTGAAGAGATTAAGAAACTGCGCGAGCAATTGGATAAGCTAATGAAGGAAAGCGGAAAACATTAGGCCACAGATGGACACAGATAGACACGGATCAGAAAGTGGAAAAACATTAAGGCCGCGGATTAGCGCGAAAAACATTTAAGCCACAGATGAACGCAGATAGACACGGATCAGGAACCAGAAAAACATTAAGGCGGCGGATTCACGGATCAGAAAGTGGAAAAACATTAAGGCCGCGGATTAGCGCGAAAAACATTTAAGCCACAGATGAACGCAGATAGACACGGATCAGGAAGCAGAAAAACATTAAGGCGGCGGATTCACGGATCAGAAAGTGGAAAAACATTAAGGCTGCGGATTAGCGCGAAAAACATTTAAGCCACAGATGAACGCAGATAGACACGGATCAGGAAGCAGAAAAACATTAAGGCGGCGGATTAACGCGGATGACACAGATCAGGATGTGTCTAAGGTTCTGATCCGTGTCTATCCGTGTTCATCTGTGGCTTCGCTTCGTCTTCCCAGCGACCAAGAGCATCAATAATCACCTCAGCAGCCCGGCGCGACGCGCCACCCTCGCCGAGTTGCCGGGCCACCTCACGCAGATCCTGGCGCGCAGCTTCGTTCCGTTTCTCATCGAGTAGCGAAAGCAGTTCGTCCGCCAGGCGCTCTCCGTTCAAATCATCCTGCATTAGTTCAGTGGCTACCCGTTCGCCGGCTACCAGATTCACCAGTCCGTAGTGGTCGGTGGTTATCAAACTTCCAAGCGTGTGCCAGTTGATCGCCGACTCTTTGTAAACGATAACCATCGGCGTTTCCAGCAATGCGGCTTCCAGCGTCGCGGTGCCGCTGGCAATCGCAGCCACATCTGAAGCGGCGAGCGTTTCCCGCGATTGGCCCGAGACAAGATGCAGGCACGACGGCAGGGGCAGCGGCGTGGTGCGTTGCGCGCGCACAATATCTCTTACTTCATCCGATGATCTGCTGGGCGCGACCACAACCACGAATTGAACTTCAGGGCGGCGGGCGGAAATAAGCGCGGCTGCTTCAAGCATAGGCGGTAGAATGCGCTCCACTTCCCTGCGACGGCTGCCCGGTAGAAGGGAAATTATAGGCCGTCTGGGATTCAGCTTTGTCTGCCGGCAAAACTCCACCCGGTCATACCGCGAATGAACTTCCCCGGCCAGCGGATGGCCCACAAACTCGACCTCGCTCATGCCGTGCTCCGCGAACCACTCCTTTTCAAAGGGCAGAATGGAAAGCAACAGATCGACATAGCGTCGCAGGTTGCGCACGCGATATGATCGCCAGGCCCACACCTGGGGACTGATGTAATAGATAACGGGGAAACCTTTATGATGAAGCGCACGCGCCAGTTGCAAATTGAATTCGGGCCAATCAACCAGAATCACTGCTTGAGGTTGTCGCTCAATTGCAGCCCGCTTCAACTTAGCGAAGGCACGGAGGAACCTGGGAAAAACGCGCGCGACTTCGACGATCCCCATGATGGCAAGATCATCGGCGCGCACCACGGTTTCGACGCCTGCGGCGCGCATCAACGCGCCGGTCGAGCCAAAGAACTCAAACTGAACATCGGGCGCAGCTTCATGCAGGGCGCGCACCAGGCTGGCCGCGTGGGCATCGCCCGAGGGCTCGCCGGCGACTATCATCAGGCATAGGTTTTGGATGGCCATTAGGAAAGTCGGATTACCACCGGCAGTTTAGGTCCCAAGCTTCGCGTATTTACTGGGAACGCGGGCGCCCTCGCCCGCAATGAGCACGAAGCGCGAAGAATAACGGAAGACATGGTCTTCTGTTTTGGAAAAGTTCGCGCCTGCGGCGCAATGCGGGCTAGGGCGCCCGCGCTCCCAGTCAAACCAAGCCTCCAAATTCGAAACTGCATCAGTACCTAAACACCGTGATATTGTGTGCATGTGACGTTTCAACTGTAATAGAAATCGTAGAGCAAGTGCAGGCATGATAAACCCGGAACAGTTACCGCTCAATTTGGATTTACGACGCCGTACAGCGTGGCAGCGCAAACTCCTCGCGTTTTGTCTAACTGTCCCGATTGTGTTGCTTGCCGGTGGCTTCATGTTTGCGAGCGCACAGACGCCGCCGCCGGTGCTTGTTAGCGAGCCCACCTCGACGCGCGCGATTGCTTTAGAGTCTCTGACCTTCATGCCTGAGCCTTTCGCGCTGGTGTCTCCTAATTCATGGAGCGGCGACTCTCGCACGCGCATCATCCTCTTTGCACTTAATCTCTCGTTACAACCTGGAGAAGATCTTTCGTCCCTGACGGCAGACGCCGAGGATGCGGCGCATCGAAACTACAACTTCGTGGTGGAGTACCTTGGCCCTGTTCCCGAGGAGCCATGGTTAAGCGCGGTAGTCCTTAAATTGAATGACGACCTTGGCGATGTTGGCGACGTATTGGTGCGCGTCTCTCATCAGGGTATCCGCAGCAATCGTGTGCGGGTTGCGATAGGCCACAAAGGCGGTGGACCACCGGATGATCCGGGATCCAGCCCGACACCCGCACCGCCCTATTTAATCAGCGGTCAGATAATGAACGGCGATACGGGGTTAAGCGGCGTCACTGTGAAATTGAGCGGGCCGCAAACAGATACCTTCATCACCGATGCGAGCGGCGCATATCAGTTTACAGTGCTGAAAGCAGGAATCGGATACACCGTCACCGCTTCGAAGTCCTACTACGACTTCAATCCCTCCAGCCAGACCTTTGCCATTTCCGGCAATAATCAGACGAACATCAATTTCACGGCCACGAGACAAGCGTACACGATCGGTGGACATGTGTTGGACGACACCGGTCAGGGGGTTGACGGTATTCAACTGTCGATTACCAACGAAGCCGGGACCACACTGGGAACATCTCTTACCGTGAATGGAGGCAACTGCTCCTTCACCAATCTGCCTGCCGGCTTTGGATACACGGTGACGCCCGGCAATAACAGTATCTTCACATTTACTCCACTGAGCACCACTCTTCTGGCGGGCAATTTCACGCTGGATTTCACCGGCCTACGCCGCCTCTACGCGATCAGCGGAAGAACAATTGATGGAATGGGAAACGGCGTCGGCGGCGTGACAGTCAATTTGAGCGGGTCGCGTTCAGCGAGCACAACGACAGATAGCAGCGGCGCCTTCTCATTTTCAGAGCTGCCTGCGGGAGGCAATTACACTCTGACCCCAGTGGCAACTGCGTTCTACGCGTTCGCCGCCCAGGCTTTTACCAACCTGAGCGCCAATCAGAGTCAGAACTTCACCGGAACTTTGCGCCAATACTCCATTACGGGCCGCATTACGGAGGGAGCTAACGGCCTGGGCGGAGTGAACGTCGTGTTGAGCGGTGCATCGCAAGTAACGGTGACGACAGACTCCACGGGAAACTACAGCTTCGTGAATTTGAATGCCGGCCGCAACTACACCGTGGCGCCGTCGAAAACGCATTACGTTTTCACACCCTCGAGCCGGAGTTTCAGTAATCTTGGCAGCGACGCCGGTGGGGATTTCGATGGTGTGTTTCGCTATTTCATCAGCGGACGATTTTTGAATAATGCCAATCAAGGAGTCCCCGGCATTACGGTTACGATGGCGGGTTCACTTTCGGGCAGCACTGCTACCGCCGGCGACGGTAGTTACTCATTCGCGGTCGCGCCGCTGGGCAACTACACCCTGACACCTTCGATAGAACAGGACTGGTATTCTTTTAGTCCCACCAACCAAAGCCTTAGCAGCGTTAACAGCGATCAAACAATCAACTTCACCGTCACGATGGCGCCGATTCCCAATCCTCCTTACGTGCTTGAGTTTGACGGGTCCCCGAAGACTGTCGCTTACCGCTCTTTCTGGAGGGAAGATGTTGACCTGGGACACTTCTTCTGGGAGTTCTGGGCCATGCCCGGAAATAACGCCGGCGCCACGTACCTGCTCTCCGATGGCTACGGTGGAGCGCACGCACTCCTGTTCGGCTTCGTCAACATCGGGCAGTCGGAGCCGGGACGTTACCGGTTGTATGGCAACATTTTTGACGGGGTGAAGAACACCGATTTTCTAAGCGACCAGGGACCCGCTCCAGGTGAATGGGGCCACTTCGCCGTTGGCTGGGATGGACAGAATCTCATCACCTATTTTGACGGCGTGCCTGTCGGCAAGACTACGTTCACTGGTCCTCGACGCACTCCTGGACCGGGTGGAGGTGGCGGCAGCCTTTTGATTGGCGGATCGGATCACAATAATCTTGATGGTCGAATCGCTCAAGTGCGCGGTTATGAAGGCAGCAATCCCCGCGAGGATCTGACCGGCACAAGCAACGGTCAGGCGGAATCTTCCTTTACACCCCAAACCGTCTTCGCAGTAGATGGCAATCTTCTCAGCTACTACTTTCGTTCGGCCCCGCAAGTTGCAGATCTATCGATGGGACACGATGAGCGCTTTCATCCCGGTGTGTTGCTGGGAACTCTTTTCGGCATTCTTCTGCCGTGTCCGGGCTGTCCTTTGCCGAACTTCGTAATCGATCCGACGGCGCCTAACTTTGCGACCGGCACAGCTTCTTCGCCGGTGCTGGTTGATAACCCGGCGCCGGCGCCCGGCGGCGCGCGTATCTTCGACTCTTTCTCGAGGGCGAACTCTACATATTTATTTACCGGCAACGGGGGACTGGGCGCTACGGAAAGCGGAACTGCAGGAGCAAAGAACTGGCAGACAAACCAGCAGTCATCAAAGCAGCCCTTCGGCATTCTCAATGGGCGGGCCGTCTTACTGGCGAACAATACTTACGTGACATGGATTCCGACTGGTTCCAGCTCGGCGAACCTGGACGTGCGCGTCGACCGTCACCCGGGCACTATGGGCGCCGGACTCGACACGGGTCTGGGCTTTCGCGTTCTCGACGACCACAACTTTTTGTTTGCTTATACCCGCGCCGGAAATGACGCCTCCAGTCCCAGGACTCTAACTGTCGGCTACTACCTGAACGGACTGCGCACCAATCTCGTAACGGGAGTGAACCTGCCGGCAAGTTGGACCACCCTGCGAGTTGTCACAAAGAGTTCGGGCGAGATAACCGTCTATGCAGATGCCACGCAGGTCTATGCGATCACCAATAGCACACTGAGTAACGCGGCGGGCGCCGGACTCTACAACAACTCCTCCGGTCTCGGCCTGGTGAATCGTTGGGACAATTTCGTTGTCTTCGATGTTCCCTGAGGCCAGAGGTCAGAGGTCAGAGGTCAGAAGTCAGAGATCGGAAGTCAGAGGTCAGAGGTCAGAAGTCAGGAGGTCAGAGATCCGAGGTCAGCAAAAAGGGAACGCCAAGGGGTCACTTCTGACTTCTGATCTCTGACTTCTGATCTCTGACCTCTGATTTATGCTAGCATCGACGCGTTTTCATAAGTCGGCGCGTTACCTGATCGGTTTTAGCAATGCGCCCGCGATCTTCGGAGGTCTTCTCCTTCTTGCGCATCGGGCTTTCCGTGGCACAGCTACGTCCATCAATTACCCTTTTTTTCCTCGCCCTGGTTTGCCTGGTTGGGTGCGCCAGTCAGACTTTAGCCCAGCAGACCAATCCCGTGGACCGCAAGGTCATGAACCCGATCACTGATACGCCGAACGTCAACCCCCTCACCCAGGACCAGCCCATTCGCACGGCTTTACCGGGAACAAAAGGAGAGCCGGGCGTTTCAACTCAGGATCTTCGCGTGGACGCCGGCAAGGCGACCGAGATCGGCAAGGACAAGGGATCCCGGGTCGTCGTTTACGAGGGAAACGTTGACGCGCGCGTCGGCACTTACCGCTTGCAGGCGGACAAAGTCACACTTTACGAAGCAACGGACAAAGTAATCGCCGAAGGTAATGTCGTATTCGATCAGGGTGATCAGCAGCGCATCACCGGATCGCGCGCGGAATGGAATTACCGGACCAAGACGGGTTTCTTCCTCAACTCGACGGGGTTCACCAACCAGACCCAGGACGGTACTCGCTTGTACTTCACCGCCGACCGCGTCGAGAGAATAAGCCTCGATACGATCATTGCCACCAATGCGCAGATCACTGCCTGCGACGAAGAAGTTCCTAAGTGGAGTTTTCACGCCCGGCGCGTGAAGATTAAGACCGGCGATCGCGTGCGCATTGCGTCGCCCTCCTTCCACGTGAAGGGCGTTCCCGTTTTTTATCTGCCCTACGCTTCCGTTTCCATCAAACGGCGCGATCGCGCCTCAGGCTTCCTGACCCCAACGTTGGGAGGGTCGGGCTCGAAAGGCGCCCGCATCTCAAACGCTTACTACATGACTCTGGGCCGCTCAGCCGACATGACTTTTCGCAGCGACATCTTTACCGCGCGCGGACTGGGCCTGGGCGCGGACCTGCGCACGCGTGCAAACTCGCGCTCTTTCTTCAACATGGGTTTTTACACGGTCAAAGATCGCATACTCGGTCACAAGATTGACGCCGATCATCCGGACCAGGGCGGCTCGAGTTTTTATATCGACGCGGTCCATTACTTTCCCAATGGATTCCTGGCCGCCGCCGATGTGAACATCACTTCCAGTCTGGCGTTTCGCCAGGTGTTCTCTGAATCAATCCAGCAAATCATTTCTCCGGCTGAGCTTTCCCAGGTTTTTGTGAATAAGGACTCCGGCGATTACAGCTTTAACTTTCTTGCCAGTTCGCAGGTGACAACTTTGGTGAACTCGCACATACGCACGCGCGAGCTGCCCAGCGTGACAATGGACAAGCGCCCTTCGCCTTTGCGTTTCTTCAAGAGTCTTCCCGTTTATTTTTCTTTCGAAAGCGGGGCGGAAGGCGTTAGCCGCAAGGAGACTGTGGACGACCTGGCCACTTTCCGTCGCGACACAGGCGGCGAGCCCATAGTTACGCCTTCGATCGTGCAGCGGCTGGATTTCCATCCCCGCCTGTCGATTCCGTTCACTCTTGCCGGATGGTCCATCACTGCAACGGCGGGCGCGCGCGGGACCTTCTATTCGAACTCGATCGATCCGGCCACGCGTCTGGTTCTTAGCCGCAACGTGACGCGTGGTTACGGTGAATTCGAGCTGGACGTGCGGCCGCCGGCCCTGGCTAAGAACTATCATCGTAGTGACGGATCGGTTTTGTTTCGTCACGTCATCGAACCATACGTAATCTACCGCCGCATTGCCGGCCTCGATAACTTTGATAAGATCATTCGTTTCGATTACGTTGACGCAATCGCCGACACTAACGAGATCGAGTACGGCATTGCCAACCGCTTCTACACCCGCCGCGCGACCGAGAACGTCAGCGGCAAAGCGACCCGCGATACGAAGGCCGGTAAAGGCGGCAGGGCCCAACCCTATGAAGCGCTGACCATCACAATCCGGGGAAAGTATTTCTTCGATACCACGTTTGGCGGCGCGCTCCTGCCCGGCCAGCGCAATCAGTTCTATCCCATCAACACACTTTCCGGTTTCAGTTACGGCGGCGTGCCTCGGCGTTTCTCGCCGCTGAACTTCGAAGTCCGTTATCGACCCAATCGAGATTTGTTTACTGACTTTCGTTCCGATCTGGATACACAGGGCGGGGGACTGCGAGCCATGTCGGCCACCTTTGGCATTAACCGGCCGCTGGTGAAGGCCTTTCAAACCTTCTACTACACACGCGCGATCAATCTCATTTCCAGCTTGAGCGGGTTTGCCGACGCGCGGGGCAAAGAGCCTGGCACGCTGCGGGGCTCGCAATGGAGCCCATCGATTTTCCTGGGAAACACCGAGAAGGGACTCTTCGGCGGCGTCTCATTTTTTTATGACTTCCAGAAGCACCCGGGCAAAGGCAATTCTTCACTGATCAGCTCGACTCAGACCATAGGATATTCATGGAACTGCTGCGCCATCACGGCGCAGAACCGCACCTTCAACGTGGGCCTGCGTAAAGAGAACCACCTCGTCTTCAGCTTCCGCCTGAACGGCATCGGCACCTTCGGCACCGAGCAGATCGGCCAGCGCTTCCGCTAAAACTTACGTAACGGGGCGTTTAGAGTACCGACTAAAGTCGGTACTCTAAACACCGTGGGTCCCAGTAGCAGCCACTCTTGCTGGGGGCCCGATGAGGTCAGTACCACCACGTGGTAGCGGGTGGGTCCCCATAGCAAACACACACGCCACGGTCCCGACAGGAATCCTTGGACGCCAGCCGGTTCCCCTGCGTATAATGCCCTGTCCGTTATTGGCGAGTATTGCCATCTTGCATGCATCTTCCGTCAGAAAGTTCGCATCTGAAGTCATTGTTCGCCTGACCCCCAAAAATTCTCTGTAAAAATTCCCGGGTTTTGTTCTTTTAAGAGTGTTTTTAGATTGATGCCTGACAAACCTCCAGTTAAGGGCAGATTGATATCCTCAACAAATCTTTAGGAGAGTATTAAATGCTCCAGTTTCCCCAACTCCGTTTCGACGCCCGAAGTCGCTCGAAGACCTCACGAACAGTTTTCGGTTATCGTTTCCTCGGCGTGCTTGCGATCGTGCTGGCGGCCCTGGTGTTTTTCGCGCCGTTTAGCCGAACAGGCTCTGCGCAGACTACCGGCTCCGCTTCAAAAACACCGCCGGGCGATTATTTCATTCTCTATCGAAGCGCCGATGGCGAGGCTGTTTGTCGCGAGGCAACATCCGCGGAGCGACGCGAGTTCAGGGAGGTTGATCCGGGGACTCTGCGCCAGATTAATCACCTTGAATCCGAATCTTCTTCCAAG